>JAESFR010000276.1_pt1 | contig 16222 bp, 14 predicted proteins | sample 9266191 | NCBI WGS metagenome assembly JAESFR01 (sample SAMN14503063, study PRJNA617104) | algae metagenome | isolation source: Pleurocapsa minor HA4230-MV1 and co-occurring heterotrophs from cement on... | place: USA: Nuuanu Pali Lookout, Hawaii | collected 2009-07-20
GCCGTCCTGCTCCTGGACGGAGAGCCCGCCGAACCATGCGGGTTGCGGCAGGTGGGATCCGTCGCCGCCGAATCCGAACGACGAGCCGGTGCGGGTCCAGGGCAGCGGGACGCGGCATCCGTCCCGTCCCATGTCCAGGCCGGGGCTGCGGAAGAACGTCGGGTCCTGACGCACCGAGTCATCGAGTTCGGCCACCTCGTGCAGGCCGAGCTCCTCGCCCTGGTACAGGTAGGTCGAGCCGGGCAGACCCAGCAGGAAGAGGGTGGCGGCCCGCGCGCGCCGAAGTCCACCCGCACGGTCGAGGACCGGCTGCCTGCCCCCCGACAGCAGCCACTCGTTGCCGTGCTTGCGCGCGGGCCGCCCGTCGGTGTCGCGCGACGGATGCGGAAGGCCGTAGCGCGTCGCGTGCCGGACGACGTCATGGTTGGACAGGACCCACGTGGTCGACGAGCCCGACGAGGCGGCGAGTTCGAGATTCGACGTGACGATGCGACGGAACTGATCGGCGGAGAAGTCCGCCTCGAGAAGATCGAAGTTGAACGCCTGCCCGAGGCTCTCGGCGCGGGCGTAGAGCGGGATGCGCGACGGGTCGACCCAGGCTTCGGCGACCGCGGTGCGCGGCGGGTCGTACGAATCGAAGACCTCTCGCCACTGCGCGTACACGTCGTGGACGTCGTCTCGGTCGATCAGCGGGTGGGCGCCGTCGCGGGGCAGGGCGTCGAGCTCGGCCTGCGACGGAAGGGGCTCCGACAGGTCCTTCGTGAGCATGTGCGCCACGTCGATGCGGAAGCCGTCGACCCCCCGGTCGGACCAGAAGCGCAGCGTGCGCACGAAGTCGGCGCGCACCTCGGGGTTCGCCCAGTCGAGGTCGGGCTGCTCGACCGCGAAGTTGTGCAGGTACCACTGCCCGTCCGCGACGCGCTCCCACGCGGATCCCCCGAACGCCGCGACCCAGTCGGTCGGCGGCAGGCCGCCGTCGGGGCCGGTGCCCTCCCGGAAGATGTACCGGTCGCGCGCCCCCGAGCCGCGACCGGCGGCGAGCGCCTCCTGGAACCATACGTGCTGGTCGGACGTGTGGTTGGGCACGATGTCCACCACGACCCGGATGCCCACCGCGTGCAGAGCGGCGACCATCTCGTCGAAGTCCTCGAGCGTGCCCAGCCGCGGGTCGACGTCGCGGTAGTCGGCGACGTCGTAGCCGCCGTCGGCGAGCGCCGACGGATAGAACGGACTCAGCCAGACGGCATCGATGCCCAGTTCCGCCAGATACGGCACTCGCGAGGTGATCCCGGGGATGTCGCCGAGTCCGTCGCCGTCGGCATCGGCGAAGCTGCGCGGGTACACCTGGTACACCACGGCTTGCCGCCACCAGGCGGAGTCTTCGGAGCGGAGGGAGGGGCGGGCGACGGTGTCGATGACGGTGGTCACGGAGACCTGATTCCTTTCGGTTGTTCCGGTTGTTGCGAGGACGGGATTCTCGGATGCCGCGGCGTCAGCCCTTGACGGCGCCCTGCGTGACGCCCTCCATCACCCATCGCTGGGTGAACAGGTACACCACGATCGCCGGCGCCATGGCCATGAGGTACGACGCGAACGAGACGTTGTAGTTGTTGCTGAACTGCGTCTGGAAGATGCTCTGCACGACCGGGAGCGTCTGCAGCGCGGGGTCGGAGGTGATCAGCGACGGCATCATGAAGTCGTTCCACGACGCGAGGAACGCGAAGATCCCGACGGTCGCGCTCATCGGCGCCAGCAGCGGGAAGATCAGCTTCCAGAACGTCTGCCACGTCGTTGCGCCGTCGATGCGCGCGCTCTCCTCGAGCTCCGCGGGGATCGAGCGCAGGAACGCCGTGAACAGCAGGATGCTGAAGCTCAGCTGGAACATGATGTGCAGGAGCGTGACGCCGACGGGGTTGTCGAGCCCCACGATGCCGGTCAGCTGGATCTGCGGCAGCGCGAGCACCGGGAACGGGATGAACATCGCGGCGAGCAGGTAGAAGAACGACCCCTTGAACAGCGGCCGGTCCCAGTTGCGCGAGATCGCGAAGGACGCGAGCGCCGCGAGCACGATCGTGCCGGCGACGGTGAAGGCCGTGACGAGCACCGAGATCGTGAACGACAGCGGGAAGTTGGTCAGATTCCACGCTTGCACGAAGCCGTCGACGCTGAACGGCGCCGGCAGCGAGAACGCGTTGCCGTCGGCGACCTGGGCGCTCGTCTTGAACGCGGTGACGATCGTGACGTACAGCGGCACGAGCACCGTCACGGCGCACAGGATCAGGACGATCGTGAGCGGCCAGTTGATGCGCTCGCCGCGGGCGGAGGCGAACCGGCGCCGGGGTGAGGGGGTCTTCCCGGTCGAGAGGTCCTCGCCGAATTCGACGTCCTCGGCGATGAGGGCGGGCTGCATTGCCATCAGAAAGAGTTCCTTCCGCGGGTGAGGGCGAGTTGGACGACCGAGATAACGATGACCACGACGAAGAAGATCGTCGCGTTGGCCATCTGGTAGGCGTAGTCGCCGCCGGAGAATCCGGTGACGATCGTCATCGCGATGCTGCGGGTGGCGGTTCCCGGCCCGCCGTTGGTGAGGCCGACGATGATGTCGTACGCGTTGAGGAAGTTCTTGAAGCCGAGGATGACGTTGATCACGACATACCCGATCACGAGTGGGAACGTGATCCGCACCAGCTGCTGGAGCTTGTTCGCGCCGTCGAGATCGGCCGCTTCGTACACGTCGCCGGGGATGGAGAGAAGACCCGCGATGTAGATCAGCAGCGTTCCGGGGATGGCCTGCCACGCGGTCACGATCACGATCGCGATCCACGCGAGATCGGGGTTGGCCAGCACGCTCTCGCTCAGCCAGCCGATCCCGAGCGCGTTGCCGGCCGCGGGCAGCGAATTGGAGAACAGGAAGTTGAAGACGAACGCGATGATGATGCCCGAGATGACCATCGGGATCACGAAGATCGTGCGAAGGCCGGTCTTGATGCGGATCTTCGCGGTCAGCCCGACGGCGAGCAGGAAGGCGATCACGTTCACCGCCACGACGGTCACGGCCGCGAAGCCGAACGTGAAGAAGTAGCTCTGCAGGATCGCCGGGTCGCTGAAGGCCGCGATGTAGTTGATGAATCCGACGAACTCCCAGTCGCCGAATCCGATCGAGTTCGTGAAGCTGAAGAAGATGCCGATGAGCGCCGGCAGCGTGATCGTCAGCGAGAACAGAATGAGGCTCGGCAGCAGGAAGAGGTAGTAGACCCCTTCCACCTTCCGGCGGGGGCGCGCCGGAGCGCTGTCGGTCGTGGTGCCGCGACGTCGTTCGGACGTCGTGACCACTGCGGTTGTCGTCGCCATGAGGGGCTCCTCGTCGTCTCTCGTCGTCCTACTGGCGCAGTGCCAGTCGGGCCCAGTCGGCATCAAGGATCTTGAGCTCGTTCTCGGCATCGCCGTCGAGCACGACTCCCTGCATGTAGTTGTCGATGGGGATGGTCTGCGGAATGGCCTTCGACGCGCCCTGGTAGAACTTCGCGGCGTCGAAGTACTCCTTCATGCCCACGATGCGCGGGTCGCTCACGGGGGCGGCATCCGTCGTCGTGCCGTAGCCGAGCTGTGCGGCGTTGTAGTCGTCCATCACCTCGGGCTGGAAGAGGTAGCTCAAGAACTCGCGCGCCGCCTCCTTGTGTCGCGAGGCCTCCGGGATCCAGGCGGCGAGATCGAGGTTGACGCGCACCTTCAGGTCGTCGGGGTCGTCGGTCATCGGCAGGGGGAATGTGCCCAGATCGAGGTCGGGGGCGGTCTTGGCGATCTCACCGAACGCCCACGGACCCTGCAGGTACATCGCCGCCTCGCCGTTGGCGAACGCGAGGTTGCCGTCGCCATAGCCCTTGCTCGCGGCATCGTCGTTCACGTAGTCCGACGTGAGCGTGGTCATCCGATCGACGGGGTCGGCGAGGTCCTTCTGGAACGACACCGCGGAGTCGGGGCCGACGGAGGTGCCCTCGTCGCTCAGTTCGTCGAAGAACGACGCGACGTCGATCGAGCCGCCCACCGAGTAGTCGAACCAGCCCTGCCCGACCGTCCAGGGGTCCTTGAACGTCGCGTAGAACGGCGTGACGCCGTTGGCCTTGAGCGTGTCGCACACCTCGAGCAGCTCGTCCCACGTCTCGGGGACCTCGACGCCGTTCTCCTCGAAGATCTCCTTGTTGTAGATGACGGATGCCGCCATCACGGAGTACGGCAGCACGCTCGTGCGCCCTGGATAGGTCGCGTACTGGTCGACGAGCTCCTGCACCCCGGGGAGGATGCGGTCGGCTTCGGGCATGTCGCTCAGGTCGCTGAGCGCGCCGCGCTCCATGAACCGCGCCATCTCCATGTTGTAGTTGAGCAGTCCGAGGTCGGGGGGATTGTTGCGCAGGAAGCCCGCCTGCAGGTTGGACGAGGTGTCCAGCACCACCCGCACGTCGTCCTGCGAGGCGTTGTACTCGGCGATCAGATCGCGGAAGTAGGGGATCGCCTCGGGTTTGCTCAGGTGGAACCGCACCTGCTCGGGGCCGCCGCTCGCGCAGCCGGCCAGCACGGACCCGGTGAGGGCCAGCACGGCCACACCGACGATCGCGCGCGTGGAATGGGGGGACGTTCCAGCCACGTTGCTGTCCTTTCGGTCGCGCATCCTCACCGATGCGCCTGTTTCTTCAGAAAGTAGATTTATACACCGAATCAACTCGTTGTGGACCATAATGCAGGAGACAGCCCGAAAGGTCAACGCCTGTGTCACAGTCGATCTCCGCACCGCCCTCGGTGCGCCGCGCGAGCCTCGGTGCGGTGCTGGACCACGCCTGGGCGTCGGGGGTGTTCACCGCGAGCGACGCGATGGCGGCGGTCGGCCTGACGCGTTCGACGACGATCGACGTGATCGAAGAGCTGGTCGCTGCGGGCCTCCTGGACGAGCTGCCGAATGCGCGGGTCGTCGGGGACTATCGCAAGGGACGGCCGGCCCGGAGGTTCGAGCTGCGGGCGGATGCCGCGGTCGTGATCGGCATCGACGTCGCGCCCGACCACATCCTCACGGCGGTGGCCGATCTGCGCGGCGAGGTTCTCGCGCGCCGTGCGTCGCGCACCGATCTCGCGCATGACTCGCCCGCCGAGCGGCGCCAGGCCGCGGCATCCGCCGTCGACGACGCCCTCGATGCCGCCGGGCGCACCCGCGCGGACGTGCTGTCGCTGTGCGCCGGGGTGCCCGCTCCGGTCGACGCGAACGGATCGTCCCCATCGCACCGCAACGGCTTCTGGCGGCGGATGAACCCCGACCTCACCGAGATGTTCGGGCAGTGGGCACCCCTGGTGCGCGTGCTCAACGACGCATCCCTGGCGGCCGTGGCGGAAGGATCGGTCGGAGCGGCCGTCGGAGTGCGCGACCACGTCACCCTCTTGTGCGGGCGCTTCCTGGGCGCGGGCGCGGTGGTCGACGGCAACCTCCTCCGCGGTGCGCACGGCGGGGTCGCCGAAATGGTCGCGTTCGATCACGTCATCGGAGTCGAGGGCGCCGGCGGCCTGAGCGAGCGCGCCGCGGAATGGGCGCGCGAGGGCATCGCAGACGGGTCCGTGTCGCCCGACGGCCCGCTCGCACGTCTTCCCGAGACGGAGCTCACCGGCGGTGCCGTCTTCCGGCTGGCCCGCGAGGGCGACTCCGACGCGCTGCACATCATCGAGCGGGCGGGGCACGCGCTCAGCATCATCACCGGCGTCTTCGGGAGCCTGTTCGATCCTCGGCGCGTGGTCGTGTCGGGGATGGACGCGACGGATGCCGCGCAGCTGGTCGCGGCCGCGCGCGAGTCGCTGCCGCTCGAGCTCGACCTTCCGGCGCCCGAGCTCGTCGCCTCCGAGCTGGGCCTGGACGTCATCTGCATCGGCGCGGTCTCGGCCGCTCTCGACGCGGCGCGCGCCGGCGTGCTCGACCTCGCCGCCGAGGAGCGCAGCGCCACCCTCCGCCGCGCCGGCTGACGCACGGATGCCGCGCCCGACGAATCCGTCGGGACGCGGCATCCCCACCCCGGCTACATGCGGGTCTCGGCGTACGCGCGCAAGGCGTCGCGGACGAACTCGGCGCCCGTCGGGCCGCCGTAGTTCGCGCCGAAGCGCTCGTCGGCGACGTACATCTGGCCGAGTCCGAGGACATAGGCCCTGGTGTCGTCGGCGCTGCCGCCCGAGGCGGGCGTGCCGGGGATACCGGTCAGCCACGCGACGTGACGCTCGGCGAGCGCCGTCGCCTCGGGGCCGTCGGGCTCGAGCCCGGCCTCGGCCGCGGCCACCCAGTCGCGGGAGAGCTGCGCCACCTCGGCCTGCCAGGCCGCCTTCTCGTCGGCGCTCAGGCTGCGCCACCAGCGGTCGCCGTCGGCGTAGGCCCGAGCACCCCAGCGCTGCTCGACCTCGTCCTTGTACTGCGTGTGGTCGAAGCCGTCGAACATGTCGTGTGCCATGAGTCGTTCACCTCCTCTCAGTTCTTCGATGGTCCGCTGGACCGAACGGATCTGCCGGTCCAGCCGGTTCTGCTCGCTGCGCAGCCACTCGAGGTGCCCGCGCAGCGCGTCGTGGGGCGCCGTGCTCCGATCGAGCACCTCGGCGATCTGCGGGAGCCCCAGCCCGAGGTCGCGCAGCATCAGGATCCGCTGCAGGCGCACGAGCGAGGCCCGGTCGTAGTACCGGTAGCCGTTTCCCCCCACGCGCGACGGCGGCAGCAGGCCGATGTCGCCGTAGTGGCGCAGCGTGCGACTGGTGGTGTGCGCGATCTTCGCGATCTGCTGGATCGACCACTCATCGGCGTCCATCGGGGCTCCTTTCTCCTTCGTGACCACCACGTTAGATGTTGACGTTGCGTCAAGGTCAAGTCTTCTATTGGTGCAATCGCGATATATCGTGTTATCGTGGTCTCATCGCGATATATCGTGACTCGAACTCGGAAGGAAGCGGGAGCACATCATGACCCTCGAGAAGTGGATCATCCACCCGGGCGAAACGCGCGTCATCGACATCGAGACGGTGCGCAAGCTCAAGGTCGGCCTCGTCGGCGGACAGATCGACGTCATCGGACACGACGAGCCGGGCGCCCGCATCGAGGTGCACGGCGTGACGATCAAGGACCTGCGCATCGAGGTCACGGGTGACGTCGTCGAGATCGACCACCCGCAGCTGCGCTGGGACAACTTCCTCGAGGTGTTCCGCAACTTCGGCGCCGGCGGCCCCAAGGCCGAGATCAGCGTCGCAGTGCCTCGCGAAGTCGCCCTCAACCTCGGCGTGGTGAGCGCGAGCGCGCTCGTGTCCGGCATCCGCAACGACACCCGCCTGAACACCGTGTCCGGCGACATCATCGTCGACGGGATCGTCGGCGACCTCACGGTCAACGCCGTCTCGGGCGATGTGCAGATCCGCGGGCTCGAGGGCGCGCTCAGCGCCAACAGCGTGTCGGGTGACGTCGCAGCCACGGGCACCGTGCGCAAGGCGACGATCGACACGGTGTCGGGGTCGATGCTGGTCGACACCGCGGGAGACGCCCACCAGGTAGGACTGAACACCGTGAGCGGCAACGCGACGGTGCGCCTGGACGACGGGCGGCCCGCGAACTACGTGGTGCGCAGCGTCAGCGGCCGCGTGCAGATCGACGGCGCCGTGCGCTCGGGCAAGGGCACCGGCCCCACGACCAACTTCGCCGGCTCCGTCGGCGAGCTCAGCGGGTCCTTCGTCGACGTACGGGCCAACTCGGTCTCGGGCGACGTGACCGTCTTGCGCCGTGCCGCGGCCTCCGCCGAGGCGCCGGCGACCCCGCCGAGCGCGACGACGGATTCCGCCGCGCCGACCGAGGAGCAGTGGTGATGGCTCCCGTCTTCTCTCACGGCGACCTCCGCCTGTACCTGCTGAGCCTGCTCGATGAGGGGCCGCGGCACGGCTACGACATCATGCAGGCGCTGTCCGATCGCACGGGGGGCACCTACACCCCCAGTGCCGGCACGATCTACCCGCGCCTCGCGAAGCTCGAAGAGGAGGGACTCGTGACCAAGACCGTCGACGGACGCAAGACCGTCTACGAGATCACGGATGCCGGCCGGGCTGAGGTGCACGCGCGGGCGGGCGACCTCGAGGGCATCGAGGCCGGACTCACCGACTCGGTGCGCCTGATCGCCGACGAAGTGCGCGGCAGCGTGCGCGAGGCGATGAAGAGCCTGCGCGCCGACCTCGCCGCGGCGACCCGCGACGAGCGCTCGAGCGCCGAGCGCGCCCCCTCGACCGACGACCCGCGCACCGCGAGTCGCGAGCAGGTGCACCGCGCGGACGCGACGCTCAACGAATTCCGCGCTCAGGTGCGCGCGGATCTGCGCTCGCACGTCGCGCGCGGGGGCGAACTCGCGGCATCCGTCGTCGATGACCTCACGAGGGCGCTCGATGAGATCGGGCGCGACATCACGCGGGCGCTGCGGGGCTGAGCTGCCCTCGCCGACGGCGCTGCAGGATCAGGACGGCCAGATCTCCTGGTCATCCGGCACGGGCTCACCGAGCGGGATGACCAGGATCGGCCGTTGCTGACGATGCGCGAGCCGAGCGGCGACCGAGCCGGTGAAGAACTCGCGGATCGATTCCCCCAGCCCGCGCTTGCGCGTGCCCACCACGAGCAGGCGCGCGTCGACCTGGTCGGCGAGGTGCTTCATCGCCATCGCCGGGTCGCCCACGAGCTGTCGCACACTCCAGTCGACGCCGCGGCCGTCCAGGATGCCGGCGGCCTCGGCCTCGACCACCGCCAGGTCGCTCTCCCCCGCCGTGACGTTGATGTCGATCGGCGCGGAGTGCACGTATCCGTCGGGGTCCTCGTACGTCACGAACCGTGTCACGTCGACGTGGACCACGACCAGCGGGGCTCCCATGAGCTTGGCGTACCGCCCCGCCTCCTTCACCACGCGAGACGAGATGCCGGGCACCACGCCGACGAGCACCGCACCCCGGAGGGCGTCCGCGTCGGCTGCGTCGACGGGCTGCGGAAGGCTGTCGACGGGCGGTTCCGCGGGAGTCTCGGATGCGGGATCGGTCATGCGTCTTCGCCCTTCCGTACCGGGTCGGAGCGGTCGGCGACCAGGGGCTCCGTGTTATCCTGAATGCTACTCTTACCGGCCCCGAGCCGGTTTCGTGAATGCCCGGGTTGAAGCGGCGGAATCCCGCACCGCCCGCGACTCAGAAATGAGGGGGTCTCGCATGGGGCGTGGCCGTCAGAAGGCGAAGCACACCAAGATCGCTCGCGAACTCAAGTCGTACAGTCCGACCGTGAACTACTCCGCGCTGGAGAAGGAGTTGGGCCACCCCGACGACGAGCAGTACGTCGACAAGTGGGCCGACCAGTACGCCGACGAGTACGAGGACGAGAAGGCTTAGGCCCTCTCTCACCACGCGCCGTGCCGGCGCTCCCACGCGTCTTCGATCGTGCCGCGTCGTGAGACGACGACGCCCGCGGGGATCGCCGCTGCGATGACGACCGCCAGCACGAGCAGGGGCGGAGTCCAGGAGTCCGTCGCGTCGTGCAGGAGCCCGATTCCGATGGGGAAGAGCGCGACGATCGCGTAGCCGACGCTCTGGACGAAGCCGCTCAGCGCGACGGAGCCCTCGTGCGTGCGCGCGCGGAGGCCGAGCAGCACGAGCGTCAGCGGGAACAGCAGCGGCTCGAGCCCGATGAGCGCGACCCACAGCCACGGCGCGGCCTGGGGCGCGAAGAGCAGCCCCGCGACGCCCGCGAACCCCGTCGTCACCGCGACACCGAACAGCAGGCGCGTCGCGTGATAGCGGGTCACGAGCAGCGGCACCAGCAGCGAAGCCGGCAGGCCCATCGCCGCGAACAGCGACAGCAGCGCGCCGGCCGCAGCCGGGCTGACGCCGGCCGTGTCGACCAGCAGCTTCGGCAGCCACGCGAAGCACGTGTACGCGATCGTTCCGGCCGCGAGGAAGCCCACGGCGAGCGCCCACGCCAGAGGCAGGCGCCACATGCGGCCGAGCACCCGCGCGTCCGGCTGATCGAGGTCCTCGTCGGCGCTGCCGTTGCGTGCGCGCACGAGCATCGCGATCCAGGGGATCAACGCGATCACGGCGAAGACCGCCCAGGCGCCGAGCGAGAACCGCCAGTCCGCGGCATCCGCCACCGGCACGGCCACCAGGGGCGGAAGCAGCGTCGCGACGGCCATCGTCGTGGAGTACAGGGTCGTCAGGAGCCCGATGCGGTCGGGGAAGTACGTGCGCACGAGCGGCGGCAGCAGGATGTTGCCGACGCCCACCGCGGCGAAGATCAGGGTCGTTCCCAGCAGCAGCCCGATCGAGTCGCCGGCGAACGCGCGCAGAGCCGTGCCGGCGGCCACGACCGCGATCGCGATCACGGTGAGCCGCTCGAGCCCCAGTCGCCGCTCCAGCGACGGGGTCAGGATGCCGAACACCGCGTAGCAGACCGGCGGCGCCGTGCCGATGAGGCCGACGATCGCGGCCGGCATCGCGAAGTCCTCCGAGATGTGATCCACCAACGGGGAGAGCGACGCGACGGCGGAGCGCAGCGAGAACGCGAACAGCACGATGCCCAGGAGCGCGAGGGTCCTGCCCTGCCAGAGGGGTCGACGCGAGATCTCCGGCACTCACCCAGCGTAGGGCGGATCCTCCCGTGCCCCGGTCTTGCCGTCACGGCGCCGGAGGCGCTGAGATAGGGCAACCAGGGCCACACGAAAGGGGGCCGCGATGGAGCGTCCCGAGTTCACGCTGGGCATCGAGGAGGAGTACCTCCTCGTCGACCGCGACTCCCGCGCGCTGAGCGTCGCACCCGAGGGCTTCCTCGAGGACTGCCGCGAAGACCTGCAGGATCAGGTCAGCCCCGAGTACAAGAAATGCCAGGTCGAGATCGGCACGAAGGTGTGCCAGAGCATCGGCGCCGCCCGCGACGATCTGCGGCGGCTGCGCTCGGCGATCTCGCGGCACGCGCAGAGGTACGGGATGGCGCCGATCGCGGCATCCTGTCATCCCTTCTCCGACTGGAAGCACCAGCACCACACCGACAAGGAGCGCTATCGCGGGCTCGAGCGCGACCTGGCGGGCGTCGCGCGTCGCCTGCTGATCTGCGGGTGCCACGTGCACGTCGGGATCGCGGGTGATGACCTGCGCAACGACCTGCTGCGGCAGATGCCGTACTTCCTCCCCCACCTGCTCGCGCTGTCGACCTCCTCGCCGTTCTGGCAGGGCGAGGACACCGGGCTGGCCTCGTACCGCATCTCGGTGTTCGACAATCTGCCGCGCACCGGCCTGCCGCCGGACTACGAGAGCTGGGCGGAGATGCAGCGCTCGATCGGCGTGCTCGTGGACCTCGGGATCATCGAGGACTCGTCGAAGATCTGGTGGGACATCCGTCCGTCGCACCACTACCCGACTCTCGAGACGCGCATCATGGACGTCTCGCCCCGCGCCGAGGACGCACTGACCCTCGCGGCGGTCACGCAGTCGGTGCTGCGGATGCTGTGGCGGCTGCGGGTGCGCAACCAGCGCTGGCGGATCTACGACCGCTTCCTGGTCGGCGAGAACCGCTGGCGCGCGCAGCGATACGGCGTCACCGAGGGTCTTATCGACTTCGGCGCGAACGAGATCGTGCCGTTCCCGCAGCTGATGGCCGAGCTCGTCTCGATGATCGAGGAGGATGCCGAGGCGCTCGGCAGCCGGGCCGAGGTCGAGCGCGTGCTCACGATCGCGACCGAGGGGACCTCGGCGCAGCGCCAGCGGGCCGTTGCGGCGGAGGCGACGGCGGCGGGCGCCGATCAGGATGCCGCGATGACCTCCGTCGTCGATCATCTGATCGGAGAGTTCCATCGCGACCTCTGAGCGTTGGGATCACACCCCCAGCGAGGACTGTTCCCCTGTCACAATCTGCGCGTTGCCGCCGCAGATTGTGACACGGGAACAGCTCGGCGGTCGGCTCGTGAAGGGCCCGGGTCAGGACTCCTGCGACCCCTCGACCCAGTTGAGGTACTCCTCGGTGACCGTGCCGGTGACGTAGCGACCGTCGAAGCAGCTCATGTCGAGGTCTTCGACGTCCGAGCCCTCGAGAATCGCCGCCTTCAGGTCGGCCACCTCCTGGTAGACCATGTAGTCCGCGCCCAGCTCCTGCGCGATCTCCGGGATCGTGCGGCCGTGGGCGACGAGCTCGTGCCGCGAGGGCATGTTGATGCCGTACACGTGGGGGTAGCGCACGGGCGGCGCCGCCGAGGCGAACGTGACGCTCTTGGCCCCGGCATCCCGCGCCATCTGGATGATCTCCTTGCTCGTCGTGCCGCGCACGATCGAGTCGTCGATCAGGAGGACGTTCTTGCCCTTGAACTCGCTGGACATCGCGTTGAGCTTCTGGCGCACGCTCTTCTTGCGCACCGCCTGCCCGGGCATGATGAACGTGCGCCCGATGTAGCGGTTCTTGTAGAACCCCTCGCGGTACTCGAGCCCGAGCTTGCGGGCGACCTGCATCGCCGCCGGTCGGGAGGAGTCGGGGATCGGCATGACCACGTCGATCGCACCCTTGGGGGTGTACTTCGCGATCGTGTCGGCCAGGCGCTCGCCCAGGCGCAGCCGCGCTTCGTAGACCGAGATGCCGTTCATCACGGAGTCGGGGCGCGCGAGGTACACGTACTCGAACGAGCAGGGCACGAGCTTCGGGTCGGTCGCGCACTGCTTCGTGTGCAGGTGGCCGTCGAGGTCGATGAACACCGCCTCACCGGGCAGCACGTCGCGGACGATCTCGAAGCCGCCGTTCTCGAGGACGAGCGACTCGGAGGTCACGACCCACTCGTACGCGCCCGGGGCGTCCTCGCTCTTGCGCGTGCCGATGATCAGGGGGCGGATGCCGAACGGGTCGCGGAAGGCGAGGAGCCCGTAGCCCGCGATCAGCGCGATCGCCGCGTACGAGCCCTCGACGCGCTCGTGAACCCGCGAGACGGCCTGGAACACCTGCTCGGGGTCGAGCTCGAGGCCGGTCATCGACGCCTGAAGCTCGTTCGCGAGCACGTTCACGAGCAGCTCGGTGTCACTGCTGGTGTTCAGATGCCGGCGGTCCTTGTGGAAGAGCTCGTCGGTCAGCTCGCGGGTGTTCGTGAGGTTGCCGTTGTGGACGAGCACGATGCCGTACGGCGCGTTGACGTAGAACGGCTGAGCTTCCTCCTCGTTGGATGCCGTGCCCTTCGTCGCGTACCGCACATGCCCGAGGCCGATGTCGCCGAGAAGGGCCCGCATGTCGCGTGTGCGGAAGGCCTCGCGCACCTGCCCCTTGGCCTTGGCGATATGGAACACGCCGTTGGACTCGGCGGTCGCGATGCCGGTCGAGTCCTGGCCGCGGTGCTGCAGCAGGAGCAGCGCGTCGTAGATCTCCTGGTTGACCGAGCCCTGCCCGACCATTCCGACGATGCCGCACATGGGGTCTAGTTCACTCCGCCGTCGTTGTGAGGGGTCTGCGCCCCGTAGCTGCCGACGAGGCGCACCGCACCGCCGTCGACGCCCTTCGCGCCCTGCTCGAAGGCGTCAGCCCCGGCGTCGGGGCGCGCGTCGTCGCGCACCACCCCGACCTGCCACGCGCTGATGCCGTCACGGGCGAGCGCTGCGGTGGCGGCATCCGCCTGGTCGGCGGCGACCACGGCGAGGAAGCCGATGCCGAGGTTCCATGTGCCTTCCGTGGATTCCAGTTCGAGGCCGCCGAGTTCGGCGAGCACCCGGAACACCGCCGGGGGCGACCAGGTCGACCGGTCCACCTCGACCCAGGTGCCCCGCGGCAGCACGCGCGCGAGATTCGCCGCGATCCCTCCGCCGGTGACATGGCTGAGTGCGTGCACCGCGCCGGGCGCGGCGTCGAGGAGGCGCAGGAGCGGCGCGGTGTAGAGCCGCGTCGGCTCGAGCAGCGCCTCGCCCCACGTCGTGCCGAAGTCGGCGGCGTTGTCGCCGTACTGGATGCCGGCTCCCGTGACGATGTGTCGCACGAGAGAGTATCCGTTGGAGTGCAGACCGCTGCTCGCGAGGGCGAGCACGACGTCGCCGCCGCGCACGTTCGCCTCGCCCAGGATGCGGCCCGACTCGACGACACCGGTCGCGGCGCCCGCCACGTCGTAGTCGTTCACGCCGAGCAGGCCCGGGTGCTCGGCCGTCTCGCCGCCGACCAGAGCCGTGCCGGTCGCGGCGCAGCCACGGGCGATGCCCGCGACGATGTCGGCGATGCGCTCGGGGAACACCTTGCCGCACGCGATGTAGTCGGTCATGAACAGCGGCTGGGCCCCGACGACGACGATGTCGTCGACCACCATCCCGACGAGGTCCAGGCCGATCGTGTCGTGCTTGTCGATCGCCTGCGCGATAGCGACCTTCGTGCCCACGCCGTCGGTGCTCGTGGCCAGGAGCGGGCGCTCGTAGGCCTTCAATGCCGACGCGTCGAAGAGGCCGGCGAACCCGCCGACGCCGCCCAGCACCTCGGGTCCGTGCGTGCGACGGACCGCCGACTTCATCAGCTCGACCGCGAGGTCGCCCGCCGCGGTGTCGACTCCGGCTTGGGCGTAAGGATTCACAGGGGCGCTGCCCGACGGGGACGACGCATCGTGGGAGGGTGAGGCCACGCCTCCAGCCTACCGGCGGGCCGCGGTCCGGGATGCCGGGGTTCCGGTGGCTACCAGGAGCGGAGGATTTGTGGGCTGCGGAGGAGCCGGTGCCGGGAATCCCTCCTCCCTTCCTCACTCCTCCTCTGCTCAGTCTGCGAGGTGAAGGCCCTGCGCCACCGCGTTCATGATCAGCGTCTGAACGCCCGCCCAGTCATCGATCATCTGGATGTAGCCCACTCGGATCACGTGATATCCCATCTGCATCAGCAGGGCGTCGTGCCGGTTGTCACTCGCACGCTGCGGACCGACGTGATGTCCGCCGTCGATCTGCAGGACGAGACGCTCGCCGATGAGGAAGTCGACACGGTGCCCGGCGAGCCAGATCTGCGGGCTGATCCGCACACCCATCCACCGGAGCCGAGGAACCACGTAGGTCTCGAGGCCTGAGTCGGAGAACGGCGTCGCCGTGTCGATGACCTGAGGAGCCCTCGATCGCAATGGCAGCCGCAGCAGCGCGCGTTTGTCGACGACGCCTTTGTTCAGCGCCGACTCCACGACGGCAAGAGCGACCTCGAAAGGCTGGCAGACGCTCACGATGGCGAGGACGTTCTGGATGCCGTCCTCGAGCCGGTCGGGATGCCGTGGGACCGGAGGAAGGGCACGGTGCACACGAGTGCCGGCGGAGACGTGGACACGGCCCGCGTGCGCGGGCGCTGCAACGTGCGTCTCGGCCGCGGCCGATTCCACCCACAACCCGAGTCGCCGCGCCTGGGTGACGCAGGTGAGGATCACTCCCGCGCGGGCCGCGGCGATGAGGAAGCCGTCCGCGCTCGGCAGGGCGATCCACGTACGGCGGATGCCGAGCACCACGCCGTCCTGAACCGCAGACGCGATGGTGCGCTGCGAATGACCCTGACGAACCAGCTCGGCGCGGCGGGTGATTCCTCCGGCCCGCGTCAGGGCGCCGGTCATGCTCGCCGTCCGCTGCGACGCGGCATCCGCTCTCTGCATGAGCGCAATGGTGTCCGGAAGGTGATGTCCGGCTGCCCGAACTGCCCCCGCGGTGGACTAGTGCCATCGCTCCCGGCGATGGGGAGGAGCCGCGAGGCGACGCAGCGTCGATGGGCGGTTCTGACGGAGGGGATTCGACCAGCGGAGGAGCTGGCGACGTGAGCCTCACCTCCACTCCTTACACCTCCTCCGCTGAGGATCACAGAAGTCAAGACGCGGGCAGCGGCGCGTGATGCCGCGCGAGCCCGAGTTGGCCGGGGCGCGTGCGGGAGCCCCGCCGTAGACTGGGGACATGGGCGGCACGGGGTCTCCGGAGTGGCTGATCCGCGAGGACGCGGGCCAGCCGGTGCTGCTCGCCCTGTACCTGCGCCAGGTGCTCGGCATCCGCTCTCCGGATGAGCTCCCGCACCTGCGCGGCATCCCTCCCCGCGTGAACGACCGCGCGGAGGACGACCAGGCGCTCCTGGAGCGCCAGTGGCGCGAGTACTGGGCGATGACGGTGGAGCCGACGGCGCATCCCTCGCCGGTGCCCCTCGAGCTGGTCGACGGGTTCGACACGCTCGTCGCGCTGCCCTCGGAGGGCTCAGAGGTGC
>JAESFR010000277.1_pt1 | contig 16182 bp, 19 predicted proteins | sample 9266191 | NCBI WGS metagenome assembly JAESFR01 (sample SAMN14503063, study PRJNA617104) | algae metagenome | isolation source: Pleurocapsa minor HA4230-MV1 and co-occurring heterotrophs from cement on... | place: USA: Nuuanu Pali Lookout, Hawaii | collected 2009-07-20
CGAGCACAACGCCCGGAACAACCGCGTTCGCGCGATCTCCGCGCGGTCTACGACCGGATGAGGAAGGCGAGCTCCACGATCCACTGCTTCTTGCGCTTCTCGGTCCGGGGGTCGGTCAGGTAGATCTCGCACCGGGACGCGAACGCGTCGCCGGTCGCCGCAGGCCACGCGTCCAGCGCGTGTCCCTGGTCGTGCACCCAGGCCAGCAGCATCCGGTTGGCCGCCAGAGATGTTGCCCGATAGGACAGCACGGCGTACTCCCCCGCGGGCAGCTCGCCGGCTCCCACCCGGGCGTCCGGCGAGTGAGCGGCGCCCGCCACGCCGACCTCGATGTCCATCGGACCGGACATGTCGACGACGTGCAGGCGCAGGAAGAAGTGACCGGTCGGTTGCACGTCACGGTCGGCGAGCCACTCGATCAGCTCCGCGAGCAGGCGGTCGCGCGAGGCGAGCATCGTGCGGAACGGCACGGTCTCGCGGATGCCGAGGGTCGCCACGGCCGGTCGGAACTCCAGCCGTGGCCCGCTGACGAGATCGACGGCAGGTTCGCTCACGACGGCATTCTCTCAAACCGACGGCTCTGCGCCTGATCCCCGCGGGTGCAGAATGGCGGAGTGTCTCAGGCGACGTTGCACACCGACCGGCTCCAGCTGATCCCCCTCAGTGGCGAACATCTGGAGTGGGAGGTGGAGTTGGATGCCGATCCGGAGGTCATGCGCTACTTGACCGGCGACGGGCGCACCCGCGCTCAGGTCGAGCGGGCCCACGAGCTTCGACTCGCGACGGGCGAGGCGGTTCCGGGGCTCGGCTTCTGGGTCGGCTTGGTCGACGATGAGTTCGTCGGCTGGTGGCTGCTGCAGCCAGCGGGGTGGGGAGAGGAAGCCCTCATCCCGGGCGAGGCGGAGCTGGGGTACCGACTGCTGCGGCGTCACTGGAGCAAGGGGCTGGCGACCGAAGGGTCCCGCGAGCTGCTGCGCCACGCTTTCGAGGACCTCGATCTGCAGCGCGTCTTCGCCCTGACCATGACGGTGAACGAGCGATCTCGGGCGACGATGTCCTCCTCCGGCATGCGGTACGTCCGCGTCTTCCATGACGAAGACGACGACCGCGAAGGCAGCGAGCATGGCGCCGTCGAGTACGCGATCACGAAAGACCAGTGGTCGGCGGCACGAGCCGGTTTCCGATAACTCGACCCCGGCCGCCTGTCAACCCCCCACGGCCGGTGCCGCCGGCGGGTGAGACTGTGCGGAGTCGGTTGGGGCCGGCCCAGTTCGAAGCAGCATCGTCTGACTGCGCACGGAACGGAGGCCCCACGGCATGCGACACGACCTGTTCGCGCAGTTCGCGCTCACCCGGGCTTCCTCGATGCGGACCGCGCCGCTGAATGCTGTCAACGTTCACCGCGGGCGCGTCTCCGCGCGCAGACGGTCGGATGCTGCCCTCGAACGACGCGACCACGACTCGGGAACAGTCGTGCCGCCCACTGGGGGGACCGGCAGTCGCGTCAGCCGTCCTCCGAGAGCGTCTTCCTGGTGGTTGGCCGCTCTCGGAGGACCGCCCCCACTCGATGACCGGTCTGACAGGTGCCCCGCATGAACTACACACACCCGCCCACGCGACCGGACGTCGCTCACCGGCGCAACGGGCCGCGGCCGAGCGAGACGAGAGCGGATCTGTTCCAGCCACCGCTTCATCCCGCTGACGATCACGGCGATGACACCGGTTTCGCCGTCATCGACCGTCTCGCTCGGCCGAGCTGGGCGGAGGTGGAGGATGCGCGCGGCCGGCACGACCGTGCAGCCAAACGGCTCCGACGCTGGCAGCTGTGGTTCGTGGGAATGTTCACCCTCTACGCGACCTTGACGGGAATTCTGCTGCTCAGTCTCATACTGCGCGGCTAGAAGCACGCCGGGCCGGCGGCACCGCCATCCCCGTTGGTGCCGCCGGTCCTCCACGAGAACCCTGCTCGATCGGCGTAATGAGACGCCCGCGTGCGCGTCCTATAAGTGCGGCGGTCCAACCGTCGCGGCGCTGCCCCAACGGCGCCGGGCCGGCGGCACGAGGTTTCATCCCCAGCGTGCCGTCGGCCCGCCGTGGGCGTCCGGTCGCCGATCAGTCAGCGTGCGACAGCGAGAACGTCCGCTACACCGACGAGCGCGTTCGGCTGCAGCTTGTAGTACGCCCACGTTCCGCGCTTGGATCGCGTGAGGAAGCCGGCTTCGGTGAGGACCTTCAGGTGGTGGGACACGGTCGGTTGAGACAGGCCGACGGGTTCGATCAGGTCGCAGACGCAGGCTTCGTGACCTTCAGACGAGGCAACGATCGAGAGCAGGCGCAACCGGGACGGGTCGGCGAGGGCTTTCAGGGTGACCGCGAGCTGCTCGGCCTCGTGCGGTCCGATGGGTTCCTTCACCAGCGGCGCGCAGCACACATCTCCGACCGCGGCGGTGACGTCGGTGACCTCGAGCATCCGAACCATCCATCGACACTAGTCGATATTGACTCTCATCGATAGATCAACACATACTGAACATCGACGTTCATCGATATCCTGGGCTGGAGGTCCTCATGACCCTTCTCGATCTCACACCGCGCACCGCTACCAGTGACCGTCTGGCCACGTTGCCAGTCATCATCGTGGGTGCCGGTCCGATCGGGCTTGCGGCCTCGGCGAACCTGATCGAGCGTGGGATCGACTTCACCGTCCTGGAGGCCGGCGCACAGCCCGCATCGGCCATTCGACTGTGGGGCCATACGCGGCTGTTCTCGCCGTGGCGGCACCTGATCGACCCGACGTCCCGCCGCCTTCTGGAGCGTAACGGGTGGGTGGCGCCGCCCGATGAGGGTCTCGCCCCGACCGGACATGAGCTCGTCGACGAGTATCTGGCGCCGCTGGCAGCCCTGGACGCACTGGAACCGCGGATCCGGTACGGCACGCGGGTCATCTCGATCACTCGAGAAGGCATGGACCGCACCCGCACGGCCGGACGCGATCAGACGCCCTTCGTCGTTCGCTTGGAGACCACGGACGGGCAGGTTGAGGAGTTGACCGGGCGCGCGGTGATCGATGCATCCGGCACGTACAGCTCCCCGAACCCTCTCGGCTCCTCCGGACTCGACCCCGTCGGCACGCCGGACGTGGGCGACCTGGTGATCCACGCACTCCCGGACGTGCTCGGCACCGACCGGACACGCTTCGCCGCCCGCCACACCACCGTCGTGGGCGCCGGGCACTCCGCCGCCAACTCGTTGATCGCCCTGACCGAGTTGGCGAAGTCGGAGGACGGCACTCGGGTGAGCTGGCTGATCCGCAATGCCTCCGCCGTCCGGGTCTCGTCGTCTGTCGACGATGAGCTCGCCGATCGGGCGCGTCTCGGGTCGCGCGTCGACCAGCTCGTCGCGACCGGCGCGATCGAGAAGATCGACTCCTTCGAGATCTCGCGGGTCCACCGCTCCGGCGACGGTCTCCGGCTGGAGGGGTCGCGCGGCGGCGAGCCCGCCGTGCACGAGACGGATCTGGTCGTGAGCGCGACCGGGTTCCGGCCCGACCTGGAGATGCTGCGGGAGGTCCGTCTGCGGCTGGATGACATCGTCGAAGCGCCCGTCCGGTTGGCGCCCCTGATCGATCCGAACGTGCACTCGTGCGGGACCGTCGCCCCACACGGCTTCGACGAGTTGCGACACCCCGAGTCGGGCTTCTTCGTCGTCGGGATGAAGTCGTATGGTCGCGCGCCCACGTTTCTGCTCGCGACCGGTTACGAGCAGGTTCGCTCGGTTGTCGCCTGGCTCGACGGCGACATGCGCGCCGCGACCGACGTGCAGCTTACCCTCCCCGCTACCGGCGTCTGCTCCACCGGCATCGCCCCCGGAAGCTCCTGCTGTTCATGACACGGGTGCGCGCGATGACCGCGGCCGACTGGCCGCAGGTCGAAGCGATCTTCGCCGCCGGGATCGCCGGCGGAGAGGCGACGTTCGAGACTGCGACCCCGACATGGCAGCAGTTCGATGAGGGCAAGGTGCGCGACGCCCGCCTGGTCGCCGTCGATGACACCGGCTCCGTGATCGGGTGGGCGGCCGCCTCCGCCGTGTCCAGCCGTGCGGTGTATCGCGGCGTGATCGAGCACTCGGTTTACGTCGACCCCGCCCACCAGGGCCGCGGCGTCGGCCGGCTCCTGCTCCGGGCGCTCATCGACGCCGCCGAGGACACCGGTTATTGGACGATCCAGTCCAGCATCTTCCCCGAGAACACCACCAGCCTCCGCCTCCACGAAAACGCCGGATTCCGAATGGTCGGGCGGCGGGAACGCATCGCCCGCTCGCAGCTCGGCCCGCACGCCGGCGCCTGGCGGGACACGATCATCCTCGAACGACGCTCCACCCGAAACGGAAACGAGACCCCCGCATGAGCCACAAGCCCATCATCCTCTTCGTCTGCGTTCACAACGCCGGCCGGTCCCAGATCGCCGCCGGCTATCTGCGCGCTCTCGCCGGCGACCGCATCGATGTCCTCTCCGCCGGGTCCGAACCCAAAGACCAGATCAACCCCGTCGCCGTCGCCGCAATGGCGGAGGAAGGCATCGAAATCGGGAACAACCAGCCGAAGCTGCTCACCGTCGACGCCGTGCGGGAGTCCGATGTCGTGATCACCATGGGATGCGGCGACGCGTGCCCGATCTTCCCGGGCAAGCGCTACGAGGACTGGCAACTCGACGACCCGGCCGGCCAGGACATCGACACCGTCCGCCGCATCCGCGATGACATCCGCGGCCGCGTCGAAAGCCTCATCAGCGAGTTCGCACCGACTCCGTGACCCTCGACGCACCGGGCAGCGCCAGCCACCCGCTCTGGCGGCGCGGACTGGCCGAGTTCCTCGGCGCGGGACTCCTCGTCACCGTCGTCGTCGGCTCCGGCATCGCGGCGCAGCGCCTTTCCACCGACCCGGGACTTCAGCTTCTCGAGAACGCGATCGCCACCGCCCTCGGCCTGGGCGTACTCGTTTTGCTGTTCGCGCCGGCATCCGGAGCGCATTTCAACCCGGTCGTCTCCGTCGTCGACCTGGCCCTCGGACGGGCCACCCGCACCGGACTCACCGTGACCGCCCTCGTCGTGTACGTCATCTCTCAGTTCGTCGGCGCCATCTGTGGCGCACTTCTCGCCAACGCCATGTTCGCCACACCGACGAGCATCTCGACATCCGACCGAGCGACCCCGGCCACCTTCCTCGCCGAGGTCGCCGCCACGGCCGGGGTCGTGCTCCTCATCGCCGGTCTCTCCCGCACCGGCCGCAGCATCCCGGCGATCGCATGCGCCGTCGGTGCGTACATCGGGGCCGCCTACTGGTTCACCAGCTCAACGGCATTCGCCAACCCAGCCGTCACCCTCGGCCGCGTCTTCACCGACACCTTCGCCGGCATCGCGCCCGAATCCGCGTGGGTCTATATCGCAGCCCAACTCGTCGGCGCCTCGATCGGAGCAACCATCGCCGTCAGTCTGTTTCCGGCACCCCGAGCACAGGCGGCCCGATAGCCGCATCTCAACTGTGGCATGACCCCGCGAACCACGTCCGCGCGCCGCTGTCGGACGGGACGCGAGATGGATGCGGTCGGCACAGGTGGCGGGGCGACGTGGATAGAGGACTGGCGGATCCAGCGAAACGACAAAACCCCCGGAATCCGGGGGTTTCGATCTGTAGCAGGAGCGGGGCTTGAACCCACGACCTCACGATTATGAGGACTGACCTGGGGTATTTGCTCCCATCAGCTCGGTCAGTGCTCCCTGTATTTTCGCGGTTCTCGATCCACTGCCACGGGACGAATAGGGCTGGATCCGACTCGATTGTGGGCAAAATGTGGGCAGGAATCCGCCAGCGCTCCGTCTGTGTCGCTCAACTTAGGCGGGCTGCAGAGCCGAGAGGGACGCTGTCGGGCTCGGGTACGAGATGGAGACCGTCTGGCAGCGATGCGTCCTGGATGAGTCTCTCGATCCAGGCACGATTGATCGGAATCTGCCGAGGCGATGTCATGTACTCGAACTGCAACGGGATGTGCGGACCGATCCAGAGCACATGCGTTCCCAACCCAGAGGGGACAACTCGCTCTCCAAGCGTGAAGGCGAACTGCTCACCTCTGCGAAGCTTCGTCACAATGGCGAGCTCCACGTGACGCAAGGTGCGATCCTCGATCTTGTAGGCGAAGCGGCCGCCCTGTCGCCGCCCGTAGACGAACGTTCCCACACCAGAATTCTATTCCGGCCGCTGATTCCGTGATGCGGGAGACGCGAGAAGAATCCTCGCAACAGCCACCCGCGGCCTCGATCCGCTGTCGGGGGTGACGTCGCGCCAAAGGCCGCTAGTTTGGAAGTGACCTCGCATCGACCCCGTCCGCTGTCCCGCAAGGTAAGTGCCATGTCGTTTCATTCCATCGACACGCTCCAGTCCTGGGTGCGGGAATTCGAACGTTCGCACGACTTCGCGGGATCGATTCGTGTAATCCCGCAGGACGGCGAAGAAGGCGACGACACGGGACTGGTCGCCATGCGTCTGGACAATTCACCGACCGAGATCTACCTCGAACCGCCGGGAGCGAACGGGCAGCCGCGCTGGACAGTGGTGTTCGAAGCGCGCGAACTCCCTGTCCGTTTGACATCCGATCAGGTCATCACGCTCGCACAGGGTCTGAAGACCCTCACCGCGCTCTGCAGCTTCCTGGAGCTGAAGTCGGACCGAGACGAGGCTCGTTGCGAGTATGCGCCGCGAGCCGCTCCCGCGGGGATCGAGGACGCTCGTGAGATCAACGAAGACGGACCAGGAAGGGCGCGACAGTAGCACGGGCGCGTTCGGGGGCCAAGCCGCGCCGTCTATCGCGATCCCGGGAGTATCGTGTCCCGCACAACGCCGAGACTTGCTCAGCACGAGCGATTGTCGCCCGTTGAATGTACGGAGCGCCATGGTCATCACTCCCACACGCACGAAGATCCCGATGTTGTGCGCCGCCGGGATGGACGACTGAAGATGCTTGCCCGCAGGGCGACCACCGTCCTCATAATCGGCCGTCTTGAATACGTGCTCTCGCCGTTCGAGGATGTCGAAGCGCTCAAGCGCACATTGCTGGATGCCGCTCGAGCCGGATCCGATCTGGTGAACTTCCGAGCAAACGGGGACGTCGAGGTGCACGTTCTGGTCATGCCCGGTGTGACGGTCGTGCTCGAGGAGCGCGACGTCGAGACTGATCACTCTCTCGACCCTGCCCCGGGCGATCACGACGCGGGGCCGATCGGCGACTTCGACATGTTCTGAGCGCCGCGTCACTCTTTCGACGCTCAGCTGATCCCTTAGAGTTGACCGTGCGTCACAAGAGCGTAGGTTGGCCCTGTGGGCACCATGTACTACGGCGGCTCGGCGACGCCGATCCACATCGAGGACAGGGCTCTCGCACACCTGAAGGTTGTCATCGCGACCAAGCTGCGGCGCGCGGAGAGCTTCACCCTGTCGTGGCGCCATCCCGATGACCAGCCGCGCGGCCGCAGCACGATCTGGCTGCATCCGTCGATCCCGCTGCGGTTCGTGTTCGACGACCCCGAGCCCACCGAGCTCAGTCGCGAGTGGATCGAGGATCTCGCAAACTCGGCCAACTCCTCGGGCGGCATCACCCTGGTCGCCGAGCACATTCACACGGGGCCAATCGCCGTCCAGGAGCCCGCCGACGGTGCCGAGGCGCCGAACCTGTCCGTGGGCACGGTCGAGGTCGACGAGCTGTCGATCGACAAGCTCAACGTCGCCGGGCGCGAAGTGTCCTCCGACGACGCCCGGCAGGCGGGCAATGTGCTCGAGACCGCCGAGGTCCCCATCCAGCCCGAGGACTGATCACTCCTCGACGGGTGCGTCCTCCGACGGCTCGGGCGTGATCGTGAGGCCGTTCGGTCCGCTCGCCGCCTGCATGAGGTCCTCGATCCAGGCCCGGTTGATCCGGGGGCTGCGGCTGCCGAAGAAGTGGAACTGGATCGGCACCGACGGGTGCATCCAGAAGCTGCGCCGGCCGCTGCCGTCACCGACCTCCACGTCGAACATGAAGGCCTCGGTGCGGCGCAGCTTGTTCATCACCACGATGCGCAGGTGCGCCAGTGTGCGGTCGTCGATGTCGACCGAGTTCGCCATCGTGTCGTAGATGAACCTGCCCATGCCGACGAGCGTAGCGCGACCCCGGTCGCAGAACCTGACGGCTGAACTGCCCCGCTTCCATCCCATCGTGCGGCCGTGCAGTGATGAAGAGGGATGGGCCGCAATTGCACTGTCAGAGTGTGAGATTCTCCGTCGCTGTTTGGCACGGTGGCGAGCGGATGCGAGGACGCTTTCTGTTTTGCTGCTGGTAGGAGGTTCGATGCGAGCCCTCGAAGGGCGTCACTGAAAGTCACTTCGCACAAGGTGAACGACGGAGTCATGCGGGCGTCCTCCAGAGAGAAGCGGGGCTGCGTGCCGCCGTCGAGGCCTGGCGGATGTGGATTTGCGACCGTCCAGTGGCGCGAGACGTCCCTTGGAAGGGCTGTGATCACAGAGACCGCGCACGGGATGTGGCCGGCGTGGTGGTAACGCCCTGCGGCTGTGAAGTGAGGTCCCGCGCAGCTCGAACGAGCTCCGACTCGACCGCCCGACGAGCATCGCTGATCGTCAGTTCGGTGGTGCCACGCAACATCGTGTCGGCCAGCGCGTCCCGCGCGGCAGCGTCCGATCTCGCGACGGTGATCGCCCGATTCTCTTGACGACCGCGCGTGAGACCGACGTACAGGCCGGCTGCGTCAACGTCATAGCCGACGAGAGCGGCGTCGGTCGTTTCGCCTTGGATGCCGTGGACGGTCGACGCGTACGCAAGCTGGACGTTGTCGGCGGCGTAATCGCGGGAGATCCGTGTCCGCTCACCGATACCAAGCGTCGGCGCGGTTACCTCAGCCACGAGCAGGTGCATGACCTCGTCGAAGCCGCGGGCGACTGGGGCGACATCCTGGCGGTGCTCGCCTATACCGGGCTGCGTTGGGGCGAACTAGCTGCCTTGCGCCTGTCCAGCGTCGATTTGCGCAGCGGGCGCCTCGCCGTCACAGCGAGCGTGAGCGAGATCGGTGGGACGTTGGCATGGGGTACGCCGAAGAACGATCAGTCTCGTTCGGTTGTCCTGCCGCCGTTCCTGATGTCGGCCCTTGAGCGGCGAATCACCGAACGGCGGCCGGACGATCTGGTCTTCACGACCTACCTAGGCACTCCCCTCCGCAACAACAACTTCCGGCATCGCGTCTTCTCACCGGCGCTGAAGCGAGTTCGCGAGAACGATCCGACCTTCCCCGTTGTAACACCTCACGACCTGCGACACACCGCGGCGAGCTTGGCCGTGTCGGCGGGCGCGAACGTCAAGGCAGTACAGCACATGCTCGGTCACGCGTCTGCCGCCATGACGTTGGACGTCTATGCCGACCTGTTCGACGAAGACCTCAACGCCGTCGCCGAGGCGCTGGACCATAAGGCCGCCGGCCTCTACGCGGACAAGATATGGACGCTCGAAGAACCTTCGCCCTCGAATTGAGCGGTTTCGGGGCGTCCGCTCCCGCTCGCATTCGACCGGCTTCGATCGACCTCAAGCGCGTGTAGTCGCGAGCACTTGTGGGCCAAACGTGGGCAAAACGCCGCTGAGGGCCGCGACGGGCGGCGCCACAGAACGACAAAACCCCCGGACAACCGGGGGTTTTCTCTCGTAGCAGGAGCGGGGCTTGAACCCGCGACCTCACGATTATGAGTCGTGCGCTCTCACCAACTGAGCTACCCTGCCGCGCCGCACCGACGTGTGATCATCGGATGCTGCGAGCCCCGAGTCAGGATTGAACTGACGACCCCTTCCTTACCATGGAAGTGCTCTGCCACTGAGCTATCGGGGCGTGCCCGGGCGAGCCCGGGCAACCAGAACAGAATACCAGAGCACCGGCATCCCTCTGGAATCGTGGTCAGCCTCCGGCGTGCTCCCGCAACCACGGAATCGGGTCGATCGGCGTGGTGCCGTTCGCCAGGATCTCGAAGTGCGTGTGAGCGCCGAACGAGCGGCCGGTGTTGCCGGTGTGACCGATCACGGTGCCGACGGTGACGTGATCGCCGACCTCGACCGTGCGGGATCCGTACAGCATGTGCGAGTAGCTGCTGGAGACGAGGACTCCGTCGATCACGTGGTCGATCACGATGTGCACGCCGAACGCGCCGCCCGAATCGGTCGACTCGCGCACGACGCCGTCGGCGACCGCCTGGATCGGCGCACCCTCACCGGGCGTGAAGTCTGCACCCTCGTGCATCGTGCCGTCGCGCATGCCGAAGCCGTAGCTGATGGGCACGCCCACCGCGAACGGCCACTGGATCGGCGAGTTCGGGTCGTTGACGAAGAAGTTCGAGAAGTTCGCGATGCCGGAGTTGGCGGCGAGCTGCGCCATCGTGAGGGTCGAGTAGTTCTCGGCGCGTTCGATCGGCGCGCTCTGCAGCTCGGCGGGCGTCACGTATGCCTGGATCTCTCCGGCAGTGGGCTCGACGTCTCCGCCCGCCGCCGCCAGTACCGAGGTGGTGATGTCGGTGCCGCCGGGCGCGGTGACCGCGCTGGCCGGAGTCGTCATGCCGACGGCCATGAGGCCCACGATGCCCATCACGCACACCGAGAACGACGCGGCGGTGACGCGCTTGAACGATGCGCCGCGGTTGCGGCGGGGGGCGACGTGCGCGGCCGGGTGCTCGGGGGTCTCGTCGATCGGCGCCTCGGCCTGGATCGGCGTCTCGCCGGTGAAGGAGAAGAGCCGGGCGGCGGCCTCGAAAGCGTCGACCAGCGGGTAGTGCGGCTCGCCCGCAGAGTGCTCGGCCGAAGCCTCTTCGACGACCTCGAGCGTCTCGACCGGCTGCTCCTGGACCGCAGGCTCGATGAGCACGAAGTCTTCGACGGGCTCGGGAGCGACCACGGGAGGCTGGGGCAGGGAGGCCGCTCGGCGACTCCGACGGCTTGCTCCGGCCGCCTGCTCCTCCGCAGCGGGGATGACCGCGACGTCGGTCTCGGACTCCGGCACGACCGCCACTGCCGCCGGAGCGGAGGAGGCGGCATCCGTCGGCATCGCGACGACCGTCGACTGCCCCCAGACAACGGCCGGTCGCTGCGCGCCGGCGCGACGTCGGAGTTCTGCGCGTGAGAGGCCTGCTGCGTCCGCGGTCGCTGAAGTCAGCGTGGCGGAGGGCCGGCTGGAGCGCCGCGTGGGCGCAGACTCAGCCAGGGAGGCGTCGAATGGCAAAGCGCAGGGGGCTCTCGGTCGTGTCGCTCGGGGGGCGAGAGGCGGGCAGTCGGGCAGTAATCACCTTCCGCCGTTCGGGCGGCGAAAAGTAACGATCGGGTAAAGACTATCCGGCGGCACCTGGGAATGCCATGTACGACGGTCCGCGACGCGCCGGTTCGTTCAGGTGCAATCCAATCACGAACCGAGGGCGGCCGTGAGCAACGGCTCGAACAGAGTCGGCCCCGCCGCCACGAACAGCGCCCGAGACGGCATGTCATCCATCTCGATCCGCGTGAACCTCCCACCGGCCTCGGTGATCAGCAGCGCACCCGCCGCGTAGTCCCACGGCGCGAGGCCGCGCTCGAAGTATCCGTCGAATCGCCCTGCGGCGACGTAGGCCAGGTCGAGGGATGCCGCGCCGATGCGCCGCAGATCGCGGGCCAGCGGCATGACGCGCGCGACGCGCGCGAGATCGCCCGAGTGCGTCGCCGGGTCGTAGCCGAAGCCGGTGGCCAGGAGAGCACCCGCCGCCGACGGCTCGTCGTTCACCGCGAGCCGATGCTCGCGCAGCCACGCGCCCTCACCGAGCGCCGCACGGAAGAGCTCGCCCGTCGACGGGTGGAACACGGCGCCGGCGAGCGCCTCCCACCTCCCCGGGACCGGCTCGCCGCGCACCGCGGCCACGCTGACGGCGAAGGCGGGGATGCCGTACGCATAGTTCACGGTGCCGTCGATCGGGTCGACGACCCACGTGATGTCGGAGGTGCCCCCCTCGGCGCCGGACTCTTCGCCGAGGAACGCGTCTTCGGGGCGGGCCGCGGACAGACGCGCACGGATGAGCGCCTCGACCTCGCGGTCGGCCTCGGTCACGATGTCGGCGATCGACGACTTGGTCGCTGCGATGGCGACGCCTTCCGAGCGTCGCCGCAGCGCGAGTTCACCGGCCTCCCGGGCGATCTCGATCGCGAGCGACTCCAGGTCTTGTGCCGATGCCATGCGTCCACGCTAACGCGCGGGTTAGCGTGGACGCATGCCGCGCATCGCCGCCACCACTCACGACGTCGTCATCGTCGGGGGCGGCCACAACGCCCTCGTCGCCGCCGCCTATCTCGCCCGCGCAGGGCGCTCCGTCGTGGTGCTGGAGCGCCAGTCTCATGTCGGCGGTGCGGCGGTCTCCGAGAGTCCATGGCCAGGAGTGGAGGCGCGCCTGTCGAGGTACTCCTACCTCGTGAGCCTGCTCCCCCGCCGCATCATCGACGACCTCGGGCTGCGCATCGACCTGCGGCGCCGGCGCTATTCGTCGTACACGCCCGACCCGAGCGACCCCGGCCGCGGCATCCTCGTCGACAACGGCGACGCCGCCGCGACCGGCGCGTCGTTCCTGCGCACCACCGCCGACGCGGACGAAGCCGCGCGCTTCGCCGCGTTCTATGGTCGAATCGCCCCGCTCGGCCGCCGCCTGTTCCCCACCGTCACCGAGCCGCTGCTGCGGCGCAGCGAGGCGCGCGCCCTGCTGGGCGACGACGCGCTGTGGGATGCCGTCATCGATGAACCGCTCGGCGACCTGCTGCGCACCTCGCTCGGGTCCGACCTCGCGCGCGGCATCGCCCTCACCGACGGGCTGATCGGCACCTTCTCGTCAGCCGACGACCCGAGTCTGCGACAGAATCGCTGCTTCCTGTACCACGTGATCGGCGGCGGCACGGGCGACTGGGACGTGCCGGTCGGCGGCATGGGACGCGTGAGCGGCGAGCTCGAGCGTGCGGCGCGCGCGGCGGGCGCAGAGCTGCGCACCGACACCGAGGTCGTCTCGATCAGCCCGGACGGTGAGGTGTCGGTCGCCGGCGATGGCACGGAGGCCCTGCACGCCCGGCTCGTGCTGAGCGGCGTCGGCCCCTCGGTCCTCGCCGATCTGCTGCGCGCAGGCGGCGCGGCCTCGATCGGAGTGCCGGAGCAGCCCGAAGGAGCGCAGATCAAGGTCAACATGCTGCTGCGGCGCCTCCCCCGCCTGCACGATCAGCAGGTCGCGCCGCGGGCCGCGTTCGCCGGGACGTTCCACATCAACGAGTCGCTCACGCAGCTCGACCATGCGTACGAGGTCGCCCTGAGCGGCGGCATCCCGAGCCCGCTCCCAGCGGAGATCTACTGCCACTCGCTGACCGACCCGTCGATCCTCGGACCGCAGCTGCAATCTGAGGGCGCGCAGACGCTGACGCTGTTCGGGCTGCAGGTGCCTCATCGGCTACTCGCCGACCAGGATCGGGATGCCGCGCGCTCGGCGCTGCTCGAGGCGGCGCAGCGATCCCTCGACTCAGTGCTTGCGGAACCGATCGCCGACTGCGTCTACGAAGCTCCGGACGGCACGCCGTGCGTCGAGGCGCGCACCACCGCCGACCTTGAGGGTTCGCTCGGGATGACCGGCGGTGACATCTTCCACGGCCCGCTCTCGTGGCCCTGGGCGGACGACTCGGCCGCGCTGGAGTCGCCCGCGGAGCGCTGGGGCGTCGGGACGGACCACGAGCGGGTGCTGCTGTGCGGCTCCGGAGCGCGCCGCGGCGGGGCCGTCAGCGGCATCGGCGGCCACAATGCGGCCATGGCCGCGCTCGAGCTGCTCGGCTCGTGACCCCCGCGCCGGACAGCGGACTACGGGCGCGGCGGCAGCGGCGGCGGGGGCGGATAGCCCTCGTAGCCGGGTGCGACCGACGAGGCGGGTGGCCCGGCGGGCGGCGCGAGCGGACCCGCAGCGGGCCACTGCTGCGTCGGGGCGGCGAACGGAGCGACCGGCGCGATGGCCTGCGGAACCGTCGACGGATAGCCCGTGTAGTAGGCGTTCCAATCGGGTGAGCCATCGGGCATGACCGGAAGCGGCGTCACCCCGTCGGCGAACGTCGGCCACGGCGGGAGCGCGGATGCCGTCATCTCCGCGCCCGCGGGGCGCGGTCGCCTCGGGGCGAACAGCGCGTTCACGAGCGGGATCAGCGCGGTGCCGACCGCGACGAGGATGGTGACGGCCACGACGAAACGCCAGTACAGATCGGCGAACCGGACCCACTCCCCGATGATCAGCGGGATCACGAGCATGATCGTCAGCACGATCACCAGGACGATCGTCACGGTGGCGACGATCTGGGTGAACGTCGTGCGGTGTCGGAGGTAGGCCTTCGTATAGAGACGGAGGTGCAGCAGCGCGAGCTGCAGGATGAGCACGATCAGCAGGAACTGCACGAACCGGTTGAACCCGCTCCATGCATACCGCTCGGGCAGCCAGATCATCACGGCGCCGATCAGCAGCGTCGCGACCCAGGTGGCCATGCTCGCCAGAGCGAACCAGGCCGGCCGCCGAGCGGACAGGTGCGCATCGAGGATCGCGACACCCGCGAAGGCGGCCAGCAGCAGGATCGTGAGGAACGCGCGCCCCACGAGGCCGTTCTGCGCTCCCACGAGCACCCACACGACGCACACGATCGCCGCGGCGATGAGCGCGCCGATGGCCACCCAGATCGCCGCCCGCACGAGCGAGGAATGCGACGAGCTCGCCGTCGCAGGTGCCGAACGCGGAGTCGGTGCGCTCATGAGGGTCCTCCCGTCGTCAGGCCGGGCCTGCACGAGCCCATCCTGACACGACGCTCCGCAGCATCGGGAGGTCTGAGGGGCGGTCGAACGACGGGCCACTCAGCCGACGGGCCGAGCCAGAGCCTCGATCACCTCGGCGTTCGCAAGCCGTGCCAGCACCGCCCCCGGCAGGAACAGCTTGCTGCCGCGGATGCCTCCGCCGATGACGACCTCGTCGGCGCCCGCGACGGCGGAGTCCACGAGGATCGGCCAGGTGGCCGGCAGACCGATCGGCGTGATGCCGCCGTACTCCATCCCGGTGAGAGCCACTGCCTCCTCCATCGGGGCGAAGGATGCCGTGCGCGCGTCGATCCGGCGACGGACGACTCCGTTGACATCCGCGCGTGTCGTGGCCAGCACCATGCAGGCCGCGAACCGCACGTCGCCGCCGCGCTTGCCCTTCACGATGACGCAGTTGGCCGAGGCCTCGAGAGGAACGCCGTAGCGCGCGCAGAACTCCGCGGTATCGGCGAGTTCGGGGTCGATCGCGGCGACTCCCACGAGGCCGCTGTCGATCGGGCCGAGGGCCGCGAGCGCACTCGCGACGGGCGCGGCGACCAGGTCGGGATGCTGCAGGGCAGGCTGCGCGATCAGGGTTCCGCTTGCGGTCCAGGGCATGCCGCGAGCCTACGGGTCGTCCCGCCCGCCCTGCGGGCGGGACGACCACCGGATGAGCCGCCGCACTCAGGCGAGTGCGCGCAGACCCTCCACCAGCGGGGTCGTCGGACGACCGATCAGCCGGGCGAGCGTGCCGTCGGTGTCGCCGAGGGCACCGTCGCGGATGCCGGAGTCCAGAGCCGTGACGAACCCGACGGTTCCGGCATCCAGCCCCGCCGACGACAGCGCGGCCGCGTACTCCTCGGTCGAGAGCGCCTGGTACACGACCGGCCGGCCGCTCACCTCGGCGATCGCATCCGCCAGGTCGTCGTAGGTCCATGCCACATCGCCGCCGAGCTCGTACACCTCGCCGATGTGACCGTCGGCGAGCAGCACGGCCGCCGCGGCATCCGCGTAGTCCGCGCGGTTGGCCGAAGCGACACGACCCTCACCGACGCTGGAGGCGATGACGCCCGTCTCCGAGCCGCGCGAGAGGTCGGCGGCGTAGTTCTCGGTGTACCAGTTGTTGCGGAGGATCACGGCGGGCAGTCCCGCCTTCGCGATCGCCTCTTCCGTCGCCTTGTGCTCGGGGGCGAGCACAAGGTCGCTCGTGGTGGCCTTCGGGGCGCTCGTGTAGACGAACTTCGAGACTCCGGCGGCCACTGCCGCGTCGATCACGACCTGATGCTGTGCGGCGCG
>JAESFR010000278.1_pt1 | contig 16107 bp, 19 predicted proteins | sample 9266191 | NCBI WGS metagenome assembly JAESFR01 (sample SAMN14503063, study PRJNA617104) | algae metagenome | isolation source: Pleurocapsa minor HA4230-MV1 and co-occurring heterotrophs from cement on... | place: USA: Nuuanu Pali Lookout, Hawaii | collected 2009-07-20
CAGAGGACCTCGGGTGACTGTCATAGGCTCGAGGCCTCCGACCCGAACGAGGAGCTGCGTGTCGTACCCCCAATCGGTGGGCCTCGGGCCCGCTCGCCCCGCCCTGTTCCGCACGCCCCTGAACCTGTTCCGTGCGCTCGCCGTCGCCGAAGCGATCTCCTGGACGCTTCTGATCGCCGGGCTCATCGTGCGGGCGAGCACCGAGGTGTCCGCCGCCGTCACGATCGGCGGCGGCATCCATGGATTCGTCTTCCTCTCCTACGGCGCTGCGGCCGTGCTCGTCGCCAAGAACCAGCGATGGGGAGCGTGGCCGACCATCGTGGCGATCGCGAGCGCGGTCGTCCCGTACGCGACGATCCCGACCGAGCTGTGGCTGCACCGCTCGGGCAGGCTGGACGGTCCGTGGCGGCTTGCCGCGAGTGACGACCCGCGCGACGGCGCGTGGCATGACCGGCTGCTGCGCACGCTGCTTCGCAGGCCCTGGCTGCTGGCCGCGCTCATCGCCGCCGCGGTGGTCGTCGTCTTCGTCGTGCTGCTGGTCATCGGGCCGCCCGGCGGCCGCGACTAGCTGGGCGCGTCAATCGCGCGGCGGCAGCTGCTGGAGCGTCCAGGTGTTGCCGTCGGGGTCGGAGAACTGCACGAAGCGTCCCCAGCCCTGTTCGTCGACGCCGCTCGCCTCGACGCCCTGCGCTCGCAGGTGCGCGAGTGCTTCGTCGGCGTCGGGCACGACCACCTGGATCGTGTTCTGCCTGCCGGGCTCGAGGTCGATGCCCAGCCCGTCGCCGAACGCGATCGAGCACGCGGAGCCCGGGGGCGTCATCTGCACGAACCGCAGTCCCTCGAACGGCACCTGATCGTGATCGGCGTGGAAGCCGATGCGCTCGTAGAACTCCTTCGCGCGGTCGACGTCGGTCACCGGAACGAAGATGAGTTCGATCTTCCAGTCCATGAGTGCTGCCTTTCGTTGTGTCGCTGTCGTGCTCACACCCCTCAGGGTAGGAAGCAACGCGGACACATCCGGTCCGCGATCAGCCGTGCTCGACGAACCGGCGCAGCGTCTCCGCCGCGAGGGCGTGGTCGATCACGTCGGGCTCACCCGACATCGTGATGGATCCGACCAGCGCACCGCGCTCGAAGATCGGCACCGCACCACCGTGTGCGCGGAAGGTGTCATGATCCACGTCGGTCCGGTCTTCGAAGGGCGTGCCCGCCTCCTCGTGCCGCCGCCGGACCAGCAGCGACGGTTCGGCGTAGCGCTCGGCGACCGCGGCTTTGCCCGCGAGCCAGGGGTCATTGCCCGGGCCCGTGGTGCCGAGCTTCGCGACGAACACCGGGTCGCCCCGCAGCACGATGCGCACCGCGAGGTCGGCGTCGTGGCGGCGGATGACCTCCACTGCGAGCAGGCCGAGGTCGACGGCATCCGCATTCCCGAACGCGTCGCGATCGAACCGCGGCACGGCTTCGAGGTCTGCGACGGTGAACACGGGCAGCGCCGACATCACCGGGTCACCTCGAGCGCACTGATGCCCGGCATCGCGAACCACGACCGGCCGTCGTCCGCGTCGACGAAGACCGCGAGCACCGCGTCGCAATGGTCGCATCGGACGACCGTGCCCATCCGCGTCGGATACACCGCCGTGCGTGCGATCTCGCCGCGGTCGCCGCACTGCCGGCACCGCGCCTCGGCCGTCGTGGCATCCCATCCGAGCAGGTCGGCGAGTCGCCCGGCCAGGACGTTTCCGTCGAGTTTGGTCATCATGAACCTCCGAACCTCTCGGTGCGCACGTCGCCGGGCCGGTGCCCGGCCTCGATCAGCCATCCGGCGACGGCCTCCACGAACGGCGTGGGGCCGCACACGTACACCCTCGGGCGGGATGCCGCGGGCACGGTGGTCGCCCGGATCACCTCTGCCGTGACCCGCCCGGCCGGGGTGGGCCACCCGTGCGGAGTGCGACGCGTGTAGACGTAGTCGAGTCGGACGGCTTCGGGGGACAGCTCGGCGAGCTCCCGACGGAAGAACACGTCGTCGGGTGTGCGCACCGAGTAGAGCAGGCGGAACTCGGTCGCATCGCCGGCGCGGGCGTGCGCGCCGGCCATCGCGAACAGGGGAACGACCCCCGACCCGCCGGCGATGAGCTGCACCGGACGCGGCTCCTCCGCGGAGTCCGGGGGAGTCCACACGAAGAACGCACCCAGCGGACCGTGCAGCTCGACCTGATCGCCGACCTGCAGGTCGTGCACGAGGAACGGCGAGACCTCGCCATCCGGCACTTCGTCGACGGCGAGCTCCACGCGGGTGGAGGGGCCCGACGACGCGATCGAGTAGGAACGGGTCGCCTGATAGCCGTCGGGAGCGGTCAGCCGCACATCCAGGTGCGCGCCCGCGTCATTGCCGGGCCAGGTCGGCACGTCCAGGATGACGCGCCGGGCGGTCGAGGTCTCCGGCCGCGCTTCGGCGACGGTGGCGACGTGCCAGGTTGCGCGCCCGCGCGCGACAGGGGTCTGGGGCGGAGCCCCGGTGGGGGTTGCGCGCCCGCGCGCAACAGGGGTCTGGGGCGGAGCCCCGGTGGGGGTTGCGCGCCCGCGCGCAACAGGGGTCTGGGGCGGAGCCCCGGTGGGGGTCGCGCGCCCGCGCGCAACCGTCACCAGTACCGCTCCTCCTGCCACGGGTCGCCGTGCAGGTGGTAGCCGTTCTGCTCCCAGAACCCGGGGTCGTCGGTCGGCATCGTGACGAGACCTCGGATCCACTTGGCGCTCTTCCAGAAGTACAGGTGCGGCACGAGCAGTCGCGCCGGACCGCCGTGCTCGGGGTCGAGGGGTTCCCCGTCGGCCTCGAACGCGATCCAGCTCTTGCCGTCCAGCAGGTCTTCGAGCGGCACGTTCGTCGTGTAGCCGCCGTACGAGTGCGCCATGACGAACTCGTGCGCCGTCTCGACGCTCTCCCAGATCCGGTCCAGCGGGACGCCCCGCCATGGCATCTCGAGCTTCGTCCAGTGCGTGACGCAGTGGATGTCGGTCGTGATGTCCTCGATGCCGACGGCGCGCAGCTCGTCCCAGCTCCAGCGATGCGTGCCGTTCTCGGTGCGCACCGAGAACTCCCACTCCGCTGTTTCCACGTCGGGGGTCGGACCGGCCGACAGCACCGGCCAGTCGGTCACGAGGGTCTGACCCGGGGGGAGCCGCGGATCGCGTTCGCTGCGGCGTCCGGAGAAGCCTCGCGTGATGAACGACATGGTGCCCCTTCCCGTTTCGGATCACACTAGTTGCGCCGCGCTGCGGCTGTCACGGGGCGCTTAGGCTGAATGCATGTCGACGCTCTCGCTCGGGATGCCGCGGATCCACCGCGATCCGCTGAGCGCGCCCGACACGACCGGTCGTCCGGACACGGCGGCGCTGGTCGACCGCTTCGGTCGCGTCGCGCACGACCTGCGGATCTCGGTCACCGAGAAATGCTCGCTGCGCTGCACGTACTGCATGCCCGCGGAGGGTCTGCCCAGCATCCCGAAGGCCGACCTCCTCACCGCTGTCGAGATCGCCCGGCTGGTCGGCATCGCCGGAAGCGAGCTCGGCGTGCGCGAGGTGCGATTCACCGGCGGCGAGCCGCTGACGCGAGCGGACCTCGTCGAGATCGTGGCTCTGTCGGCCGCGGCGGGCCCGGGGATGCCGCTGTCGATGACCACGAACGGCATCGGCCTCGACAAGGTCGCGGTGCGCCTGGCCGAGGCGGGCCTCGGACGGGTCAACGTCTCGGTCGACACGATCGACCGCGAGCACTTCGCGCGCCTCACGCGCAGAGACCGGCTCCCCGCGGTGCTGGCGGGCATCGACGGCGCTGTGCGGGCGGGCCTCGGCCCGACGAAGCTCAACGCGGTGCTCATGCGCGAGACGCTCGAGGACGCCCCCGACCTGCTCGCGTGGGCGATCGAGCGGGGCCTGCGGCTGCGCTTCATCGAGCAGATGCCGCTGGATGCCGATGCCGCATGGCGGCGCGCCAACATGGTGCCGGCATCCGAGCTTCTCGCGGTGCTGTCGCGGCGCTTCACACTGACCGAGATCGGCCGGGAGGACCCGTCGGCGCCCGCGGAGGAGTGGCACGTCGACGGTGGACCGGCGACGGTGGGGATCATCGCCTCGGTCACGAGATCGTTCTGCAGCGCGTGCGATCGCACGCGCATCACCGCGGAGGGCACCGTGCGCTCGTGCCTGTTCGGCGACGACGAGACCGACCTGCGCGCGCTCCTGCGCGGTGGTGCGGGCGACGCGGAGATCGCCGACCGCTGGCGGGCCGCGATGTGGGGCAAGCAGGCCGGCCACGGCATCTCCGACCCGGGCTTCAGTCCGCCGGAGCGCTCGATGGGGGCGATCGGTGGCTGAGGTGCGCGTGCGGTATTTCGCGGCCGCCGCCGAGGCCGCAGGCCGCACCGAGGAAACCCTTCTCGTCGCCGGCTCGACCGTCGGCGCTCTGCGCGAGCAGCTTGCGCAGCGGTACGGCGAGCCGATGCAGCGCGTGCTGCAGACCGGCTCGGTGCTCGTCGACGGGGTGGTCAGCCGCGATCCTCAGCGGCCGGTCGGCGCCGCCGCGGACGTGCTCCCGCGCTTCTCGGGCGGCTGAGCAGCCGCATCCGCGTCGGCATTTCCGCGAGACTGCATCGGGACGGCGAGAGGGTGGGGATTCCCCTCCGTCTCGGCGTCCGGATGCAGTCTCGCGGGTCGGTGACGGGTCAGAGCCCGACCCACTCCGTCGCGCCCTCCGCGAGGTGCTGCCGCTTCCAGATCGGCGTGCGCTCCTTCACGAGATCGACCAGCTGTGCGCACACGGTGAACGCGTCGGCGCGGTGGGGTGCGGCCACGGCCGCGACCAAGGCCACGTCGCCGATCTCGAGGGCGCCGACGCGGTGGACCGCCGCGACGCGCAGACCGGACGATTCGGCGATCTCGGCGCACACGTCGCCGAGGAATCGCTCGGCATCGGGGTGGGCTTCGTAGTCGAGCGCCCGCACGGCCTCGCCGTGGTCGTGGTCGCGCACGACGCCTTCGAAGACCACGAGGGCGCCGTCGTGCGGCGTGAGCACGAACGCCTCGACCCCCGCGCGGTCGATCGGGGCGTCGGTGACCCGGGCGAGCCAGCGATCACTCATGCCCGCCCCCCGCGAGCTGGTCGAGCACGTGGCCGAGCAGCGGCTCGAGCACGTCGAGTCCGTCACGCACGCCGCCGCGCGAGCCCGGGAGATTGACCACGAGCGTCGTGCCGGAGGTGCCGGCGACCGCGCGACTGAGGGCCGCCGTCGGAACCGCCGTGCGGCCGGCCGCACGGATCGCCTCGGTGATGCCCGGCAGCTCGAGATCGACGACCGCGCGCGTGGCCTCCGGGGTGCGGTCCTGCGGGTGCAAGCCCGTGCCGCCGGTCGTCAGCAGCACGTCGGGGCCGGCATCCAGCACCCGCGCGAGGGCGTCGGCGACCTCGACGTCTGCGGTCACCACCGGCTCCTCGACGGCGAAGCCGCGATCGCGCAGCCATTCCACGATCAGCGGTCCGGTGGTGTCGACGCGCGTGCCCTGCGACGCGCCGGTCGAGGAGACGAGCACGGCCGCCGTGCGGCCGGCGCCCACGGCGGAGGGTGCGGGATGCTGCGCGGCGGGGTCGGCATCCTCCTCGTCGCGCCGCCACTCGCCGCGCTTGCCGCCCGACTTCTCCAGCAGCCGGATCTCGCCGAGCACCGCACGTGCATCGACGGCCTTGATCATGTCGTGCAGCGTGAGTCCGGCGACCGCGACGGCGGTGAGCGCCTCCATCTCGACGCCGGTGCGTGCGGTCACCGACACGACGGCCTCGATCACCACCGCGTCGTCCTCGAACGCGAACTCGATCGTCACGGAGTCCAGCGGGAGGATGTGCGCGAGCGGGATGAGCTCGCTCGTGCGCTTGGCGCCGGCGATGCCGGCGATCCGGGCCGTCGCGAGCACGTCGGCCTTCGGCAGATCGTCCGCGCGCACGAGGCGGATGACGTCGGCGGTCGTCGTGAGCCGCCCCGCCGCACGCGCCACGCGGCGCGTGACGGGCTTGGCGCCCACGTCGATCATGCGGGCGCGGCCGTCGGCATCCAGGTGCGTGAGCGAGCTCATAGATCAACGGTATCGACCTGCGCGCCCACCGGGAGCGCGGTCACGTCGGCGGGGACATCGATCAGCACGTCCGCGGAGGCGAGAGCGGCCACCAGGTGCGAGCCCGGGCCGGCGACGGTCTCGACGCTTCCGCCCTCGGTCACGCGGCCCCGGAGGAACTGGCGACGGCCGGGAACGGACTCGAGCGCAGCATCGAGCCGGCGCTCGCGACGCGGCACGGGCGGCAGGCCCGCCGCATCCCGGAGCACCGGTGCGACGAACAGCGCGAAGCTCAGCTGACTGCTCACCGGATTGCCGGGGAAGCACACCACCGGGGTGTCGCGGAATCGTCCGTGCGCCTGCGGGCCGCCCGGCTGCATGTCGACCGTGCCGACCGTGGCACCGAGCGGCTCGAGGAGCTGGCGCACCGGCTCGTGCGCTCCCATCGAGATGCCCCCGCTCGTCAGCACGAGTTCCGCGCCCGCGGCGATCGCGCGCTCGAGGGTCGCACCCAGACGCGCGGGGTCATCCCCGGCGAGCTGCACGTCGACCACCTCGGCGCCGGCGGCCGTCGCGGCGGCGGCGAGGGCGATGCCGTTCGCGTCGGGCAGGCGTCCGCTCCCGAGCGTCGAACCGGGAGCAACGAGCTCGTTGCCGGTGCTGACCACCGCGACGCGCACCCGCGCGCGCACCGCGACCTCGATCAGATTCGCGGCGGCCAGGGCCGCCAGATGACGGGATGCCAGCACCCGGCCGGCCGGGAGGAGCACCGCCCCGGCGCGGAGGTCGGAACCGGCGTCGCGCACGTACTCGCCGCGCGCGCGGGCGCGCAGGATCTCCACGCCCTCGGGGACTCGCCGGGTGTCCTCGATCGGCACGACCGCGTCGGCGCCCGTCGGGACCGGCGCTCCGGTCATGATCGCGACGGCCGTGCCGGGGGAGAGCTCGGGGGGGTCGGTCGCCCCCGCGGCGACCTCGCCCGCCACGGGAAGGACGACCGGAGCCTCGCCCACGTCGGCCGACCGCACCGCGAACCCGTCCATCTGCGAATTGCGGAAGATCGGCAGCGGGATCCCCGTGCGCACCTCGCCCGCCGTCACCCGGCCGACGGCGAGAGCGATCGGCACGAGTTCCGCAGGTCGATCGTGCAGCGGACCCATCAGCCGGGCGATGACGGCGGCATACTCTTCGACGGCGATCCGGTGCATGCTCCAGTATCTCCGCGAATCCCGGTCCCGGGCCCGTCAGTACCGGGGCACCGCGGGATCGACGGTGCGCGACCACGCGTCGATCCCGCCCGCAAGATGCCGGGCGCGTGTGAAGCCGGCCGCGCGCAACCGCGTCAGTGCGCTCGCCGAGCGCACGCCCAGGTGACAGAACACGATGGTCGGCGTCGCAGGATCCAGCTCCGTCATCCGGTTCTCGAGCTCTCCGAGCGGGATCACGACGGCCCCCGGAAGCGCGGCGATCGCCACTTCGTGCGGCTCCCGCACGTCGAGGAGGACCACGGATGCCGCATCCGGCGCCGCGAGAATCGCCTCGAGCTCGCGCGCGGAGACGGACGCGGCGGATGCGGGCGGCTCGGGCGCTGCCGCGGCCGGGGGTGCGGCATCCCGTGCGGGATCGCGCGCGTAGCGCAGCTCGCGCGTCGTGCCGGCGAGGGCGTCGAAGAGCACGACCCGCCCGACGAGCGGGTCGCCGACGCCGGTCAGCAGCTTGAGCGCCTCGGTCGCCATCAGGCCCCCGATCACCGTGCAGACGCTCGGCAGGATCCCCGCGATCTCGCACGTGTCGGCTTCGGAGTCGGGTCCGTCCGGGAACAGATCCCGGTAGTCGGTGCCGCCCCAGGCGAGCCCGACCTGCCCCGACCAGCGCAGGGCGGAGCCCCACACGAGCGGGATGCCGGCGGCCACCGCGGCATCGTTCGCGGCGAATCGCGTCTCGTTGGTGTCGGAGCCGTCGATGAGGATGTCGGCTCCGGCGAGGAGTGCGGGCGCGCTCCGCGCGGTGAAGAGCCCGCGGTGCGCGATCACGGTCGTCTCCGGCGACTGGCGCCGGATCGCCTCGGCGGCCGACTCGGCCTTCGCCCGCCCGACATCGTCCGCGTCGTGCAGGATCTGCCGGTGCAGATTCGTCTCGTCCACGAGGTCGTCGTCGACGATCGTGAGCGTTCCGACTCCGGCCGCCGCCAGAATCGGCACGACGGCGCTGCCGAGCCCGCCCGCGCCGATCACGACCACGTGCGAGCGCGCCAACCGCGACTGCGCGTCCTCGCCGAAACCCGGCAGGATGCGCTGGCGCGCGTACCGGGCCGCGCGCGGGTCGGGGGGAGGGGTCATCCCGCGATTCTTCCACCGATCCGCCCGCGTGCTCCGAGCGGGGCGTGTCGGGCGGACGACGGTCCCCGTCCGGTCGGGTAGCGTTCCAGCATGGGATCAGAGGTCGACGGTGCCGCGGTCGCCCGCTCGATCTCCCGGGGGACACTGGCCGCGCTCCTCGCGGCCGCCGGAGCATCGCACCTGACCTGGGGTCGGCGCGGCTACCGGATCGTCGTCCCCGACTGGGCGACCCGGCTGACCGGTCTGGACAAGGATGCGATCGTCGTCGGCTCGGGCGTCATCGAGCTCGCGCTCGCCGGCGGGCTCATCGCGCTTCCGCAGTGGCGGCGTGCGGTGGGCTGGCTCGTCGCAGGCTTCTTCGTGGCCGTCTTCCCGGGCAACGTCCACCAGTGGCAGACCGGGCGCTCCGCGCCGATGCTGCGCACGGATCGCGCCCGGTTCGTGCGGCTGCTCCTGCAGCCGCCGCTCATCGTCTGGGCGCTGTGGAGCACTCGTGGCCGCTGATTCCCGCCTCAGTCATCGCATCTACGGCACCCCCGGGTCCGAGCGCCTCGTCGTACTCGTCGGCACCGGCATCGGGGTCGCCATGGATCCCGCTCCCGCCGAGACGGCCGCGCGCGACATCTGCGTGCTCGCGGTCGCGCTGGGTGAGGCGACCATGGAGGACCCGGGCGGCTACGGCAGCGAGACGCCCGCCGAGCAGACGGCGTCGTGGCTCGCCGCGCTGGTGCGCCAGACGCTCGAGGCCACGCGGCCCGCCGTGGATGACGAGTCCCCGCTGACGACGGGCATCGTGGTCTACGGGAGCGCGGCCGACGTCGCACTGCGCGCAGCCGCCGAGCTCGGCGACGCTGTCGACCGGCTCGCCCTGGTGGCGGTCGCGGCGCCCGCGCAGCCGCTCGATCGCGACGACGTCGGGGCGGTCATCGAGCGTGTGCGGGCCAAGACGCTGATCCTGAACGGACAGCACGACGCCGATGCGTCATCGGCCGCGGCCACCTGGTATCGCGGCCACCTGCCGTCGGCGCGCGTCGAGATGGTGCCCGAGGTGAGCACCCTGTCGCTCGCCGACGTGTGGGGACGCGCACTGTCGCACGTCGCCCCGCACACGAAGCGCTGACGCGGCCCGCGCTGTCGCCGGTCGGTGGAATGATTCGAGGATGCTGCTCTCCGAGCTCGTGACGACGACCGAGACCGTCGCGGCGACCTCGTCGCGCCTCGCGAAGGTCGCGGCGCTCGCCGCGCTCCTGGAGCGCCTCGACCCCGACGAGATCGCCCCGGCGATCGGATTCCTCGTCGCCAAGCCCCGCCAGGGGCGGCTCGGCGTCGGCTGGCGGGGGGTCGCCGACCTCGCCGTCTCGCACGCGGAGGCACCCGGCCTCGAGATCGGCGACGTGGATGCCGCGCTGGAGCGCCTGGCCGCGGCATCCGGTGCCGGCTCGGTCGGCGCCCGCCGCAGCGAACTCGACGCGCTCGCGTCCCGCGCGACGGCGCCCGAGTGGGACTTCCTCTCCCGGGTGATCCTCGGCGAGCTGCGCACCGGTGCCCTCGAGGGCGTGCTCCTCGACGCGATCACGCGTGCCTCGGAGGCACCCGCCGCCACGGTACGGCGCGCAGCCATGCTGTCGGGCGACCTCGGCGAGACGGCACGCCTCGCGCTGGCCGGCGCCGAGGGAGAGCTCGACGGCGTCGGACTCGTCGTCGGCCGGCCCGTGCTGCCGATGCTCGCCGGCACCGCATCCTCCGCGGCCGAGGCGATCTCCGAGATCGACGGCGAGGCGTCGGTCGAGTACAAGCTGGACGGCGCCCGCATCCAGGTCCACCGTGCCGGCGACCGCGTGCAGGTCTTCACCCGCAATCTCGCCGACATCACCCACCGCGTGCCGGAGATCGTGCAGGCGGTGCGCGAGCTGCCGGTGCGCGATGTGATCCTCGACGGCGAGACGCTCGCCCTGGATGCCGACGGAGGCCCGCGGCCCTTCCAGGACACGATGTCGCGCTTCGGGTCCGAGTCGGTGACGGCCACCGCGCTGCGCCCGTGGTTCTTCGACGTCCTGCACCTCGACGGCCGCGACCTGATCGACGAACCTCTCTCGGTGCGCCTCGACGAGCTCGAGCGCGTCGCCCCGGGCTGGCGCATCCCCGGCATCGTGACCGACGACCCGGCGGCGGCGAGCGATCTGTCGCGCGAAGCGCTCGCGGCGGGTCACGAGGGCATCGTCGTCAAGGGCATCGACGCGCCGTACGCCGCCGGGCGCCGAGGCAAGAGCTGGATCAAGGTCAAGCCCGTGCTCACGTACGACCTCGTCGTGCTCGCGGTCGAGTGGGGCTCGGGGCGGCGCGCCGGGCTGCTGTCGAACCTGCACCTGGGCGCGCTCGATCCGACCGGCGAGTTCGGCGAGCCCGGCGGTTTCGTCATGGTCGGCAAGACCTTCAAGGGTCTGACCGACGCGCTGCTGCGCTGGCAGACCGAGCACTTCCCGAGCATCCAGACGCACCGCAGTGCGTACGCCGTGCACGTGCGGCCCGAGACCGTCGTGGAGATCGCGATCGACGGCGTGCAGCGCTCGCCGCGCTATCCCGGCGGCATCGCTCTGCGATTCGCACGCGTCAAGGGCTATCGCCCCGACAAGCGACCCGACGAGGCCGATACGATCCAGACGCTGCGGGCGCTCCTGCGGTGAGCGAGCACCGCACCCCGCGGATCGTCGTGCTGACGGGCGCGGGCATCTCCGCCGAGAGCGGTGTGCCGACCTTCCGCGACGCCGGCGGGCTGTGGGAGGGCCACCGCGTCGACGACGTCGCGACGCCCGAGGGGTTCGAGCGCGACCCCGACACCGTGCAGCGGTTCTATGACGTCCGTCGGCGTGCGCTGCGCACCGTGTCGCCGAACGCCGCGCACGAGGCGCTCGCCCGGCTCGAGCGCACGCTCGGCGACCGGATGCTCGTCGTGACCCAGAACGTCGACGACCTCCACGAGCGGGCCGGCACGCGCAACCTCGTGCACATGCACGGAGAACTGCGACGCGCGCTCTGCACGACGTGCGGTGCCCGAACGCCGTGGGACGACGACCTCGCCGCGGGCCCGGCGTGTCCGCAGTGCCGGGCATCGACGCTGCGTCCTGACGTGGTCTGGTTCGGCGAGCTGCCGTACGGCCTCGACCGCATCGAGGACGCGCTCCTCGGGTGCGAGGTGTTCGTCTCGATCGGCACATCGGGCTCGGTGTACCCCGCGGCGGGATACGTCGCCCTCGCCTCGGCGTTCGGCGCCCGCACGGTCGAACTCAACCTCGCGGCGTCCGATCCGCCGGTGCCCTTCGACGAACGCCTCGAAGGCCGGGCGACCGAGGTCGTGCCCCGGTGGGTGGAGCGCACGCTCAGGGCCGAGTCGACACCGTCACCGTGAATTTCGCGTTGCGCGCGACCTGACGCGTCGGGCCGACCAGGCGCTCCAGGAGGGGCCGGTACCGCAGCGCCGAGTTCCAGACGGCCCACAGCTGCCCGCCGGGCGCGAGCACACGTCCGGCATCCGCGAACAGCGGATCCGCGACCCCGCCCCTCGGCACGGCAGCACCGGCGTGGAACGGCGGATTCAGCGCGATGAGACGCGCACTGGACGGTCGCCGCGACTGCAGCCCGAGGTCGCGGACCACCTCGACACGGTCGGCCACGCCGTTGGCGGCCGCCGTCGCGCGGGCCGAGGCCACAGCGACCGCCGACCGGTCGGAGGCGACCACCGAGATCGACGGATGCCGCGCCGCGAGCCACGTCGCGATCACACCGGTGCCGCACGCGAGGTCGACCACGTCGCCGGGCTGTCCCGCTGCGCCCGGGTCGCCGGCCGCGAGCGCCTCGAGGAGCAGCCGCGTGCCGATGTCGATCGAGGTGCCGGCGAACGCGCCCCCGAATGCGCACACGGTCAGCTGCTCGTCGAGCCCGGGAGCGTCGTGCCGCGCCGAGACGGGCTGCGGGTCCGCGCCGTCGTCCGGGCCGCGGGCGACGAGCACCCGCGACTTCTGACGCGCGTGCGACACGTCGACACGGCGGAAGAACCGACCGAGCACGTCGTTCATGCTCGTGCTCATGTGCTTGACACGCGCGCCGGCGAACACCACGACGTCCGGATCCGCGTGCGCGGCGATCAGCCCGGCGATGTCGCGCAGGGCGTCGAGCGCGCGCGGGAGCCGCAGCAGCACGACGCGTGCCCCGCCCACGAGCGCGGAATCCAGGTCGAGCACCCGGCAGCGCGATTCGAGTCCGAACTGGTCGGCGTTCGCCGCGATCGCGCGCTCCCCGGCGAGCGAGTCCTGATGCACGCGGATGCCGGTGGCGCCGGCATCCGCGGCTCCCAGCGCGAGCGCGCCGTAGTCATCCCCGATCACGACGACCGTGCCGTCCGGAGCAGCAGCGCGCGCCGCAGCCGACTCGTCGAGGATCAGCCGGTCGGCCGCGTCGGATGCCGGCAGATCCGGGCCCTCCACGTCGGGGCGGCGCCGCAGCGCATCGGGGGAGTAGGGGCGCACTCCGACAGTCTTCCAGGGTCGGTCCCGCGGCGCGGAACCCGGAACGCCGGGACCCGAAGGCCCCGGCGTTCCGACGTGTGCGCGGAATCAGACGCGCATCGCACCGCCCGACCGCAGTCGCGACAGCGCGTCGACGGTCGCAGCCAGGATCAGCACGCCACCGGTGACGAGCAGGTTCACGCCAGCCGGCAGGTTGAGCAGACCCAACCCGTTCGTGATCACGGCGATCACGAGCGCACCGATCGCGGCGTGCATCAGTCGACCGCGTCCGCCGAAGAGGCTGACGCCGCCGACGACGGCCGCCGCCACACCGCTCAGCACGATGTCACGACCGACCGTGGCGTCGACGGAGCCGACGCGCGCGACGCTGAAGAGCATCGCCGCCACCGCGAGCGACGAACAGATCACGAACGCCCACCACTTGATCCAGCGGACCTTCACGCCCGAGCGGCGTGCGGCCTCGGCGTTGCCGCCGATCGCGTAGATGTAGCGGCCGAACTTGGTGCGATCGAGCGCGAACGTCCCGATCCACAGGATCAGCAGCACGACCGGCACGATGATCGGCACGCCGGCCACCTCGTTGACGGACTGACCGCGGTTCTGGTTGAGCACGAACACGAAGATGCCGCCGAGCACCGCGATCACGCCGAGCTTGATGAACACGAGCGAGATCGCCCGGTTGGGCACCCCCGCCTTCGTGCGGCGGGCGCGGTCCCAGAACGAGGTCCCGGCCGAGATCGCGAGGATGATGACGAGCATCAGCCAGCCACCCCACACCGGCAGGTTCCCGTTCTGCAGCGCGATCAGCTCCGGCACCTCGATGCGGAACAGACCGCCGGGTCCGATGATCACGAGCGCGAGCCCCTGGTAGCCCAGGAACAGACCCAACGTGACGACGAACGACGGGATGCCGACCCTCGCCACGAAGAAACCGATCAACGCGCCGGTGAGGAACCCGAAGCCGAATCCGAGGAGGAGGGCGATCGGCCAGGGGATGCCGAACTGCGCGTTCAGCACGACGAACAGCGCCATGCCGACACCGCCGGTCACACCCGCGGAAAGGTCGATCTCGCCCAGGAGCAGCACGAAGACCAGGGCCATGCCGAGCACCACGAGGGGTGCCGCCTGGTTGAGCAGGTTCGCGAAGTTGCGCTCCGTGAGGAAGAACGGGCTCAGGATCGTGAAGAGCAGGCTCAGCACGATCAGGCCGCCCACGGCGGGGAGCGCCCCCATGTCGCCCCCGCGGACGCGCTGCCACCAGGCGCGGATCTGGTCGCCCAGGCCGCCCTCGACGCCGCTGCCGATCAGGTCGCTCGCGACGGGGCTCGGCGCCGCTTCGGTCGTCGTACCGCTCATTCCGCACCTCCCGTGGCGATGTTGGTCGTGCCGATGAGCTCGACGCCCATCGTCTTGGTGCCCGTGATGTAGCCGACGACGTCGTCGCGCGTCGTGTCGGCCACGTTGATCTGAGCGACCATCTGGCCGAGGTAGAGCACCGCGATGTCATCGGCGACCTCGAACACGTCGGCCAGGTTGTGGCTGATGATGACCACCGCGACCCCCTGGTCGGAGAGCCGCTTGACCAGGTTGAGCACCTGTTCGGTCTGTGCGACACCGAGCGCCGCCGTGGGCTCGTCGAGGATCACGACGCGCGCCTTCTTCAGCACCGCGCGGGCGATCGCGACGGTCTGACGCTGTCCACCGGAGAGCGACGAGACCTTCTGGCGCACCGACTTCACGGTGCGCACCGACAGGCCGCGCAGCGTGTCGGATGCCTCCTTCTCCATCCGGCCCTCGTCGAAGGTACCGAAGGTCAGCTCTTCACGACCCAGGAACATGTTCTGCACGATGTCGAGGTTGTCGCACAGGGCGAGGTCCTGGTACACCACCTCGATCCCCAGGCTCGCGGCATCCCTCGGTGCGTGCAGATCGCGGTGGGTGCCGTCGATGAGGACCTCGCCCTCGTCGTACGGCTGGACGCCGGCAAGACCCTTGATCAGGGTCGACTTGCCGGCACCGTTGTCTCCGACCAGGGCGGTCACCTTGCCGGGGTAGACCTTGAGGTCGACACCCTTCAGGACGCTCACGGGGCCGAAGGATTTCTTCACGCCGACCAGTTGGATGATCGGCTCTTTCGCGGTGGTCGTGTCTGACATGCTCGCTTCCTTGCGATGACGGAGTGGGTACACGTCGAGGACGCCGCGCCATTCTCAGGCGCGACGCCCTCGATCAGGTGACTGCTACGGGGCGACGACGCCGAACTCCTCGCACGCGGCCATGACGTCCGGCGTGCAGACGTCATCGTACGCCGCGTCGCCAGCGGCGACCACGTCGTTGACCTCGTTGGGGCCGACCAGCACCGGGGTGACCTGGATGTACGGCGTGCCGTCGTCCAGCTCCGCGTCCGTCGAGACCTCTTCGCCGCTCAGCAGCGCGATCGCGACCTCGACGGCGGCCTCAGCCTCGTCCTTGACCGGCTTGTAGACCGTGGCGGTCTGCCAGCCGAGCAGGATGTTCTGCAGACCCGCGACGTTCGCGTCCTGGCCCGACACGGCAACGCCCTTGAGGTTGTTGTCCTGCAGGACCTTGATCACGCCGGCGGCGTTCGTGTCGTTCGCGGCCCAGACGCCGTCGACCTGACCGCCGAGCGAGGTCAGCGCCTGCTCGAAGTTGGTCTGCGACTTGGCCTGGTCCCACGCCCCCGGGGGCTCGGCCGCCGGAACGATACCAGCCGCTTCCATGACCTCGACGGCTCCGTCGTGGAACATCGCCGCGTTGCCGTCGGTCGGGTCTCCGCCGATGTAGACGACCTTCGCGGCCGCCGGGTCGACGCCCTTGGCCTCGAGTCCGTCCAGGACCGTCTGGCCTTGCAGGCGGCCGACCTCGACGTTGTCGAACGACACGTAGTAGTCGGCGCCCGAGAACGGGCGGTCGTAGGCGATGACCGGGATGCCCTCGGCCTTGGCCTTGGTGGCGACGGCCTCAGCGGCGCCCTGGTAGTCGACGAGCAGCATGACGCCGCAGCCCTGGGTGAGCTGCTGGTCGGCGATCGTGGAGTACTTGTTCACGTCGCCCTGGGCGTTCTGGATGTCGACTTCGAAGCCGGCCGCCTCCAGACCCTCCTGGAGGTACTTGCGGTCGAA
>JAESFR010000279.1_pt1 | contig 15814 bp, 14 predicted proteins | sample 9266191 | NCBI WGS metagenome assembly JAESFR01 (sample SAMN14503063, study PRJNA617104) | algae metagenome | isolation source: Pleurocapsa minor HA4230-MV1 and co-occurring heterotrophs from cement on... | place: USA: Nuuanu Pali Lookout, Hawaii | collected 2009-07-20
GTTTCGCCGAAGTGTCCGGCATGTGTACTGATTTCTCTCGACATCGAGACAGTCCGCCGCGGCTCAGTCGCCCCTCGACCGAGCGCGGTCCTAGGATGGGAAAGCGCCCGCGCATGGTCCGCACTGGCGCGTGACGACCTCGCACCGATCAGGGAGGACGACCGTGTCCACAGGCACACGCGCGACACCGTCGGTATCCGAGACCACCTCCAGAGTCCCGCGGGGAACGCTCTACCGCGGCAACGAGGGCATGTGGTCGTGGGTGCTGCACCGCATCACCGGCGTCGCGATCTTCTTCTTCCTGCTCGTGCACGTGCTGGACACCGCGCTGATCCGGGTCTCCCCCGAGGCGTACGACGCGGTCATCGGCACGTACAAGAACCCGATCATGGCGCTCGGCGAGGTCGTCCTCGTCGCCGCGATCGCGTATCACGCCTACAACGGCCTGCGCATCATCGCGGTCGACCTGTGGCCGTGGGCGACGCGTCACCAGCGCCAGTTGTGGTGGGGCGTCCTGGGCCTGTGGGCGGTGACGATGGCCGGTTTCGCGCCGCGCCACCTGATGCTCGCCTTCGCGACCGGCGGGGGGCACTGACATGAGTGCGACCATCGCCGATCCCCGCTCCCCCCGCACCGCGGTGCGGCGCCCCGGCCCCAACCTCGAGAAGTGGGGCTGGGTCTACATGCGCGTCTCGGGCGTGATCCTGGTCGTGCTGATCTTCGGGCACCTGTTCGTCAACCTGATGGTGGGCGAGGGCATCCACGGAATCGACTTCGCGTTCGTCGCCGGCAAGTACGCGACGCCGTTCTGGCAGTGGTGGGACGTCCTGATGCTGTGGTTCGCCCTGATCCACGGCGCGAACGGCATGCGCACCATCACGAACGACTACGTGACCCACCCCCGCATCCGTCGGGTCCTGGTGTGGGCGATCGGCCTGGCGGCGGCGTTCCTGATCCTCCTCGGCACGCTCGTCGTGTTCACGTTCGACCCGTGCATCGGGATCGAGAACAGCACCACCGAGTGGCTGATCGAGATGTGCGCGGCCCAGTGAGGCCCCGCCTGATCGCTCGCCCCACGATCGACGGCATCCTGGCCCCGCAGAGAACGAAGGCAACCCAGCTGTGAGCACCCAGACCGCGGACAGCGTCGTGAGAGACGGCGTCCACTACCACCAGTTCGACATCGTCATCGTCGGCGCCGGCGGCGCCGGGATGCGGGCGGCGATCGAGGCCGGACCGGGCGCGAAGACCGCCGTGATCTCGAAGCTGTACCCCACGCGCTCGCACACGGGCGCGGCGCAGGGCGGTATGGCCGCGGCGCTCGCGAACGTCGAAGAGGACTCGTGGGAGTGGCACACGTTCGACACCGTCAAGGGCGGCGACTACCTCGTCGATCAGGACGCCGCGGAGATCCTCGCGAAAGAGGCGATCGACGCGGTCATCGACCTCGAGAACATGGGCCTGCCGTTCAACCGCACGCCCGAGGGCAAGATCGATCAGCGCCGCTTCGGCGGCCACACCGCCGACCACGGCAAGACCCCGGTGCGTCGCGCGTGCTACGCGGCCGACCGCACCGGTCACATGATCCTGCAGACGCTCTTCCAGAACTGCGTCAAGCTCGGCATCAACTTCTTCAACGAGTTCTACGTCCTCGACCTGCTCACGACGAAGGATGCCGACGGCATCACCCGCATCTCGGGCGTCGTGGCGTACGAGCTCGCGACCGGTGACCTGCACGTCTTCCAGTCCAAGGCCGTGATCTTCGCGACCGGCGGCTTCGGGAAGATCTACAAGACGACCTCGAACGCGCACACCCTGACCGGCGACGGCGTCGGCATCATCTGGCGCAAGGGCCTGCCGCTGGAGGACATGGAGTTCTTCCAGTTCCACCCCACCGGTCTCGCCGGCCTCGGCATCCTGCTGACCGAGGGCGCGCGCGGTGAGGGCGCGATCCTGCGCAACGTCTCGGGCGAGCGGTTCATGGAGCGCTACGCCCCGACGATCAAGGACCTCGCCCCGCGCGACATCGTGAGCCGCTGCATGCAGCAGGAGGTCGCGGAAGGTCGCGGCGCCGGTCCGCACCGCGACTACGTGCTCCTGGACTGCACGCACCTGGGTGCCGAGGTGCTCGAGACGAAGCTCCCCGACATCACCGAGTTCGCGCGCACCTACCTCGGCGTCGACCCGGTCGTGGAGCCCGTGCCTGTCATGCCCACGGCCCACTACGCGATGGGCGGCATCCCGACCAACAACGACGCCCAGGTGCTCTCGGACAACACGACGGTCGTCCCGGGGCTCTACGCCGCCGGCGAGTGCGCGTGCGTGTCGGTGCACGGCTCGAACCGTCTCGGCACCAACTCGCTCCTGGACATCAACGTCTTCGGCAAGCGGGCGGGCCGCAACGCGGTGCAGTACGTGCAGACCGCCGACTTCGTGCCGCTGCCGGAGGACCCGGCGGCCGGCGTCCGGGACCTGATCGAGGGCCTGCGCGCCGGCACCGGCACCGAGCGCATCGCGGTGCTGCGCAAGAAGCTGCAGGACGAGATGGACAAGGGCGCCCAGGTGTTCCGCACGCAGGAGTCGCTGACCCACGTGCTCGGTGTCATCGAAGAGCTCCGCGAGCGCTACAAGAACGTACACGTCGACGATAAGGGCAAGCGGTACAACACCGATCTGCTCGAAGCCGTCGAGCTCGGCTTCCTCCTGGACATCGCGGAGGTGGTCGTGGTCACCGCCCGCAACCGCGAGGAGAGCCGCGGCGGCCACATGCGCGACGACTTCCCGAAGCGCGACGACGAGAACTACATGCAGCACACGATGGCGTACCTGTCGGGCGACGCCGGGTCCTCGCACGCCGACGACCACATCCGACTCGGCTGGAAACCGGTCGTGGTGACGCGCTACCAGCCCATGGAGAGGAAGTACTGATGGCCTCGACCGTCCTCGACACCACGGATGCCGCGACCGACGCTCCGGAAGAGATCGAGCAGGCGCCGGCCGAGACCGGCATCCAGTCGTTCCTCGTCACGTTCATCATCCGCCGGTTCGACCCGGAGGTGGACGAGGAGCCGCGCTGGGTCGACTACGACGTCGAGCTGTACTCGACCGACCGCGTGCTGGATGCCCTCCACAAGATCAAGTGGGAGGTCGACGGATCGCTCACCTTCCGGCGCTCGTGCGCGCACGGGATCTGCGGCTCGGACGCGATGCGCATCAACGGCCGCAACCGCCTCGCCTGCAAGACGCTGATCAAGGACCTCGACATCTCGCAGCCGATCTACGTCGAGGCGATCAAGGGCCTGCCGCTGGAGAAGGACCTCGTCGTCGACATGGAGCCGTTCTTCGCGTCGTACCGCGGAGTGCAGCCCTTCCTGATCGCGAACTCGACCCCCGAGCCGGGCAAGGAGCGCATCCAGTCGATCGTCGACCGCGAGGTCTTCGATGACACCACGAAGTGCATCCTGTGCGCCGCGTGCACGTCGTCGTGCCCGGTCTTCTGGACCGACGGCCAGTATTTCGGCCCCGCCGCGATCGTGAACGCGCACCGGTTCATCTTCGACTCGCGCGACGACGCCGGCGATGTGCGCCTGGACATCCTCAACGACAAGGAGGGCGTGTGGCGCTGCCGCACGACCTTCAACTGCACCGAGGCGTGCCCGCGCGGCATCGAGGTCACCAAGGCCATCGCCGACGTGAAGCAGGCGGTGCTGCGCGCACGATAGGCGCCGGTATGCTCCGAGCGTGAGCACCCCGACCTCGCCCGACACCGCCGTGCGCTCGCGGATCGCGGTGACGCTCGCGTACGCCGCGCAGGGTCTCGGCTATGCGGTCGTGGTGACCTCGCTCCCGGTCTTCAAAGACCGCCAGGGCATCGACGACCTCGCCGTCGCGCTCATCGTCCTGCTCGTGTGCGTGACCGCCGCGGTCGGGTCGGTGATCGCCGACGTCCTCGCGAAATGGCGCGGAAGCCGCACCGCGCTCGCCGTGGCTCTGATCGTCGAGGTCGCCGCGCTGCTGCTGATCGGGTCGTCCGCCCTCCTCTCGGGTTCGACGCTGCCGCTCTTCATCGCCGCCTTCGGCCTGTACGGCGTGGGGCTCGGCGGTGTGGATGCCGCCGGCGCGATGCAGGGCGTGCTCGTGCAGCGGCGGTACGGCCGCGACATCATGGGCGGGTACTTCGCGGCCTACACCGCGGCCGCGATCACCGGGGCCCTCGCGGTCGCCGGGGCCTCGGCGCTCGGGGCGGCGGTCGTGCTGCCGCTGTCGATCGCGTCGGTCGTCGCGCTCGGTGTCGCGATGTTCGGACTGCGCGCGTTCGACCGCACCCGCGCGGCGACCGGCGTCGGCGACCACTCGACGCGCTCGCTGCCGCGCCGCGGGATCTGGCTGTTCGGGTTCGTGATCCTCGCCGCGTTCACGGTCGACTCGGCGGTCAGCACCTGGAGCACCGTCTACCTGCAGGACGACCTGCGCACTGCCGCCGCCATCGCTCCCCTCGGCTACGCCGCGTACCAGGCGGCCATCCTGCTCACCCGGCTCGCGACCGACCGCGCGGCCGGTCGGTTCGGCCGCGGACGCGTCGTGATCGTCGCGACCACGGTGTCGATCCTCGGCTGCGTCGTGGTCGCGCTGCTGCCGTTCAGCGCTGCCGCCGTCGCGGGATTCGCCCTGGCCGGCGTCGCGGTCGGCGCACTCGTGCCTCTCGCCTTCACCTCGGCCGGAGCGCTCGTCCCCGCCCGCAGCGACGAGATCATCGCGCGGGTCAACCTGTTCAACTACGCGGGGGCGGTTCTCGGCGCGGTGCTCCTGGGCGTCCTCGCGGACGCACCCGGTCTCGGGATCGCGTTCCTGCTCCCCGCGGTGCTGCTGGTGCCGGTCCTGTTCGCGGCGCGGCGCTTCCGTGCACCGGTCGCGGCTGACGCCGCGGTGCCGTCGATCCGGGCGGACGGCGACGCCGCGGCATCCGCCGGTCGATAGCCTGTCTCCGTGACCTCGCACAACGCGCGCCCTGCCGCGCCCGACGCGCAAGCGGCGGCCGATCACGCCGCGCGCGAAGAGGAGACGCTGCGCGAGCGCTGGGAGACGACGCAGGAGTCGTTCCGCGAGCGGTTCGACCAGCCGATCCAGACGGCGACGAAGATCACCAAGGCCACGATGGGGTGGTTCCCGATCCGGGTGTGGCGCCACTTCCTGATCAACAACGGCTTCCTGCTGGGCGCCGGCATCAGCTACCAGGCGCTGTTCGCGATCTTCGCCGCGGTGTACGTCGCCTTCGCGATCACGGGGATCTGGCTGGGCGGCAACGAAGACGCGGTCAACGCGATGATCGGGGTGGTCAACAGCTACATCCCCAACCTGATCAGCGACACCGGCGTGATCACTCCCGAGCAGGTGGAGAGCGTCGTCTCGCAGACCACCGGAGTCCTCGGGATCACCGGCCTCATCGCCCTCGGAACCGTCATCTGGACCGCGATCGGATGGGTAACCTACTCCCGCCGCGGCGTGCGCGACATGTTCGGCCTGCCGCCGGATCGCCGCAGCTACGTCCTGCTGAAAGCCCGTGACCTGGTCGCGGCGACGATCTTCGGCGCCGCCCTCATCGTCGGCGCCGCGCTCACCTGGGTCGGCTCGTGGCTCCTGTCGGTCCTCCTGTCGCTGCTGGGCATCCAACTGGGTTCCACGGCCCTCACCACCAGCATCGGCGTCGGGTCGGTCATCGTGTCGTTCGCGCTCAATGCGACGGCCCTCGCCGCCCTGTTCCGCTTCCTCACCGGCACCAAGCTGCGCTGGCGCACGATCTGGCCGGGTGCGCTGCTGGGTGGCGGGGCGTTGACCATCCTGCAGTTCGGCGCCGGCCTGCTCCTGAGCTACACGCCCTCGAATCCGCTCCTGGCCACCTTCGCCCTCTTCGTCGGGCTGCTGCTGTGGTTCAAGATCAGCGGCATCATCATGCTGGTGGCCGCAGCCTGGATCGCCGTCGCGACCAAGGACAAGGACATCCCGATGCTCCTGCCGACGGAGGCCGAACGCATCGCCGCGGAGCACCAGGCGCTCCTGCTCGCCGCGCAGGTGCGCCTGCGCACCGCGCACGAGGCGCGTGCCGCGGCGCCCTGGTGGCGGGCGTGGCGCGCGGACTTCGCGGTGCGCGAGGCGGAGGTCGAGCTCGAGCGCGTCGAAGCCTCGGCGCCGGCCCTGCCGCCCGCCGGCAGACGCGGCGCGAAGGCCAAGCGCGACACCCACACTCAGGAGCGTGCGAGCGGGCCGACTGCCCCGCCGCCGCCGTCGCATGTCCGGGGCGGTCGTTAGGCTGGAGCGCGTGCCTGAACGCCTTCGTCTTGCCTCCATCAACGTCAACGGCATCCGCGCGGCGGTGCGCAACGGCATGAGCGATTGGCTCGATGTCGCCGACGTCGACGTGCTGACGATCCAAGAGGTGCGCGCGACCGCCGTCGACCTCGCAGCTGCGCTGCCGGGGTGGCACGTCGTGAACGACGAGGCGTCGGCGAAGGGCCGCTCGGGGGTCGCGATCGCCAGCCGGACTCAGCCGCTCGACGTGCGGCGGGGCATCGGCGATGACAGCATCGACCTGACGGGGCGCTGGATCGAGGCGGACTTCGCCGTCGACGGCGGTGTCCTCACCGCGGTGAGCGCCTACGTCCCGACCGGTGAGGCGGGCACGCCCCGTCAAGACCTCAAGTGGCGCTTCCTCGACGAGATGGCGGTGCGGATGGCGCAGATCGGCGCCTCGACCCCGTTCGCCGTCGTCACCGGAGACCTGAACGTCGGCCACCGGGAGCTCGACATCCGCAACTGGAAGGGCAATCTCAAGAACGCCGGCTTCCTCCCCCGAGAGCGCGCCTACTTCGACCGCTTCGTCGGCGACGTCGGACAGCGCGTCGTCGCCGTCGACGGGTCGGTGGGCCTCGGACTCGGATGGGTCGACATCGGGCGCCGCGAGCACGGCGAGGTCGACGGCCCGTACACGTGGTGGTCCAGCCGCGGGAAGGCGTTCGACAACGATGCCGGCTGGCGCATCGACTACCACCTGGCGACCGGCCCGCTCGCGGCGCGGGCGACGGGCTATCAGGTGGTGCGCGCCCCCTCGTGGGACACGCGCTGGAGCGATCACGCGCCGGTCGTGGTCGACTACACGTTCGGCGGCTGAGCGGCCGCCGGACGCGGCCGGGCGCCGCATCCGTCGCCGTTATGCGGGGCTCCGCCCCACACCCCCGGCGTGCTGACGCGCGGCCCTCTGCGGGGCCCCGCCCCACACCCCCGGCGTGCTGACGCGCGCCCCTCTGCGGGGCTCCGCCCCACACCCCCGGCGCGCTGACGCGCGCCCCGAAGCTTGTGGGGTGAGCAAACCCCGCCTCTATTCCGGCATGCAGCCCTCTGCCGACTCGCTTCAGATCGGCAATTACATCGGGGCGCTCATGCAGTGGCGCGACCTGCAGGAAACGTACGACGCCTTCTTCTCGGTCGTCGACCTGCACGCCCTCACGCAGCCGAACGATCCTGCCGAGCTGCGCGAGAAGACCCGCCGGACCGCCGCGCAGTACATCGCTGCCGGCATCGAGCCCGCGAAGTCGACCCTGTACGTGCAGTCGCACGTCCCCGCGCACCCCGAGCTCGCCTGGATCCTCTCGACGATCACCGGGTTCGGTGAGGCCGGTCGCATGACCCAGTTCAAGGACAAGTCGCAGCGCTACGGCGCGGACGCGACATCGGTCGGGCTGTTCACCTACCCGGTGCTGATGGCGGCCGACATCCTGCTCTACCAGACCGACATCGTGCCCGTCGGCGACGACCAGAAGCAGCACGTGGAGCTGACGCGCGACCTCGCCGAGCGATTCAATGCCCGGTACGGCCAGACCTTCCGGGTGCCGATGCCGGTCATCCAGCAGGAGACCGCGCGCATCTACGACCTGCAGAACCCGACCGCGAAGATGTCCAAGTCGGCCGAATCGGATGCCGGCGTGCTGTGGCTGCTGGATGACCCGTCGGTCTCGGCGAAGAAGATCATGCGCGCGGTGACCGACAGCGAGGGCTCCGTGCGCTACGACCGCGAGAAGAAGCCGGGCGTCTCGAACCTGCTCGTGATCTACGCGGCCCTGACCGGCCGGCAGATCCCGGCGATCGAGGACGAGTACGCCGGCCGCGGTTACGGGGACTTCAAGAAGGGCCTGGCCGAGGTGGTGGTCGGCGAGTTCGGCCCGGTGCGCACGCGCGCGCTCGAGCTGCTCGACGACAAGGCCGAGCTCGACCGCGTCCTCGGCGCGAACGCCGACCGTGCCGCCGAGGTGGCCGATCGTACCCTCGCAGACGTGTACGACCGCGTGGGGCTGCTCCGCCGCGGCTGACAGGGGTTTCGGTCCTCATCCTCTGCGCGCCCGCGGCTCGCGTGTGCCCGTCCAGGATGCCGCGGATGCCGAATTCAGGCTGAACGGAACGTCGCGTCCGGGCTCGTGCGTGTTTTCGCTGTGCGGCGCCGACTGCGCACGAGGCAGCCTGAGTACGGCATCCGCCGTGGTGTCATCCCGCAGGTACGACGCGAGTCATCGGGCGGCGAGCAGACCCTTCAGCGCAGCGAGGACCTCGTCAGGGCGGTACATGATCTGCGCGGCCGTCAGGCGGAGCGTCGGATAGCCCCGCGCCGCCAGGGCGAGATCGCGCTCCCTATCGCGGACCTGCTGCTCCCAGGTCTGATGGAACTCCCTGCTGTCGCATTCGATGACCAACCACCCGTCGACCAAGAGGTCCACCCGTCCCACCCCCGCGAACTCGACCTGCAGTTCGACCGAGCACCCGAGGCCCCGCAGCATCAGGCGGACGAGAGTCTCCGGTCCGGACTCGGCACGACCGTCGACGAGGGCGCGGAGCGGTGCGTACTTCGCCGGAAGGATGCGGAACACGTCCGCGATCTGCTCGAAGGCGACGACCCCGAGGTGGAGCGCGCTGTCGATGGTCGCCACCGCGGCCCGTGGAGGCTGGCACACGATCGCGTGAGCGAGCGCATCGATGACCGACACGCACGTCCAGTCCTCCGGGACCGCGTCGGCGAGAGTCACCCAATGCAGGGTCGCCGCGCGACGACCGCGGGGCTCGAGTCGAACCGCACGACTGTGCGGCGCGCGCATGCGGCTCGCGTTGGGCGCCATGTGCACGTGCACCCCGTCGGAGCGCAGCACGAAGACGTTCAGCAGGGTCAGCAGCGACAGACAGGTCAGTCGACCCCCGACACGCACCGCCCGTACGATCTCGTCCGGTGCGAGGGAGCTGAGATAGAAGCCTCGACGCGCCCGGACGATCGCACCGTCGCGAACCGCTCGCGCGATCCCGGCTCGCGTCAGTCCTTCCGCGCGCAGCCGAGCGGTGGTGATGGATCGGTGCGTGAGGGACATCCGCACAGCATCAGCGCGCCGAGCTGCGCAGCCGACGGCGCCCGCTGCGGTCGTGGACAACGCGCCCATGCATCGCGGTCGAGGAGGAGCGGATGCCGAACTCAGGCTCGCGTTGCCCGACCATGTCTCCGTTGCCCGTCTTTTCAGCGCACCATCACGGTGTGCTCCTCCGCCAGCCTGAATTCGGCATCGACCTCACGGCATGACCCCGGTCGGTGGGAAGAGGAGAACGCGACGAGGGAGCCGTGTGGGGAGCGGCACCGGAACCGCGGCGCCGACACCGGCTCCGGCGTGGGGCGGGCACCGCGAACCCTGCGGGCGGCACGGGTAGCGTGGACGGGTGGAACCCGTGATCCTGCGCACCCCGCGCCTCACGCTGTCGGTGCCGACGGAGGCCGATGTCGACGCGATCTTCGAGGCGTGCCAGGATGCCGCGATCCAGCGGTACACGACCGTCCCGTCGCCGTACCAGCGCAGCGACGCCGAGGGGTTCGTACCGTTCGCCCGCACGCGCTGGACCGAGGGCGTCGAGGCGACGTGGGCGATCCGCGACGGCGACACCCTCGCCGGGATGATCGGCATCCACCGGCTGAGCCTCGGCGGCACGGGCGAGATCGGGTACTGGATGGCGCCGGGCTCGCGCGGACGCGGTCTGCTCGCCGAGGCCGCACGAGCCACCGTCGACTGGGGGTTCGACCTCGAAGGCCCCGCGCTGCAGCGCATCGAATGGCGCGCCGTCGTCGGCAACGTCGGCTCGGCCCGAGTCGCCCGCGCGCTCGGCTTCCGCTTCGAAGGCACCCTGCGCGGCGCGCTGTCCAACTCGTTCGGCCGAGACGACGCCTGGATCGCGGGACTGCTGCCGGGCGACGACCGGATGCCGCAGCCCTGGCCGGTGCTCGACACCTGAGCCCGACCCGCCGCACAGCCCGATCCGCGACACAGCCGCGCCCGCCGCCGGTCGCGCCCCGCAAGCCCTGACCGCCCGTCCGCACCGCGTGGGAGGATGGGACGGTGCCCGAGATGCCGGAAGTGCAGGGCCTGGTCGACTTCCTCCGCGGACGCACGACCGGCCTGCAGATCACGCGCGTCACGGTGGCGGCCTTCGCGGCACTGAAGACCTACGACCCGCCGGTCGACGCGCTCGTCGGCGCCGAGATCACCTCCGCCGCCCGCCACGGCAAGTTCATCGACCTCGCGACCACGACGCCGACTCGCGACTCCGAGCCGCACCTGATCTTCCACCTGGCGAAGGCCGGATGGCTCCGCTGGTACGACCAGCTGCCCTCCACCCTGATCCGCCCCGGCAAGACGCCGATCGCGCTGCGGGTGGCTCTCTCGGACGGTTCGGGATTCGATCTCACCGAGGCCGGGACGAAGAAGTCGCTCGCGGTCTACGTGGTGAACGACCCGCAGGACGTCCCGGGGATCGCCCGGCTCGGCCCCGATCCGCTCGAGCCGACGTTCACCCGCAACACGCTCGCGGGCCTGATCGAGGGAAGGCGCACGCAGATCAAGGGCGTCCTGCGCGATCAGTCGATCCTCGCCGGAGTCGGCAACGCGTACTCGGACGAGATCCTCCACGACGCGCGCATGTCGCCCTACGCGCTGGCCGCGAGCCTCACGCCGGAAGACGTCGACCGGCTCTACGCCGCGATGACCGAGACGCTCGCCGAAGCCGTGGCCGCGGCATCCGGCAAGCCGCCGGCCGACCTCAAGGATGCCAAGCGGCGCGGGATGCAGGTGCACGGGCGCCGGGGAGAGACCTGCCCGGTGTGCGGCGATGTCGTTCGCAGCGTGTTCTTCGCCGACAACTCGCTGGAGTACTGCGCGACGTGCCAGACGGGAGGCAAGATCCTCGCCGACCGCCGCCTGTCGCGCCTGTTGAAGTAGCCCTCAGGAGAGGGCGGTGACGTCCTCGTCGACCCAGTCGAGCGACTTGGTCACCGCCTTGCGCCAGAGCCGCACGCGGCGATCGGCCTCCTCACGCGGCATGAGCGGCTCCCACCGTCGCTCCTCGCGCCAGTGCGACCGCAGCGCCTCGCGATCGGGCCAGACTCCGGTCGCGAGTCCCGCGGCGTACGCGGCACCCAGCGCGGTGGTCTCGATCACAGCGGGACGGACGACCGGGATGCCGAGGATGTCGGCCTGGAACTGCATCATCAGGTCGTCGCGCGAGCCCCCGCCGTCCACGCGCAGCTCCGTCAGCTCTCGACCCGAGTCCGCGACGATCGCGTCGATCACGTCACGGGACTGGAACGCGGCAGCCTCGATCGCTGCGCGCGCGATGTGCGCCTTGTTGACGTAGCGGGTGAGCCCCACGAGCGCTCCCCGCGCGTCGGGCCGCCAGTACGGGGCGAACAGGCCGGAGAACGCGGGCACGAAGTACGCGCCGCCGCTGTCGTCGACGGTCGAGGCGAGCCGGGCGACCTCGGCTGCCGACGAGATGATCCCGAGATTGTCGCGCAGCCACTGCACGAGCGAGCCGGTGACCGCGATCGAACCCTCGAGGGCGTAGCGCGCCGGCTCGTCGCCGCAGCGGTAGGCGACCGTGGTCACGAGACCGTGCTGGGATCTGACCGGTTCGGAGCCGGTGTTGACGAGCAGGAAGTTGCCTGTGCCGTAGGTGTTCTTGGACTGGCCGACGTCGAATGCCGCCTGCCCGAACGTCGCGGCCTGCTGATCGCCCAGGATGCCGGCGATCGGGATGCCGCGCGCCGCGGGCGGCTCGTGCACCTCGGCGATCACCCCTGAGGACGGGACGATCGTGGGCAGGATCGACCGGGGGATGCCGAAGATCTCGAGCAGCTCGTCCGACCAGTCCAGCGTCTCCAGGTCCATCAGGAGCGTGCGGCTCGCGTTCGTGACGTCCGTGACGTGCACGCCGCCACGGGTGTCGCCGGTGAGGTTCCAGACGAGCCAGGTGTCGGGCGTGCCGAACAGCAGGTGACCCGCCTCTGCCGCGGCGCGCGCGCCCGGTACGGTGTCCAGGATCCAGGCGATCTTCGAGGCCGAGAAGTAGGTGGCCAGCGGAAGCCCGGTCTGCGCGGCGAAGCGGTCGGTGCCGCCGTCGGCGGCGAGACGGTCGATCAGCGGCTGCGTGCGCGTGTCCTGCCACACGATCGCGTTCGCGACCGGCTGCCCCGTGCGGCGGTCCCACACGATCACCGTCTCGCGCTGGTTCGTGATGCCGACGGCGGCGAAGTCGCCGGCCTTCAGGCCCGCGTCCTCGAGCGCGGCTGCGATCACCCACTGCGTGTTGGTCCAGATCTCGATCGGGTCGTGCTCGACCCACCCGGCACGCGGGAAGATCTGCTCGTGCTCGCGCTGGGCGACCGAGACGATCCCTCCCTCGGAATCGAAGACGATCGCCCGGGTCGAGGTCGTCCCCTGGTCGAGCGCGAGCACATGGTCGGACACGGGGTCTCCTCTGCGAGATGCCCGCGCGAAGCGGGTGCGGCTCCGGTCAGGCTATCGCGACGACGCCGGCGAGGTCTCCGGGCTCCAGCTGGGGTCGGCGGCGTGCACCTTCGCGAGCGCGCGATCGGCCTCGGCGCGGCAGTCCGCGGCATCCCACCCCCGCACCGGGGCGATGGCCGCGGCGATCTCGAGTGCCGAATCGGCGGTGACCGCGCCGATGAACGCGAGGCTCGTGCGGCGCATCAGCAGGTCGTCCAGGTGCACGACGTGCTCGGTGCGGGCGACGTGCCGCAGCTCCGCGGTGCTGTAGCCGGGGGTGAGCGCGAGCGGCGCATCGTCGGCGTCCTGCAGGATCGCGTCGATGACCTGCTCGGCGACGGTCCCGTAGCGATCCAGGAGCGTCGCCACGCGATCCATCGCGAGGCCCCGGCCGTGCGCGGAGATCCACTGCCGGCGCGCGCGCTCGGTCGTCGGGTAGTCACGCCCGCCGCCGATCGGGAGGCCCTTCGTCGTGCGGCGTCGCGGCACGGCGAGCAGGTCGAGCACGCGGTCGGCGAGGTGCTCCGCCGATGCGCGGAACGTGGTCCACTTGCCGCCGACCAGGCTGAGCATCGTCGTCTCGGGGCCGACGGCGGCGCCGTCTCGCGCCGTGGCGTCACCGGAGGCCGACGACCCGCCGAGCGGTGCGGACTCGATCCGGTAGTCGCGCGAGACGAATCCGGGCGCGACGTCGCCGTGCCCGGGAAGGGGCCGAACGCCCGAGAAGCGGTAGACGATCTGTTCGCGCGAGACGGCGATGTCGGGAAGCACGTAGCCGATCAGGTCGAGGAAGTAGTCGACCTCGGCTTCGGTGCAGACGACCGGGTCGCGCATGTCGTGCTCGAGATCGGTCGTGCCGACCAGAACGCGCCCCTTCAGGGGGTAGATCAGGACGATCCGGCCGTCCTTGTGCTCGAAGAACAGCTCGCGACCGCCGGTCGCCGCCAGCAGCTCCGGGTGGTCGAGCACGATGTGCGACCCCTTCGTGCCGCCCATGAGGGCGGTCGGGTCGCCGCACAGGAGGTTCGTCAGGTCGGTCCACGGTCCGTCTCCTGACCGCTTCGCTGGTCGCGCAGCACGAGGCGGCCGTCCTGGACTCCGACCGCCGCGGTGTAGTTCGCGGCGCGCGCGCGGTCGGCGCCCGCGGCGAGACCGTCGCGCAGCACGTCGATCGCGAGCCGCTCCGGGTCGTGCAGCGACGCATCCCAATACGTGGCGGTGTATTTGATGTCGGGGTTGAGATGCGGAAGGCGCTGCAGCGAGCGGGTGCGACCGTGGAACTCGTGGCGGGGCACACGACCTCCGCCGCGCGAGAACGAGTCGTAGATCACCAGGCCGATCTTGATGAGCGCCGCACCGCGCTCGGTGTGCGCACCGCCGCCGTGGCGCAGGAACCGCAGGGGTGCGCTGAGCACGCCCGAGAAGGTGGAGAAGATCGGGATGGTCGTCTGCAGCGGGCGCACGTAGTGCGGCGCGATGCGCAGGAGGCCGTTGCGCTCGGTGACCGCTTCGTGCACGAGCCGGAACTCGCCGTTCTCGAGGTAGCGGATGCCGCCGTGGATCATGTGCGACGAGGCCGCCGACGCGCCGCTGACGAAGTCGGACCGCTCGACCAGCGCGACGTCGACGCCCTGCAGCGCGAGGTCGCGGAAGGTGGCAAGCCCGTTGATGCCGCCACCGACGACGAGCACGTCGGCGTACGGACGCTCGCGGAGCGCATCGAACCCCTGCGCCTTCTCCTGCTGCCCCTCGGTCACGGTGAAACCCCCTGCTTCCAGGCTAGGCGGCCCGCGACGCACCGGCGCCGCGCGCACCGGCATGTGCAGGAATCCTTCAGTCGCGGTTCATGCGAAGACATGGAATGAATCCCACCCGGATGCGTTGGGTAGAATCACGTGCATAACGTGCTCCGGGGTCGGTGAGAATCCGAACCGGCGGTGACAGTCCGCGAGCTGAGGGTGCGGCATCCGATTTTCGGATGGCGTCCGAGGCTGATCCGGTGGAATTCCGGGACCGACGGTGATGCAGCAGGCGACTGCTGCGAGTCCGGATGGGAGGCAGCACGAACGACGCGGTGCGTCGTCGTTCGCCGTTTCCCGGAGCCTGGACGAAGGATTCGGATGTCGGTGAACGCTGCGGAGTACGGCGCGATGCGCCGCGCGCTCGCGCTCGCGCTGAACGGCCCCCGCGGGGTCAACCCGCAGGTCGGTGCGGTGATCCTCGCGCCCTCCGGCGAAATGATCGCCGAGGGGTGGCACCGCGGCGCCGGCACGGTGCACGCCGAAGTCGACGCGCTCTCGCAGCTGTCCGACGGAGCCGCTCGCGGCGCGACGGCGATCGTGACGCTCGAACCGTGCAACCATCACGGGCGCACCGGGCCGTGCTCGGAGGCTCTGCTGGACGCAGGCGTCGCGCGCGTGATCTACGCCGCTCCCGACCCGAATCCCGAATCCACGGGCGGCGCTCAGCGCCTGCGCGAGGGCGGGGTCGAGGTCGAGGCCGGTCTTCTGGAGGTCGCGGCGACCGAGCTGCTGGACTCGTGGCTCACCGTCCAGCGCCTGGGTCGCCCGCACGTCACCGTCAAGTGGGCGCAGAGCCTCGACGGTCGCGCGGCGGCCGCCGACGGCTCGAGCCAGTGGATCACGGGTCCGGAGGCGCGCGCCGACGTGCACGCCCGTCGCGCCGACGCGGATGCGATCGTCGTGGGGATCGGCACGGTGCTGGCGGATGACCCGGCGCTGACGGCCCGCCGCGCCGACGGATCGCTCTACGACCGCCAGCCGGTGCCGGTCGTTCTCGGCGAGCGCCCGGTCCCCGACGATGCCGCCCTGCACCGGCATCCGCACGCCTCGCTCCGCCGGTCGGGCCAGGACCTGCCTGCCGTCCTGGCGGAGCTGCGGGATCGCGGTGTGCAGCGCGTGTTCGTCGAGGGCGGACCGACGGTCGCGAGCGCGTTC
>JAESFR010000280.1_pt1 | contig 15710 bp, 8 predicted proteins | sample 9266191 | NCBI WGS metagenome assembly JAESFR01 (sample SAMN14503063, study PRJNA617104) | algae metagenome | isolation source: Pleurocapsa minor HA4230-MV1 and co-occurring heterotrophs from cement on... | place: USA: Nuuanu Pali Lookout, Hawaii | collected 2009-07-20
CACGAGGGTCGAGACTCCGACGAGCAGCAGGAACGACGGATCACGGTAGATCGGCCACGCCGCGATCGCCGCGATCGCGACGGTCGTGAGGACGAACAGCGAGCCCGCCACGACGCGCGGGACCAGCATCCCGTTCACGTCGTGGCTCCACGCACGAGCAGGCCGGACAGATCTTCCAGCGTGCCGACGGTGAGCACCGTGAGCCCCGCGAGCACCCGGGTGCGCGGATGGGCGCGTTCGTCGCAGATCACGCCCACCACCGCGGTGTCGGCAGGGAAGCCGAGCGCGGCCTGGCGCAGTCCGCTGAGCGTCACGCGCGAGCCGACGACCACGAAGGCGATCGACAGTCGCTCGTTCGCCTCGGCGGCCAGCCGGCACACGTCGGTGATCGGCATCGTGTCCTCGAGGAGGTCGACGGCGCTGAAGCCGTCCAGCAGCGTGCGCCGCGAGCCCGACGGGATGTGGCGGATGGATCGCATCCGCCCGCGCACGGCGCGCGGGATCTCCGCGCCCGTGACGATGTCGACGTCGCGCGCGTCGTGCACCGCCCGCAGGCCGAGCGACGCGGCGCTGCTGACCGCGAGCTCGAACTCGTCGGCATCCGCGTACTCGGCATCCGCGACCGACAGCACGACCGCCATGCGCGAGCGACGCGACTCCTCGTACTGACGCACCATGAGCCGACCGGTCTTGGCCGTCGACTTCCAGTGCACCTGCCGACGCGAGTCGCCGGGGGCGTATTCGCGGATCGCGTGGAAGGACATGTCGGCATCGACCAGCCGATGCGTCGGATTGCCTTCGAGGTCGCGGATGAGACCGGCGCTGGTCGACGGGATCGTCGTCGTGCGCGGATGGACGTACAGCTCGTGCACGTCGTGGAACGCGTGCTCACGGCGGAGCAGACCGATCGGGTCGCTGCGCACCGTGGTGGCGGGTCCGACGGTGACGATGCCGCGGCGGAGGGCGGGGATCTCGAGCGGCTGAGCCACGGAGTTCCCGGGGCGCAGCAGGGGCACGCCGAACTCGACCAGACCCGAGCCCACCGGGACGTCCAATCGTCCGGGCAGCGCGACCCGACGGCCGTCGTTGCGCACGACGATCTCGCCGGTCACGCTGTCGCCGGCCACGACCCGCTCGTGCGCGAGCTCGAGGTCGATGTCGTAGGAGCGCGCACCGAACAGGAACGGCACGCACATCAGGACCAGCAGCAGAGCGACCCCGCCCGCCACCATCCACTCCACCCAGCCGAAGGCGATTCCGAGCGCGAGCCCGACGGTCGCGGCGGCGACGACGAGGGCCCCCGCGGGCCGCACGGTGCGCGAGGTCCATGCGGCGGCCGCGGAGAGGGCGCTCCCGGTCGCGTGCGTGACGGCGGTCGCACGCACGACGGCGCGCACGATCCACGTGCCCCGGCGGGCGCCGGTCAGCTGCGTGCTCGTGGTCGCGCCCGGGGCGTGCGCGAGCGCCGAGCCGGTGGATGCCGACGCGCGGGTGATGCGGGACGCGGTGAGGCTCATGCGCTCTCGCGGCGGCTCGGCGGTGCGACATCCAGCAGCACCTGGCCGATCACCGCCTCCTGGGTGACCCCGTCGAACTCGGCTTCGGGCTGGAGGATGAGGCGGTGCGAGAGCACCGAGACGGCGAGCGCCTTCACGTCGTCGGGGGTGACGTATGTGCGCCCGTGCGCGGCGGCGCGCGTGCGCGAGGCCTTTGTGAGGGCGAGGGCACCGCGGATGCTGACCCCGAGGCGCACCTCATCGGCGGCCCGCGTGCCGTCCACCAGACGCGCGATGTAGTCGAGCACGAGCGCGTCGACGTAGACCGCGGCAGCGAGGTCGGCCATCCCCACCATCGCCTGCGGAGTGATCACCGCGGCGAGGTCGCCCGTCGCGACCGCGGCGCCGTCGAGGATGCGCACCGTCGCCGCGTGGTCGGGGTAGCCCAGCGACGCGCGCATCATGAACCGGTCGAGCTGCGCTTCGGGCAGCCGGTAGGTCCCGGCCTGCTCGACGGGGTTCTGCGTCGCGAGCACGAGGAACGGCACACCGACCTGGCGCGAGACCCCGTCGATCGTGACGCGTCCCTCCTCCATGACCTCCAGGAGCGCGGACTGCGTCTTCGGGCTCGCGCGGTTGATCTCGTCGGCCAGCACGATGTTGGCGAACACGGGCCCCGCGTGGAATTCGAACGTCCCGGTCTTCTGGTCGTAGACGGTGATGCCCGTGATGTCGCCGGGCAGGAGATCGGGGGTGAACTGGATGCGGGTGTTGGACCCCTGCACCGACTGCGCGATCGCGCGGGCGAGCGAGGTCTTGCCGGTGCCGGGCACGTCCTCCAGGAGCACGTGGCCGTCGCTGAGCATGGCCGTGAGCACGAGCTCGACGACGTGGCGCTTGCCGAGCACCGCTCGCTCCACGTTGTCCGCGATCTGGCCGAACGTCTGCGCGAACCAGGTCGCCTGCTCCTGCGTGAGGGTCATGGGATCGTCTTTCGTCGAGGGTGTTTGGGTGGGGGGCGGGTCCGGGGGGGGGGGGGGGGGGGGGGTTGGGGTCGCAGCGGGCTTGGAATGTCGCGTTCGCGGGCGCGAGCCCCCAGCCCTGCGCGCTCCAGTCGACCGCGACGGCGATGCCTTCCACGCGCACGGCGCCGACCGGGACCGCCCACGTGTCCACCGTGTGGGGCAGGGCTGCGCCCGTGCTGTCGTAGTACCGCAGCCCTGTGTTGGTGAACGTGATCGCGCCCAGGCCGTTGGACGAGCTGCCGCGCGCCACGAGGTCCGAACCGCCCACGCAGCTCTCCACGCTCCACTGCGCCCGCACCTGGTACGGCGCGCTCCCGGCGCGCGGCGCGACAGTCGCCCACGAGGTGGCCGTGCCCCAGACCTCGTGCACGTACCGCACCTGCAGCCCGGGGTCGCGGTCGAACACGGAGCTCGGCATCCCGGAGAACTCCACGCGATTGCGGTTCGGGACGCGCTCGGACGACGTGGGGTCGGCGCGGATGATCCACTCGGCCCGGCCGTCGGCCACATTCGGCGTGCCGTCGACGGCGAACGTGTAGCCCCCGGGCGCGCGGCCGGACTGCTGTGCGCGCACGGTCGTCGTCGTGGTCGACGTCCCGAACACGGTGTCGTCGAACCACGACTCGACGCACAGGGTGAAGGCGTACTCGTCTCCGTCGCCGAGGCCCGGGAAGGTCGCGACCTCACCGCCCTCGGTGGTGCGGCACCGATCGCCCTCCCGGACGATCCCGTAGCGCAGCGCCGACCCGTCGCCGTTGAGCGTGGCCGATCCTCGTGCGGTCACCGTGGAGGTGCCGTCGCCGTTCGAGGCGGAGCTCAGCGTGAGGGTGGGCGCGAGCGGAGCGCCGATGCCGTTGCCCCACACCGTCGCGGCGGCGCCGGACGGACTCCCGCCGAGGCCGGGCGGCAGCTCGAACCGCGAGTACGGGGTGATCGTGATCGGGCTGGAGGTGTTCGAGCCGACACGGTATTCCGGCACGTCGGCGCTCGTCTGATTGCGGCGCACCGGCACCGTCAGCGTCTCGCCGGACGGACTGGTGATCTGCAGGTTGCCGGTCTCATCGGGGTCGATGCCCTCGACGTGGAGCGAGACGACACCGCCCTCGCCCGACGTGACGACCGGGCGCACCTGGACGGTCGCCGGCGCACCCGGCGCGTCGTACGCCCAGGCGACCGTGCGCACGCTGCCACGGGACGTGCCGACCGCGTTGCGCGCGAAGGCCTCGTACGTGCGCTGCTCGCCGTTCGGGGCGACGATCGGCGGGCACGCGCCGTCGGCCGAGCACTGCGCGACGTCCTGCCCGTTCGAGCGGATCACGAATCCGCTGAGCGACGGATACGCCTGGCGCGCCTCGCCCGGGTCGACCCGCAGCGTGAGCGTGCCGTCGCCGTACGCGGTCTGCGACACGCTGGCGGGCGCCTTCGGGTATCCCTGCAGGTCCAGGAGCAGCTGACCGTCGCGTTCCGCGTTCGTGCGCCGGCCCTGCGCGTCCTGCACGGAGAAGGATGCCGCGCATGTCGCGCCCGGCGCGTCGGGCGACCACGATGCGAGGACGGACGTCTCGGACGCGACCTGGAAGCTGACCCCGACGCACGCGCCGGTCGCACGCGCGGCGATCACGGTGAGCGGGGTGCGCGGCAGCGGATTCACCTCGCCGCTCGCGCCCACCACCGAGATCGTGCACGACGAGCCCGATGCCTGCGAGCACTGCTGGGTGACCGACCCGCCGCGCGGCAGGGTCGAGGGCGCCGCGCCGACGCGCATGATCAGCCGCACGGGCGCCACGCCGGCATGACTGGTCACAGAGACGACGGCGGCCTCCTCAGAGCCGGGGACCGCACGGTCGGCGCCGGTCACGGTCACGATCGAACCGCTCAGCGAGACCTCGAAGGCTGATCCGGCGTAGTCGAGGCCGTAGAGGATGCCGCTCCAGTCCTCGCGCAGCTGCCACGTGGTCATGTTGCGCAGGTCGAACGTGGCGGTCTCTCCCGGTCCGACCGTCATCGAGCCTGCGCGCAGCTCCGGCTGCGGATCGAGCGCGCGCACCACGATCGGCACCGAGAGGTAGGTCCACTCGGTCTGCCCGGCCACCCGCACGGGCACCTGGCACGCGTCGGCCCAGGGCGCTCCCGCGCCGGAGTCGTAGCGCACGGTCGTCCCGGACACGATCGCGCACGCCGCGCCGCTGCGCGCCCCCGAGGCGCGGACCTCCTCGCCGATCTCGAGCGTGCTCCCCCGCGGCTTCGCGACGAGCGACGCCATGTCGAACGTGACCGACTCGAGCTCGGTGACCTCGGGGGATGCCGCTCCCGCGCGCAGGGCGAGCGACAGGTCGTCCTCTCCCGGCACGCGCAGGAACGCGTACGTCGTGATGTCGTCGGACGCGTCGGACGTCGGCCCTTCGCCCGTGACGGCGAACGGGATGATGCGCGTGTGCTCGGGCAGGTCGCCGCGGAGCTTCCGCCCCTCGGCGCCCACTCCGGGCTGCTCTCCCCACAGGCTGACGTCGAGGTCGTCCACGTCGCCCGCCGACCAGGTGGCGCGCCCCGTGAGCACGTCGACCCCCTCGGGGAAGTCCTCCCGCGTCTCGGCGGTCAGGACGGTGTCCTCGACGACCGGGTAGTTCGGCACGCTCTCGCGGACGACCTTCACCACGATGAGCCCGCGGCCGGTGTTGCCCGAACTGGATTCGACGTCGTACAGGAACGACATCGTGGTGGGCTCGGTGCCCGCCCGGATCACGACCGTCGCGTCGCCGACCGAGTCCAGCCGCGATTCCAGCCGGTCGAACTCGGGATTCGCGCTGCCGTCGGTCAGCGCGGCGGGCAGGTCCGGTCGCACGTCCGTGATCGCGAGGGTGCCCATCGTCGGGTCGACGTCGTTCGCGAGAGGGCTCACCCGGATCGAGCTGTCGGCGCCGGCCTGCACCTGCACGTAGTCCGTGAACGTGATCGGGCTCGGGTTGGACTGGCTGTCCAGCACGCCGATCCGCACGACGCCCTCGCCCGAGACCCCGAAGGCATCGACCACCCGATAGCGGAACGACGCCTGGCCGCGATAGCCGGGCACGCTCGTGTACAGGATCGACTCACCGTCGGCCGCGATCGTCGCCGAGCCGCTCGCGGGCTGACCGACGATGCGATCCAGACTGACCACGTCGCCGTCGGGGTCCATCCCGAAGCCGTCGAACTCGATGACCGTGGACTCGCCGCTGAGCACGCGCCCCTCGAGGGTCTCCGGCAGGGGGGCGCGATTGGCGTCGTCGGGCAGCACCTGGATGCGCACGGTCGCCGAGTCCGCGAGCCCGGGCGCCCCGGTCGTGTAGACGGAGTAGTCGATCGTGTAGTCCCCCGGCTCGCTCGGGGCGAGGTAGCGCAGCACGTCTCCTCCGGCGAACGCGAGCGCCTCGGGACTCGACGAGGTCACCGATGCGGGGTTGAGCGTCGGGCGGCCACCCGCGGGCGCGATGTCGTTCTCGAGCACGGGGATGTCGATCTGAGAGCCGGCGCGCACGACGACCGTGTCGTCGACGGCGATCGGCGCCAGCTCGGGCGCCGGCGGCAGGAGGAACACGGTCGCCTCGCCCTCGACACGGGCACCGGCATCGTCGGTGCCGTCGCTGATCGTGTAGGTCACGGTGCCCAGGCGCCCCGCGGCACCCGTGGCCGTCGTGCCCGACACGCGCAGATAGTTCTGGCCGACGCCGTCCACCGACAGCGTCGCACCGGGATCGGCGTGGCCGACGACGTCACTGAGCAGCAGCACGCGCCGGGTCGGGTTGGACACCGCCGAGAAGACATCCAGCGTCGCATCCTCCTGAGGGTGCACGAAGGCGACGACGGGCGAGGTGGCCAGCTGCGCGGGCGCATCGGAGGGCAGGACCGTGATCCGCGCGGTGCCGGTCGCGGGCGTCGTGCCGTCGGTCACGGTGAAGCCGACGCGGAACGTGCCGGGGCTGCGGGCCGTGAAGTCGAAGGATGCCGACCCGCCGACGACCGTCGCCGTGGCGGCGGCGTCATCCAGCACGCGCACGGACTCCAGCCCGATGGCTCCGGCCGTGCCGGTGACGTGGGGGGTGACATCGATCGTGAGTCCCGCATCGATCGTGTCGATCACGGCGAAGGACTGCACGGCGAGCCGCGGCTGCGGAGAGACCCGCACGAGCAGGGGCTTCGTCGCGACCTGGCCCGCCGTGTCCGCCACGGTCACGAGCAGCTCGACGAGTTCCTCGCCCGCGCCGCCGTCGTCGCTGTGCTGGTAGACGACGTCTCCGCCCGGCGTCGCCGCGACGGTGCCCACGCCCGAGGTGTTCTCGACGGAGAGCAGCAGAAGGGGATCGCCGTCCGGATCCACCCAGCCCGGCAGCACGGGCACGGTCACGGTGCCCCCGCGCGCCACCTCGGGGCTCGGCCATGGAACGAGGCAGCCCTCGACGCCGCACCACTGCGGCGCGGCATCCCCCGACGAGACCGTGAGCGTGACCGACGTGGGCGGCGAGAGCAGCCCGCTCTGCGCGGTGCCGTCCGTGACGGCGTACGAGAAGGTCGCACTGCCCGACGCGCCGGGGGCCACCTTCACGCTCAGGCGCTGACCGTCGTCGGTGATCGACACCGCGCCGAAGCCGGGGTCCAGACCCGTGACGGATGCCGGGTCGATGCTGAGCACGTCCTCATTGGGGTCGTGATCGTTCAGCAGCACCGGCAGGGTCGCGAGGCTCGCGGCGCGGACGCCGAATGCGTCCGGCACGGCCACGGGCGGCTCCGGGTCGTAGACCACTGTGAGCTGCTCCTCGCTCTGCGCCGCGTTGGGGTCGGTGCGGTCATCGAGCGACCAGTTCTGGCTCGAGGCGACCAGGGCTCCGTTCGGGACGGTCCACACCCAGCCGCTGCGGGTCTCGTTGAGGATGACCGCGTCCTGGCTCGCCACGAACGCGGGGCGGCGCTGGTCGGACAGCGCCGAACCTGCGTAGTCGAGCACGGTCTGACCGGTGCGCGAGCTCCAGAGCACGCCTCCTGTGCGGCCCGACCCCTCGTCGCCCTGCGGCAGCCACGCCGCGAACACCTCGCCGTCGTGCACGATCGGGCGCGCCGGGGTCCCCAGGACCGTCGCGCCGGCGCCCACCTCCACCGAGGGCGCCGAGCCGTCGATCGGCACGCGCACGAGCGCGGTCTCGTCGGCCAGGTACACCGCCGTCCCGTCGGGATCGGGCTGCCCCGCCAGGACCGATCCGGTGGTGGGCGTCGCAAGAGGTGACTCCGCCCCGTCGATCCATGCGGTGCCCTCGGACGCGTCGATCACGACCCAGGTGTCGGCCGCAGCGGTGATCGACGGCGTCGCGATGCCGTCGACGGCGAGCCGGTCGCGCGCGCGCACCTCGGCCGCACCGATGTCGTAGCTGAGCACCGACCCGTCTGCCGCCGAGTAGCTGAACAGCATGCCGCGCTCATCGACCGCGATCGCGTCCGATGCGTACTGGGGCGCGTCCTCGTCTTCCGATGCGAACGGGTCCAGCTGCGTGGTGTCGCCCGACGAGAGCGTTCCGACGTAGACCGCACCCGAGTCGGTGCGGTAGGCGACGTAGTCGCCCGCTGTCGCGACGTCGGTCGTGCCGCCCGGCGTGGAGTCCGAGGCGCGCAGCGTCTCCTCGTCGAGGTTCGCGGGCAGGGCCTCGTCGATCCGCGTGATCTTGCTGAAGCTGTCGGAGAAGACGTACGCGCCGTCGCCGCTCTGGGCGACCTGACTGGGGTTGCTGATGTCGCGGACCGTGTCGAGCTCGCCGATCGAGGTGTTCACCCGGGCGTACCGACGGCCGTCCCCTGTCTGCAGCGCCCACACCGACGTGTCGGTCTTCGACGTCTCCTGCGCGTCGAGCCCGGGCCACACGACGCTCACGCCCGCGACGAGCGCGACCGCGGCAGCCGCCGCGGTCAGGCCGACCGCCGTGCGCCGCCGCATCAGAGCACGCCCGTCGCCAGGAGCGCCGCGAGCACGCCGCCCGTCACGAGCACCACGCCGATCGCCGCGGAGATGACCCAGGGCGCGAGCGCACGCGGCCTATCGGGCGCCGAGAACTCGGTGTCCTCGTCGCGCGCGAGCCCCGTGATGCCCGTCTCCGTCCGCACCTTGCGCCGCCCGTCGCGCTCGAGGCGGCTGCGCGCGGGGCCGCGCAGGGTGGTGTCGGAGAAGTCCACGGGGACGGATGCCGCCGCCCACTCGTCGGCAGCGACCTCGAGCCCCGTGGGTGAGATCCCGAGTTCGGACTGGACGCCCCGCAGCGCCTCGGCGAGGTCGCGGGCGGACGCGTACCGCCGGCGCGGATCCCGGCTCATCGCCCGCGCGAGGACGGACTGGAGGGATGCCGGCACGTCGGCGCGCGCGATGTCGGTGTAGGTCGCCCGCGCGATCCGCCGCCGAAGCTGCTCCTTCGTGTTCTGCCCGCGCTCGCGCCGCTCGAAGGGGCTGTGCCCGGCCAGAAGCGAGTACACGGTCGCGCCGAGGCTCCACACTTCGCTGGCCACCGTGCCGGCGGTCTGCTCGGCGATCACTTCGGGCGCGCTCCACGGGATCGACATCGCGAGCACTTCGTCCGCGGTCTCGCGCGTGAGCGACGACGAGATCCCGAAGTCCGCGAGCACGGGCGCGCCGAACGTCGTGACGAGGATGTTGCTCGGCTTCACGTCACGGTGCACGAGGCCCGCGCGATGGGCCGACTCCAGCGCGCTCGCCATCTTCACGCCGATCGCGAGCACCTCCTCCACCGGCATCCGCTCGATGCGGTAGCGCTGCGACAGCGAACCCGGGCAGAACTCCATCACGATGTACGGGCGTCCGTCGGCGGAGATGCCCGCCTGGTAGACCGTGACGATCGACGGATGCGCGGAGAGGCGGGCCAGCACATCGGCCTCCGCGTTGAACATGCGCCGCAGGTCGGCGTCGCGCACGTCGCTCGGCAGAACCTTCACGGCGACGTCGCGGCGGGGCATGTCCTGCTCGTACAGGAAGACGTCGGCGAAGCCCCCCGACCCGAGCGGCCGGATGTAGGCCAGGCCCGGCAGGATGGGGGGTGCGGAGGGCAGGCGCGTGGCCACGGAAGCCTCCCCGAAACTCGCCCGCTCGATCCGGCGGGGCGCGACTGTGAGTCCGGCCCCCGCGGCGCAGCGGGGAGGACACCTGCAAACGCGCTCATGCTAACAAACGAGCCCGTGAAGCCTCCGCCGCGGGCTCAGAGCTGCGGGGGGTCGTTCGGGTCGAACGGCGCGTCCAGCGAGCGGGTGAGCTCTTCGAGCATCGCCTCGATCTGCGGCTCGACGTACTGGTGGATCGCGGCCTGGATGCGCAGGCGATGGTGCAGCAGGATCGTGCACACTTCGCGCCCGATCATGTTCGCGTAGTCGTCGGCGAGCCCGACCTCCTGGCGCAGCGCTGCTTTGGCCTCGTCGCTCAACGGCGGCAGGGCCGGGATGCCGGCATCCACCTCGTCGGCGAGGCCGGAGATCGTGAACAGGAACGGCGCCCCCGGTTGCGGCTCGGGGTCCAGCGGCAGGCCCTCGAACTCCGGCTCGAGTCCCTCGGCCGGGCGATAGCTGCGGGCGCGATTGCGTGCGGCCTGGTGGTCGAGCTCGGTCTGGAGCATCGGGAGGTTGAGCGCGGTGTATTCCGCGACGGCGTGGTCGACGATCGTCTTGATGCGGGTCGACAGCCCGTGCTGCACGCCGTGCGGCACGTCCGCGCCGAGGCCGGCCGCGGAGAGCACGGGAGAGCCGAAGCAGCGCCGGCACGGGGCGACCCGGCCGCGGTGGGTCGCCGGCTCCCAGCGGGGCAGCCACCGGAGCCAGGCGTCGACGGCCTGGCTCACCTGGGTTTCCAGCGACCGCTCCACGGGTCCACGCTAGCCCGCCGGAACCGCCTTTCGGCGTTATTCCGCGCCCATTGAGCCTCCGGCGAGCCCGGCGGAGTCCCGGTCACTCGTCGAACTCGTCCTCCCACGGCCACCGCGGACGCCCCGCTCGGGTGCGCGCCAGAGCCACCCCGCCCCACGCGCAGATCGCCGCCGATGCCGCCACGACCGCACCGAACCACGTGGTCGCGACCCGGCCGGCGACCTCGGTCGCGATGCCGAGGTCGGAGCTGGAGAACAACACGCCGAGCCACAGCGTGCCCACGTACGCGGCGTAGCACGCGACCGCCGCCCACAGCGCAGCGGTGTACCGCGGCTGGGGCCGGCGCAGCGCGAGCCACTCGACGAGGGCGAACACGCCGGTGGTGAGCGCGGTGGCGAGGATGCCGGGCACCTGCCCGAGGCCCGGGCGCTCGACGACGTCGGCCTCGAGCACGAGGCTCGTCATCCCGAGCCCGAAGATCACGAGCGTCAGGAACGCGACCGTGGCCAGACCCAGCGCGACGAGCGGGCGGACCGGGCCGCCCCCGGAAGACTCCGCGTCGCGCGCCACGACCTACACGCGCGTCAGCTGCGGGCCCGCCTCGAGCGTGCGCTCGTACTCGCGCTGCGCCTCGACGTTGAGCTCCGTGACCCGTGCGCCGCGGCGCGCGACCCACGCGCCGTACCAGATGGTCAGCTCGCGGCCGATGATGAACGCCGCGATCGCGAGCGGAGAGAGCAGCTGCGTTTCGACGAGGTCGGCGCCCTGGCTGGCGGTCAGCATCCAGAACGGCGCCTGGAACAGCGCGCCGAGGATGTGTCCGAGGTAGCTGGCGACACCCACGAGGAGGCCGAAGATGACCCATGCGCCCCAGCGACCGCGGTTGATGATCGCACCGAGCAGCCAGAACGCGATGAAGAACACCGCGATCGGCACCCACAGCGTCCAGGTGGCGAGCGCGGCGAGCGCGGCGGAGCCGAGCGTCTCGACGGTGACATCGCCGCTGAGCATCCCGATGCCGAGCCAGACCGCCAGGTAGAGCACGCCGAACGACAGCGCCGCGAGCAGGCCGATCGCGCCGGCGGCACCGCGGTTGCCGCGCGGGCGGGGCGCTTCGGGGGCCTGGACGAAGATCGGCTGCGGGCCCGCGTACGCGGCGGTGCCGGCCGTGGTGGCGGCTGCCGCCGTACCGGCGGTGGCGGCGGGCGCCACGACCGCGGTCTCGGAGGCCGGTTCGCTCGCGGTGACCGCGGGCCGGTCGTCCACGACGGCGGGCGCGACGACGGTGGGTGCGGATGCCGCTGCCGGCGCCGCGGTGGTGACCGGAACCCGGTCCTCGGAGTGCGCCTCGTACAGCGCGCTGTCGAAGTTCGGATCCTCCTCGACCATCGGCTCGGAGTGCACCTCGCGCGGACGGTCGGACGCGGTGTCGGGGGTGGCGTCGGCGGTGTGCGGCTCGTCGGTGACCACCGCATTGCGACCGGCGGCCTCGGCGTCCGCGATCCCCTCGTGAGCGCTGCCGACGACATCGCCCGTCGGGCGGGGCTCCTCGACCGGTTCGCCGTACGACGACTTCGAGTCACTCATCGATGCACTCCTCACGCAGGGCGCGTCCCCGCTCTGCGAGAGTAACCCTGAGAACCCGCCCGTTAGCGCAGGCGTGCCGCACGATTGCGCGCGTCTCGGCGCATCGGCCGGATCCTGTGGTGTGCTGGGGCCATGGCATCCCCCCGCGCGCGCCCGACCGCAGCCGCCGCGTGCATCCTCGTGCTGTCCGCCGCGCTGGCCGGATGCCTTCCCGAGCCGGATCCGAACGCCGGGCCGGCGGCATCCGCCTCATCCGAACGCACGGACAGTCCCTCCCCGACGCCGTCGCCGACCCCGACGACCCGAGCGGCGCAGCTTCCGACCGACTGCGAGGCGATCCTCAGCCCCGCCGTGCTCGCCCAGCTGGAAGGCGTGCCGCTCAACGATCCCGCAGTCGGGATCCCCACGGGCGTCCAGCCGGACGGCACCCTCGTGTGCGTGTGGGGCCTCCCCGGCGGTGGCGCGTCGTCCCTGCAGACCACGATCGCGCCGGTCTCCCGCGGCCCGGCACTGGACGAGATGAACGCCCTCGTGGCGACCGAGAACTTCTCCTGCTACACGCCATCGGGCGGCACCCGATGCGAGAAGACGTGGTTCAGCGAACCCGACCTGCTCGCGCAGGGGCGGACGCTGTTCTGGCGCGAGGACATCCTGATCGACACGCAGTTCACGACGCTCGCCCCGGCCGGCTACACCGACGCGATCATCGCCGCCGTCTACGGCTGATCCGGCCGTCGGGAGTCCGGAGCGCGGATCGAGACACTCAGCCCCACACGTGCGCAGCGACCCGCGCGCCGTACGCGGTCGGCGACCACGCCGTCTCGGCGCTCGAGAGCCACAGTCCGCCGCGGAAGACGTGCTCCTCCGTGACCTCACCGGCCGTACGGGCGCACACCACGGCATCGGCATCCGTCGTGCACGAGAATCCCTGACCGCGCAGGGCCGCGTCGGCGACCGCACCCGCGTCGGCGGACACGGTCGCGAGCGTGGTCACGATCAGTCCGCCCTCGCTCGTGCGCCAGTGGCAGCTGATTCGCACGGACGGACTCAGCGCATCGACGAGCGCGGTGACGGATGTCGGCGGCGGCGTGTAGTTCTGCGACAGGAGCACGTGCGGCGTCCAGGTGAGCTCTGCCCACAGATCGTCGGGGTACAGCGCGCGGCAGTCGACGTCGCCGGGCTCCTGCGCCACGGTCGCCAGGAGCGGGGTCGCCGGCACGACGATCGGCGGCGTGCTCGCCGCGCGCAGCATGTCGCCGACCCAGAGCACGGATGCGGGCAGGATCGGCTGCGACAGCCATCCGAGGGCCGCGACGACCGCGGCGCACAACAGCGCCGCCGGCCATGCGATCCACGAATTGCGCCCACCGGTCTTGGCCACCACTCACCCCCGCTTCCACGGTAAACGGCGGAAACGCCCCGGTCCGTGAGGACCGGGGCGTTTCCGGATGGGCGTTCGAGCCTGACGTCAGTTATACGTGCCCGGCGTGAAGTCGTCCGTCGAGAAGCTGTCGAAGTCGACGTAGCTCAGGTCGGCGTCGCTGTAGGCGCCGTCCGAGGCGAAGATGCGGTTCGGGTACCGCTCGCTCTTGGCCTCCTCCGTCGCCTCGACCGCGACGTTGCGATACTTCGCAAGTCCGGTTCCGGCGGGGATGAGCTTTCCGATGATGACGTTCTCCTTTAGGCCCAGCAGCGGGTCGCTCTTGCCCTCCATCGCGGCCTGCGTCAGAACGCGGGTCGTCTCCTGGAAGGAAGCGGCCGACAGCCACGATTCGGTCGCAAGCGACGCCTTCGTGATGCCCATGAGCTCCGGGCGACCCGACGCGGGGCGCTTGCCCTCGGCCACGGCCTCGCGGTTCATGCTCTGGTACTTCTTGAAGTCCACCAGCTCACCGGGCAGCAGCGTCGTCTCGCCGTGGTCGACCACGGTGACCTTCCGCAGCATCTGGCGCACGATGACCTCGATGTGCTTGTCGTGGATCGGCACACCCTGGGAGCGGTAGACGCCCTGCACGCCGTTGACGAGGTAGCGCTGCACCTCGCGGGCGCCCATGACGCGCATGACCTCCTTGGGGTCGAGCGTGCCCACCAGGATCGGCTGACCGACCGTGACGTGCTGGCCGTCCTCGACCAGGAGCGTCGCGCGGCGCAGCACCGGGTAGACGATCGGCTCGTCGCCGTTGTCAGGCGTGAGGATGACCTTCTTGGCCCGGTCGGTCTCCTCGATCGTGATGCGGCCGTCGGACTCGGAGATCGGCGACGCGCCCTTGGGGGTGCGCGCCTCGAACAGCTCCTGCACGCGGGGCAGACCCTGCGTGATGTCGTCCGCGGATGCCGATCCACCGGTGTGGAACGTGCGCATCGTGAGCTGCGTTCCGGGCTCGCCGATCGACTGGGCCGCGATGATCCCCACGGCCTCGCCGATGTCGACGAGCTTCCCGGTGGCGAGCGAACGGCCGTAGCACTGCGCGCAGACGCCGACAGCCGAATCGCACGTCAGCACGGAGCGCACCTTGATGGTCTCCACACCCGCCTCGATCAGCGTGTTCAGCAGCACGTCGCCCACGTCGTCGCCGGCCGAGGCCAGCACGTTGCCGGCAGCATCCACCGCGTCGGAGGCGAGCGTGCGCGAGAACACGGAGTTCTCGACGTTCGCGTCCTTCACGAGCACGCCGTCGGGGCCCGCGGCCGCGATCGGCAGCTCGAGACCCTTGGTCGTGCCGCAGTCGTCCTCGCGGATGATGACATCCTGCGAGACGTCCACGAGACGACGCGTGAGGTAGCCCGAGTCGGCCGTGCGGAGCGCCGTGTCGGCCAGACCCTTGCGGGCACCGTGGGTCGCGATGAAGTACTCCGCCACCGACAGACCCTCGCGGTACGAGGAGATGATCGGGCGCGGGATGATTTCACCCTTGGGGTTGTTCACGAGGCCTCGCATACCCGCGATGTTGCGGATCTGCAGCCAGTTACCACGGGCGCCCGAAGACACCATGCGGTTGATCGTGTTCTCCTCGGGGAAGTTCGCCCGCATCGCGGCCTGCACCTCGTCCGTGGCCTCGGTCCAGATCTTGATGAGCTCCTGACGACGCTCGGCGTCGGTCGTGAGGCCCTTCTCGTACTGGGACTGCACCTTGGCGGCCGCCTTCTCGTGGCGCGCCACGATCGCGGGCTTGTCCGGCGGGGTGAGGATGTCCGACAGCGCGACGGTCACACCCGAACGCGTGGCCCAGTAGAAGCCGGCGTCCTTGATGCGGTCCAGCGTCGCCGCCACCTCGACCTTGGGGTACTCCTCGGCGAGCTTGTTGACGATCTCCGAGAGCTTGCCCTTGTCCGCCTGCGTGCGAACGAACGGGTAGCCCTTGGGGAGGGTGTCGTTGAAGATCGCCTGACCGAGCGAGGTCTCGACCAGACCGCTGCGCTCGTAGGCCGCGATCGACTCCTGCGAGTCGCCCTCGGCCTCGAGGAACGTGAGGCCCGGGATGCGGATGCGCACCTTGGCCTGCAGGTCGAGGGTGCCCTCGTCCTTGGCCAGGATCGCCTCGCCCACCGAACCGAACGCACGACCCTCGCCCTGAGCGCCCTCCCTGACCGTGGTCAGGTGGTGCAGGCCGATGATCATGTCCTGCGAGGGCAGGGTCACCGGGCGGCCGTCGGACGGCTTCAGGATGTTGTTCGAGGCGAGCATCAGGATGCGGGCCTCGGCCTGAGCCTCGACCGACAG
>JAESFR010000281.1_pt1 | contig 15517 bp, 14 predicted proteins | sample 9266191 | NCBI WGS metagenome assembly JAESFR01 (sample SAMN14503063, study PRJNA617104) | algae metagenome | isolation source: Pleurocapsa minor HA4230-MV1 and co-occurring heterotrophs from cement on... | place: USA: Nuuanu Pali Lookout, Hawaii | collected 2009-07-20
AGGCCATCGACCTCACCGGCGTCGAGGCGCGGATGGGGCGTCTCGCGCGCGAGATCTACAAAGAATTCGCCGACGGGCCGGGCGCCGGGCAGGATTTCTCGGGGATCATCACCACGATCCGCGCCGAGAGCACCCCGGGAGCATCCGAATGACTTCACCCGACTACGAGACGATCCTGGTCGAGACCCGCGGTCGCGTGGGCTGGATCACTCTGAACCGCCCCGAAGCGCTCAACGCGCTGAACTCGCAGGTCATGCACGACATCGTCGCCGCGGCATCCGCGTTCGACGCCGACCCGGGCATCGGGGCGATCGTGGTCACCGGCTCGGAGCGGGCGTTCGCTGCCGGGGCGGACATCAAGGAGATGGAGTCCAAATCCGGGCTCGACATGGTGATGGACGACCACTTCGGCGGATGGGCGCGCTTCGCCGCAGTGCGAACGCCCGTGATCGCCGCGGTCTCCGGCTACGCGCTCGGCGGCGGGTGCGAGCTCGCGATGATGTGCGACATCATCCTGGCCGCCGACACCGCCAAGTTCGGGCAGCCCGAGATCAACCTGGGCGTGATCCCGGGCATGGGCGGCTCGCAGCGGCTCGTGCGCGCAGTCGGGTACTACAAGGCGGCCGAGCTCGTGCTGACCGGCCGGCTGATGGGCGCCGACGAGGCCGAGCGCGCCGGGCTGGTCTCCCGCGTCGTGCCCGCCGGCGAGCTGCTCGAGGAGGCCGGCACGGTCGCCGAGACGATCGCCGCCAAGTCGCTCCCGTCGGTGTACGCCGCGAAGGCGGCGCTGGATGCGGCGCTCGAGTCGACGCTCGCGGAGGGCCTGCGCTTCGAGAAGCACACCTTCGCGGCGCTGTTCGACACGGCCGACCAGAAGGAAGGGATGGCGGCCTTCCGTGAGAAGCGCGCCCCCGACTTCACGAACCGCTGACGCGGCATCCGTGCTCTCCCACTTTTCTGACCGCGAGACTGCACCCGGAGGTCGAGACGGTGGGGAATCCCCTCGGTCTCGCCGTGCGGATGCGGTCTCGCGGGGCGAAGCGCGGGGTTACAGCGGCTCAGGCAGCGGGCGCGGGTCGGCGAAGTCGCCCGCGTCCTTGCGGAACCGGGCGAGGATGCGCACGAGCTCGACCGTGTCATCATCCGAGAGCCCCGGGTCGGCGAACACCTCGGAGTTCAGCGCCGCGGTCGCCTGCTCGACCAGGTCGCGACCGGATGCCGTGAGCACGAGCATCGCCGCACGCCCGTCGGCCGGGTGCGGCTCGCGGTCCACGAGGCCGTCGCGCACGAGGCGGTCGACGGTGTTGGTCACGCTCGTGGGGTGCACCTGCAGCCGCGCGATCGCGCTCGCCATCGGCATCCGCCCCTCCCGCGTGAAGCCGAGGAGCCGCAGCATCTCGTACCGCGCGAACGACAGCCGGAAGGGTTTGAGCGCCGCATCGATGCGGGCGAGCATGAGCTGCTGCGCCCGGATGATCGAGGTGACCGCCGACATGCCGGGAGCGGCATCCGTCCAGCCGTGCGCGGTCCACTGGCGTTTCGCCTCGGCGATCGGGTCGACGGGAAGCGGTCCTGACCTCGGCATCGTCGGCCTCCCTTCCGGCCTTCCCCACGCTAGCCGGTCACCGGGATCCCGGCGCGATCGCGCGCGCACGCGCGCTCTAGACTCGAGTCCACGAAGGAGCGGAGCGCAATGAGAATCGTCGTCTTGGTCAAGGAAGTCCCGGACACGTGGGGGGATCGCAAGCTCAGCCTCGAGACCGGACTGGCAGATCGCGCGGCGAGCGAGACCGTGCTCGACGAGATCGGCGAGCGGGCGCTCGAGGTCGCGCTGAGCTACGCCGACGCGCACGCGGATGCCGAGGTCGTGGTGATCTCGATGGCGCCCGAGGGCTCGGCCGCCACGGTGCGCAAGGGCCTCTCGATGGGCGCCGGTTCGGCCGTGCACGTGGCGGATGAGGCCCTGGTGGGCGCCGATCTCGGGCTGACCGCCGAGGTGCTCGCTGCCGCGATCCGGCGCACCGGGTTCGACCTCGTGATCACCGGCAACCTCTCCACCGACGGCTCGGGGGGAGTGATGGGCGCGATGATCGCCGAACTGCTCGACGTGCCGAACCTCACGACGCTCAACACGGTCGAGATCGGCGACGGCACCGTCTCGGGCGAGCGCGCCGGCGACGGCGCGACGATTCAGGTGTCCGCCGAGCTGCCCGCGCTGATCTCGATCACCGAGCGCCTGCCCGACGCGCGCTTCCCCAACTTCAAGGGCATCATGGCGGCGAAGAAGAAGCCGTTCGAGACGGTGACGCTCGGCGATCTGGGCATCGAGCCGGAGGACCCGGCAGCGTCGCGGTCGATCGTGCTGGCCCTCTCGGAGAAGCCGCCGCGCACGGCGGGGACCAAGATCGTCGATGAGGGCGACGCGGGCGAGAAGCTCGCCGACTTCCTCGTCCAGAACCGGCTGGTGTGACGCGATGACCTTTCCTGACGACTCGATCCTGGTCCTGCTCGATGTGACGCCGGGCGGTGAGCTCGCGAAATCCGCCGCCGGCCTGCTCGGGGCGGCGACGGCCGTCGGCACCCCCGTGGCGCTCATCGTCTCCGATGCCGAGGGGCTCGCCGCTGCGGCCGGCGCTCTGGGCGCGGCATCCGTCCTCACGGCGCCGGCGGGCGAAGGGCTGACGGTGCCGATCGTCGACGCGCTCGCCGCCGCCGCCGACCTCGTGCGCCCCGACGCGATCCTGATCTCGAACTCGATCGAGGGCCGCGACGTGGCGGGCAGGTACGCCGCGCGAACCCGCTCGGGCCTGTGCGTGGACGCGGTGGGGGTCTCGAGGGATGCCGAGGGCGTCGTGGCGCACCACTCCGTCTACGGCGGCGCGTACAACGTCGACGCGGCGGTCACGTGGGGTGCGCCGGTGATCACGGTGCGACAGGGTGCGATCGACGCGCGCGCGGACGCGGTCGCCTCGCCCGAGGTGCAGACGCTCATGGTGACGCCGTCCGGCAAGCGCGCGGCATCCGTCGGCGCGGTCGAGGCGGCGGTCGTGACCTCGTCGCGTCCGGAGCTGCGGGGTGCCGCACGGGTGGTGTCCGGCGGCCGGGGCCTCGGGTCCGCCGAGAAGTTCGCGCTCGTCGACCAGCTCGCCGACGCGTTGGGCGCGGCGGTCGGCGCCTCGCGCGCTGCGGTCGATGCCGGCTACGTGCCGCAGTCCTCCCAGGTCGGGCAGACCGGAGTCTCGGTGTCGCCGCAGCTGTATGTCGCGCTCGGCATCTCCGGCGCGATCCAGCACAAAGCCGGCATGCAGACCGCGAAGACGATCGTCGCGATCAACAAGGACGGTGATGCGCCGATCTTCGAGATCGCCGACTTCGGCGTCGTGGGCGACGTGTTCACGGTCGTGCCGCAGCTGATCGCCGCGCTCGAGGCGCGGAAGGCCTGACCCGGGATGGCGACCTACGGCCAGACGCTGCGGCGCGGGCTCCCGCGCAGGCCGGGCGGAGAGCCGTGGCCGCAGGGAGACAGCGCAGCGCCCGCGAGCGACTCCGACGAGTCGCCGACGGATGCCGCGCCGGCTGTTGCGGCGAGCACGCCGGTGGCGGGGGCCCCGCCGGCCGAGGTCGCGCCGGTGACCCTGCCGGCTGCCGTGCCGGCGGCATCCGTGAACGCCGGAGCGATCGCGCCGCCCGCGCGCGCGGACGGCGAGGGCGTTCCGACGGAGCCCGCGTCGCCGGCGGCGCGCGGGGGAGCGCGCCAGATCCGTCGCGGGCTTCCGCGCACGCCCGGCGGCGAACCCTGGCCCCCCGTCGGCGCCGCACCGGCGGCCTCCGCTCCCGCGGGCGCCGCCGTCGCCGAGGCGGCTCCTGCTGCCCCGGCTCCGGCCCGCGAGGTCGAGACGGCCCCGCCCGCCCCTGCCGCCGCGCCCACGACGACGACCCCGGCGCCGGTGACTCCCGCCGCCTCGACCCCGTCAGCCGCCCAGGCGCCGGCATCCGAGGGGCGCCCGCTGCGCCGCGGGCTGCCCCGTATGCCGGGCGGGGAGCCGTGGCCGCCGGCAGGCATCGCGCCCGAACGCCCCCAGGTGGCAGCTGCTGTCGCCTCGACGGCCGTGACGCGGGAGGACCTGCCACCCCGCGCCGAGAGCCCCGACCAGGCCGCACCCGAAGTGGCAGTAGCCGCTGCATCGGCACCCGCACACGCACAGGAACTGTCACCCTCGCAGGCCGAGGCGCCGGGCACCGACCTCAGCGTGCCCCTGCCGTTCACGCGCACGGTGTGGCCGGGCGCCGCGGCCGAGACGCACCCCGAGCCGGCCCGCGAGCCGCAGCGGATCGGCCCGTTCACGAGGCTGCAGTGGGCAGGCGCTGTGATCGTCGGCGGTGCGGGGCTGCTGTTCGCGGCGGCGATGGCGGTGCTCGCGGTGCGGTTCCTGCTGAGCACCGAACCGTTCGAGCAGTTCCTGGCCGCCTACCCCGGCGAGTACGAGCTGCCCGAGGGTGCTCCGGTCGGGATCCCGCCGTGGCTGGGCTGGCAGCACTTCTTCAACACGTTCCTGATGGTGCTGATCATCCGCACCGGTCTGCAGGTGCGCACCGAGAAGCGGCCCAGCGTGTTCTGGTCGCCGCGCGGCAACCCCAAGCGCAAGATCAGCCTCGCGCTGTGGTTCCACCAGTCGCTGGACATCCTGTGGATCGTCAACGGCGTGCTGTTCGTGGTGCTGCTGTTCGCCACCGGCCAGTGGATGAAACTGGTGCCGACGAGCTGGGCCGTCTTCCCGAACGCGATCAGCGCCGCGCTGCAGTACGTCTCGCTGGACTGGCCGACCGAGAACGGCTGGGTCAACTACAACTCGCTGCAGCAGCTGGCGTACTTCGCGACCGTCTTCCTCGCGGCTCCGCTCGCGATCGTGACGGGCGTGCGGATGAGCGGGGTCTGGCCGAAGAACGCGAAGGCGCTCAACAAGGCGTACCCGGTGGAGTGGGCCCGCGCCGTGCACTTCCCGGTGATGCTCTACTTCGTCGCGTTCATCTTCGTGCACGTCGCCCTGGTGCTCGCGACGGGAGCCCTCCGCAACCTGAATCATATGTACGCGTCGCAGGATGCCGTCAACTGGGTCGGCTTCTGGATCTTCGCCGCATCCCTCGTCGTGATCGCGGCAGCGTGGGTCGCCGCGAGGCCCCTCGTCCTCGCCCCGATCGCGAGGCTGTTCGGGAAGGTCAGCGGTCGCTGACCTCTCCGGACACGGTCATCGAGGAGGCGCGCAGCGCCGTCTCGAGATGCGGGAAGGTCAGCGGTCGCTGACGGATGCCGCACCCGCGGCGAACCCGTCGGCGTAGGCTTCGTCCGCCCCGAGGCGGAACATGTCGCGCTCCGGGTCGCGCACGATCGATCGCGCCCCCGGAAGATCGAGGTCTCCGACGAGGTCGGCCCGCCCGCGCACGATGGCGACCGGCATCCGTGAGGCCTTGCCCTTCACGAGGTCGGCGGCCGAGGCGAGCTCGTCCGCGACGCACGGCATCGTGACGACGAGCGGCCGGCCTTCGGCATCCGTCCCGCCCCGAAGGTCCTCGAACACGTGCACGCCGCCCGCGCCGATCGCGCTGTCGGTCTGCCCTTCGCGCCACGCGCGGCCGAGCGTGTCGGAGACGATCACCCCCACCCGCGCGCCCGTGCGTTCGCGCAGACCCGCGGCGATGCCGCGCGCGGACGCATCGGGGTCGACCGGCAGGAGCAGCACCGTGCCGTGCGGGGTGTTCGAGGCGTCGACCCCGGCGGCGGCCGAGACCATCCCGAGCCGGTTCTCCACGATGCGGGTCGTGTGACCTCCGGGCGTCGCGCGGGTGGCGACCACGCGCACCGTTTCGGCCGTGATCGCGTCCTCGCGATCGTCGGCGGCCACCATGCGACCCTCGGCCTTCGACACGATCTTCGAGGTGACGACGAGGATGTCTCCGTCGGCGAGGAGCTGTCCGCTGCCGGCATCCGCCGTCGTGGTCACCGCGTCCGCGATCAGCGCGACGAGGTCATCGCCCGGCGTGATCTCGGGAAGGCCCTCGAGGGCCCACAGCGACAGCACTTCGGGTCGGGCCGGATCAGCGGACGAACCGCACCTCGGTGAGCGTCTCGCCGAGGAAGGGCTCGGTGTGCTCCGCGCCGTCGAGCTCGAACCCGTTGCGCACGTAGAAGCGGTGCGCGCGGGGGTTGTCCTCGGCCACCCACAGGTAGACGTGCTCGTCGTGCGCGACGACCGCGTCGAAGAGCCGCTGACCGATGCCCGTGCCGTGGAACGCGTCGAGGAGGTAGATGAAGTACAGCTCGCGGAAGCGGGGTGCGTCCTTGTCGCGCGCGGGACCGGATCCCGCGAATCCGACGATCTCGCCCTCGGCGAGTGCGGCGAAGATGCGGAAGTCGGGACCCTGCGCAGCCCAGTGGGTCCACAGCTCTGCCATGCGGCGCGGGGAGATCTTCTCGAGTGCGGCCTTGCTGATCAGGTGGTCGTAGGTCTCGTGCCAGCAGGTCGCGTGAACGCGGCCGAGGGCCTCCGCGTCGACGTCTCGGACCGGACGGACGACGATGTCGGTCTGCAGTTCGGCTTCCATGGGGCTGACTCTACGCTCGGCCCCGCAACGAGGGAAATCGACGCCGGCCCTTGACGCGAGGCGTCCGAAGGCTCCCGAAAACGACGCCGGATGCTGTCGATGATGCACAACGGAATCGTCGATGCACCCGCGAATGGCTACGATCGCTCTCCGTGAACGTGATCTGGCGAACCCTGCTGACGATCTGGCGCGCGAAGCTGCAGCTGCGACGCAACGGCACCCTGGAGCCCACCGCGATCGGGCGGGTGAGCGTGCGGACCCTGCCCACCGACATCGACCTCCTCGGCCACATGAACAACGGCCGCTACGGGTCGCTGTTCGACCTCGGCCGCTTCGACCTCCTCATCCGCACCGGCATCTGGGACGTGTTCGCGAAGAAGGGCTGGTACGCCGTCGTCGCGAGCGAGACCATCACCTTCCGCAAGTCGCTCGAGCTCTGGCAGCGCTTCACCGTCGAGTCCCGGCTGCTCGGGCACGACGACAAGTCCGCCTACCTGATGCACCGGGCGGTCGTGGGCGGCGAGGTCTACGCGGAGATGATCGTGCGTGCGCGATTCCTGCGCCGCTCGGGTGGCATCGTGCCTCACGAGGAGCTCTTCGAGGCGCTGCACCGACCCGACAATCTCCCCGAGCTCGCCCCGTGGGTCACCGAATGGGCGGTCTCGTCGGCGCTGCCCTCCACGCGGGTTTCCGCGCCGAGCGTCTGGATGTGACCGCTAGCGTGGACGGATGATCGCCGTCCTGCGGGTCGCCGGGCAGCTGCTGTGGCGGCACTGGCCCGCGCTGCTCGCGCTGTATCTCGCGGGAACGCTCGGGCGGTACGTGGCGATCGAGGTCGCCGGATTCGTCGGCGCCTACAGCGCGATCGCCGGCGCGCTGCTGTTCCCGCTCGCGATCCTGTCGCGGCTCGTCGCCCTGGTCGCGATGCTGCTCGTGCTGCGCGACGGCATGGTGCAGCTCGGCGTGCTCGCGCCCGTCCCCACGGATCGCGTGCAGCGTCGCCGGGCGTTCGTCGATGCGTTGCTGGCCGGCATCCTGCCCTTCGTCGCGTTCTACGCGGCGTGGGGATACCTGCGAGAGGATGCCGCGGCGTACTTCGCCCGGCTGCTGGATGTGAACACCGGCCTGATCGCCGATGAGATCCTCGGCGGCCAGGAGCGCGCCGGTGACGCCGCGGTGGGGGAGCTGAGCCTCGGGCCGATCACGATCGCGATCATCGTGCTCGCGTTCGCCGGACGGCGGCTCTGGAACCGCTACCGCAGCCGGCTGCCACGGGGGTTCGCGGCGATCGCGGTGTATCTCGAGGTGCTGTGGGTCTACCTCTCGGTGACCCTGATCGCCGATGCGCTCGCGATCGTGACGACCTGGGTGCAGTCGCGTCAGGCGATCGTCTGGCTCGCGGAGCTGCGGGAGTGGGTCGGCGCCCAGCTCGTGCCGGTCGCCTGGGCCTGGGATGCCGTGGAATGGCTGCTCGGCGAAGTGGGCGGCATCGTGCTCCTGCCCATCGCCTGGCTGACGATCGCGGGGGTGATCTACGGGCAGGCGGTCGCCCCGCAGACCGTGCGGCTCGGCGGCACGGTCGCAACGCGCGCCCGCGCCCGCTTCGACACGCTGCCCTCACGGCTGCGTGCGCGGCTGAAGGACATCTGGTCGGACATCCTGGCCCGATTCCAGCCGATCGGCCGCGCGCTGCTGCTCATGTGGCGCGCCGGGCCGGTACTGATCGGGTCGTACATCCTGCTGTTCACGATCCTCCTGGCAGCGGATGCCGCCCTCGAACTCGGCGTCACCCGGGCGATCGGCCCGCAGGAGCTCGTCGGCTTCTGGATGGTCAACGCGCCGCTGATCTTCCTGTTCATCCCGCTCGTGATCGAGCCGCTGCGGGTCGTGCTCGTCGCGAGCGCGTACGACGCGGTGATCGGCCGGCTGGCTCCGGCGCCGGCCGAGGCCCCGGCTGCGGCGGACGCACTTCGCCTGTCACAATCGGATGCCGCGACCCGCAGATCGTGACAGGCGAGCAGCCCGGCGATCAGCGTTCGGGGGCGATCACCAGGCTCACGTAGCGGGGCAGTCCGGCGCCGGATTCCAGGTCGATCGTGAACGGCCCGGTCGCGTCGTCGGGAACGAGGTAGTCCAGGCTCAGCGAGTAGCGGATCGCCATCTCCGAGTCGCACGACGTGCGTCGGTCGTCGGAGAAGTCGCGGTCGAGCTCGAAAGAGGCCTCGTTCCACTGCCGGTGCGCACCGTCGAGCTCGCGCAGCACGGGGCTCAGGCACGCGATCGGCTCGTCTCCGGGCGCGACGAGCACCGTCGCGGTCACCACGCGCGTACCCTCCGGTGCGGCGTCGTCCGAGGAGAACTCCGCGCGCGCGGGTCCGATCACCGCGCCGGCGTAGTCTGCGCTGTCGCCCGCCGGCACCGTGACCGGCTTCGTCGCGTGGCCGAGGTCGTACTCCGACCACTCGTTGAACGCGACGACGCCCGCCGTCAGCGGCAGGAGCACCGCGACGGCGACGAGCGGAATCGCGTTGCGCCGCCACCACCCACCGCTCACGGCGCGCTCCAGTCCGTGTCGCGCAGTTCGGCCTCGTCCTCGACGGGCACCTCGCCCAGGTCGACCTCGACCACGATCAGCGAATCGAGGCGCGGATCGGGCGACTCGCCGAACGTGAGCGTCGCGCGAGCCGGATCGGCATCGGGCGGCAGCTCGAACGCCAGGCTCCCCGAGAGGGGGATGCCGACCGACAGCGCCGAGCGCATCAGCGACTCGGGCCGCTCGCTCGCGCGGAACGTGCGCCCGTCGAACTCGAGCGAGGCGACCGCGAGCAGTGCTCCGAACTCGGACACGACAGCTTCGGCATCCAGGTCGACCACGACCCAGTTGCCCTCGGCGCTCCAGTCGCCCGCGACGACCGCGCCCGCGCGGCGGACGTCGTCGACGGTGACCGCGATGTTGCGCCCCACGCCGCGTTCACCGACGTCCACCGCGACGGGGAAGGGGTTCTCGGCGTCGTCCTCCGCCGGCGTGACCGCGGCGACGGCCCACGCGGCGACGACGAGCGCGCCCCCGATCGACCAGGCGACCCCGCGCTTCATGCGCCCGCTCCGACGTCGTCGATCGGCACGACGAGCGTCGCCGCCGGGACGGGGTCGGTCCACCACGAGCCGTCGGCGACGAACGAGCCGACGTGCAGCGTCAGGTCGGCGAGGGTGATCTCGAGCTCGTCCGCGTCGGCGAACTCGTCGGCGTCCACCGCCCAGGCGAGGACGAGCTGCGCAGGCACGCCGGGCTGCAGCCACGGTGTCTGGGTCGCGTCGTCGTAGCGGGCGACCGAGTCCGGCTCCCTCCCCGCCAGTCCGGCGATCCGGAACGACTCCGTGACGCTGCTGTCCGGGGCCGCGACGAGCGGTTCGCTCCAGGTGTTCTCGACGTCCACGATGAGCGCGAGGACGCGTTCGCCGTCTTCGACGTAGACCCCGGCATCCTCGAGCTCGTCTACCAGTACCGCACGCTTCACGGCGATCGAGAGCTGGTCGTTGCGGTGCTCCTGGCCGGGTTCGAGTGCGGCCAGCGGCGGAGTCTCGGCGGTCGCCAGCCCTCCGAAGGCTGCGGTGGCGACCAGGAAGAGACCCGTGGCGATGCCCGCGAACCACCGCGTGGGAACCCGATCGGATGCCGCACGCAGCCACCCGAAACGGGTGCGCGTGCCCGGCGCCGAGCCCCCACCCTGCGTCGTCACTCCTTCACCCTATGTGCGCGTAGCCCACCGGACGCTCCCGCGCAAGACGTTGTGACGCGCCCGCGCCGTGGCGTTGTCTCGATGCGTACGACCGCCCGAACCCCCGGGGCGGTCCGTGGAGCGAAGGAGTGAGCCCATGGACACATCCGTTCTCATCTGGATCATCGTCGGCATCGTCGTCGTCGCGATCATCGTCGTCGTCGCGCTGATGATGTCTCGTCGCAACTCGGCGAAGCGACTCGAGGCGCAGCACGCGAAGGCCGAGGAGCTGCGCGAGGAGGCTCGGCGCACCGAACTCGCGGCGCGCGAGCGCGAGGCGAAGGCCGCGCAGGCGCGCGCCGACTCCGCGACCGCCGCGGCCGAAGCCGAGCAGGCCAAGGCGCGCGCGGCGCAGGCGAGCATCGAAGCCGAGCGCGTCGCCTCGACGATCGACGAGCATCAGACGAGTGCCGCCGAGCTGCGGGCGAAGCAGGCCGAGACGCTGCGCAAGGCCGATGACCTCGACCCGGCTGTCACGACGGCCGGCGAGCGCCCGGCCGGCACGCGAACCCCGGGTGACCGCGACGGCGACGGCGTGCGGGACGACCGCGAGACGCGAACTGGCGCCGTCGGCAGCGACGGAGTCGTGCGGGAAGACCGCACGGTGCAGGACGATCGCACGGTGCAGGAGGACCGCCGGATCGTCCGTGACCCTGCCGCATCCGTGGCCGCCGAGCGCGACGCGGAGCGCTCCGAGCGCGAAGCCGCGGCCGCCGACCGCGACGCCGTGCGCGCGGACTCCGACGTGATCCGCGACGAGAACGGCAACGTGCGCTCCGAGGTGCGACCCACCGACCGGGCCTGACCCGCAACCACGTCGGCGGCACGCGCGATCAGTTCGCGCCGTGCCGCCGATGTGCGCGCGAGCGCTCTGCGAACGCATCGCCCAGGGCGGCCCGCACCGCGCGGATGCCGCTTCGAGACGCCGACGAGCGGCGGGCGGCGGTGAAGATCTCCCGCACCGGGTCGCCGGGCAGGTCCTGCAGCGAGACCGGCGGATCGAGGTCGGCCCACACGAGGTCGGGCAGCACGCCCACCGCGCGCCCGGCCGCGATGAGCCGCACCTGAGCGGTCAGGTCGGCCAGTTCGAAGCGCACGTCGGGTTCGAACCCGGCTGCGCGGCACTGCTGCACCGCCCATTGACGTGCGGCGGTGCCGGCCGGCTCCATGACCCAGGCCCGGTCGCGCAGCTCGGCGAGCGTGCGCGCGGGATCGGCCGGGGGCAGCGCGAGGCGGATCGGATCGCTGCCGAGCTGCTCGCGCTCCAGGCCCGACACGTGCGCGCGCGTGTGGCCGGGATACTGCTCGGCGATCACGAGGTCGAACCCGCGCGCCGACAGCTCGAACAGACCCTCCTCGGGAGGCACTTCTGCGATCTCCACGCGCAGGCGCGGCTCGCGCTCGGCGAGAAGGGCCAGGGCTCCGGGCAGGATCGCCTGCGCGGCGGTCTGCAGAACCGCGACGCGCACGGGGGCGATGCCCGGCTGCAGCGACTCCAGTTCGCCGCGGATCTGCTCCTCGAGCTCGAGTGCGCGCGCGGCGTGCGCCGCCAGGGCGACGCCGTGCTCGGTGAGCCGGACGCGGCGGCCGTCGGGGATGAGGAGCGGGACTCCGGCATCCTTCTCCAGCTGGGCGAGCTGCTGCGAGATCGTGGACGGGCTGTAGGAGAGGGCTTCGGCGACCGCCGCGAGGGTGCCGCGCAGGGCGAGTTCGTGCAGGAGGCGCAGCCGGCGCAGTTCGAACACGGGCGCTTCCTCTCGTCCATGAGACTGATCGATGAAGCCGAACGGTATCGATCATAGATCGTCGCTTTTCCTGAACGATCGGATGCCGCATGCTGGAGGCATGCCGTCGACTCCCGTGCCGCCCACCGCGCCCCCCGCCACCCTGGCCGATCAGGCGATCGAGCTCGCGCGGCGGTGGGTGCGCGAGAGCGCCGAGGTCGAGGTGGATCCCGCGGCCGAGCGCCTTGCGGGGGTCCTGAAGGACCCGAAGGGGCTGCCGTTCACGATCGGGTTCGTCGACGGCGTGATGCGCCCCGAGAGCCTGTCGGCGGCGGCATCCAACCTCAACCGGGTCGCCCCGCTCGTGCCGCGGTTCCTGCCGTGGCATCTGCGCGGGGCCGTGCAGCTCGGTGGCGCCGTCGCGCCGGTGCTGCCGTCGCCGGTCGTGCCGATCGCGCGCCGCGTGCTGCGCGAGATGGTCGGGCACCTGGTCGTCGACGCGCGACCCGACAAGCTCGGCCCCGCGATCGCGAAGATCCGCGAGAGCGGCGCGCGACTGAACCTCAACCTGCTCGGCGAAGCCGTGCTCGGAGAGAAGGAGGCGCACCGCCGCCTCGAGGGCATCCACGAGCTGATCCGCCGGCCCGACGTCGACTACGTGTCGGTCAAGGTGTCGGCCATCGCGTCGCACATCTCGATGTGGGCGTTCGAGGAGGTGGTCGAGCGCGTCGTCGAGCGACTGCTGCCGCTGTACCTCACGGCGGCGGGACCCTCCACGACCGATGGCGGCCCGACCTTCATCAACCTCGACATGGAGGAGTACCGCGACCTCGATCTCACGATCGCGGTGTTCACCCGCATCCTCGAGGATCCCCGGCTCACCGATCTCGAAGCCGGAATCGTCCTGCAGGCCTACCTGCCCGATGCGCTTCCCGCCCTCGCGCACCTGACCGAATGGGCGCGCGCACGGGTGGACGCCGGCGGCGCGCCGATCAAGATCCGGCTCGTGAAGGGCGCGAACCTCGCGATGGAGCGCGTGGACGCCGTCATGCACGACTGGTCGCTCGCGACCTACGGCAGCAAGCTCGACTCCGACGCGAACTACGTGCGCTGCCTCGACTTCGCCCTGCAGCCCGCGCACACCGTCGCGGTGCGGATCGGGGTCGCCGGGCACAACCTCTTCGACATCGCGTACGCGTGGCTCCTGGCCGGCGAGCGGGGAGTGCGCGACGCCGTCGAGTTCGAGATGCTGCTCGGCATGGCGCAGGGTCAGGTCGAGGCCGTGGCGCGCGAGGTGGGTCACGTGCTCCTGTACGTGCCCGTCGTCCGCCCCGACGAGTTCGACGTGGCGATCAGCTACCTGGTCCGGCGCCTGGAGGAGAACGCGTCGAGCGAGAACTTCCTCTCGGCGGCGTTCGAGCTGGCGGAGGACCCGAGCATGTTCGACCGCGAGCGCGACCGGTTCCTGGAGTCGATCCAGCGCGCAGGCGATCCCGGACTGCACACCGGACCGAACCGCGCGCAGGACCGGGCCGCCGAGGTGCCGACGCCCCCGTCGCGGGTGGTGCGGGGCGACGGCGGTGAAGAACCGGGGAGAAATGTGCTCTCCGCGGGCTCTGAGGGCACCGCAGATGCGATCGATCCCCAGGGTTTGACGCAGGCGGTGCTCGGAATCTCCCGGTCGACCGCGGGCGACGGCGACACCGTGCCGATCGCGCCGTCGGGCGCCGAGCTCGTGTTCGGCGGCGACGCATTCGTCGAGACCGCCGTCTTCGCTCCTCGGGAGGCCGATGCCCGCGCGGCCGGGGCACCCGGCTTCCGCAACGCGGCCGACACCGACCCGTCGCTCCCTGCGAACCGGGACTGGAGCCGCGCCATCCTGGCCCGCGTCGACGGGTCCACCGCCGGGAGCGACACGATCGCCGCCGCGCTCGTGACCGACCCCGACGAGATCGAGGCCACGGTCTCGCGGGTGCGGACCGCCGCGGAGGCCTGGGGGGCGCTGCCCGCGAGCGAGCGCGCCGCCGTGCTGCAGGCTGCCGGGAGCGCGCTGGAGGCTCGACGCGCAGAGCTCATCGAGGTCGCGGCATCCGAGACCGGCAAGGTGTTCGCCGAGGCCGACGTCGAGGTGAGCGAGGCCGTCGACTTCGCCAACTACTACGCGGCGACCGCGCGCGAACTCGACCGCGTCAGCGGGGCGGTCTTCGTGCCCTCGCGCCTCACCGTCGTCACTCCGCCTTGGAACTTCCCGGTGGCGATCCCGGCGGGCGGCGTCCTCGCGGCGCTCGCGGCAGGCTCCGGCGTGATCTTCAAGCCCGCGCCCCAGGCCCGTCGCTGCGCGGCCGTCCTCGCGGAGGCCCTGTGGGAGGCCGGCGTGCCGCGCGACGTGCTCGCCCTCGTGGACCTCGACGAGGGCTCGCTGGGTCAGCAGCTCGTGTCGCACCCCGATGTCGACCGGGTGATCCTCACGGGGTCGTGGGAGACCGCGGCCCTGTTCCGCTCGTGGCGCCCCGACCTGCCGCTGCTGGCCGAGACGAGCGGCAAGAACGCGATGATCGTCATGCCGTCCGCGGACCTCGACCTGGCCGCATCCGATCTGGTGAGAAGCGCCTTCGGCCACGCCGGCCAGAAGTGCTCGGCAGCATCGCTCGCGATCCTCGTCGGGCCGGTGGGGCGGTCCAAGCGCTTCGCGCGGCAGCTCGTGGATGCCGCCACCTCGCTGCGCGTCGGACCGCCGAGCGATCCGCTCGCGGAGGTCGGACCCGTGATCGAACCCCCGCAGGGCAAGCTCGCGTGGGCGCTGTCGACCCTCGACGAGGGGGAGCAGTGGCTGGTGGAGCCTCGACCGGTCGACACCGAGGCCTCCCCGGAGCTGACCGGCCGGCTCTGGAGCCCCGGCATCCGCACCGGCGTGCAGCCCGGTTCGCGCTTCCATCGTGAGGAGTTCTTCGGCCCGGTGCTCGGCGTGATGCACGCGCACTCTCTCGCCCACGCGATCGAGCTGCAGAACGCGGTCGCGTACGGGCTGACCGCGGGTCTGTACACGCAGAACCCCGACGACCTCGAGGTCTGGCTCGAGGATGTCGAGGCCGGCAATCTCTACGTCAACCGCGGGATCACGGGGGCGATCGTGCAGCGGCAGCCCTTCGGCGGCTGGAAGCGCTCGTCGGTCGGCGCCGGGACGAAGGCCGGCGGCCCGAACTACCTCGTGGGGCTGGGCTCGTGGCGGCCGTCCGCGGGTGCGGCCGCGTCGACCACGCTGCATCTGCGGGGTCTCGACTCGCGCATCAGCGGTGTGATCGAAGCCGCGCAGCCGTCGCTGGACTACGACGCGTTCGAGTGGCTGCGTCGCGGCGCGCTCTCGGACGCCCTCGCGTGGGACCGCGAGTTCGGCCAGGTGCGCGACGTCTCGCA
>JAESFR010000282.1_pt1 | contig 15491 bp, 14 predicted proteins | sample 9266191 | NCBI WGS metagenome assembly JAESFR01 (sample SAMN14503063, study PRJNA617104) | algae metagenome | isolation source: Pleurocapsa minor HA4230-MV1 and co-occurring heterotrophs from cement on... | place: USA: Nuuanu Pali Lookout, Hawaii | collected 2009-07-20
TGGCCCCGCGAACTCCACCGAGGTGATGAGTTCCTTCCTCTACCGCCTGATGTTCACCCGAGCCGACTTCGCTGGGGGAGCGGCAGCAACGGTGCTGTTCGTGCTCGTGATCGCCATCTGCGCAGGCTCGACGTTCTTTCTGCTCCGAGACAAGGAGTCCCGATGATGACTTTGACCGCGCCGCCGAGAACCGCGCGGCAGCCCTCCGCGGAGTCGGGCATCCCACCCCGCCGTTCCCGGCGAGTGCGTCGCGCAGCCAAGTGGGTCGGCTTCACGGTGATCGCCGTCGGCGCGAGCCTGTTGCTCCTTCTGCCGATCCTCTGGATCTTCGCTACTTCGCTCAAGCCCACCTCCGAGATCTTCGCGATCCCTCCCCAGCTGCTTCCGCAGGCCCCCACCCTGGAGCATTTCCAAGACGTCCTCGCGGACGGCGGTCTGTTGCAGATGTTCGGAAACAGTCTCTTCGTGGGAGCCTGTGCCACCGCGATCAGCCTGGTGCTCGGCATCCCCGCCGCCTTCGGCTTCGCGCGGTTCCGATACCGGATGAGCGGCGTACTCCTCGGTGCTGCGCTCGTCACACGCATGTTCCCGCCGGTGGCGCTCGCCCTGCCGTTCTTCCTGCAGTTCCGTGAGCTGGGGCTGATCAACACCACAACCGGTCTTGTGATCGCCTACATCCCGATCGTGCTGCCCCTGGTGATCTGGATGCTCGAGGGCTTCTTCCGCGAGTTCCCCGAGGAGCTGCTCGAGGCGGCACGGCTGGACGGCCTGGGCACCCTGCGCGCACTCCTGCAGATCGTGGTGCCTCTGACGCGTCCGGCGATCGCCGTCGCGGGGCTGTTCGGTTTCCTCGCCGCATGGAACGAGTTCGTCATCGCCCTGTCCCTGACCCGCACACCGGAAGCTCAAACCATGCCGGTGGGCATCGCGTCGTACATCACCCAGTTCCAGACCGTTTGGGGTGCTATGACCGCGGCATCCGTGCTGTACCTCCTCCCGGTTCTGGTGGTGACGCTCGTCGCGCAGCGCGGCATCATCGCCGGTCTGATGAGCGGCGCCACCAAGGGCTGACTGAACGGTCGAACCCACCCGAGACCTTGAGGAGACAACGAAGCATGACCCCCGAATCGCTCACCTTCCACCTGGCCGTCGACGGTCAAGACACCGCCCGCCCGCTGCCGGTAGAACTGGCAGCCCCTGTCGACGTCGAGTTCTGGACGCCGAGCCAGGAGCCGGCTCGAATCCAGCGAGGATACGACGATGTCGACGTCGACGGCGAAGACACGGTGGGCACCGCGTCGCTCTCGCACGCGGGCTGGACGATCCGGCTCGAGGACCGCTGGCGGCACGACGCGGATGCACTGCGGGTGGATCGATCGGTGCGCGTGCTCGCGGCGGGGCCGGCACAGTGCGGCATCCGCGTCGAACTGCAGGGGACGGTCCGGTCAGAGGACTCGTTCAACGACTCCAAGCAGTACGCCCCGCCGGCACTGTTCAACATGAACGACATCGACGGCGACGGCATCGAAGACTACGTCGACGACCGCGAGCTCATCTACCGCGACGACAGGCTCACGGCCCTGACCGTCCTCACCTATCAGCCAACCGCATCCGCGGCGGTCTCACTGACTCGCCTCGACGCGCCGCGCTGGGATGATGTGCCCGAACGGAGCCCCCGTGACGTACGTTTCCTCCAGGCGACGGACATCGGAAGTCTGGGGCTGGCACCCTCCGCCGACGAGCGGACCACATTGATCGCCGCGCATCCATTCGTCGAACGCGGACGGTCCCACGCCCTGACCGCCCAGGGCCGGGAGCCGTGGGGAGCGTACTTCCCGCTATCGAGCCCCGACGGCGAGACGCCGCTGTTCGCGGTGTCTTATGCGTTCCGCACCGTCGCCGCCCACTCTGACATCGACGCGCTGTGGGGTCTGTGGCGCACCCGCGTGGCGGAGCTGGACCCCGTCGCGGTCGAGCTCGAGCACACGCTGGAGGACATCACGCGCCTACGAGTCGACGCGCTCCTGCCGTACTACGCGGAAGGAGAGGTGGCCGGCGAGCGGGCCGCGGGGTTCGTGACGAACTGTCACCCGCAGGACGGCATCCAGCTCGGCAACGTGATCCAGTACGGTTTCACGGGTCAGAATGTGCTCAACGCGTTGCACGCGATCCACCACGCTCACTCCGCGGCAGACCACGACGCCCGCGCCAAGGGGCTGAACGTCGTCGACTTCTTCGTCTCGCAAGCGCTCAAGTCCGCGTACGGGCTGACCCCCACGCTCTACGACCTCGAGCGCGGGCGCTCGGCGAATTGGTGGAGCGGGCTGATCCTGCCGCTGGCATACGCAGAGGAGGGTGACAACCTCCAAGAACTCATGGGTCCCGTCTACGACCACATGAAGTACGCCATCGATCCGCTGCGTGATCTCGAGGGCACATACCTGCGTTGCATGGCAGAGGAGCACACCGCGCTCCTGCGCGCATTCCGTGATGAAGCAGAAGCCGGCCATGTTCACGACGACTGGCTCACCGCCGCGACACGCTTCGGTGACTTCCTGCTCGACGCGCAGGAGGAGGACGGAACCTGGCGGCGCGCCTACGGGTTCGACGGCGACCCGATCGTGGAGCCTCGTGCGTGGTTCGGTGTCGCCGAGTTGAATCAGAAGTCCTCGACAGCGACCGCGGTCCCCTTCCTCGTCGCCTTGGCCGAGGCCACCGCGGACTCCCGGTACCTGGCTGCAGCCCAGCGCGCAGAACGATTCACGGCGGAGAAGTTCGTGCGTGACGTCAAGCACAACGGCGGCATCCACGACAGCATCTACGCACGAGCGCAGCTCGTCGACAGTGAGAGCATCCTGTTCTGCCTGCGCGCCTCCCTCGCCGTCTGGCGAGCCACCGGCGACGCCGGCGCGCTTTCGGCCGCGACGGACGCCGCTCGCTTGCTCGCAACATGGGTGTACCTCTGGGACGTGCCGTTGCCGCCCTCGAGCACTCTGGCGCAGTATGGGTTCCGGAGCACCGGTTGGAGCGCGTGCGACACCTCTGGAGCGGGTTATATCCACCCGTACGAGCTGCACGCCGTCCCCGACCTTTTCGAAGTGGCGCTCGCGGCCGGCGACTCCGACCTCGCACGCATCGCCCAGCTGATCCTCTCCGGCTCGAGCCAGAACGTCGCGACGCCGTCGAAGAGCTGGGGCTACGCGCGCAACGGCCTCCAGGAAGAGGGAGTGCTGGTCAGCTGGTGGCTGATCGACGACCCCATGTTCGTCGGCACCCACTTCGGCGGGCGCGGCAAGGGCGAGGGGAACAAGACCTGCCTCCCGTGGATCTCCGCTGTCGGCATCGACGCGCACGATATCCTCGTGCGACGCTACGGAACGAGCGACCTCGCTGAGCACTGGGCTTCTCGGTAGTGAGGCAAGCGGGGAGGGGAATCGATGACGACGGAGCGCACCGAAGGTGCGGCTGAACGGGTTCGTCCCGCCACCTTGCGCGACGTGGCCGTGCTCGCCGGAGTTTCCATCGCGACCGTGTCCAAGGCGCTCAACGGGCGCGAGCACGTCCGACCAGAGACGCGCGAACGGGTACGACTGGCCGCGGAAAAACTGAGCTTCGCACCCAACACGCTCGCGCGGGGCCTGCTCGCCGGGCGTACCGACACGGTAGGGCTACTCACGAGCGATATGGAAGGTCGGTTCTCCCTTCCGGTGATGATGGGTGCGGAGGACGCATTCGGGACAGGAAGTACGTCGGTGTTCCTCTGCGACGCGCGAGGCGACGCCATCCGGGAACGGCACCATGTGCGTGCCCTTCTGGCTCGCCGGGTCGACGGACTCATCGTGGTGGGCGATAAGACAGACCCGCGGCCCTCGCTCGGACACGACCTGCCCGTGCCCGTCGCGTACGCGTATGCCCCCTCCGACGACCCATCCGACATCTCTATCGTGAGCGACAACGTCGAAGCGGGCAGGATGGCCGCTGACCACTTGATGAGCATCGGACGCCGCCGCATCGCCTATATCTCAGGAGACGTCTCCTATCTCGCCGCCCGCGACCGCGTAGACGGGGCGACCGCGGCGCTGGAGGAGCGCGGTCTGGCTCTCGTCGGCGACGAAGCGGTTTACGGAGCATGGACCGAGGAGTGGGGTCGCGGCGCGCTACATAGCATGATCACCCGCTTCCCGGAGATCGACGGCATTCTGTGCGGAAGCGACCAGATCGCCCGAGGGGTCCTCGACGCCCTGCGGGAGATCGGACGCGACGTGCCTCGGGACGTCTCCGTCATGGGTCACGACAACTGGGAGCCCATAGCGACCCAAGCCAGGCCGCCCTTGTCGACCATCGACATGCGGCTGGAATTCCTCGGAGGTCGTGCCGCCCAACTCCTTTACGAGGCGATCGACGGCCAGACCAATCCTGGGGTGCACACGGTGTCCACCCGGCTCGTGACACGCGCGTCGAGTGTCCCTGCCTGACCGCCCGATCTGTGCGCCATCCGTCAGCCAGCGACGGACCCGCAAGATACCTATGGCGATCTGAATCCTGCCTCCTACCGTCGTCGCCCGGGCGTCAGCGATATTCAGCGCCGCCTACGGGACCCGCTGGGGACCCTAATCAAGCCGCGCTTGTCTCGTGAACTAGCCGGCCTTTAGCCAAGAAGTCAGGTTGTCAACGGCTCGTCGCCCTTCCGAAGTGAGAACGTGCCGGTATGGGTCAGAGGCCTCGGGAGAGCTGTGCCCGCTCACGCCGGAGAAGGCCGCCCATGGAATGCCGGCGTGCTCCGAAAGCGTGACATAAGAGTGCCTAAGCCAGTGAGTCGTCGCCTCGGGTCGATCGACCCCCGCTCGGCCCAAGGCGGTCCGCAGATCCTCGTTGTCGTCGGCGTTGGTTCTCGGCGAGCCATCTGGACGGTGCCACACCAGCCCGTGCGGGCTCGCGGAATCGTTCGCCTCTAGATCGCGCAGCTGCGCAACTATGGCGCCAGTGAGCGGAATCTCACGTGCGCTCGAGTTCTTTGGACGGACGAGTACGTGGCGTCCCACCAACAACTCCCACTCCAAATCGGCTGCGAGCACGACCCGACGCTCCGGGCACCCCCCCGGCCGTCATCCGACCGCACGAGCCTCCGCAGCCATGAGCGAAGTTGCAGTGAGTCAGCGACCACGACAGCTCCGCGACACCCTTGTCGAGATCGACATCCGACCAGCGCAGCGCACATGCCTCCCCGCTGCGCAGCCCAGTGAGAAGTGCAAGCGTCCACCGCGCATCCTCCAGCGAGAGAAGCCTCCTGGCTTCGTCACGGCTGAGCGATGACCGCCGTTTGGACTGTCTCGTCCGGCGCGGCGGATTCAGTGCCGCGATATTGTCCGCGATGATCCGCTCCGCCCGCGCGTGCTCGAGAAGACTGACGAGTGTGCGGTGTGCGCCGGACACCGTGGCATCACTCACGTCGCGCCGGCGCATCGCGGCGTGCATCCGGCGAATGTCCGCCGGAGTCAGATCGGCGGCGATCCGGTCGCCCAACACGGGCAGGATGTTCGCCTTTACGTGCGACCTATAGTTGGCGAGAGTGTGCGGTTTAGACCGATCGGCCACGTCGGACAGCCACGCGGCGGCGAGGTCGCGCACACGAGTCGAACGGTCGAGAACGATTCCGACCGAGTCCCGCTCGCGGAGCATCTGGTTGAGCTTCTTGACAGCGCCGTCTTTCGACTTCGAGAACCGCCCTTTCTGGAGCCGAGCGCCTGTCTCCGGGTCGAAGCCGACGTCGACCACGGCTTTCCACATCCCGCGGGATTCGACCCAGAACAGGGCGCCCTGGCCATGTTCACGAGCCTTCGGCATGCCTCGAGACTACGCGGTTTAGTGCACACATAGGTGCACACATAGCTGTGGCGTCACGTGGTGTGACGTGCCGCTGACGATGCGCAGAACGCCGGAATTCTGCGGTTACTCGGAGGGGATGACGGGAATCGAACCCGCGCTATCAGCTTGGGAAGCTGAAGTTCTGCCATTGAACTACATCCCCGGGGGTGCCCGGCAAGCATAACAAACCGCCGCGAGCCGCCCGCGCGTGCGCAATTCAGGCTGGATGGACCAGCGCGGACCGGCGGGAGCCGGATTCGCGCAGGGTCGCCCACCCCGCCCGGCCCTCCAGCCTGAATTCGGCATCGGCCGGTCGGACAACGCAGGAGATCCGACGCGCAGACCGGCCGGCAAGCCGCCGAAACCGGGCGGCGCGCAGTCCCGGGTGACAGGAAACTCCTGCGTGGCGCACGGGGCAGGCGACACCGGCCGAAACACACCGCCCACGCCCCTCTAGGCTGGTCGGGTGCTGCTCTCCGACCGCGACATCCGACTCGAGATCGACGCGAACCGCATCGGGCTCGACCCCTGGAACCCCGAGATGGTGCAGCCCTCGAGCGTCGACGTGCGCCTCGACCGGTACTTCCGGCTGTTCGACAACCACAAGTACCCGTTCATCGACCCGGCCGAGGATCAGCCCGAGCTCACCCACCTGATCGAGACGCCGGCGAGCGAGCCGTTCATCCTCCACCCCGGCGAGTTCGTGCTCGGCAGCACGTTCGAGCTCATCACGCTCCCGGACGACATCGCGGCCCGCCTCGAAGGCAAGTCCTCGCTGGGTCGCCTCGGACTGCTCACACACTCGACCGCCGGTTTCATCGACCCCGGCTTCTCAGGCCACGTGACGCTCGAGCTCTCGAACGTCGCGACCCTGCCGATCAAGCTGTGGCCGGGGATGAAGATCGGGCAGCTCTGCTTCTTCCGCCTGAGCTCTCCGACCGAGAACCCCTACGGATCCGGCCCGTACGGCAACCGCTACCAGGGCCAGCGCGGCCCGACGGCCTCGCGCTCGTTCCAGAACTTCCATCGCACCGACGTCGGCGTGACGGATGCCGGCGCCGACGGCAACTGATCGACCGAGGCCCGCGGACCCCTACAGCCCCACGACGAGCGCGAGCGACGTGTCGCCGCACGCGATCACATCGGCGACGCTGGGCAGCCGGGCGCTGACCGCCGGCGGCTCGGGCTCGCGCAGCGGTGCGAGAGCCTCGGTCAGGCCGTCCAGCCGCAGCATCGAGCCGGGTTCGCGACGCGAGTCGGTCGAGGTCACGACGCGGCCGGACGCGTTCACGACGGTCACCGGCGTGCCCGCGCGCTGCAGCAGGGGCAGCAGTTCGCGCTCCAGGCGGTCGACGAGCACGTCCATGCCGACGACGCCCAGCAGCCGGCCCTCGACCGCGACCGGGGTCGTGATCGTCACCGTGTAGTCGTCGGTGCACACGTAGTCGACGTACGGGCCGGTCAGGTGGCGCGCGCCGGTCCGCGCCGGGAACCGCCACCATTCCAGCGTCGTGTAGTCGCGGAACTGATCGTTCGACGGGTCATCGATCGTGGCGAGGCGACGGATGCCGGCCGCTCCGCCCAGCCACCACGCCAGATGCCAGTGCGCGTCCGAGAGCAGTCCCGGAGCGGCGACGAAGCCGCTCCCGGTGATGAGGCCGTCGGCGGCGAGGGCGGGAACCGCGCGGGCTTCGACCACCGGGTCGAGCGATTCGGCGGTGGGGGCGGCATCCGCTTCGAGATGCTCCTGCAGGGCGTCGCGCCACCGGTCGATCGCCCGGAACAGCGTGTCGATCGTGGCGGCGACCTGATCGGCGATGCGCGCGGGCGCCAGAACTGCCGCGCCCTTCACAGCGGTGGTGTTCATCGCCCTCCTCGCCCCTGAAGTTCGGCGGCTTCGAGCCGCACCTTCTCATCGACCAGCCAGTCCAGCGCGGCGGTTGCCTGCGCGATCGTGGCCGCGCGGGCGGCGACGGGATCGACGGCCCGGATCGCCTCGATCACGCGGGCTCGGGATGCGGCGCTGGAGTCACGGTACTCCTGTTCGCGCAGGCACAGCCAGAGCAGCGGACCCGCTTCGCTCTGCAGTCGGACCTCCTCGCGGACGAGCCGGGGGGACTGGCTGATCGCCGCGACCTCGAGCTGGAACCGGCTCAGCGCGCGGCGTGCGCCGCCGGCGGTCGAGAGATCGGCGCCGTCCGCGATCGCGAGCAGCGTCTCGAGGTCGTCCGAGCTCGCGCGGTCGGCGGCGATCTCGGCGGCGGTGCCCGCGATCGCCCCGACGTGCAGTGCCAGGTCGCGCAGCTCGATGCGCGAGTGACCGCGGACGCGCGACTCGAGCAGCCGGGCGGCGGCATCCCGGTCGTAGGTGACGAAACTGCCGCCGTCACGACCGCGACGGGTGCGCACGAGGCCCCGATCGCGCATGCCCTCGAGGGCCTCGCGGGTGGTGACGAGCGCGACGCCGAAGCTCCGCGACAGCTCGGACTCGCTCGGCAGGCGCTCGCCGTCGCGCAGCACGCCGCTGACGATGGCGTCGGTCAGACGCTGCTCGACGAGCTCGGCCCGACCGGTGCCGTCCAGTGGCGCGAACACGACCGAGCGCGCCGCATCCTGATGGCCCGTCGCGTTCGGCATGAGTGCGGCGCTCCCTCGCGTCTGACGGTGGCCCCCGAATCCGTGACACGACCGTAACACGGTGACCCACTGTTAGACATATGGTTCCATATGATTTAGTTGCACTCGACGTCGAAGGAGATCGTCCATGACCGCGCAGCCCGCCATCCGGTTGTCCGGACTCACGAAGGAGTTCGGCGCCGTCACCGCGGTCGATCACGTCGACCTCGAGATCGCGGCGGGCGAGTTCTTCTCGATGCTGGGTCCGTCCGGCTCCGGCAAGACGACCGTGCTGCGCCTGATCGCCGGCTTCGAGCGTCCGACGAGCGGCTCGATCGAGCTCTTCGGTCAGGACGTCACCACGCGCGCCCCATTCGACCGCGACGTCAACACCGTCTTCCAGGACTACGCGCTCTTCCCCCACATGAGCGTGCTCGACAACGTCGCGTACGGGCTGCGCGTGCGCGGGATGCGGCGCAAGGAGCGCCGGGATCGCGCGGCGAAGGCGCTGGGCGCGGTGCGCCTCGAGAACCTCGCCGACCGCAAGCCCTCGCAGCTGTCGGGCGGACAGCGTCAGCGCGTCGCGCTGGCACGCGCGACCGTCGTCGAGCCGAAGGTGCTCCTCCTGGACGAGCCGCTCGGCGCCCTCGACCTCAAGCTCCGCGAGCAGATGCAGGTCGAGCTCAAGCAGATCCAGCGCGATCTGGGCATCACGTTCATCTTCGTGACCCACGACCAGGAGGAGGCCCTGACCCTCTCCGACCGCATCGCGGTCTTCAACGCCGGGCGCATCGAGCAGCTGGGCACGCCGCGCGAGCTCTACGAGCAGCCGGCATCCCGGTTCGTCGCCGACTTCGTCGGAACGTCGAACCTCTTCGACGTCGAGCGCTCCAGCCGGCTGATCGGCCGCGAGGGCGAGCACACGATCCGCCCGGAGCGGCTCACGCTGTCGGTCGAGCCCGGCACCGGCGAAGGCGTGCGCTCGGCGCCCGGCACCGTGGTCGAGTCGATCTACGTCGGCAACGCGATCCGCCGGGTCATCGACCTCGACGACGGCGTGCGGGTCACCGTTCTCGAGCGCAACGACCGCTCGCGCGTCGCGGACCAGGACCGCGGCGACCGCGTGCACGTCACCTGGCACGACGAGGACGTCGTCGCCCTGATACCCCCGGGAACCTGACCCGGGACACCGCCGAGGCACCCGCCCCGGCGCACGGCACCGAGAGGAAGAGATATGAGGCACATCACACGGGGAGCGCGCGGCACGGCCGTCGCGACCCTGGCGATCGGCGCGGTCGTCGCGCTCACCGCCTGCGGCACGAGCTCGGGTGGCAGCGCGGGTCCGAGCGAGGCCGCGGATGAGCTCGGCGAGATGGAGGGATCCGTCTCGATTCTGGCCTGGCCTGGATACGTCGAGGACGGCAGCAACGACCCCGCGGTCGACTGGGTGTCGGGCTTCGAGGAGAAGACCGGCTGCACGGTCGAGTCCAAGACGTACGGCACGTCGGATGAAGCGGTCAGTCTCATGAAGACCGGCGACTACGACGTGGTGGCGGCATCCGGGGACGCGACGCTGCGTCTGATCGCCGGCGGCGACGTCGCTCCGGTGAACACCGACCTGATCCCCAGCTACGCCGGCGTGTTCGACTTCCTGAAGGACAAGGAGTGGAACTCCGTCGACGGCGTCTCGTACGGCGTGCCCCACGGGTACGGCGCGAACCTGCTGCTGTACAACACGGACGTCGTCACCCCGGCGCCCACCTCGTGGGACATCGTGTTCGACAAGGCGGCCGACTACAGCGGCAAGATCACCGCGTACGACTCGCCGATCTACATCGCCGACGCCGCGGTGTACCTGATGGCGCACCAGCCCGACCTCGGCATCCAGAACCCGTACGCGCTCGACGAGGAGCAGTTCCAAGCCGCCGTCGACCTGCTGAAGGCGCAGCGCGAACACGTGGGCGAGTACTGGTCGGACTACCTGAAGGAGATCCAGGCGTTCGAGACCACCGACTCGGTCGCGGGCACGACGTGGCAGGTCATCCAGAACGTCCTCGAGGGTGAGGATGCGCCCACCGCGGTCGTCCTGCCCGAAGAGGGCGCGACCGGATGGTCGGACACCTGGATGATCGCCTCCGAGGCCAAGAGCCCGAACTGCGCGTACGCGTGGCTCGACTGGATCGCCAGCCCGGAGACGAACGCGGCGGCCACGGCGTACTTCGGTGAAGCGCCCTCGAGCCTCGAGGCGTGCGACTACCGCGACGACTGCGAGGCCTACCACGCCGGCGACGAGGAGTACGCGTCGCAGATCTGGTACTGGACCACGCCGATCGCCGAGTGCGTCGACGGCCGCACCGACGTCGAGTGCGTCGACTACGCGAAGTGGACCGAGGCCTGGTCGGAGATCAAGGGCTGACCGACACCGATCACCGGGGGCGGCGGACCCGAGACGCCGCCTCCGGTTTCCCCCTGGAGTGGACATGACTGCGACATCCGTCGACGAGCGGCCCCGGCCGGTGCCCCCGCCGCGCGACAACGCGCCGCGCCGGGTGTCGTCGTTCCTGACCGCGCACCCGCGCACGCGCCTCGCGCTGCTGCTGACCGCGCCGCTGTTCTGGCTGGGCGTCGTCTACATCGTCGCGCTCGTGCTGCTGCTGGTGACCGCGTTCTGGTCGGTCGACTCGTTCACCGGCGAGATCATCACCGAGTGGACGCTCGACAACATCATCACGGTGCTCACCGGGGCGCTGTACCAGACGGTGACGCTGCGCACCCTGGGCGTCGCGCTGCTGGTCACGCTGATCGACGTCGCGCTCGCCCTGCCGATCGCGTTCTACATGGCCAAGGTCGCCTCGCCCCGCGCGCAGCGCATCCTGCTGATCGCGGTGCTCATGCCGCTGTGGGCGAGCTACCTCGTGAAGGCGTACGCCTGGCGCTCCGTGCTCTCGCAGGACGGCATCCTCGAATGGATGCTGGCGCCGCTGGGTCTGCACACCCCCGGCTACGGCCTCACGGCGACCGTGATCACGCTGTCCTACCTGTGGCTGCCGTATGTGATCCTGCCGATCTATGCGGGGCTGGAGCGCGTTCCGGACTCGCTCCTCGAGGCCTCCGCCGATCTCGGCGGAAAGACCTGGCGCACGCTGGGCAGCGTCGTGCTGCCGCTCGTGTTCCCGGCGATCATCGCCGGCACGATCTTCAGCTTCTCGCTGTCGCTCGGCGACTACATCACCGTCAACATCGTGGGCGGCGCGAACCAGATGCTCGGCAACCTCGTCTACACGAACGTGGGCGCGGCCAACAACCTGCCGCTCGCGGCGGCGATCGCCCTGATCCCGATCGTGATCATCTTCGGCTACCTCGCGATCGTGCGCCGCACGGGCGCCCTGAACAACCTCTAGGACGACGCATGCGACTCGGAAGAACCGCACGGATCGTGCTCGCGGGGGTCACGGGGCTCATCCTCGTGGCGGTGTACATCCCGCTGGGCGTCGTGCTGATCAACTCGTTCTCCACCTCGACGTCGCTCACGTGGCCGCCGCCGGGCTTCACGCTCGAATGGTGGGCGAGGGCGTTCGAGAGCGCCGGCGCGCGCGAGGCGGTGCTGACGAGCGTGCAGGTCGCCATCATCGCCACGGTCATCTCGCTCGTGCTCGGCACCCTCATCTCGATCGCGCTGCAGCGGTTCGAGTTCTTCGGCCGTGACGCGATCAGCCTGCTGATCATCCTGCCGATCGCCCTGCCCGGCATCATCACCGGCATCGCCCTCAACAACTTCTTCCGCACGATCATGGGGATCCCGCTCTCGATCTGGACCGTCGTGATCGCGCATGCGACGTTCTGCATCGTGACGGTGTTCAACAACGCGATCGCGCGCCTGCGGCGCACCGGCACGAACCTCGAGGAGGCCTCGTCCGATCTCGGCGCGGGCATCTGGACCACGTTCCGTCTGGTGACCTTCCCGCAGCTGCGCTCGGCACTGCTCGCGGGCGGGCTGCTCGCCTTCGCGCTGAGCTTCGACGAGATCATCGTGACGACCTTCACCGCGGGCTCCGGGGTGACCACCCTGCCGATCTTCATCCTGAACAACATGTTCCGACCGAATCAGGCGCCCGTGGTCTCGGTGATCGCCGTGGTGCTCGTCGTCGTCTCGATCGTGCCGATCTACCTCGCGCAGCGGCTCTCGGGCTCGGAGCAGACGCGGCGCTGATCCGCGGCGCGCCAGATCAGTGCGCGGTGCGGACCCCGATCAGGTCGTGGATCAGCACGGCGGCCGCTCGCGCGCCCTGGCCGGCGGCGACGATGAGCTGCTGCGGGCCCGGGGCGGCGGCATCCCCCGCGGCGTACAGCCCGGCACGACTCGTCCGGCCCGAGCGGTCCACGAGCAGATGTCCCTCCGGGTCGCGGTCGACCTCGATCGCATCGAGGAAGCCGAGTGCCGGGTCCCAGTGCGGGCGGACGAAGCCTCCCGCGATCGCGATGCGGGTGCCGTCCTGCAGACGCACGGCCGACACGGCGCCCCGGTCGCCCTCGAGGTCGTCGATGCGCCGCCTCTCGACGACGATGCCGGATGCCGCGAGCTCGGCCTCCTCCACGGTGCCGACGACGTCGGCGCCGTTCGTGAACACGGTGAGCCGATCGGTCCACCGGGCGATCAGGCGCGCGCGGGCGGGGAGATCCGGCGTTTCGCCGATCAGCGCGAGCGGACGGTCCTGCAGCTCCCACGCGTCGCACGCGGCGCAGCTGAACATCGACATGCCGTAGAAGGCCCGCAGGCTCGGAATCTGCGGCAGCGTCTCGCGCAGGCCGCTCGCGACCAGCACCGACTGCGCGCGAACCGTCGACTCGGCTCCCTCGCGATGACCCCGCAGCACCGCGGTGAAACGCATGCCGTCTGCGGCATCCGTCGTCGACAGGGCGCTCACGTTCGTGCGGTCGAGCACCCGCACCGTGGGATACGCGGCGAGCTCTGCACGAGCGAGCTTGCGCAGCTCGAGCGGTGAGATGCCGTCGCGGGTGAGGAATCCGTGCGACCGCAGCGTCGCCGCGTTGCGCGGGCGACCGGCGTCGATCACCAGGACCGACGCCCGCGCCCGCGCCAGGTTCAGCGCGGCCGACAGCCCCGCCGGGCCGCCGCCGACGATCAGGACGTCGACGTCCGTGCCGGGCTCAGCCATGAGAGGCCTGCGGCGGCAGCGCGGCGATCAGCGGGTGGTCCTTCGCGTACACGCCGACCTTCGCGGCGCCGCCGGGCGAGCCGATGTCCTCGAAGAAGTCCACGTTCGCCGTGTAGTAGTCCTGCCACTCGTCGGGCAGGTCGTCCTCGTAGTAGATCGCCTCGACAGGGCACACCGGCTCGCACGCTCCGCAGTCCACGCACTCGTCGGGGTGGATGTAGAGCGAGCGCTCGCCCTCGTAGATGCAGTCCACCGGGCACTCGTCGATGCACGCGCGGTCCTTCACATCGACGCACGGCAGCGCGATGACGTACGTCACGACAGCGCGAGGCTCTGGGCGCGCGCGATCTCGACCTGCTCGTCCCGCGGAACAACCTTGACCCGTTCGCGCGGGTGCTCGTGTGCGGCACCGAGCGCGCGTTCGTGCGCGTCGAGCGCCAGCCAGCCGTCCCACGTCGTGTACGCGACCTCGCGCTCGTCGAGCAGCTCGAGCACGTCGCCGTGGACCGCGGGCGGCGCGAGCACCCCGGCCGACGCATCGGCCACGAGGTGCGCGATCGTCTCCATCGCGTCGGATTTCGTGTGGCCGATGAGACCGACCGGGCCGCGCTTGATCCAGCCGGTCGCGTAGAGACCCGCGATCGGGTCCATCTCACCGGATGCCGCCACGACGCGCCCCTCGACGTTCGGGATCACGCCGCGCGCGGCGTCGAACGGCGCGCCGACGACCGGGGTGCCGTAGTAGCCGACCGCACGGTAGAGCGCCTGCACCGGGAAGTCGCGCAGATCGCCGGTGCCGCGCACCACCCCGTCTTCGCCCGCGGCCGTCCGCTCGAAGCGGAGCCCCTCGACGCGCGCCTGCCCCAGAACGGCGACGGGCGCATGCCAGAAGTGCAGGTGGAGCCGGCGGCTCGCGCCGGTCGTACCGCGCGCCCGCCACGCCTCGAACGTGCGCAGGATCACCTTGAGCTGGTTGCTCGATCCGGCCGCGAGCTCGAGCTCGGCGAAGTCCTCGTCGGACAGTACGATGCCGACGTCGGGCACGTCGCCCAGTTCGCGCAGCTCGATCGGGGTGAACTTCACATCGAGCGGCCCGCGGCGTCCGAACACGTGCACGTCGGTCACCGCCGAGGCCTCGAGCCCGGCCAGCACGTTGTCGGGCACCTCGGTCGAGCGCAGGTCGACGGCGTGCTTAGCGAGCACGCGCGCGACGTCGAGGGCGACGTTGCCGTTGCCGATCACCGCGACCTCCGCGGCATCCAGCGGCCACTCGCGCGGCACGTCGGGGTGCCCGTCGAACCAGGCGACGAAATCCGCCGCGCCGTACGAGCCGGGCAGGTCGATTCCCGGGACGTCGAGCGCGGCATCCCTGATCGCCCCCGTCGCGAGGATCACGGCGTCGTAGCGCTCCTGGAGCTCCTCGACGTCGATGTCGCGACCGACCTCGACGTTGCCGACGAAGCGGATGGTGCCCTCGCCGAGCATCTCGTGCAGGGAGGTGACGATGCCCTTGATGCGCGGATGGTCGGGCGCGACGCCGTAGCGGATCAGCCCGTACGGTGCGGGCAGCGAGTCGAACAGGTCGATGCTCACCGACCCGCCGTCGGCGCGCACCGCGGTGGCGAGGATGTTGCCGGCATAGATGCCCGCGGGTCCGGCGCCGACGATCGCGACGCGCAGGTGCAGAGAGGTCACAGGGGGCCTTTCGATTCGGGAGGGGAGGTCAGGCGGTGCCGGCGGAGGGCGGGGTGGCGTGCTCGGACGCCAGGCGCGCGGACAGCTCGGCCGAGACGCCGAGTGCGCTCGCAGCGAGGTCGGCCGGTGCGTACGGGC
>JAESFR010000283.1_pt1 | contig 15268 bp, 11 predicted proteins | sample 9266191 | NCBI WGS metagenome assembly JAESFR01 (sample SAMN14503063, study PRJNA617104) | algae metagenome | isolation source: Pleurocapsa minor HA4230-MV1 and co-occurring heterotrophs from cement on... | place: USA: Nuuanu Pali Lookout, Hawaii | collected 2009-07-20
GCTCCACGGCGCGGTGGTCGCCTTCAGCTCGACATCCTTCGACTCGAGCTGAACCCTCTGCGGGTCGTTCCGGAACAGTCCCATCGTCCGAGGCTATCCGTCCGCGCGGGGCCCGCCGCGTGGGTTGTCACACGGCGGGATGCCCGCTACGCGAACGCGCTCACGCCGGTGATGTCGCGCCCGATCAGCAGCGCCTGCACGCTCTCGGTGCCCTCGTACGTGTGGATCGCCTCGATGTCGGCCATGTGCTGCATCACCCGGTTCTCCAGCAGGATGCCGTTGCCGCCCAGCAGATCGCGGGCGACGGCCGCGACCCGGCGGGCGGCGCGGGTGTTGTGGTACTTCGCGAGCGATGCCTGGGTCGGCCGGAGCTGCTCGGCGGTCTCGAGATCGGCCATGCGACGGCAGTACAGCTGCATCGCGGTCAGCTCGTCGAGCATCTGCGCGAGCCGCTCCTGCACCATCTGGAACCTCGCGAGCGGCTTGCCGAACTGCACGCGCTGCTGCGCGTACTGCAGCGCGGCCTCGTAGCAGGCAGTCGCGTGCCCGAGGGCCGACCACGCGACACCCGAGCGGGTCGAGTAGAGCACGGTCGACGCGTCCTTGAACGAGTGCGTGCCGGGCAGCACCGCATCCAGGGGGAGCCGCACGTCGTCCAGCGCGATGTGCGCCTGGTGGATGCCGCGCAGCGACACCTTGCCCGCGATCACGGTTCCGGTGTACCCGGGGCGATCCTGTTCGACCAGGAAGCACCGCACCGCGCCGTGCTCGGCCGAGCCCTCGTCGTCCACGCGAGCCCACACGAAGGTGATCCCACCCGAGGCCCCGTTGCCGATCCACTTCTTCGCGCCGTTCAGCACCCACTCGTCGCCGTCGCGACGGGCGACGGTCTCGAGCGACACCGAGTCGGAGCCGTGGTCGGGCTCGGTGAGCGCGAACGATCCGAGCACGTCGGCGCGCGCGAGCGGCCGCAGCCAGGCGTCCTGCTGCGCGGGGCTGCCGAACAGCGCGAGCGTGCGCAGCGCGAGTCCGCCCTGCACCGCGATGACCGTGCCCAGCGAACCGTCGCCGCGCGAGACCTCCATGTTGACCAGTCCCGCCGCGAGCGGCGAGAAGCGCGTGAGGTCGGGGTGCTCGATCCCGTCGTTGAGCAGGTCGAGCTCGCCGAGCCGGCGCGCGATGTCGAGCGGGTACTCGGCGCGGTCCCACGCCTGCTCCATGCGGTCGCCGACCTCGTCGACGTAGCGCTGCGCGCGTTCCCACACGGCGCGGTCATCCGCCGGCATGTCGGCGAACACGGCGTAGTAGTCGGTGTTCACGCGGCCGGTCACGTCGTAGGACTCGACGGACTGACCGGGGCGTGGGCGGAAGTCGGCCATGGGGACTCCTGACGACGGTGGGGATGCGGCGTCACCGATTCTAGTGGAACTGGATGCCGGAAAACGTAGGACTCAGTTCCATCCGTCCCGCATGGCTCCGCGCACTCCGCGCGTCAGGGCACCGCGACCGCGCGCACCCGGCGCGCGCGGTCGACCCGGCGCAGGATCCACTTGTGCCCCTCGATGAACGCGGTGACCAGCACGAGCAGGCCGAGGCACGTCAGCCATTCCGAACCGGTGAGCGACGTCGCGCCGACCATGTTCTGCAGGAAGCTCACCTCGGTCGAGGCCACGATGATCAGCACCGGCCACATGAGCATCTTCGCGACGGCCACGATCGGCGCGGTCAGCCCGGTCTCGGGGGAGCGGCGCAGAAGGAGCGCGCTGATTACGGTGCCCAGGCCCACGATCACGAACGTCATCGTCATCGAATGGGTCGGCTCGGTCGAGCTCGGCTCGTCCGGCCCCCACACGAGCGGAATCCACGAGGCGATGAAGACCGCGAAGCCGTACAGGCCCCACTCGGCGAGCGAGCCCGGATTGACGATCCCGAGCTTCGGATTGCGCGGCGGGCGGTCCATGATGCCCGGGGGCGAGGCATCCGCCGCGATCGCCAGCACGGCGAACAGCGTGACGAAGAAGTTGAGGAACAGCACCATCACGGGGAAGAGCGCGACGCCGTCGGCCACCGAGAAGGCGCTCGCCGCGAGGAACAGCAGCAGCAGCGACACGAGCTGCGACATCTGGAAGCGCAGGAACGCCACGATCTTGTCGTACACGACCCGGCCGAGCTCGACCGCGCGCACGAGGGTCGCGAAGTTGTCGTCGGTCAGCACGAGCTTCGCCGCCTGCTTGGTCACCTCCGCGCCCGAGCCCATCGCGACGCCGACATCCGCCTGCTTGATCGCCGCGGCGTCGTTGACCGCGTCGCCGGTCATCGCCACGATGTCGCCGCCGTCGCGCAGGAGCTGCACGAGGCGGAGCTTGTCCTGCGGCGTCACGCGGCCGAACACGTGCAGGTCGGGCAGGCGTCGGACGAGCTCGGTGTCATCCATCGCGCGCAGCTCCGCGCCGCTGACCGCGCCGCCGCCCAGGCCGAGCTCCTTGCCGATCGCGCCCGCAGTCACCGCGTGGTCGCCCGTGATCATCCGGACCTCGATGCCGGCGCGCTCGGCGACCTCCACCGCGACCTTCGACGAGGGCCGCAGCGGATCGACGATGCCGACGACGCAGATGAGGTCGAGCTCCGCGACGAAGGACTGCGGGTCGGCGATGATCGCGTCGAGCTCGCCGACCTCGAGGATGCGCGCGCCGATCGCGAGGGTGCGCAGACCGGTCTGCGACATGCTCTCCAGCTCCGCCGTGACGGCGGCCGCGTCGATCGGCAGCAGCACGCCGTCGGGTCCGTACATGCGCGCGCAGCGGCCGAGCACGATGTCGGGAGCGCCCTTGACGAACTCGACGATGCGCGGCGCGCCGTCGACGTCGAGCCGGTGGTAGGTCGCCATGTACTTCCAGTCGGAGTCGAACGGCACCTCGGCCACGCGCGGGTGCTCGCGTCGCGAGGCGTCGGCGTCGATGCCGAGCTTCGCGGCGAGCACGACCATCGCGGCCTCGGTCGGGTCGCCCACCACGGCGCCGTCGGCGGAGACTGTCGCATCGTTGGGAAGCGACACCGCAAGGCCCACGCGCGTCGCGTCCAGCGGCCCACCGGCGGGCCGCAGCACCTTGCCCTCGAACGAATATCCTTCGCCGGTCACCTGGAGGCTGTTCTGGCCGAGCCACACCTTGCGGACCGTCATCTCGTTCAGCGTGAGCGTTCCGGTCTTGTCGGAGCAGATCGCGCTCGTGGCACCGAGCGTCTCGACATCGGCGAGGCTCGCGACGATCGCCTTCTCCTTCGCGAGGCGGGTCGCTCCCCACGACAGCAGGCTCTGCACGAACGTCGGCATGCCGGTCGGGATCGCGGAGATCGCGACGGCGGTGCCGAGGAAGAGCAGCTCGTCGACCTCCTGCCCGCGCAGGGCGCCGATCAGGATGATGATCGCGACGGCCGTCCACGCGACGATGCCGATGACCTTCGTGAGGCCGTCGAGCTCGCGCTGCAGCGGCGAGCGGGAGTGCGAGACCGACGAGAGCAGGGTCGCGATCCGGCCCACCTGCGTGCGCATACCCGTCTCGACGACCACCATGCGGGCGGTGCCGCGTGTGACGGAGGTGTTCTGGAACAGCATCGACGTCCGGTCGGCGAGCGCGGCATCCGCCCCATTCGGCGCCTGCCCCTTCTCGATCGGCAGCGATTCGCCGGTGAGTGCCGCCTCCTGCGTCTCGAGCGTCGCGGAGCGCAGGATGCGCCCGTCGGCCGGCACCAGGTCGCCCGCCTCGACGTCGACGACGTCGCCGGGAACGAGCTCGGCCGCATCGACCAGACGCACGGTTCCGTCGCGCACGACGCGCGCCTGCGGGGTCTGCAGCTTCGCGAGCGCGTCGACGCTGCGCCGCGCCTTCAGCTCCTGGCGCGTGCCCTGCAGCACGTTGAAGAACACGAGGATGGCGACGATGATCGCCGTCGTCGTCTGCTGGATGAGCAGCGACACGATCGCGACGGCGATCAGCATGAGCGTCATGGGGTCCACGAGCTGGGTGAGGGCGATCTTGAACCAGCTCGGCGGCGGGGCGCTCGCGAGCGCATTGCGTCCGACGGACTCGAGCCGGCGTGCGGCCTCGGCGGAGGTGAGCCCCGCATCGATGTCGCTGCCGATCTGCGCGAGCGTGTCGGGGCCGTCGAGCGACCACCATGTGACCGAATCCGTCGCTGCCGGGGTGCTCACGTCCGTCGCCATGGGGCCTCCTGTCGCTCAGCGCCCAGACTAGGGCCTGGGATGCCGCGCCGCAGGCGGTGCGTCAGTCGTCGAGGCGCGCGCGCACCCGTCGTGCCATCTCGGCCGGCGGCATCCGGCGCGGGAACACCGCGACCACGACGTCGTCGGGGGCCTTCTCGGCGCCGTCGGGATGCACGCCGTAGCGGCGCTGCACGTCTTCGAGCGCCGCGCGCAGCACTCCGATGCGCACGCGCGCGCCGCGCAGAAGGCGCCGCAGGACGTGGTTGTGGACCGCGGCAACGAGCGCGGCGAACCCGACGGCGTCGAGCGGATCCAGCCCCGGGATGGCGGCGCGCAGGTACTCGTCGAACAGGCGCTCGTACCGGAAGACGGTCACGATCTCGCGTTCGCGCAGGGCGGGCACCTCGCGCACGATCGTGTAGCGGCGACGGGCCACGTCGGGATCGGCCGCGAAATGACGGAAGACCTGTTCCGATGCGGCGCACACCGCGCTCCAGGGATCGTCATGGCCCTTCGCCAACCACGCGCGCAGCTCGTCCAGCAGCACTTCGTGGTCGGCGAAGACCACGTCCTCCTTGCCGCCGAACTGGCGGAAGAACGTGCTGCGCGAGACGCCGGCCGCCTGCGCGATCTGCTCGACGGAGGTCGCCTCGAACCCCTGTCGCTCGAACAGCTCCAGTGCTGCGGCGACGACGGCGGTACGAGCGCCCGACGCGGAGGGTGTCTCGCTCATGTCGAGAAGAGCCTAGACCTCGGGACCTCCCGGCCGGCATCCCGCCACCCGGCACTTTCGCGAGGCGGCGCGGTGATGTCAAGCCGCTGGCGTCGCGCGCGCCCGAGCGGTTGCGTGGGGGGATGACCTCTCTCTGGCGCGCCGACGGGGCAACCGTCGCAGGAACACCGTTCGAACCCGGACGCCATCACGACGTGATCGTGGTCGGAGCGGGGATCACGGGGCTCTCGACCGCGCTGATGCTCACGCGAGCGGGCAGGCAGGTCGTCGTGCTCGAGGCGGGGGAGGTCGGCAATCTCGCGACGGGGGCGAACACGGGGAAGCTCTCGCTGCTGCAGGGCTCCGTGCTCTCCACGCTCCGCCGCCACCACCCCGCGTCCCTCGTGCGCGCCTACGTGGATGCGAACCGCGACGGTGCGGCGTGGCTCACCGCATTCGCGGACGAGGCCGGCGTCTCCTACTCCCGGCGCACCGCCTATTCGTACGCGCAGACCGCCGACGGGGTCGAGTGCGTCGCGGCCGAGTTCGACGCCGCGCGCGAAGCGGGACTGGACGTGCGCCGCGTGCTCCCCGAGGGCCGCGAAGTGTTTCCGATCGTCGACGCCGTCGCGCTCGAGGATCAGGTCGCCGTGGATCCGCAGGTCATCGCGCTGGCGCTCGCGCGTGCGCTGCTCGCCGAGGGCGGCATCCTGCACACCGGCGTGCGCGTGCAGCACGTGCACGTGAGCCCGACGGCGACCGTGGAGACCACAGCGGGCTTCGCGACGGCCGACCACCTCGTCCTGGCCACGGCGGCGCCGCTCACCGACCGCGGCCTGTACTTCGCCAAGACCCGCGGACTGCGCTCGTACTGCGTCGCGTTCGACATCGCGGGAGACGCCCCCGACGGGCTCTACCTGTCGGTCGACGGGCCGACCCGGTCGCTGCGATCGGTGACGTCCGCCGACGGACCCGCCTTCCCGGCGGCGCGCGGGGCCGGAACGACGGAGCGCGCCCGCCTGATCGTCGGCGGCAACGGGCATCCCGTGGGCCGCATCGACTCCGAGCAGGCGCAGATCGACGACCTCGTGGAGTGGACCCGTGCGCACTTCGCGGATGCTGAGCCGCTGTGCTCCTGGTCGGCACAGGACTACGAGTCCCACGACCTGATCCCGTTCGTCGGTGCGATGCCGCGCACGCTTGGCCGCATCCGCTTCGCCACGGGGTTCGGCAAGTGGGGCCTGTCGAACGGCCCGGCCGCCGCACTGCGCCTGACCGCCGAGATCACGCGCGTGCCACGGCGACGCCGGCCGGACTGGATGAACACGATCTCCCACCGGCTCACCGTGCCCGCCGATCTCGGACGCGGCGGGGTGGAGAACCTGCGGGTCGGGTGGCAGGCGGCCGCGGGGTGGATGGGTTCCCAGCGGGTCGCGGTCCCCGTCGAGCAGCCCGCGGAGGGCGCGGGCACCGTCGCGCACCGCGGCACGCATCCGGTGGGCATCTCGACCGTCGACGGGACGACGCGCGCGGTGAGCGCCGTGTGCACGCACCTCGGCGGCGTGCTGTCCTGGAACGACGCGGAGTGCACGTGGGACTGCCCGCTGCACGCGTCGCGGTTCGCGGCGGACGGGACGCGGATCGAGGGTCCGGCCGTGCGCGACCTCGGCCGACTGCCCCGGTCAGGACCGGCGAGCGGCCGGTAGTAGGCTGGAAGACGGTCGAGATATCTCGACATCAAGACGCTTTCGCGTCATCTCCCTGTCGCCCCAGCGAAGGATCGCACTGTGGATCTGTACGAGTACCAGGCACGTGACCTATTCGAGAAGTACGAGGTGCCGGTGCTCGCCGGCCTCATCGCCGACACCCCCGAAGAGGCGAGGGCCGCGGCGGAGAAGATCGGCGGCGTGGTCGTCGTGAAGGCCCAGGTGAAGACCGGAGGCCGCGGCAAGGCGGGCGGCGTCAAGGTCGCCAAGACCCCCGACGAGGCGTACGAGGCCGCGAAGGCGATCCTCGGCCTGGACATCAAGGGCCACATCGTCAAGCGCGTGATGATCGCGCAGGGTGCCCGCATCGACAAGGAGTACTACTTCTCGGTGCTGCTGGACCGCGCGAACCGCGCCTACCTGTCGCTGTGCAGCGTCGAGGGCGGCATGGAGATCGAAGAGCTCGCCGTCGAGCGGCCCGAAGCGCTCGCGCGCGTCGCCGTGAACCCGCTGACCGGCATCGACAAGCAGAAGGCGGTCGAGATCGCCGAGGCCGCCGGGTTCGCGCCCGAACTGGTCGACAAGGTCAGCGACGTCTTCGTCAAGCTGTACGCGGTCTACACCGGCGAGGACGCGACGCTCGTCGAGGTCAACCCGCTCGTGCTCACCGAGGAGGGCGACGTCATCGCGCTCGACGGCAAGGTGACCCTCGACGAGAACGCCGACTTCCGTCACGCCGGCCACGCGCTCCTCGAGGACAAGGATGCCGCCGACCCGCTCGAGGCCAAGGCGAAGGCGAACGACCTCAACTACGTCAAGCTCGACGGTCAGGTCGGCGTCATCGGCAACGGAGCGGGACTGGTCATGTCGACGCTCGACGTCGTGGCCTACGCCGGTGAGAACCACGGCGGCGTGAAGCCCGCGAACTTCCTCGACATCGGCGGCGGCGCCTCGGCCGAGGTCATGGCCGCGGGCCTGGACGTCATCCTGGGCGACCCGCAGGTCAAGAGCGTGTTCGTGAACGTCTTCGGCGGCATCACCGCATGCGACGCGGTCGCGAAGGGCATCGTCGGAGCCCTCGCCGAGCTCGGATCCAGCGCCTCCAAGCCGCTGGTCGTGCGCCTCGACGGCAACAAGGTGGATGAGGGCCGCGCGATCCTGCGCGAAGCGAACCACCCGCTCGTCACCCTCGCCGAGACCATGGACGAAGGCGCCGACAAGGCCGCCGAGCTCGCGAACGCTTAAGGACGGACAGAACATGTCGATTTTTCTTGACAAGGACTCCAAGGTCATCGTCCAGGGCATCACGGGCGGCGAGGGCACGAAGCACACCGCGCTCATGCTCAAGGCCGGTACGCAGGTCGTGGGCGGCGTGAACGCCCGCAAGGCCGGCACGACCGTGCTGCACAGCGACGCCGACGGCAACCCCGTCGAACTGCCCGTCTTCGCGACGGTCGCCGAGGCCATCGAGGCGACCGGCGCCGACGTGTCGATCGCGTTCGTGCCGCCCGCGTTCACCAAGAGCGCGATGATCGAGGCGATCGACGCCGAGATCCCGCTGCTCGTCGTCATCACCGAGGGCGTGCCGGTCGGCGACACCGCCGAGGCGTGGGCGTACGCGCAGTCCAAGGGCGAGAAGACCCGCATCATCGGGCCGAACTGCCCCGGCATCATCACGCCCGACGAGTCGCTGGTCGGCATCACCCCCGCGAACATCACCGGCAAGGGCCCGATCGGCCTGGTCTCCAAGTCGGGCACCCTGACCTACCAGATGATGTACGAGCTGCGCGAGATCGGATTCTCGACCGCGATCGGCATCGGCGGCGACCCGGTCATCGGCACGACCCACATCGATGCGCTCGCCGCGTTCGAGGCCGATCCCGAGACCAAGGCGATCGTCATGATCGGCGAGATCGGCGGCGATGCCGAAGAGCGCGCCGCCGACTTCATCCGGGCGAACGTCACCAAGCCGGTCGTCGGCTACGTCGCCGGCTTCACGGCGCCCGAGGGCAAGACCATGGGCCACGCCGGGGCGATCGTCTCCGGGTCGGCGGGGACCGCGCAGGCCAAGAAGGAGGCCCTCGAGGCCGCCGGAGTCAAGGTCGGCAAGACGCCGTCCGAGACCGCCGACCTGATGCGCGAGATCATCGCCTCGCTCTGAGTCACGCGAACGACGGAAGGGGAAGGATGCCGCGGCATCCGTCCCCTTCTGCGTGCGGGTCAGTCGACCTCGAGCTCGTCCCGCAGCTGGGTGACGGCTTCGGTGTATTCGGCGATGCGGTAGTACTCGCCATGCGTGCCGACCTCGACCATGTAGCCGGACATGTCCAGTTCGCTCGCGTAGCGGTCGACCCGGTTCTCCCAGTCCGGTCCCCGCCCCGCGGTGCTGAATGCGGGGTAGCCGAGGTAGTCGCTGAGCCGCCACAGGCTGATCCAGCGCACGCGCGCCCGCGGAGCGCCGTCCTCGTCGCGGGGGAGCAGCGAGCCGGCCACGCGACCGATCGGCGGCCGGGTGGGAGCGGCGGCCGCCACGGCGGCAGGGGACGGATCCAGCGGCTCGCGCTGCCTCTGCCGTTCGCGGTCGAAGTCGGCGGTCCAGGGATCGGGATCCGAGAACCGCGGCGGCAAGGACGTGTGCGTGCCCAGCACGTCGGGTCCGAGGAGCTCGGGCACCATGCGGCCGAAGAACGGGCGCAGCTGCACGCCGAAGGTCAGCAGCGCGATGCGGTCGAGGTTGCGGCGGGTCTCGGCGGAGCTCGCGAGGAGTCCGAGGGCGGAGACCGAGAGCACCGCGCCCATGCTGTGGGCGGCCAGGATCGCCCGGCGCGACGGATCCTGCGACAGCCAGTGATGCAGCCGGCCGGCGATCTCGGGCACCGCGCGCTCGGCATAGCAGGGCGGACCGAACGGGTGGCCGGTGCGGGGGAGGAAGCACGTGATGTCCCACACGATCCCGAGTGGACGCGCGCCGCTCTCGCTCGCACCCGCGGCCAGCACGCCCACCAGCAGAATGCCGATCCACGTGAGGCTGAACATGCCCACGTCGAGCGTCGCCAGCACGACGTCGCGCCAGAACCCCTGCAGCGAACCCCAGAGGTCGGTGCGCGCTCCGTACGACCAGCTCGTCCAGGCGATGCCGAGCAGGATCGCGCACAGGAACCCGACGGCGATCGCCCACACGCCCGGCTCGACCAGGTGCAGCCGTGCGGCGCTCGCGCGTTTGGCGAGGATGCGTCCGAAGAGCGTCGGGGCGGACGGCGGGAGCACGCCGCCCGGCGGCACGTCCACCTGCTCGGGCGTCGTCGGCGGTTTGGCTCCGCCGCGCTTCGGAGGCTCCGACGTCGGAGCGGTGCGCCACACCTCCGCCCGGGCGCTGACGTCCCGATGCGCGAAGGCCCGCAGCAGGACGTAGCCCGCCGCCACGACGAGCGCGATCACGATCAGGGTGCCGAGGGCGACGAAGCTGCGCGAGATGTGCAGGCTCGCTCGAGAGGGGTCGATCAGCGCCGACGGGCCGTCCGACCCGTTCAGGAAGTCGCCGAGCGTCACCACGACGATCGCGCTCGTCGCGAGCGCCACCGCGAGCGAGATCGTCATGAACACCCCGGGACCGCGGCCCGACCACGCGATCCGGATGCTGCGATGCTCACGGGTCCGCCACCAGAATCCCGATACGGCCAGAGCCGCGCCGAGCACGGCGAGCACGAGGAAGGTCATTCCGGCCCCGTAGAGCCGCTGCGGTGCCACGACGGGGGTGGGGACGACCGCCAGGCCGAGCAGGACCGCCGCGAACACGATGGCCGAGCCCAGCAGGAGCCACCGGCTGAAGCGGTTGGCCGAGTCCGCGCCCACCTGCTCCTCGGTCAGGATCGACATCGTCGGAAGCCGGAACACCAGCACCGCCGCGATCAGCAGTCCCACGCCGCTCGCCGCGACGATCAGCAGCGCCGGCCAGAACGTCCAGGGCGGCCCTCCATCGCGGAAGCACTCCGCGAACCACACGCCGCGGCATCCTGACTGCCACCCCATCGATGCCTGGAGGCCGACGAGGAGGAGAGTGAGGCAGATCGCGGCCGACAGGTGCGTGCGGGCCAGGTGGCGGGTGAGCCGGTTCGACCAGAAGCCCGGCTGGGAGAGCACGGCGTCGGCGGGTCCGGCATCCGTTCCCCGCGTGTCGAGACCCTCTTCCATTCCCGGCAGCACGTCGTAGCGCACCTGCGAGATCGAGGAGACGACCCACAGGACCACGACGGCCAGCACCGGGCCCAGGGCGAACAGCGCGAGCCGTCGTCCCCCGGTCCAGTCGGCGAACACGCCGAAGAACCCGTCGAGCGGCTGGCAGAGCGCGGAGAGCGCCGCGCACTGAGCCGCGCCGACGTCGAGCGCGAGTGTCGCGCCGGTCGTGGTGAACAGCAGGGTGAGCACGAGTCCGAACAGACGCGCCGCACCGGCGGTGCGCCGCGACTTCTTCCCCTCGGCGCTCGCCGCCCATGCGCGCCGCGCCTCCTCGCCCTCGGGGAGCACGCTCAGTCGCCGCGTCCACTGCGCGGCGTTTCCGATGCTGAAGGGCAGGATGATCGCGTAGAAGATGCGCGCGAGCACACCGACGATCTTCCCGGCGGCACCCGGACCGCCGAAGTTCGGCGTCGTGCGCACCATTCCGCCCCACGAGTAGGCCTCCCGGGCGATGCGCTCGGGCACGACACCCCGCTTGCCCGCACGGCCGGGCGTGGTCTGGGCGACGAGCGCGGCGGGCGTGGGCTGCCAGAACGAGCCGAGCGTGTCGCCCGCGGCCCGCTCGATGCTCTCGATCGGCAGGTCCAGCAGCGCCGCCGGAGTCGTGTTGTTCACGCCGTGCACGCGCAGCTCGAGCACGCGCGGCGCCGCGGCGCGCGGCATCCCCGCGCCGATCGTCGTGCCGGTCGGATCCGTCATGGCGTCCCCGTCGTCGCCCGTTCCCCCTGCGCGTCATGGTAGACCCGCGGCCGAACAGCGGCTAGCCGAGGGGGCGCGTGTCCAGTGCCTGGATCGCGGCGCGACGTCCTTCGGCGATGAGGCGGGGGACGTCGCGCATCGTCCATTGCGCCATCCGCTCCATCTCGGGCTGGATGAGCGTGACCGTGGGGTCCGTGACGAGTTCCGCGATCTTCGTCGTCGATCGCATCATGCGCGCGTTCTCCCATTTCGCGTGGAGGTGCACGACGATCACGCGATCGGCGCCGAGGCCGCGGGCCGCGCGGTGCGGGACGTTGTCGACCATTCCGCCGTCGGCGAGCAGCCGGCCGCCGAGCCGCACCGGCGGCAGGATCCCGGGCACGGCGATCGTCGCGCGCAGTGCGGCGCTGAGCGGTCCCGTGTCGATCGTGATCGGTCGCCGCGTGCGGAGGTCGGTGGCGACGGCGCCGAACCGGCGGGGCAGATCCTCGATGCGCGGATCCTCACCGAGCAGGCTCTCGATCGCCTCCGTGACCACCCGCGTGTCCAGCAGTCCCCAGCGCGGCTGGAAGCTCCAGCGCGCGATCCGGCTCCATCGGAAGCGCAGGGCGATCCTCTCGAGCTCGGCGCCGCCGAGTCCCGCCGCGTACGCTGCTCCGACCAGGGCGCCCGAACTCGTGCCGGTCACGATGCCGGGGCGGATGCCGCGCTCCTCGAGCACCTGCATCACTCCGACGTGGGCGGCGCCGAAGGCTCCGCCGCCGCTGAGCGTGACGCCCAGCCGCACGTCCTCGGAGGACAGGCTGTTCTCGCCGGTCACGTCGCGACCGTACCACCGCGCCTCGGCCCCTTCGGGCCGCGCTACGGTTGTCGGATGCCGCTGACCGGAGAGTACAAGCCGAGCACGTCCGAATGGGCTCGGAAGCAGGCCGAGCGCTACGAGGCGTCCGGGGGGCAGGAGGCGAATCTGCTGCGCGGGGTTCCGATCATCGTGCTGACCACGGTCGGGGCGAAGTCGGGCGGACTGCGCAAGACCGCGCTCATGCGCGTCGAGCACGACGGCAGCTACTGCGTGGTCGCCTCGAAGGGCGGCGCGCCCGACGAGCCGAAGTGGGCCGAGAACATGCGTCGTCACCCGCGCGTCGAGTTGCAGGACGGCGCCGACAAGCGCGACTACGCGGCCCGGGAGCTGTCCGGCGACGAGCGCGCGCAGTGGTGGACGCGCAGCGCCGCGGTATGGCCGGACTACGACGCGTACCAGACCAAGACCGATCGCCAGATCGCCCTGTTCGTGCTCGAGCCGCTCGCGTCCTGAGTCTCACCTGAACGGATGCGGCACCCGGGCGTGCCGGGGCGCGGCGCGCGTCGTGGCGCTGGGTAGGGTCGATGAGGCATGCATCGCCTGATCGTCGTTCTTCTCGCCGCCGTCGACGCCGCCGTCGCGGCGGCCGTCGGCCTCGCGGCGACCCTCGCACCCCTCACCCTGGTGTGGGTGCTCGCCCTCGGCGGATCGGCCGATTGGGGCGCGCTCTGGCCCTCCGGGGCGACGGTGTGGCAGTTCGGGAATCTGGTGCCGCTCACCGTCACCCTGCCCGGCGACTACCTCGCGGTGGCCGGCATCGACCCGACCGCCGCCTCGTTCGTGCTCTCCCTCGCTCCGCTCGCGTTCGCGTCGTTCACGGCGATCTTCGCCGCCCGCTCGGGGGTGCGCGCATCCCGCGCGGAGGCGTGGCTCACCGGTGTCGTCACCGGCTCGCTCGTCTTCGCGGCACTCACTGCGCTGGTCGCGCTGACCTCCGCCACTCCGATCGCCGCGGTCGAGCGCTGGCAGGCGATCCTGTTCCCCGCGCTCGTCTTCGCCGTGCCCCTGCTGCTCGGAGCACTCGTGACCGAGTGGCGGGAGGCGGGCTCGGGTGCCGTCGCCCGCGTGCGCGATCGCATCGAAGCCGCCCCGTACGGCTGGGGCGAGGCTCCGGGGCTGATCGTGCGCGGCGCGGCCGTGGTGCTCGCCGGCCTGATCGGGCTCGGCGCGCTCATGCTCGCGATCGCGCTGATCGTGCGCGGGGGCGAGGTGATCGCACTGTTCGAGGCGGCCCACGTCGATGTGCTCGGCGCGAGTGTCGTGACCCTCGCTCAGCTGGCCTACCTGCCGACGCTCGCGATCTGGGGCGCGGCATTCGTGGCCGGACCGGGCTTCGCCGTCGGAACCGGCACGGCGGTCTCGCCGGCGGCGACCCAGCTCGGGGTGACCCCGGGCATCCCGATCCTCGGGGCGCTGCCGGAGTCGACGACCCCGTGGCTGCTGCTGATCGCGCTCCTTCCGGTCGGCCTCGGCGCACTCGCCGGATGGATCGCCCGCTCCCGCCTGGTGACTCCGGTCGCCGCGGAGAGCGCTCGGATTCCGCACGCGCGCGCGGACGGCGCTCCGCCGCCGGAGCCGGCACTCGACTCCGCGCGCAGTGCGGCACTGGCCGCGCTGCTCTCGGACGACACGTCGACGCCGGGACGCGCCGACGAGGAGGACGCGGACCTCGAGCAGCCGACGGAGGAGCCCGAGCCGATCGGCGCGCGAGCGGTGATCGCGCTGGGCGTCGCGGTGCTCTCGGCCTCGGGTGCCGCGCTCCTGTGCGCGGTCGCTTCCGGCTCGATGGGTCCGGGTCGCCTTTCCGTCGTCGGGCCCGAGCCCGGGCCGGTCGCGCTCGCGGTGGGCGTCGAGGTGCTGATCGGCGCGGCGATCCTCCTGCTCTCGCCCCGTCCGAAGGTGCCCGGGTTCCGGCGGCGCGCGCGTGTCGAGGCACCGGCGTCGGAGGCCGATAAGGAGCGCACCGAGCCCCTCCCCGGCGGCGCCCCGGACGCGGCCGAACGCGAAGACAGCCGCGCGGAGACCGAGCCCGCCCCGGTGGCCGAGGTCGCGGCATCCGCTCGTCCGTTCCCGTCCAGCGCCGAGGGCACGCCTCCGGCAGACCTCGGTCGCCGCAGGCCGACGCCGCTGCCGCCGGTAGACTAGGCCGGTGCTCTCGGTCGCCGTCCTCATCTCGGGCACGGGCTCCAATCTGCGTGCCCTGCTCGACGCGGCGGCCGAACCCGATTTCCCGGCGCGGGTCGTGGTGGTGGGCGCAGACCGCGAGGCCGACGGCTTCGCACACGCCGAGGCGTACGGCATCCCCACGATGCTCGTCCCGTGGCGCGAGTACGACTCGCGCGAGGAGTGGGGCGCCGAACTGGGCGCGCAGCTGGAGGTGTGGCGGCCCGACCTGGTCGTGCTGAGCGGGCTGATGCGGCTGCTGCCGCCTTCGCTCGTGGACGCCTGGTCGCCGCGCATCATCAACACCCACCCGGCCTACCTTCCGGAGTTCCCGGGAGCGCACGGCGTGCGCGACGCGCTCGCCGCCGGCGTCGCGCAGACCGGCGCGAGCGTCATCATCGTCGACAACGGGGTGGACAGCGGGCCGATCCTCGCGCAGGAGCGGGTGCCGGTCCTTCCCGGAGACGACGAGCACGCCCTCCACGAGCGCATCAAGCCGGTGGAGCGGCGCCTGCTGATCGACGTCGTCCGCCGGGTCGCGACCGGTGAGCTCGACCTGTCCGCCGTCTCCTGAATCCGCCCGCGACCGACCCCGAATCCAACCGAGGAGCCTCCATGGCCGGCCCCAGCCACGACCCGTCCCTGTACCGCCACCGCGACCTCGTGCC
>JAESFR010000284.1_pt1 | contig 15151 bp, 15 predicted proteins | sample 9266191 | NCBI WGS metagenome assembly JAESFR01 (sample SAMN14503063, study PRJNA617104) | algae metagenome | isolation source: Pleurocapsa minor HA4230-MV1 and co-occurring heterotrophs from cement on... | place: USA: Nuuanu Pali Lookout, Hawaii | collected 2009-07-20
CTGGGCAACCGTCAGACCGCGGTACTCGGTCAGCAGAACGGCGGTCGAGTCCTCGAAATGCTTCGTGAGCTCGGCGACCGATGCATCCTTCTGCGCCATGGCCACTCCTTAGGTGTACGAGACGTCCCGCGATGGCGGGGCGCCGGCCGACGGCATCCGGTCATCGGATCTCGACCCCGGAAAGACAAAAGCTCCGGCGCAAGCGCACGGAGCTGGATTCTCGGGAGAGATTCGTTTCGTACACCTGCGCGGGCCCCTGCTTCGCAGAGCTTCGATCGCCATGCGCTCACGCGCACGTCGATGACCAGCGGTCTTCGGCTGGTTCGAGTCTACGTCCTCGCCCGCGCCCCGCCAAATCGTCGCGCCTGCTCAGGAGCGCGGCGAGCCCGGACGATGCGCCAGGACGAAAGAGGTGGCCTCGGCGCGGGTCGCCACCCCGAGCTTGCGGAAGATCTTCGCGACATGGAACTTCACGGTGTTCTCGCTGATTCCCAGCTGCGCCGCGATCTCGCGGTTGCGTCGACCCGCGATCAGGAGTTCGAGCACCTGGGCCTCCCGGGGTCCGAGCCCCCACGCGGGCGGTGCCGACTTGAGCGCCGGCGGGGGGTCCAGCGGCATCACCACCGACATCTCGGTGCCCCACCCCGGTGTCGCTTCGAGGGCGAGCCGTCCGTTCAGCGCGAGCACGCGCTGGCGCACCAGGCGCAGCTGCACGCTCTCCTCCGACAGGTCGCCCGGCCCGTCGTCCCGCACGTTGATCAGCAGGTTGGTGCCGTCGCAGTCCCACTGCACGCGCACCCGGCTCACGTCATGCCGGTCGACGAGCGCGAGGATCGAACCGCGCACGACGGCCCTCGCGCCGTGCGCGATCTCGCTCGGCAGCGCGCGGCCGTCGACCGGCGGCTCGACGAACTGCACGTCGATGTCGCGGTAGCGCACCAGCGGGCGCAGGTCATCGCGCAGCCGCTCGAAAGCGGTGGTCACCGGCTCCTCGGTGAACGTGCGCACCCGATCGCTGGCCACGCGGAGGTGGACCATCCCCTCCGCCGCGATCCGGGTCGCGGTCCGCCGGGCCCCGCCGTCGTCGAGCGTGCGGGAGCGCAGCACCGCGAGCACCGACTCCAGCGTGGTCGAGTACTCGTCCGCGAGCTCGGTCAGCGCCTCCATGCGCACGCTCGAGGTCGCGCGCGCCAGCTGCAGATAGTCGGGAGGCGCGGCATCCGCGAATTGCTGCGCGTGCGCCGCCACGATGTTCCACAGCTGCAGCACTGTCGCGTCCGCCCCGGTGTCGGCCGGGTGGGCGAGGACCAGGAGCGCCCCGTTGCGCGACACGGCGTGCAGCGCGTCGACCTCCCCCGCGCTCGTGTCGATCGGCCCGCGTCGCGTGCGACCGGGCGCGAGCGTGCGACGCACCTCGTCGAGCGCCAGGAACGAGACGCCGTCGACGAAGGATGCCGACCCCGCGCCGGTGCGCTGCGCACCCGACGCGTCGGCCACCAGGAAGACCAGGGCCGAGTGCGCGACGAGCGGCGCCAGCAGCGCGGAAAGCCGCAGCGGCATGAGCTCGTGGGGCGCACCGAGCACGTCGGCGAGCCCTCGGATCGTGGTCGGGACGTCGTCGATCGTGGGGCTGGACGAAGAGGCCATGCTCGTCACCCTAGGTCCACACCCACTCTTTCGGGTAGGCAGAACGACCCCGAGGAGTGATCGACCCATGCGAAGGATGCGAACAGGCTCGGAGAGCACTCGCTCGAGAGATTCAGGAAGAGGACGAAGATGTCGGCAAACAGAGCAGTCGCCTATGAGGGTCCGGGCGTGGTGAAGGTGATCGACACGGATTACCCCGACTTCGAGCTGCACGACGGCCCGGGGGTGAACCCCGCGAACATCGGCAGGAAGATCCCCCACGGCGTGATCCTGCGCACCGTGGCGACGAACATCTGCGGGTCGGACCAGCACATGGTCCGCGGCCGCACCACGGCGCCGGAAGGCCTCGTGCTCGGACACGAGATCACGGGCGAGGTCGTCGAGAAGGGACCGGACGTCGAGTTCATCCAGGTCGGGGACATCGTCTCGGTGCCGTTCAACATCTCCTGCGGCCGCTGCCGCAACTGCAAGGAGGGCAAGACCGGGATCTGCCTCAACGTGAATCCCGATCGGCCCGGCAGCGCATACGGGTACGTCGACATGGGCGGCTGGGTCGGCGGGCAGGCCGAGTACGTCCTGGTCCCCTACGCCGATTGGAACCTGCTGCGCTTCCCCGACCGCGACCAGGCGCTGGAGAAGATCCTCGATCTCGCGATGCTCTCCGACATCTTCCCCACTGGCTTCCACGGTGCGGTGACCGCCGGCGTCGGCGTGGGGTCCACCGTGTACATCGCGGGAGCGGGCCCGGTCGGTCTCGCGGCCGCCGCGGGAGCCCAGCTGCTCGGAGCCGCCGTCGTGATCGTGGGCGACCTGAACGAAGACCGGCTCGCGCAGGCGCGCAGCTTCGGCTGCGAGACCGTGAACGTCGGAGCGGGGCCGGTGCCCGACCAGCTCGAGCAGCTTCTCGGCGTCCCCGAGGTCGACGCGGCCGTGGATGCCGTGGGCTTCGAGGCCCGCGGAGAAGGACACGGCGCCGATGCGGCCGAGGCGCCGGCGACGGTGCTCAACTCCCTCATGACGGTCACCGCGGCCGGCGGGGCGGTCGGCATCCCGGGCCTGTACGTCACCGGTGACCCCGGCGCCGTCGACGACGCGGCGAAAGTGGGGTCGCTCTCGATCAGCCTCGGCACCGGCTGGGCGAAGTCCCTGTCCTTCACGACCGGGCAGTGCCCGGTGATGCGCTACAACCGGCAGCTCATGATGGCGATCCTGCACGACAAGGTGCACATCGCCGCCGCCGTCAACGCGAAGGCCATCAGTCTCGACGACGCCCCGCAGGGATACGCCGAGTTCGACGCGGGCGCCGCGACGAAGTACGTCCTCAACCCGAACGGCTACATCGCCGCCTGACCCTCGACCCCGCACGTCACATACCACTCTCAAGGAGGAACACCATGTCCACTGTCACCCTCGAAGACGCCCGTCGCGTGATCGCCGGCGCCGAGAAGAAGGCCGACGAGATCGGCCAGCCGATGAACATCGCCGTCGTCGACTCCGGCGGCAACCTCGTCGCCCACGTCCGCCAGGACGGCGCATGGATCGGGAGCGTCAACATCTCGATCAACAAGGCCTGGACGTCGAAGGCGTTCGACATCTCGACGAAGGACCTGGGCGACAACTCGCAGCCCACGCAGCAGTTCTTCGGCATCCACGTCACGAACGGGGGCAAGGTGGCGATCTTCGCCGGCGGAATCCCGCTCGTCCGCGACGGCGTTGTCGTGGGTGCCGTGGGCGTCAGCGGCGGCTCGGGCGAGCAGGACCACTCGGTCGCCGAGGCGGGTGTAGCCGCGTTCTGAGCCGCGCTCCTCAGCTCGCCGGCGGCGCTCCCGCGCCGATCGGCTGGGTCGGCTGCGGTGCGTGACCGCCGGGCGGCGGATCAGGGAGGATCGGCGCGTCTGCGACACGGCGCGCGCGCCTCCTGCCGAGCCATTTCACGAGTAGCACGATGCCCACGGCGATCACGCCCGCGGCGACCAGCCACGGCAGCAGCACGCCCACCACGATCACGAGTCCGGAGATGAACCCCGCGAAGGCGTCCCAGCCGACGGCAAGTCCGCCGACGAAGCTGTCGGGCGCCGACGCGACCGGCCCCGCCACGCCCTGGACGGTCAAGGTGATCGTCGAGTACTCGATCCGCTCCGCGAAGTCCGCCTGACTCGCGAGGTACCCCTCGAGCTCCGCCTGACGCTCGGCGATCTCCTTCTCGATCGAGAGCAGGTCCGAGACCGAGGCCGACCGGTCCTGGAACGCGGTGAGGCGGGCGATGGTCGATGTCAGGCTCACGACACGGGCGTCGATGTCCTGCACCGCCGCCGTCACATCCGTGGACGACGTCTGCAGCGTCCGCACCTCCCCCAACGTGCGCAGCTCATCGAGCACCCCGTCGAGCTCGGACGCCGGAATCCGCAGGATCATGACGGTCGCGCCGGTCTCGCCGTCGTTCCACTCCTCGCGGCCGTCGATGCGACCGCCGGCCGACTTCACGATCTGCGCGGCGTCGTTCGAGGATTCCGCGACGTCCGCCACGGCGACGGTCATGGTGCCCTCGATGACGACGTCGCGGGTCTCCTCGGAGATCGCCGCCTGCTCAGCGTCGGCACCGGATACGGAGCCGGAGTCGCGGCCCTCGTCGACCGCGAGCGACCCGCCGCTGCCCGAGCAGGCCGCCAGAAGAAGCGCGGCGAGCGAGAGCGCGCCCAGGGCCGCCGCGATCCTGCGCGGCGTGCGGACAGGTCGACTCGGAATCGGGACGTTCGCTGCTCGGGGCACCATGCGCACACGCTAACGATCCGGGCCTCTGGGCACCTGGGGTTCTCATGACGGTCTTGGAACGATGAGCCCCGGTCGTGTTCCGCACGGGGAATGCGACCGGGCGACGGCGCGTGGGCGGGACGCCGTCGGCCGCCGGGGTTAGCCTCGAAGACGTGACACCGGAACTCGCCGCGCTGCTGCCCCAGCTCGCAGCTCGCGTCGTCGCGGACTCGCGCGACCGGGTGGCCTGGACGCGGGCGCGCTCGCGCGGGATCACCGCGACGGATGTCGCGACCCTGACCTCGGCGAATGCGATCTCCAAGGCTGCCGACGCCAAGCTGATGGGCTCGGGCTTCTCGGGCAACGCCTACACGGCGCACGGCCGCGTGCGCGAACCGGAGATCGCGCGCTGGGTGGCGGCCACGCACGGCATCCTCCCCTCGAGCGCGCTGTTCCACGCCGAGGTCGAGAAGCGTCATCTCGCGACGCCCGACGGGGTGACCGTTGACCGCGACGGCCGCGTGACCCTGTGCGAGATCAAGACGACGAACAAGTCCTGGCGCAGCATCCCGCGCGGATATCTGCGGCAGGTGTGGTGGCAGCAGCACGTCCTGGGCGCAGAACGGACTCTCGTCGCCTGGGAGGAGCACGACGGGTTCGTGCCGATCGGCGACGAACCGAAGTGCGCGTGGGTCGACCGTGACGATTCCGAGATCGACACGCTCGTCCGCCTCGCGACGGCACTGATCGACGAGTTGCACCGCCGCCATCTGCTGGGCAGGCCGGTCACCGAGCGGATGCCGCCGCCCGCCCGTCCGAGGGAGCCGTTCAGAGCGTTGGCCCTCGCCGAGTGAGAGATGGTTGATTCAGATCAACCAATGAGATATAGTTGACGCTAGTCAACCAATCGCGCGCCGTCCGCCTCTGTCGACGGTCGCGTCTCTCTGCTTCGAAAGGGCCCCATGGCCACTGTCACCACCGCATCCGACGAGCTCGAGCTCGCCGCCGATCCGCCGCGGATGTCCCACCGGAAGGTACTCGAGGCCCTGTCGGGGCTCCTTCTGGGAATGTTCGTATCGATCCTGGCGGCGACTGTCGTCTCGACCTCGCTCCCCGTGATCATCCACGACATCGGCGGCGACCAGTCCGCGTTCACCTGGGTCGTGACGGCGACCCTGCTCACCACAGCGATCTCCACGCCCATCTGGGGCAAGCTCGCCGACCTCTTCAACCGCAAGCTGCTGATCCAGCTCGCGTTGATCATCTTCGTGCTCGCGACCGCAGCGGCGGGCTTCTCGCAGGATCCCGGCACGCTGATCGCCTTCCGCGCCGTCCAGGGCATCGGCGCCGGCGGTCTCGCCGCGCTCAGCCAGGTGATCATGGCCGACATCATCAGCCCGCGCGAGCGCGGCCGGTACATGGGCCTGTTCGGCGCGGTGATGGCCCTCGGCACGATCGGCGGCCCGCTGCTCGGCGGATTCATCACCGACGGCATCGGCTGGCGCTGGAACTTCTACGTCGCGATCCCGTTCGCGATCGCGGCCCTCGTGATCCTGCAGCTCACGCTGAACGTCACCGCGCGCCCGCACAAGAAGGCGCGCATCGACTACCTGGGCATCGTCCTGCTCGCGACGTCGGTCTCGCTCCTGCTCGTCTGGATCACGAACGCCGGCAAGTCGTACGACTGGTGGAGCCTGGAGACCCTCCTGATGGCCGGAGGCGCGCTGCTCGCGGCGATCGTGTTCGTGATCGTCGAGCTGCGCTCGCGCGAGCCGCTCGTACCGCTGTCGATGTTCCGCAACCGCACCTACACGCTGTCGGTGATCGCGTCGATCGCGACCGGCATCGCGATGTTCGGGACCTCGGTGTTCCTGAGCCAGTACATGCAGATGGCGCGCGGCGCCACGCCGACCGAAGCCGGCCTGCTCACGCTGCCGATGATCGCGGGGCTCCTGATCGCGTCGATCGTGGTGGGCCAGCTCATCAGCCGGTTCGGACACTGGAAGCCGTACCTCGTCGTCGGCGGCATCCTGCTGATCGCCGGGTCGTCGCTGCTGTCGACGCTCCACTACGACACCGACTTCATCCTCGTGTCGCTGTACATGTTCCTGCTCGGCGCCGGCGTGGGGATGACGATGCAGAACCTCGTGCTGATCGTGCAGAACACCGCGAACCCGGCGGAGATGGGGGCCGCGAGCTCGGGTGTGGCGTTCTTCCGCAGCCTGGGCGGCACGATCGGCGTCTCGGTCATGGGCGCCGCCCTGGCGACCTCCATCACGGATCTGTTCGCGTCGAGCAAGGAGGCGCTGACGACGGCGATCGTGGGCCTGGGCGCCCAGGGCGCCGCCGTCGCCGACCAGCTGACCTCCGGCACGCTCCCCCAGGTGAGCGCGCTGCCCGAGACCGTGCGCGTGATCGTCGAGGACATCTACGCGCAGGGCATCGCCCACTCGTTCCTCTTCGCGGTGCCGGTCGCGGTGGTGAGCCTGATCGCGATCGTGTTCCTGCCGAACACGCCGCTGACCCGGATGACGACGACCGAGCGCCTCACGGCCGGCGAGGCGGACCTCGCGACGTACTCGACCGCCGAGGCGATGGAGTCGCTCGAGACCACGGGCGCGATCCCGACCGCGGATGCCGATGCCCCGGCATCCCGCAAGGCCCGTCGGTCAGCGGCGGACGCACGCCGCGGCTAGGGTCGATCGTGATGGCCGAGACCGAGACCCGAGAGGCGCGCACCGAAGCGGTGCGCGCCCTCGAGGCGGAGTTCGGCGAGCTCATCAGCCGCATGCGGCGCGTGCTCGCCGACAACGCGAATCGCGTGAGCCCCGGCATGCTGCCGGCGGCATACAAGGTGTTCACCACGATCGTGCGACGCGAGAGCGTGACCCTGTCGGCGCTGTCGGAAGCCCTGATGGCCGACAAGGGCCAGATCAGCCGCACGGTGCGCGAGCTGGAAGGACTGGGCTTGATCACCCGCACGCCCGACCCCGCCGACGGCCGGTCGAGCCTGCTCTCACCGACGCCCGAGGGCCTCGAGCGCCTGGCGGCCGCGCGGGCGCCACAGGAGAGCGTGCTGCTGGACACCCTCGAGGCGTGGTCGGTCCAGGACATCCGCAGCCTCACCCAGCTGCTGCACGCCCTCACCGCCGGAGAAGCCCCCGGAGGCTTGACCGACCGGTAGCACCGATGTAACACGGTCGAGACATTGCCGCGGTTGACTGGAGCGCACCAGCCGAGAAGTGCTGCCGAAGGCGTCATGCACGCGGAAGGAGGGTCGGATGAGATTCCGGCCGCTGCGATCAGCACCCCCGCCCGACTCGATTCCCGTCGCCGTCGTGGATCCCCCCGCCACGATGCGCGCGGCGGTGTTCGACGCCACCGGCCCCGCCGATGTCCTGCACGAGACGTCCGTGCCGGTTCCCGCACCGGTGCTGAGCGAGCTGCTCGTGCGCGTCGTCGCCGCGGGTGTGAACCCGATCGACGCGAAGACCCGGGGCGGCGCGGGCGTATCCGGTGCGATCGGCGCGCACCCGTCGGGACTCGGCTTCGACTTCAGCGGGATCGTGGTCCGCTCGCCGTACGAGTCCCATCCGCTCCCCCCGGGAACGCCGGTATTCGGCATGGTCCCGTTCCCGCGATCGGGCGGAAGCTACGCGGAGTACGCCGTCGTGCCGTCGCAGTCGCTCGCGCGCAAGCCGGCTTCGCTGTCGCACGTCGAGGCTGCCGGAGTGCCGCTCGCGGCGCTGACGGCGTGGGGACTCGTCGTCGAGACCGCGCACGCCCACGAGGGGCAGCGGATGCTGATCCACGCCGGCAGCGGCGGCGTGGGGCACTTCGCGGTGCAGTTCGCCGCGTACTTCGGCGCGCACGTCACCGCCACCGGGTCGGCCCGCAACGCCTCGTGGCTGCGGGACCTGGGAGCCTCGGTCGTGATCGACTACACGAGCACCCGGTTCGAGGACGTGATCGCCGACGTCGACGTGGTGATCGACCTGGTGGGCAACGTGCACGCGAAGACAGGCGAGCGCTCCCTCACGGTGATCCGTCCCGGCGGGCTGTACGTGCTGGTGCCGACCGGATCCTGGCCGGGGTACGCCGACGCGGCCGCCGCGGCGGGGGTGCGCTCGACCGGCTACAAGGTGATCCCCGACGGCGGCGCGCTCGCGACGGTCGGCCGGCTGCTGGACTCCGGTGCGGTGCAGGTGTACATCGATCGCGTGTTCGATCTGAAGGATGCCGCCGCCGCGCATCGCGAGCTCGAAGAGGGGCACACCCGCGGCAAGATCGTCCTGCGCGTCAGCGACGACTGACGCGGCGGTCGCACGCTCACGCGGCCAGCAGCCGCCGGCCGTCCGAGACGATCGCGTCCGCAATGGCGTCCAGGAGCGCTGAGCGGAGGTTCCACTGCTGCCAGTGCAGCGGCACGTCGATCGGCGGTCCGCCGAGCCGCACGAGCTCGCCGGATGCCAGGGCGTCGCTCGACTGGAAGGTGGGCAGCAACGCCCAGCCGAGGCCGAGCCGCACGGCTGTCGCGAAGTCGTTCGACGCCGGCACGTGATGACGCGGAGGCCGCGCAGCCTCCACCCCGGCGGCGCGGAGCCAGCGGGTCTGCAGGTCGTCTCGGCGGTCGAAGTCCACCACGGGTGCGAACGAGAGGGCCTCCGCCGAAGCGCCGTCCGCGAGCCAGCGCGCCGCGAATCCCGGGGTCGCGACCGCTTCGTAGCGCATCGCGCCGAGCGCGCTCACGCGGCATCCGGCCACCGGCTCGGCGCGCGAGGTCACCGCACCCATCACGGTCCCCGACTCCAGGAGTCCGGCGGTGAAGTCCTGGTCGTCGCGGTGCAGGGAGAAGACCACCGGATGCTGCGCCGTCAGCCGCACGAGGGGCTCGAGGAACCAGGTGGCGAGAGAGTCCGCGTTCACCGCGAGCGCGATGCTCGTGCGGGATCCCTCGCGATCGTCTGCGCCGAGCTCGGAGAGCGTGTCGTGCTCGAGCAGCGCCACCTGTCGGGCCATCCGCACCACCGCCACTCCCGCCTCGGTGAGCCGCGCGGGCTTCGAGCGCACGAGCACCACCTGACCGAGCTGCTCCTCGAGCGTCTTGATGCGCTGGCTCACCGCGGACGGCGTGATGTGCAGGCCGCGGGCCGCGGCCTCCAGCGTGCCGTCGTCCACGACGGCGGCGAGGGTCTCGGCAAGGTCGATCGGGATTCTCATCGTAAGCCATGCTAATGCTGCTGAAGAATCATGAGCTGGACTGTGCTAAATTGTCGCCTTAGCGTGAGGACATGCTCTCTCCCGCACTCGCCGGACTCGGCCTCGGCTTCTCGCTCATCATCGCGATCGGCGCGCAGAACCTGTTCGTGCTTCGCCAGGGTCTGCGACGCGAGCACGTCGTGCTGGTCGCCGCGATCTGCGCGGTGTCCGACGCCGTCCTGATCGCGCTCGGCGTGTCCGGCGTGGGTCTGGTGCTGCACGCGCTCCCCTGGCTCATCGACGTGGTGCGCTGGGCCGGCGCGGCGTTCCTGGTCGGCTACGGCCTGCTCGCCGCGCGCCGCGCCTGGCGGCCGTCGGGGCACACGCTCGAAGCCGAAGGCGCCGGAGCCGCCGCCGACTTCCACGCGCCGACCGAGACCGATGTGCGGACGCAGACCGGCCCCGGCGGAACAGTGCGCGCCGTGCGCACCACCTCCCGCGCGCTCCCGGTCGTCCTCACCTGCCTCGCGCTGACCTGGCTCAACCCGCACGTCTACCTGGACACGGTGTTCCTGCTCGGGACCGTCGCCAACACCCACGGCGACGCGCGCTGGCTGTTCGCCGCCGGCGCGATGACCGCAAGCGTCATCTGGTTCTTCGCCCTCGCGCTCGGGGCTCGGTATCTCGGCCGATGGCTGGGCACACCGCGCGCATGGCGCATCCTCGACGCGGTGATCGCCGTCGTGATGATCGTGATGGGGATCAGCCTGGTTCTGCCGCACTGAGGCGCGAAACGGAGCCATGCCTCCGATCGCCCGATTGAGGTAAGGTCGAGCGGTCTGGCGGTGTGCTCGCGTGCGGATCTCTCCGCGTCATCGAGCACAGACCGGCGATCGAAGGAGATCCCGCATGCATCGACCGATCCCCAGCGCCTCCCGTCGTGGTCTCCTCGCGGCGGCGGGCGCCGTGCTGGCCTCGCTCGCACTGCTCCCCGCGCCGCTCGCGGCGTCCGGCGCCGACCCCACGGATGCCGCGACCGACCTGGATCCGGCCACGGTGCTGTACGTCGCGCTCCCGGATGCCGACGCGATCCAGATGAGGGATGCCGCGACGGGCGCCCTGCTGGCCACGATCGCCCTCCCCGCAGGGAGCAGCCCCGGACAGCTCATCGCCAGCCCGGACTCGTCGCGCATCTATGCTGCCGGCGACAGCTGGGCGGGGTACATCGAGACGTCCACGAATACTGTGCGCAGCCTCGGAGTCGATCTCATCGACAGTTACGGGATGACGCTGACCGAGGACGGGACCAGGGTCTTCATCGAGGACGACGGCGACCCCGGGCAGGCGTCGGACGCCATCCTCTACGAGATCACGCTCGCGACCATGGGGGTGCGGGCGATCCCGCTGTTGAGCACCGACGACTTCGCGACGTCCGCGGTCGCCGCGAGCCCGGACGGATCGACGGCTTTCATCATCGGCGAGACCTTCAACGGCGCACCCCAGGTGTACCTGGCCGTCGATGTCGCGACCGGGCAGATCACCTCGGTGCCGACGCAGCACCTCAACGGGAGCGCGGCGGTTAGCAGGGACGGAACCGCCCTCTACCTCGGGCGCCTGGCCAGCACCGACACCACGGTGGACGTGCACGAGACCGCGTCCGGTCAGTTCCTGGGCTCGTGGGCGGGCGCCGGTGATCCGCCGCGCAATGCCGCCAGCATCCTGCCTGCGCTCGACGGCGCGTCGCTCTACGTCGTCCGTTCGTTGTTGAACGGCTCGACGGGCGTCATCAACGCGGGAGTGGAGCGGGTGTGGGGCGAGGACGGCACTCCTCTGGCGTCCTGGACATCGAGTCAGGGGCTGGACGCGTTCGCTCTCACCCAGTCGCTCGACGGTTCGACGATGTACGCGGCCGACGTGACCGGAACCGTCACCATCCTCGATGCGTACGGACTCACCGTGCAGGGATCCTGGTCTGCCGGGGCGACGGTCTCGAGCATCGCTGCCGCCCTCGTGCCGCGCGCACCCGAGATCACCACCCCGGCGACCATCGGGCTCACGGCGGGGACGGTCGCCGATGCCGCAGTCGATGCCGTGGGCTACCCGGCGCCCGACGTCGCGATCACGGGTGACCTTCCGCCGGGCATCACGTACACCCCGGACTCGTTCGGCCGGGGCGCGCTCACCGGGACTCCGACCCTCGCCGGGCAATGGACGGTGACCGTCACCGCAACGAACGTGCACGGTGAAGCGCGGCAGGACCTGGTGATCTCGGTTGTGCCGGGCGCGGCGGCGCGTCTTGCCGCCGTGAGCGGCGGCGGACAACGGGTGTCGGCCGGCAAGCAGTTCCCCGATCAGCTGCTGGCCCAGGTCACCGATGCCAATGGAAATCCGGTCGACAGCGTCGTGGAAGTGACGTTCGCTGTCACGCCTGCCGGCTCGGCCGCCTTCGCGGGTCTCGCCTCGATCACCGTGACGACGAGCGCAGACGGCCTGGCCACTTCGCCGTTCGTCACCGCGGGCGCCACGCCGGGTCCGGTCACGATCACCGCGACCTCCCGCGACCTGCAGGATGCCGTCTTCGCCCTCACCGTGTCGGAACAGCTCGGCGGAGTGTTGGAGCCACCGACCGGATCTCCCTCGCCGTCGTCCCCGCCGGCATCGGACCCGGGCGGTTCCGCTCCGACGCGCGCCGATGGCGTCCTCAGTGCCACCGGCGCGCCCGACCTCAGTGGGACCGCGCTCGCTGCGGCCGGGATGCTGATCGCGGGAGTCGCGATGGTCTCGCTCCGGCGGGCTGTTCGTCGCCGGGGCTGAAGCGCAGGCTCGTCGGGCCCGGGCGCGGCCCCGCCTCACCCCCCGATCTGGTCCATCCGGAAGCGCACGAGCGCGCGCACGACCTCGTCGGGCAGCGGATGCTCGGGCGCGAAGCGGATCGTCCCCTTCGCCAGGCTCGAACCCTCGACGGCCCGCACGCCGCCTTCGACGGCGGCGACGGCATCCGGGCTGAAGGGATACACGCCGATGTGGGTCTTCGCCCGCATGACCGACAACAGCGGCTTGCCCCGGTGCACGAGCGCCGGCATCCCGTACCCCATGCCCTGCACGGCCTCGGGAGCCTCTGCGCGCGCGATGTCGTACACGTGAGCGACCGCCGCGCGATCGTCGGGCTCGAGCGTCTCGAGGTAATCGTCCACCGTTCCCATGCCAGCATCCTGGCATCGCGCGGCTGGCAGGCGAAGCGTTCAGGCGGCACGATGGAGCGATGAAGCGCGTCCACGTTCTGGTGCACGGCATGGTGCAGGGGGTCGGCTACCGCTACACGATGCGGATGGTCGCGCGCGAGACCGGTGTCACCGGCTGGGTGCGCAATCTCCCCGACGGAAGCGTGGAGGCCGAGGTCGAGGGTTCTCAGGAGCAGATCGACGAAGTGCTGGCCTGGATGACGCAGGGCCCGCCCGGTGCCCAGGTCGACACGGCGATGGTCACGGATGCCGACCCCACCGGCTCCGAGGGCTTCGACGTGATCGGCTGAACCGGCGCCGGTCAGTCCTCGAGCGGTCGCAGGATGCGGTCGAGGAAGCGCCGCGTCCGCTCGTGGGTCGGCGCGCTCAGCAGCGTCTTCGGCGCGCCGCGCTCGAGGATGACCCCGGCATCGAAGAAGAGCACCTCATCGGCGACCTCCCGCGCGAAAGCGAGCTCGTGGGTGACGATCACCATCGTCCACCCCTCGTCGGCGAGCTCCTTCAGCACGACGAGCACCTCACCGACCAGCTCGGGATCCAGGGCGCTGGTCGGCTCGTCGAACAGGAGGAGCGACGGCCGCAGCGCGAGCGCACGGACGATTCCGACCCGCTGCTGCTGACCGCCGGAGAGCTCGAAGGGGAGGGCGTTCCTCTTCTCGGCCAGTCCCACCCGCTCCAGCAGCGCTTCGGCGCGGGCGGTCGCCTCGGATCGCGACACGCCGTGCGCGTGGATCGGACCCTCGGTGACGTTCTGCAGGACGGTGCGATGCGGGAACAGGTTGTGGTGCTGGAACACCATCGCCGACCGATCGCGGAGCGCGACGCGGTCGGCCTTGGACACCGGCCGGGAGAAGTCCAGCCGAGGGCCGCCGTCGAACTCGACGAGGCCGGCATCCGGTGTCTCCAGCCCGTTCAGCGAGCGCAGCACCGTCGTCTTGCCCGAACCGCTCGGTCCGATCAGCGCGACGACCTCGCCACGCCGCACCTCGAAGTCGACACCGGCCAGCACGCGGTTCGCGCCGAAGCTCTTCTCCAGACCCGACACGCGCAGCAGCGGCCGGTCATCGGCGAGGGCGGGCGGTGCGAGCGCGTCATCCGCGGGATCAATGGGCGACATAGCGGTCGAGCCTCCTCTCGATCGCGCTCTGCCCGGTGGACAGCAGCATGCAGATGATCCAGTAGATCAGAGCCGCTTCGAGGTAGATCGCCATGAACTCGAACGTGAACGCCGCGATCTGCTGCGCCTGCCGGAACAGTTCGGTCACGAGGATCGTCGATGCGAGCGACGTGTCCTTCACGAGCGAGATGAACGTGTTCGACAGCGGCGGCACCGAGACTCGGGCGGCCTGGGGCAGCACGATGCGGGTCAGGGTGCGGCCGCGCGACAGCCCCACGGTGTGACCGGCTTCCCACTGGCCCTTCGGAACGGACAGGATCGCCGCACGGACGACTTCGGCCGCGTAGCCGCCCACGTTCAGCGAGAACGCGAGGATCGCGGCGGGCCACGGGTCGATCACCACCCCGATCGAGGGGAGGCCGTAGAAGATCACGAACAGCTGCACCAGCAGGGGCGTGCCCCGGATGACCGACACGTAGAAGCGGGCGATCGCGGCCAGCACCCGATTGCCGGAGATGCGCAGCAGGGCGATGCCGATCGCGATGACCAGGCCGATCGCGAACGACGCGAGCGCCAGCGGGATCGTGCCGGTGATCGCCGCAAGCAGCAACGGCCAGAACGAGTCGACCCGCAGCGCCCAGACATCTGGATCGCCCATGACGGTTCCTCTCCGGCGACGGTCATCGCCCGCCGGAGGACGGGCGATGACGCGGGACTACTGGGTGACGTCCTCGCCGAAGTACTTCTCGCTGATCTCCGCGAGGACGCCCTCCTCGCGCAGTTCGGCGAGCGCAGCGTCGATCGCGGCGGCGAGAGCCTCTTTGTCCTTCGTCAGCGCGAACGCGCTGTAGCCCGGGTCGTCGGTCTCGGCGGCGATCTTCAGGCCCGTCGGACCTTCGCTCTTCTCGTAGTCGAGGAAGGTCAGGTTGTCGTTGATCGTCGCGTCGACACGGCCCTGCTGCAGGAGCGCGACCGCTTGGGCCCACCCCTCGACCGCCTCGACCGTGGCGCCGCTGGACTGTGCGAGCTCGTACCAGTTGCTCGTGAGCGACTGCGCGGTGGTCTTTCCCGCCAGGTCGTCGAAGCCGGTGATCGAGTCATCGTCCTCCGCGACCACGATGACTCCGGGCGAGACGGTGTACGGCTCGCTGAAGAGGTACTTCTCTTCGCGCTCGGGGTTGATCGAGACCTGATT
>JAESFR010000285.1_pt1 | contig 15131 bp, 11 predicted proteins | sample 9266191 | NCBI WGS metagenome assembly JAESFR01 (sample SAMN14503063, study PRJNA617104) | algae metagenome | isolation source: Pleurocapsa minor HA4230-MV1 and co-occurring heterotrophs from cement on... | place: USA: Nuuanu Pali Lookout, Hawaii | collected 2009-07-20
GGCGCGCGGGCGGCATCTCGGCGTACCAGGGGAGGGTGTCCTCCAGCCGCTTGATGGTCGCGCTCGCCAGGTCGCCCGAGATGCGGCGCAGCCACGCCAGCGTCTCGGTCTTGTCCATCTGCATCGGGCGAGAGGCCATCCGTGAGGTCAGCTCTCGCCGCCCGCGTTGCCGCTCGTGCCGGCGGTCACATCGTGCAGACGGTACTTCTCGATCGCCTGGACGACGAGCGACCGGTCGACGGCGCCCTCCTCCGCGAGCGACTGCAGCGTGCGCACGACGACCGACGGTCCGTCGATCTTGAAGAAGCGACGAGCGGCGGGCCGCGTGTCGGAGAACCCGAACCCGTCGGCGCCGAGCGTGGCGAACCGGTGCTGCACCCAGGGTCGGATCTGGTCCTGCACCGCGTGCATGTAGTCGCTCACGGCCACGACGGGTCCCGGGGTGTCGCGCAGCTTCTCGGTGATGTACGCGGTGCGCGGCTCGGCCTCGGGGTGCAGGAAGTTGTGCTCGTCCGCGGCGAGGCCGTCGCGGCGCAGCTCGGTCCAGGAGGTCACCGACCACACGTCCGCGATCACGCCCCAGTCGTCCTTCAGCAGCTGCTGCGCTTCGAGCGCCCACGGCACGCCGACGCCCGACGCGAGCAGCTGGGCCCGGGGACCCTCGCCCTCGCCGACGGAGATGCGGTGGATGCCGCGCACGATGCCCTCGACGTCCACGCCCTCCGGCTCGGCGGGCTGCACGAGCGGCTCGTTGTACACCGTGAGGTAGTACATGACGTTGGGATCCTCGTGGGCGCCGCCGTACATGCGCTCCAGGCCCGAGCGCACGATGTGCGCGATCTCGTAGCCGTATGCGGGGTCGTACGAGACCGTCGCGGGGTTCGTCGAGGCCAGGAGGTGGGAGTGCCCGTCGGCGTGCTGGAGACCCTCACCGGTGAGCGTGGTGCGCCCGGCGGTCGCGCCGATGATGAATCCGCGCGCCATCTGGTCGCCCGCGGCCCACTGGGCATCGCCGGTGCGCTGGAACCCGAACATCGAGTAGAAGATGTAGACCGGAATGAGCGGTTCGCCGTGGGTCGAGTACGACGTGCCGACGCCCGTGAACGCGGCGAGCGCACCCGCCTCGTTGATGCCGACGTGCATGATCTGCCCCTGCGGGCTCTCCTTGTAGGCAAGGAGCAGCTCGCGGTCGACAGACGTGTAGTGCTGGCCGTTCGGGTTGTAGATCTTCGCGGTCGGGAAGAACGCGTCCATGCCGAACGTGCGCGCCTCGTCGGGGATGATCGGCACGATGCGGTGGCCGAAGCCCTTCGCGCGCAGCAGGTCCTTCAGGAGCCGCACGAACGCCATCGTCGTGGCGATCTCCTGCGTCCCCGAGCCCTTCTTGGGCTGCGTGTACGCGGAGTCGTCCGGGAGGGCCAGGCCGACGTGCGTCGAGCGGCGCTCGGGGAGGAAGCCACCGAGCGCGCGGCGGCGCTCCATCAGGTACTGGATCGTCTCGTCCTGCTGGCCGGGGTTGTAGTACGGAGGCAGGTAGGGGTTCTCCTCGAGCTGCGCGTCGGCGATCGGGATGTGCATCTCGTCGCGGAAGTGCTTGAGGTCATCGAGGGTCATCTTCTTCATCTGGTGGGTCGCGTTGCGGCCCTCGAAGTGCTTGCCGAGGCCGTATCCCTTGATGGTCTTGGCGATGATGACGGTCGGCTGGCCCTTGTGCTCGACGGCGGCCTTGTATGCCGCGTACACCTTGCGGTAGTCGTGCCCACCGCGCTTGAGACCCCAGATCTGGTCGTCGGAGTAGTCCTTGACCAGTGCGAGTGCGCGCTCGTCGCGACCGAAGAAGTTCTCGCGCACGTAGGCGCCGCTTTCGGTCTTGTACGTCTGGTAGTCGCCGTCGGGCGTGACGTTCATGAGGTTCAGGAGCGCGCCGTCGGTGTCGCGTGCGAGCAGGTCGTCCCACTCGCGACCCCAGACGACCTTGATGACGTTCCATCCCGCACCGCGGAAGAAGCTCTCGAGCTCCTGGATGATCTTGCCGTTGCCGCGCACCGGACCGTCCAGGCGCTGGAGGTTGGCGTTCACGACGAAGGTCAGGTTGTCCAGGCCCTCGTTCGCGGCGACCTGCAGCTGGCCCCGGCTCTCGACCTCGTCCATCTCGCCGTCGCCGAGGAACGCCCAGACGTGGGAGTCGGCGACGTCCTTGATGCCCCGGTTGGTGAGGTACTTGTTCGTCATCGCCTGGTAAATCGCGTTGATCGGGCCCAGCCCCATCGACACGGTGGGGAACTGCCAGAAGTCCGGCATCAGACGCGGGTGCGGGTAGGAGGGGATGCCGTTGGGTGCGGCCGACTTCTCCTGGCGGAATCCGTCGAGCTGCGCTTCGCTCAGCCGGCCCTCCAGGAACGCACGCGCGTACGTGCCGGGGGAGGCGTGCCCCTGCACGAAGATCTGGTCGCCCCCGGACGGGTGGTCGGGGCCCCGGAAGAAGTGGTTGAAGCCCACTTCGTAGAGGGCGGCGGACGAGGCGTACGTGGAGATGTGGCCGCCCACGCCGATGCCCGGGCGCTGCGCCCGGTGCACCGTGACCGCGGCGTTCCAGCGGATCCACGCCCGGTAGCGCCGCTCGATCTCCTCGTCGCCGGGGAAGTCCGGCTCGTTCTCCGGCGCGATCGTGTTGATGTAGTCGGTGGTGGGCACCATCGGCACGCCGAGGTGCAGATCCTTCGAGCGCTTGAGCAGGCTCAGCATGATCTCGCGACCCCGGCCGTGGCCCTTCGCGGCGACGAGCTGCTCGAGCGACTCCTGCCACTCGGCGGTCTCGTCGGGATCGCTGTCGAGGGGGCCCTGGGAGTACGGATCCTGGTCGTGGACAGTCACGGGAGACCTTTCGTCGTCTGGCAGATCGTGCCAGGTAATCGCAGGCGATGCGGGCAAGTCCTTGTTCGACAGGCACAACGCACCGCCTGCAAGCCTAGCGAGTCCTCCGCCCACCGCGACGCTCCGGGCGGACGTCCTAGACTCGGAGCGAGGGCCTTTAGCTCAGCTGGTAGAGCGCCACGTTTACACCGTGGATGTCGTCGGTTCGATCCCGGCAGGGCCCACGTGAACGCCAGCCCCGCCGATCAGCGCCGCCTCCTCGATCTCGCCGAGCTCGACACCCGCATCGCCCAGGCCGACGCCGTGCGCCGCCACCCGCCGCAGGCCGAGCGCGTCCAGGCGCTCCTCGCGCGCCGCCAGGAGCTCTCGCAGGAGCTCACGACCCGCCTCGGCGCCCGCGACGACCTGCGCGCCGACCTGTCGCGCATCGAGTCCGATGTCGCCGTGGTCGACGCGCGTCGCGCGCGCGACTCCGAGCGACTGGGTTCGACGAGCAACGTGAAGGAAGCCCAGGGGCTGGAGAGCGAACTCCAGTCGCTCGCGCGCCGCAAGAGCGATCTCGAGGACGCCGAACTGGAGATCATGGAGCGTCTCGAGCAGGCCGACGCCGCCGTCGCCGAGCAGGAGTCGCTCATCGGCGAGACGAACGCCGAAGGCGCGGCGCTCAGTGCCGAGGCGAAGCGGATCGTCGCGGAGGCGACCGCGACGTTCGACTCCGCGACCCGCGACCGCGCCGCGGTCGCCGGCGCGGTCCCGGCCGACCTGCTGACGTTCTACGACCGGGTCGCCGCGCGCAGTTCGGGCGCCGCGCTGCTGCGCCGGGCCACGTGCGAGGGCTGTCACATGGTTCTCGCCGGCACCGACCTGCAGGCGCTGCGCCAGGCCGCGGAGGACGCGGTCGTCACATGTCCCGAATGCGGCTGCATCCTGGTGCGCACGGAGGAGTCCGGACTGTGAGCAGGCGGCTCATCGTCGAAGCAGACGGCGGGTCGCGCGGGAATCCCGGCACCGCGGCCGGCGGAGCCGTCGTGGAGGACGCGCAGACCGGCGCGCTGCTCAGCGAGGTCGGCGTGTATGTCGGCGTCGCGAGCAACAACGTCGCCGAGTACCGGGGCCTCATCGCGGGCCTGGAGTGCGCGTTCGAGCGCGACCCCGCGGCATCCCTCCTCGTCCGGATGGACTCGAAGCTCGTCGTCGAGCAGATGACGGGGCGCTGGAAGATCAAGCATCCCGACATGCAGTCGCTCGCGGCGACCGCGCGCGCCCTCATCGACGGCCGCGAGGTCGCCTTCGAGTGGGTGCCCCGGCTCTCCAACAAGCGGGCCGATGCCGCGGCGAACGAGTCCATGGACCGACGGGCGAGCTTCCGCCGGGACCTCGATGGTGGAACCGACTGACGCGACGGCCTGGATCGTCCTGGGCCGGCATGACGGCTCCGTCGAGGCGGCGCTCCTGGACGCCCGAGGAGACCGGATCGACACGCTCACGATCCCTGCCGCCGGGCTGGCGGCGTGGGTCGCCGGCATCGAAGCGACGATCGCCGTGCGCTGGGTGTGGAGCGACACCCCGCGCTGGTATCCCGAACTGCTCGCTGCCGGAGTGCGGATCGCGCGCGGTCATGACCTGCGCCTGTGCCACGCGATCCTGCGCGACAGCGCCCTCGTGCCCGCACCGGCCCGGGTGCCGGCGTCGCCGGAGTGGGCGGCCGCGCCGTTCGTCGCCGACGGCGCCCAACCGCTGCCCGCGCTCTTCGAACTGACCGCCGATGCCGGGGACTCGTCCGGACCACCCGAGACGCTGCCCGCCGCGCTCGGGGAGTTCGCGGCTCAGCGCGCCGCGATCGCGGCATCGCACGACCCCGGCCGTCTGCGTCTGCTGATCGCCGCCGAGTCGGCGGGCGCGCTGACCGCCGTGGAGCTGCGCAGCGCAGGGCTGCCATGGGATGCCGCGGAGCACGAGGCGATCCTGGCAGCGACCCTCGGCGAGCGCCCCGCCGGGGGCGGCGTGCCGAGCAGACTCGAGGATGCCGCACGCCGCGTGCGCGACGCGCTCGGCGATCCGGGGGCGAGCCTGGATTCGCAACCCAAACTGCTGCGGTCGCTGCACCGCGCCGGCATCCTCGCGGAGTCCACGAGCCGGTGGGAGCTCGCGGAGTACCGGCATCCGGCGATCGAACCGCTCCTGGAGTACAAGAAGCTGTCGCGCCTGCTGTCGGCGAACGGCTGGGCCTGGCTCGCGGAGTGGGTGCGCGACGGACGCTTCCGCCCGGTCTACGTTCCCGCGGGGGTCGTGACGGGTCGCTGGGCATCATCGGGCGGCGGCGCCCTGCAGCTGCCGCGTCAGCTGCGCGAGGCGGTGCGCGCGGATCCGGGATGGCGGCTCGTGGTCGCGGACGTCGCGCAGCTCGAGCCGCGGGTGCTCGCCGCGATGTCGCGGGACACGGCTCTCGCGGACGCCGCGCGGGGGCGGGACCTCTACGCGGGCATCGTCGGCACGGGTGCCGTGGCCTCACGCGCCGAGGCCAAAATCGCGATGCTCGGCGCGATGTACGGGGCGACGACCGGGGACAGCGGGCGCCTCGTGCCGCGCCTGCGCCGCACGTTCCCCCGCGCGATGCGCCTCGTCGACGACGCGGCGCGCACCGGCGAGGAAGGCGGCGTGGTCTCGACGTGGCTCGGCCGCACGTCCCCGGAGCCCTCGACGGCATGGCATGACGCGCAATCCCGGGCGAGCGAGGTGGACGCCGCCGCGTCGGACGAGACCCGTGCCCGGCGGTGGGCCCGGGACCGGGGCAGATTCACGCGCAACTTCGTCGTGCAGGGGACCGCCGCCGAATGGGCGCTCGCCTGGATGGCCGATCTGCGCGGCCGCCTCGCCGCGCTCGATCCGGTGGATGCCGCAGACGCCGCGCCCCGCTCGGGCGCCGCGTTCGCGACGCGTGCGCACCTCGCCTTCTTCCTGCATGACGAAGTGCTGGTGCACGCACCCGCGGCTCAGGCCGAGCAGGCCGCCGAGGCCGTGCGGCTCTCGGCCGTGGCGGCGGGACGCGTGCTGTTCGGCGATTTCCCGATCGACTTCCCTCTGGATCTGCGCATCGCCGAGACCGCGGGCAAGGACTGACCGTCAGCCCGGGCCGCCGGGCGCGCACGGCCTCGGCGATAGACTCGTTGCGCGAATGGGTCGGCTGGACGGTCGCGTCGCTCGCGGTTCGCCGCGCAGCGCCGAGGAACGTCCGGGCTCCACAGGGCAGGGCGGTGGGTAACACCCACCCGGAGCGATCCGCGAGACAGTGCCACAGAGAACAGACCGCCGGGGGAGACCCCGGTAAGGGTGAAACGGCGGTGTAAGAGACCACCGGGGTCGTGGTGACACGACCCGCAGGGCAAACCTCGCCCGGAGCAAGGCCAGACAGAGGATGACGACGCGGCTCGCCGAGTCCTCGGGTAGGCCGCTGGAGCGGCACGGCAACGTGTCGCCGAGAGAGATGACCGTCCACGGGGCTCGCGCCCCCGGACAGAACCCGGCGTACAGGCCGGCCCATTCGCCCTCTCGTCAGTCGCGCGTGACCGTCGTGTCCAGTTCGGGTGCGGCTCCCAGCGAGAGCGCTGCGGCGCCGATGATCCCGGCGTTGTTCCGATGCACTGCCGGCACGATCGGGGTGTTCAGCTTCAGCAGCGGCAGGAACGAGTCCGCGTGCTTGGACACCCCGCCGCCGACGATGAACAGGTCGGGCGTGAACAGGAACTCGACGTGGCTGTAGTACACCTGCAGGCGCTCTGCCCACTGCTCCCAGCTGAGTTCGTCGCGCTCCATCGCGGAGTACGCCGCGAACGCCTCGAAGTCCTTGCCGTGCTTCGCGCGCTGCAGGTGCCCCAGCTCGGAATTCGGGATCAGCACGCCGTTGTAGATCATCGCGGACCCGATTCCCGTGCCGAGCGTGGTCAGGATGACCAGGCCCCCCACGCCGCGCGCGGCGCCGTAGCGCATCTCGGCCACACCCGCGACGTCGGCGTCGTTGGCGAAGTGGATGTCGCGGCCGAGACCGTCCTCGAAGAACTTCTCGGCTTCGAATCCGATCCACTTCTGCGACACGTTCGCGGCCGACAGCGTGCGACCCGACTTGACGATCGCGGGGAACGCGACCCCGAGCGGGATCGCATCCTCGAGGACCTCGAGCTTCTCGAGCACCTGCCGGACCGCGGCGAGCACGTCCTTCGGCTCTGCTCCGGTGGGGGTGGCGACCTTTATCCGGTCGCTCAGCAGCGTCCCCGCTTCGAGGTCGACGATCGCTGCTTTGATGCCCGTGCCGCCGATGTCCACACCGACGGCGCGCGTCTTGTCCGATGCCATGGGCTCAGCCTATCCAGGAGCGCGCGGCCGGTCAGTAGGATCGAGCGAGTGGACTCCTCGACCGGATCGAGGCAGCGCAGGAGGAGCGGACGATGGCCGACGACAGCAAGAAGTACTGGTACAACCTGACGACCGGCAAGGTCGAGCACGGCTTCGTCTCTCCCCACGTCGACCGCGCCGGACCGTTCGACACGGCTGAGGAAGCGGCGCGCGCTCCCGAGATCATCCGCGAGCGCTCGCGGGCATGGGCCGAGGAGGACCGGCGCGACAGCGCGCCGCGCCAGGCGCCGGCCGACACGCCCGAAGACGACCAGAACTGACCCGCGCGCCGCGCGCCGGGACCGGAGGGATTTCGATGGACAAGCAGCGTGACTTCGTTCTGCGCACGATCGAGGAGCGCGGCGTCAAGTTCGTGCGCCTCTGGTTCACCGACGTGATCGGCACGCTCAAGTCGGTCGCGATCGCGCCGGCCGAGGTCGAGGGCGCTTTCAGCGAGGGCCTCGGCTTCGACGGCTCCGCGATCGAGGGGCTCACGCGTTCGTACGAATCGGACCTGCTGGCCCACCCCGACCCGACCACGTTCCAGATCCTGCCGTGGCGGGGCGAGATCGACCCCACCGCCCGCATGTTCTGCGACATCACCACGCCCGACGGCCAGCCCGCGGTCGCCGACCCCCGTCACGTGCTCAAGCGGTCGCTCGCGAAGGCCGCGGACGCGGGCTTCACGTTCTACACGCACCCGGAGATCGAGTTCTACCTGCTCAAGTCGTCCGCGTTCGGACCGGAGGGGCCCGAGCCTGTGGATTCCGCGGGCTACTTCGACAACGTGCCCGGCGGCACGGCGCACGACTTCCGCCGTCGTTCGGTGCGGATGCTGGAAGACCTCGGGATCTCGGTCGAGTTCAGCCACCACGAGGGCGGGCCCGGTCAGAACGAGATCGACCTGCGCTACGCGGACGCGCTGGCGACCGCGGACAACATCATGACGTTCCGCACCGTCATCAAAGAGGTGGCGATCGAGCAGGGCGTCTACGCGACCTTCATGCCCAAGCCCCTGGGCGGCAAGCCCGGCAGCGGCATGCACACCCACATGTCGCTCTTCGAGGGCGACACGAACGCGTTCTACGAAGAGGGCGCGACCTATCAGCTCTCCAAGACCGGACGCCACTTCATCGCCGGCCTGCTCCGCCACGCCGGCGAGATCTCCGCGGTGACGAATCAGTTCGTCAACTCCTACAAGCGGCTGTGGGGCGGTGACGAGGCTCCGAGCTTCATCACCTGGGGTCACAACAACCGTTCCGCACTCGTGCGTGTCCCGATGTACAAGCCCAACAAGGGGCAGTCCTCGCGCGTCGAGTATCGCGCGCTGGACTCGGCCGCCAACCCGTACCTCGCGTACGCGCTCATGCTCGCAGCCGGCCTCAAGGGCATCGAGGAGGGGTACGAGCTGCCTCCCGAAGCCGAGGACAACGTGTGGTCCCTGACCGACGCGGAGCGTCGTGCACTCGGCTACGCGCCGCTCCCGGCGAGCCTTGATCACGCGCTGGAGTACATGGAGGAGTCGGAGCTCGTGGCCGAGACCCTCGGCGAGCAGGTCTTCAACTACGTGCTGCTCAACAAGCGCAAGGAGTGGCAGGAGTACCGCTCGCAGGTCACACCCTTCGAGCTGAAGAGCAACCTCGAGATGCTCTGACCTCGCCCCGCGCAGCGATGTCCACCAGCGAGCGTTCGCAGTCCCTCACACAGCTGGCCCGTATCGGGTTCAGCCGCCTCACCGAGGCGGAGGACGAGCTCGCCGAGCTCGGAGGGCTGCTGGACCTCGGCCGCGAGGAGCTGCTCGCGCCCGCGGCGAACGTCGCCGACCCCGATGCGGCGGTCTCCGCGCTCACACGGATCGCCCGCCGGGATGCCGCGGCCGTGCGTTCCCTGTCTCAGGATGACCGCGGCTGGCGGGCGCTGTGGGCGCTGCTCGGCGCCTCGAGCGGCTTCGCCGACTTCTACCTGCGGCATCCGGTGGAGCTCGCTCACCTGCGCGGGGCGGGCCTGACGCTGCCGACCCAGGGCCAGCTGCGTGCACAGCTCCTGGAGTCCGTCGGCGCGGAGGACGGCTTCGCTTCCGATGCGAGCGACGCGGCGTGGGTCGCGCTCCGCGTCCGCTATCGCCGGCTGCTCGCCGCGATCGCCGCCTACGACCTGATGAGCGCGTCGCCGGTCGACGAGATCGCGATCGTCGCGGCGCGACTGGCGGATGCCGCGGGCGCGGCCCTGGAGGCGTCGCTCTGCGTCGCGCGCACCCGCGTCTCGACCGGTGGCGCAGGGGCGGGCCTCTTCCCGCGCGAGCAGGTCGCCGGGGCGAAGCTCGCCGTGATCGGCATGGGCAAGACCGGTGCGCGCGAACTCAACTACGTGAGCGACGTCGACGTGATCTTCGTCGCCGGAGCCGACCCCGATGTGATCGAGGAAGTGGGGGAGAGCCGCATCGTCGACATCGCCACGCGCCTCGCGGTGCAGACGATGCGCGGACTCTCCGGCGTCGAGATCGAGCCGCCGCTCTGGGAGGTCGACGCCAATCTTCGCCCGGAGGGCAAGCAGGGCGCGCTCGTGCGCACGCTCGACTCGCATTTGTCGTACTACGACCGCTGGGCCAAGAGCTGGGAGTTCCAGGCGCTGCTGAAGGCGAGACCGATCGCGGGCGACGCGGAGCTCGGCGAGGCGTACGTGCGCGCCGTGCAGCCCAAGATCTGGACCAGCGCCGCGCGGGAGAACTTCGTCGACAGCGTGCAGCGCATGCGCGAGCGCGTGACCGAGCACATCCCCGCCGCAGAGATCCCGTACCAGCTCAAGCTCGGCCCGGGCGGCATCCGCGACATCGAGTTCACGGTGCAGCTGCTGCAACTCGTGCACGGACTCTCGGATGACCGCATCCGTCAACGGGGAACGCTCGAGGCTCTCGACGCGCTCGTCGAGCAGGGCTACATCGGTCGCGCGGAGGCCGCGACGTTCTCGCACGACTACCGGGTGCTGCGGCTGCTCGAGCACCGCGTGCAGCTTCGGCAGCTGCGGCGCACCCACCTGATGCCGTCGCGTCCTGAGGAGCTGCGCGTCCTCGCGCGAGCGAGCAGCATCGCCGATTCGGGTGAGAAGGTCTGGCAGACGTGGGAGAAGGTCAAGCGCGAGGTGCGCGACATCCACGTGCGCCTGTTCTACCGCCCGCTCCTGTCGGCGGTGGCCTCGCTGCCCGAGGAGGAGCGCTCGCTCTCGCCCGCGCAGGCCCACGACCGTCTGGCGGCGATCGGGTTCACCGACCCGGTCGGGGCCCTCCGCCACATCGCTGCGCTCACGAGCGGCCTGAGTCGCGGAGCGACCATCCAGCGGCATCTCATGCCGGTGATGATCCGGTGGTTCGCCGACGGCGTCGACCCCGATTACGGCCTGCTCGCCTTCCGTCGCATCAGCGAGCGCCTGGGCAGCACGCCGTGGTTCCTGCGGATGCTGCGCGACTCGTCCGGCGCCGCCGAGAGCCTCACGCGCGTGCTCTCGAGCTCGCGGTATGTCGGTGAGCTGATGGAGTGGATTCCGGAGTCCGCGGCCTGGCTGGATGACCCCGAGCTGCTGCGGCCGCGATCAGGGCACGCCCTGCAGAAGGAGGCGCGCGCGATCCAGTCGCGCCACGACACGATCGAAGAGGCGATGCGCTCGGTGCGGGGTCTGCGCCGGCGTGAGCTGCTGCGCATCGCGATGTCCGGCATCCTCGGCAATTCGACGATCGAGGAGGTCGCTGCTGCTCTCACGACCGTGACCGAGGTCACGATCCAGGCCACCCTGCGCGCCGTGCGCCGGGAGACCGTGCCGCCCGAGGATGCTGCGCTGGACTTCTCGGTGATCGCGATGGGGCGCTTCGGGGGAGCCGAGCTCGGTTTCGGCTCCGACGCCGACGTCATGTACGTCTACCGCCCGAACGGCGTGGACCCGCAGCGCGCGCACGAGCTCTCGCTGCAGATCGTCGCGGGCCTCCGCCGGTACAGCGAAGACCAACGCGTCCCGCTCGACCTCGATGCGGGCCTGCGCCCCGAGGGGCGCAACGGGCCGGTCGCCCGGTCGCTCGCGGCCTACGGCGAGTACTACCGGCGATGGTCGCTGTCGTGGGAGGCGCAGGCTCTCCTGCGCGCCCGCGGCGTCGCGGGCAGCGTGAAGCTCCTGGAGGAGTTCCAGCGTCTTGCCGACGACGTGCGGTACCCCGCGGCCGTCGACCCCCAGGGACTGCGCGAGATCAAGCGCATCAAGGCCCGTGTCGAGAACGAGCGGTTGCCGCAGGGCGCCGATCCGGCCCGCCATCTGAAGCTCGGTCCGGGCTCGCTCAGCGACGTCGAGTGGCTCGTGCAGCTGATCCAGCTGGAGCACGCCCACCGGATACCTGGCCTGCAGACCACCTCGACGCTCGGCGCGCTGCGCGCGGCGCAGGAGGCCGGTCTGGTCGGCGAGTCCGCGGCCGACCGTCTCGCCGAGGCGTGGCGTCTGGCCAGTCGCCTGCGCTCGGCCAACACCCTGCTGTCGGGTCAGACCAGCGACGTCCTCCCGACCGACCGCAAGAAGCTCGACGGGATCGGGCGGCTGCTGGGCTACCCGCCGCGATCGGCGACGCAGGTCGAAGAGGACTACCTGGGCACCACGCGGCGCGCTCGGCGCGTGTTCGAGCGGCTGTTCTACGGCTGAGCGGAGACCGTGGCGGAGAGCCAGGCGAGCGTCTCCTGCAGGGCCTCTTGTGCCTCGGGCCGGTCGAGATGGAACTGGTACTCGTGCGGCAGGGCAGGCTCATGGTCGGCGGGCCAGAACAGCTCCGTGACCGGCACACCCTGTGCGCGCAGCGCGTCGGCGAAGGGGATGGACTGGAGCCAGGTGAGGTCGTCGCCGTTGCCGCCGCTGATGTAGGTCGGCGGGAAATCCGACGTGGCGAAGTCGATCGTGGACATCGTCGCGCCCTGCGAGCTCGCACCCCAGCCCTTCGTCCCCGTGTACGCCCACAGCGCGACGTGGAAGCCCCACGCCAGCAGGCCGTCGAGCTCGGCCATCGCATCCAGGTCGTAGACGCCGCAGTTGAGGACGATGCCGTTCAGCTGTCCGGGATCCAGCGCCGGCTCCATCCCGAGCAGTCGCGCGTAGCGGTCGTCCGTCGTCAGGACCGCGAGCTGACTCGCCAGCTGCGCGCCCGCCGAGTCGCCGGCCAGCACGATGCGATCGGCATCCACCCCGAGGTCCTGCGCGTGCGCGTCGATGTACGCCAGCGCGCTGTTGAGCTGCTCGACCGCGCGGGGGTAGACCTCCTCGGGTCCGACGCCGTAGTTCACTCCGATCGTCGTGTAGCCCTCGGCCGCGATGATCCGCAGGTACGGATCCACATTGGCCGACGACCCGGAGATCCAGGCTCCGCCGTGGACCCACACGATCGCGGGAAGCTCGCCGTCGGCGTCCGTCGGGCGGAAGACATCGAGGGTCGCGTCGGCATCGCCGCTGTCGTCGTACGCCACGCCGAGGCGCTCATCGATGCCGGTGGTCGGCGCGTGCTTCTGCATCTCGGCGGCAGTCGCCGCGCCGTCGCTCTGGAAGAGCGACCGGATGAGCATCGCCGCCGGCCACGGGGTGATCGCCCCCACCACGAGGGTGACGATCACCGCTCCCAGGATGCCGAGCAGCGTGTAGCCCGCGATGCGCCGCCCCCGATGCCGTCGCGGCGTCGCGTCATCCTGCATGCATCCTCCGGTGGGTCGCAGTCAGTCTTGCAGAGGTTCCGACCGGCGCCCGGCGCCGACGCGTCGGCATCCGCAACGGAGAAGGGCCCCGGTCACCCGGGGCCCTTCTTCTGCTGGAGACGCCGGCTCAGACGCCGAAGTACAGCTCGTACTCGAACGGGTGAGGCCGCGCCGCGAGCGGCTTGATCTCGTTCTCGATCTTGTACTCGATCCAGGTCTCGATGAGCTCTTCGGTGAAGACGTTGCCCGCGAGCAGGAACTCGTGGTCGGCGCGCAGCGCCTCGAGCGAGTCCAGAAGCGAGTTCGGAACCTGGGGGATGTTCTTGGCCTCCTCGGGCGGCAGCTCGTAGAGGTCCTTGTCGACGGGCTCGTGCGGCTCGATGCGGTTCTTGATGCCGTCAAGGCCCGCCATCATCTGCGCCGCGAACGCCAGGTACGGGTTGCCCGAGGCGTCGGGTGCCCGGAACTCGATGCGCTTGGCCTTCGGGTTGGATCCGGTGATCGGGATGCGGATGGCCGCCGACCGGTTGCCGGCCGAGTACACCAGGTTGACCGGAGCCTCGTAGCCCTTGACCAGACGCTTGTAGGAGTTCAGCGTCGGGTTGGTGAACGCGAGCACCGCAGGGGCGTGCGCGAGCAGACCGCCGATGTACCAGCGCGCGAGGTCGGACAGGCCGCCGTAGCCGGCCTCGTCGTAGAACAGCGGCTTGCCTTCCAGCCACAGGGACTGGTGGGTGTGCATGCCCGAGCCGTTGTCGCCGAACAGGGGCTTCGGCATGAACGTCGCGGTCTTGCCCCACTGCTCGGCGGTGTTCTTGACGATGTACTTGAACTTCAGGATGTCGTCGGCGGCGTGCACCATCGTGTCGAACCGGTAGTTGATCTCCGCCTGGCCGCCGGTGCCCACCTCGTGGTGCGCGCGTTCCAGGATCAGGCCCGCCTCGATGAGCTTGAGGCTGATGTCGTCGCGCAGATCGGCCTGCTTATCGACCGGGCTGACGGGGAAGTAGCCGCCCTTGTACGGCGTCTTGTTCGCGAGGTTGCCGCCCTCTTCTACGCGACCGCTGTTCCAGGCGCCCTCTTCGGAGTCGACGCTGTAGAAGCTGGAGTTCTGCTTCACCTCGTAGCGGACGTCGTCGAAGATGTAGAACTCGGCCTCGGGAGCGAAGAACGCCGTGTCGGCGATCCCGGTGGAGGCGAGGTACTTCTCGGCCTTCTTGGCGACCTGACGCGGGTCCTTCGAGTAGATCTCACCCGTGCGCGGGTTGTAGATGTCGAAGACCATGATCAGGGTCTTCGCCTCGCGGAACTGGTCGAGGTAGGCGGTCGAGACATCCGGGATCAGCTGCATGTCCGACTCGTGGATGTTCGCGAAACCGCGGATCGAGGAGCCGTCGAACAGCTGGCCGACCGTGAAGAACTCCTCGTCGACGGTCGAGGCCGGAATGTTGAAGTGCTGCTGCACACCAGGAAGATCCGTGAAGCGGATGTCGAGGAACTTGACGTCCTCGTCCTTGATGAACTTGAGCACCTCGGATGAATCTTTGAACATGAAGGCTCCAGAGTTAGGGCATCGGGAACTGCCGCCCGCGTGCGGGCTTTCACGAACCGTACCCAAGGGGCATTGCCCGGCAGTGACACCATTGTTTCCGGCATGTTACGCCGACGTCGTTACGCTGTGTCGGTGACATCGAGCGAAGAGACCTACCCCGGGCAGCGCCTCGGCCTGCCGCAGAGCGGTCCGGGCTCGATAGCGAGGCTCGGTCGCCGGGTGGCCGCCCTCTTCATCGACTACGGCGCCGCGTATCTGATCTCGGGCTTCTTCGGCTGGGACGCCCTGGCGATCCTCACGATCTTCGCCCTGATCCAGATCCTGTTCCTTCCGACGCTGCAGGGCAGCCCGGGTCACCGCATCCTGGGGATGCGCGTGACACAGGTCGACGGATCGTGGGTGGGGCTGTGGCGGCCGATCGTGCGCACCGCGCTCCTGATCGTCGTGATCCCCGCCGTGATCTGGGACCCCGATCAGCGGGGGCTGCACGACAAGGCCGCCGGAACCGTGCTCGTCCGGTCTTAGCCGCGGCGTCAGCGGGGTCGCGGAGCGCGCACCTTGGTGGGGTCGATGCCCTTCGGGATCGGCAGCGACTCGAGCGACTGAGA
>JAESFR010000286.1_pt1 | contig 15003 bp, 12 predicted proteins | sample 9266191 | NCBI WGS metagenome assembly JAESFR01 (sample SAMN14503063, study PRJNA617104) | algae metagenome | isolation source: Pleurocapsa minor HA4230-MV1 and co-occurring heterotrophs from cement on... | place: USA: Nuuanu Pali Lookout, Hawaii | collected 2009-07-20
GACGACCCGGAGGACACCCCCGGCTCGCAGGTGCACGCCGACCTCGGCACCCAGGTCACGGTCGAGGCGAAGGACGTTCCGTCCGGCATCGACGCCGCGGAGCACGTCAAGGGACTCGAGTCGTCGCTCGCCAAGCTCGCGAAGCTCTTCGAGCACCGCCGGCACTGAGCGCTCCTCACGCGCGCTGCGCGCCGGCCTACGCGCGCTGCGCGCCGGGCATCGCAACGCGCTGAGTCGCGCCGAGGCCGACCGCCCGGGGCGCGAGGTCAGCGCAGTGAGTCGGCGACGCCGCGCAGGGCGTCCGCCGACCGGCGCAGCAGGCCGAGCTCGTTCGCCGAGAACGGCGTCTCGCGGATCGGCTTGGCGCCCGACGCGCTCACGACCGACGGCACCGACAGCGCGACGCCGTCGATGCCGTGATAGTCGTGCAGCACGGTGCTGACCGGCATCACGGCGTGCTCGTCGCCGAGCACGGCCTCGACGATGCGCGCGCTCGAGAGTCCGATCGCGTAGTTCGTGGCGCCCTTGCCCTGGATGACTTTGTAGGCGGCATCCCGCACGTCGACCGCGATCGCGTCGAGCTCGTCGGGCGTCATGCGCGGGTGGCCGTCGGTCTCCCACTCGAGGATCGGCACCGTGCCGATCGTGGCTTTCGACCACAGCGGGAACTCGGTGTCGCCGTGCTCGCCGACGATGTAGGCGTGCACGCTCGAGGTCGCGACCCCCGCGCGCTGCGCGAGCTTCCACCGCAAGCGCGACGTATCGAGCACCGTGCCCGACGCGAAGATCTGCTCGGCGGGCAGGCCCGTCTGCTCCTGGGCGAGCACCGTGAGCACGTCGCACGGGTTCGTGACGATCACGTAGACGGCGTTCGGGGCGACCTCGAGCAGCTGGGGCATCATCGTCTGGAGGATGCCGGCGTTCACGCCCGCGAGCTCGATGCGCGTCTGCCCCGGATTCTGCTTCGCACCCGCCGTGATGACCACGACGTGCGAGCCCTCGACGACCGATATGTCGCTGCCGCCGACGATGTCGCTCGATCCGGTGAACTGCGTGCCGTGCGCGAGGTCGAGGACTTCGGCGTCGACCTTCGCGGTCGCGATGTCGTACAGCGCGACGTGACGCGCCGATCCGCGGATCAGGGCGGCGTACGCGACGCTCGCCCCCACACTTCCGGCTCCGACGACGGTGAGCTTGGAGTTCTCGATGACGGCCATGCGACCAGTGTGGCAGTCCCCGCGTCGACGTGCTCCGGTGATCGCGCCGTGACTATTCGGTGGCGGCGGGAGCGGCATCCGTCGTCTGCGGGTTGCGGATGCCGAGCAACGAGACGAGCGCCCCGAGGGCCATCATCGCGCCGGCGACGATCGCGGCCCGGTAGAACCCCTCGAGGTCGAGCGAGCCGCCGACGATCGTGGCGAGCATCGCGATCACGAGGAGACCGGCCACGCGCGAGACGGCATTGTTCACCGCGGAGGCGATGCCGGACCGGCTCGTGTCGACCGCGCCCAGAATCGCCGCCGTCAGCGGCGAGACGGTCATCGCCAGGCCCACGCCGAACACGATCATGCTGGGGAGCACCTGCGTCCAGTAGTCGAAGTCCTCCTGAACGCTCAGCAGCAGCAGGACGCCCGCCGCCATCACGAGCGGGCCGACCGTCATGAACAGGCGCGGACCCCACTTTCCGGCGAGCGCGCCCATGCGCGAGCTGAGCAGGATCATGAGGATCGTCGTGGGGATGCTGGCGAGTCCGGCGAGTGTCGCGGAGAGTCCTGCGCCCTGCTGCAGATAGACCGCCAGGACGAAGCCGTTCAGCGACAGTGCGCCGTAGATGAAGAACGTCGCGACGTTGCCGGTCCAGAAGTTGCGGATCGTGAAGAGTCCGAGCGGGAGGATCGGGTTCGGCGTCGTCCGCTGACGGATGAGGAAGCCGGCGAACAGCAGGATGCCGCCGACGAGCGGAACCCAGATCAGCGGATCGGTCCAGCCGAGCCGGGGCTGCTCGATGAGCGCGAACACCGCCGCGCCGAGCCCGAACGTGCACATCGCGCCGCCGAGCCAGTCGATGTGCGTGTCGGGCTTGCGCACATCGTGCGCGGTCAGTCGGGTCAGCAACCACAGCGTGATGCCGATCGGCACGACATTGATCAGGAACACGAATCGCCACGACAGCAGATCCACGAACAGGCCGCCGACGAGCGGCCCGACGAGCATGGCGCTCGTCGTCATCGCCGTCCACAAGCCGATCGCCCTTCCCTGCAGCGGCCCGCGGATCGTCGACGTGATCAGGGCGAGCGAGCTGGGTACGAGGAAGGCGCCCGCCGCCCCCTGCACCGCTCGGGCGATGATCAGGAACACGGGCTCGGGGGCCGCGGCGATCGCGATCGACGCGATGCCGAATCCCACCAGGCCGATGCGCATCACAAGGATGCGGCCGAACGCGTCACTGACCGATCCCGCCAGGAGGATGAGCGCGCTGAGGGTGATGAGGTACGAGTCGACGACCCACTGCTGGGTGATCAGGCCGCCGCCGAGTTCGCTGCTGATCGCCGGCAACGCGACGTTGACGACGGTGCCGTCGAGGAACGCGACGAACGACGCGAGCGCAGCGATCCAGACCACGAGCCGCTGCTGGGTGTCCAGGGTCAGGCTCACGGTCTCAACCTAGACCTCTGTTCGCGCCCGGGGGCCGACCCGGGTCTCGGAGGTCATACTCTGTCCCGTGCAGGCGGATGCGGCATCCGTCGATGCGAAGGGAGATCGCGGTATGGAATTCGGACTTCACATCGCAGACTTCACCTGGCGCACCGGCCCGCAGGCGCTGGGCCCGGCGCTCGCGGCGCATGTGCGCCACGCCGAGTCCGCCGGCATCCAGCGGATCACAGTCATGGATCACTTCTGGCAGCTGCCGGTCATCGGTCCGGTCGAGCACGAAATGCTCGAGGCGTACGCGACACTCGGCTTCCTCGTGGCGCACACCGAGAAGGCGCTGCTGCACACGCTGGTGACCGGGGTGATCTACCGAGAGCCCGCGCTGCTGGCAAAGCAGGTCACGACCCTCGATGTGCTGTCGGGCGGAAGATTCGGGCTCGGGATCGGCGCCGCATGGAACGAGCAGGAGTCGCGGGGTCTGGGATTCGCCTTTCCGCCCGTGGCCGAGCGGTTCCGCCAGCTCGAGGAGACGATACAGATCTGCCTGCAGATGTGGTCGGACTCGGAGGAGCCGTACGAGGGCGCGATCTGGCAGCTGGAGCGGACTCTGAACTCACCGCAGAGCCTCACTCGCCCGCATCCGTATCTCATGATCGGCGGGGGCGGCGAGAAGAAGACGCTGAGGCTCGTGGCGCAGTACGCAGACGCCTGCAACCTGTCGGCGATGGGCGAGCTGCCGGCTCACAAGCTCGACGTGCTGCGCGGTCACTGCGACGCCGTCGGGCGCGACTACGACGACATCGAGAAGACCGCGATGATCGGGGTGGACCCTCAGTCCACGCCGGAGTCGGTGGCGTCGGTGGTTTCGGCTCTTGCCGGGCTCGGGTTCACCGCGACCTACGTGTTCTCGGTCGGAATCGACGAGCCTTCGCGGGTCGTCGATCTGATCGCCGGGGCGGCGGCTCTCGAGGCGGCGGCTCTGGGGTAGACGCGCTTTCGCTGCGCGGACCACGCACGGTGGCGCCGACTTCGCAGGATTTCGCCGAATCCTGCGAACTTCGCGCGGCCCTGCGTCGTTCGTCGCCGCAGACGCTCCCCCTTCGGGGACTCGGTTCGCCTGTCGGCGCGGCGTGTCGTAAGCTTGTCGGCGGTGACGTGTCCGAGCGGCCGAAGGTGCAACTCTCGAAAAGTTGTGTAGGGTAACCCCCTACCGTGGGTTCAAATCCCACCGTCACCGCCATTGTGAGCCGGATCGACCTCCTTCTGGGGAGGTTTCGATCCGGCTCATTCCTTTTGGATCGTTCTCGTTCTTCCTCGATTGTGGGCACGGGCTGATCAGGGATTTCCTCTGATGGCGTTTTCGGCGACGACAACAAGATCGAGGGCGATTGGGGCGGAACCAGAACGACTCAGCGCGACTGACATCGAGGCAGATTGGCGCCGTGCCCACACTTTGTCCACATCCTTCACGTGGACCACGGTAGGTCGGGCCGATGGAACTTCCGAACATCCGGACTTCGGACGGCACGATGTCACCGTGGGCGGCTGCACACCGTGCCTGCTCGTTCGCGGGCTTGCTGTCTGTGAACTTGCTTCCCGCACTCTTCACGTTCGGGTCCGCCGACGCTGGTGAGGTTGCTCAGATTCAGAAGGGCTGGGAGGCGACGTTGAGACCGGCCAGGATGAGGATGATGCCGATCGCGGGGGATGCGCGGATGGTGCCGGTGGAGAATCGCGAGTGGTGCGACGCCGGCTTCTACCATGCGCTGGATCGCGATAAGGAGTTCTGCCCTCGGACCTACTGGGTCGCCGTGGGCGGGCAGAATCCGATGGACGTCTTGAAGGAGTTGGGGAGCCGGGTTATCGCTCTCCGCATCAAGGACGCCGCGAAGCTGGGCGACGAAGTCGATCAGGTCGCGGTCGGTGCCGGCATCCTCCTGATCTCGGCGTCGCCGCCATTCTGAGCCGATCGATCTCCTTCTGGGGAGGCGTCGATCCGACTCATTTCTTTCATTTCACCGCGCATGAGGACGGCCGACGATGCAGTGCGGGTCAGAAGGGCCAGATGATCGGCACGTACAGCACCGCCACCGTGATGAACACAAGCGCGAGGGGCAACCCGAGCTTCCAATAGTCGCCGAATCGATAGCCACCTGGCTCGAACACCATGAGGTTGGCCGGTGTGGCGATAGGGGTGAGGAAGGATGCGGCACCGGCAACGGTGAGGGCCATCATGAACGGCTGCACGGACAGGTCGAGGGTCGCGGCGACGGCCACCGCGATGGGAGCAACGATCAGCACGGTCGCGGTGTTGCTGATGATCTGACCGAGAACCACGGTGAGCAAGACCAGAGCGAGCAGGGCGATGCGTGGACCGGCATCGCCGATGACGCCCAGCAGCCATCCGGCCACCAGGTCGGCGGTGCCGGTTTCGATGAACGCGGTCGAGAGGGGGATCATGCCGGCGATCAGCACCACGGTGGTCCACGAAATCGAGTGGTAAGCCTGAGTGACGCTGACGGTGCGGGTCAGCACGAGCGCGCACGCGGCGAGGAGCGCCGCGACGGCCGCCGGAACAAGGCCTGTTGCGAGCAGGAACACCATCCCCACGAGGATCACCATCGCCCGTTTCGCTCCCTTGCCGAGCGGCACGGAGCGGCGCAGATGCGTCGGTGCGTCGACGACGAGGACTTTCGCGCCCTCGGTCTGCTTCTCCAAGTCGTCCCACGTACCCTGTAGCAACAGCACGTCGCCCGCCTGCACCGAGAATTCCTGTCCCTTCAGGTGTTCTTCGCCGCGGCGCGCCGCCAGCAGCACCAGGTCACCGCTCGGCGTCACCATCCCGGCGCACAGACGCACCCCGATCAGGGGTGACCGGGGTGGTACGACCACTTCGGTGACGCCGTTGACCGGGCCCAGGATCGTGCCGGTGTCCAGGCTCAACGAGTACTGCTGCCGCAGCAGGCGTGCGTGCCGTACCAAGTCCATCGGCATCAGCGCGCCGTTGCGGCTCGGCAGCAGTCGGCGGCCGAGCAGCGCGAGGATGAAAATCGTGCCGACGATCAGTGGCAGCCCTACTAGCGCGAACTCGAAGTAGCCGAACGCTCGGCCGCCGTTCTCGTCAGCGATCTCGGAAACGATGATGTTCACGGGTGTGCCGGTCAGCAGCAGCAGGGAGCCGGCGTGCGCGGCGAACGCGAGTGGCATCAACAACTGCGACGTGGGGATCGCCGCTCGCGAGGCGACGACGACGACGAGCGGCAGCAGTGCCGCCACCGCTCCGTTCACGCTGATCAGCGCGGTGACTCCCGCTACGAGCAGCGAGATGACCACGAGCAGTGTCGTGCGCCGGGTTCCGGCGCGCGCAATGACCTTTTGGCCCGCCCACGCCGTCACGCCGGTCGCGTCCAGCGCCTCGCTCACCACGAAAAGCGCCGCGATGAACAGGACAGTCGCATCGCCGAAGCCCGCGAGAGCCTGCGGAAGTGTCAGCACGCCGCTGAAGAACAGCGCGAGCGCGACGCCGATCGCGACGACGCCCAACGGCAGCCGGTTGCTGCCGAATGCCACGATTGCCAACACCAGGATCAGCAGCGTAGCGACGACGGGGTCCACATCGCTCAGCGTAACGAGAGCAGCGCGAAGGTCGGCCGGGATGTTCGGCCGACCTGGCGCTCCGATACCGCCGCAGCACGATTTCGGAGGTTGTTCGTTCCGGCTTGCCGTAGACGGCGCAGAAGTCGCTAGCATGTCTAACAATCACGCGGGGAAGCGTGCCGTAGATGCCGGGGTTCTCCGATCGCGGAGGGCCCTTCGCACACGTCGGGGGAGCGTCGATGTCGAAGGCCCAGAGCAATCCGGCATCCACCGAGACCGTCACGTCGTGGCTCCCTCTCATCGTCGTGGTGCTGACCCAGATTCAGGCGTCCTTCGCGGTCAATGCGCTCACCGTTTCAATGGTCGGCATCACCACGGACCTCGACACGCCTGCAACATCCGTAGGCACCGCGATCACCGCTGGAACATTCGCCATGGCCGCGTTCATCCTCTTGGGCGCCAAGATCGGGGCGCGCTTCGGTACTCGCCGTGTCTTCCAGATCGCGGTCGCGATCCACGCTGCAGCGATGGCAGGGGTCGCCCTGAGCCTCAGCCCAGCGATGCTCTTCATCGCTCAGGCTTCCTCCGGTGCCGTCATCGCCCTGATCGCGCCGGCGCTGACGGTGTTCATCGCGACGAACTACCACGGAGCGCAGCAGGCGAAAGCGATCGGCCTGCTGGCGGCAGCGATTCCCCTCGCCGGCATCCTGGCCCTGGTGATCGCCGGCCTGTTCGCCCAGACGATCGGCTGGCGCTACTCGTTCGGCCTGATGGTGCTGCTGGGGGTCATCAACCTGCTGTTGAGCTTCCGGCTCAAGCAGATCCCCGCGCAACCGGACCTGGCCATCGACTGGACCGGGGCGATCCTCGCCGCCGTGTCGATCATCCTGCTGAGCTTCGGATTCAGCGGATTGAACGCGTGGGGCGTGTGGCTGGCGACTGATGCCGCACCGTTCACCGTGCTGGGGATCTCACCCGCGCCCCTCCTGATCATCCTGGGCCTGATCGGCGGGCAGCTCTTCTTCGTCTGGATCGCGCGCCGCCAACGCGAGCACAAGTCGCGCATCTTCGATCTGCGAGTGCTGGCTACCAGTTCAGAGCTGGCGGTGACCGCGTGCATGGCGATCATGCTCTTCGTCGGCACCGCTGCGAACTTCCTGATCCCGCTCTACATGCAGGTCGTCCAAGGCCTCACGGGCCTTGCGACATCGTTCTCGATCATCCCGTACACGATCTCGATCTTCCTGGCATCCACCTTGATCGCCTACCTGTACGACAAGTTCCCGCCTCGGGTCCTCGCGGCTGCCGGATTCGTCGTCGTCGCATTCGCGCTCACGCTGATCGCGTTCACCATCCGCGGTGAATGGGGACAGTTCTTCATCGTGAGTGGGCTCATCCTTCTCGGTCTCGGGCAAGGCTCCATCGTCGCGCTCGTGTTCAACACGCTGCTGTCAGCGGCCCCGAAACAGCTCGCCGGCGATGTGGGCGCCTGGCGCGGGCTCGTCCACAACCTCGCCGGCTCGGTCGGCATCGCCGTGATCAGCGCATTCGCCGTTGGGATGCTCGCGACGATCATCGCCACCTCGGCGCAGGACCATCCCGAGATCTCGCCTCAGCTGATCAGCGAGGTGAACATCGACGACGCGAACTTCCTCACCAATGAGCAGCTCGAAGATGTGCTCGAGAGCACGTCCGCGTCCGATGCCGAGGTCGACGCAGCGATCGCGATCAATGAAGAGGCCCGACTGCGCGCGCTGCAGATCTCCTTGCTCGCCCTCGCCGGCCTCGCGCTGCTCGGCATCGTCCCCGCCACGCGGATGCCGCGCCGCATCGCAGGAGAGCTCCCCGAACAGGTGGAGCCCGACGACAACGACACGATCGATGTCACGGTGCCCCTCAACCCCGACGCTGCGGAAGAGACGAAGGAACGCGCATGACCCGCCGACCCAACAGACTCATCCCGGATGACTTCCCGACGCTGCCGGGACTCGACGCCATGAATCGGGTCGTGGTCACCGCAGGTCGTCTTGCCGACGCCGAAGTCCTCGGCTTCATCGTCCACGACGACGCGGAGGTGCCGACGGAACTCGGTCTGGATCGAGCGGCACTCACCCGGGCCGGTTTCGACGCCACGGTGGGATCGACTCTCGTGATCCCCACGGCTGCCGGTCCGGACCTCGTCGCGGTGGGAGCCGGACAGATCGGCGAACTGGACACGGTGAAGCTGAGAGATCTAGGAGCGGCATTCGCGCGCGCCGCGTCCCGCCGCGCACGCATCTCCCTCACTCTGTCCGACCCCGGCACGCCCGCAGAAGCAGCTCAGGCGGTCACCGAGGGCGCGGTGCTGGCACGCTACCGGTACACCGTGTTGCAGACGGCGCCGAAGAACACCGCGCTTGCCGCGCTCGGGGTCGACATCGCAGGTGCCGACGAATCCAGGGTGCAGAATTCCGTCGAAGCCGGTCTGGTCGCGGCACGCGCGACGGTGGTCGCCCGCGACCTGGCGAACACACCCCCCGGTCATCTCACGGCAGCTGACCTGGGCGCCGTTGCTGAGCAGCTCGGCGCTGAGTACGGCTTCTCCGTCGAGCTCTTCGACAAAGAAGCACTCATCGCGCTCGGGTGTGGCGGACTACTGGGAGTGAACCAGGGCAGCGTCGAAGAGCCGCGAATGATCAAGCTCTCCTACCGACCGCCCGGTGAACCTTCGGGGCATCTGGGCCTGGTCGGCAAGGGCATCATGTACGACTCCGGCGGCATCAGCCTCAAGCCGTCGGACCCGATGCACCTGCTGATGAAGATGGACATGGGTGGCGCCGCTGCCGTCCTCGGCGCCTTCACCGCCCTGCGCGACAACGGCGTGACGGCAAGCGTCACCGGGTGGCTGATGTGCACCGACAACATGCCCTCCGGAACCTCCTACAAGCTCGGCGACGTGCTCGTCGCCCGAGGAGGTACGACGGTCGAGGTGAAGAACACGGATGCCGAGGGACGCCTCGTCATGATGGACGCCCTCGTGCTGGCGAACGAAGCGAATGTCGACGCGATCGTCGACATCGCCACGCTCACCGGGGCCGCGCTCATGGCCCTCGGGCAGGCGACCGCGCCCGTGTTCGGAAACGACGACGCCATGATCGCGCTCGCTCTCGAGGCGGGACGCGAGGTTGACGAGCCGGTGTGGCAGCTTCCGCTGGAGCGCAAGTACCGTTCGCAGCTGGACTCGGACATCGCCGATATCTCCAATCTCGGCGGCAAGTACGCCGGCGCCACGACCGCAGCGTTGTTCCTCGAGCACTTCGTGGGAAGCACACCCTGGGCACACATCGACATCGCCGGGACCATGCAGTCCGACACCGATGATTCGTGGCGCTCGAAGGGCGCGACCGGCTTCGGCGCCCGCATCCTTCTGGAGATGTCGCGACGTTTCCCTACCTAGTCAGCTGACCCGCACGCAGCTCGCTCGTGGTTCAGGCTCACCTGCCCGGAAGACCAAACGCCAAGGAAGGCGAACGCCATGTGTCTAGCTTGTGATTGGGCCGAATTCATCAAGGGTGAACAGCGTCGGATGGCAGGGCCCGGCCCTGTACCGCGTGCGGCGGACTCTGCGATACCCGTTGATCCTGTTGCGGGTGAGGGCATCGTGTTCACGAACGGTGTGGTTCACACCGTGGTCGAAGGTGCGCCCGCGGCTCAAGCGGTCGTGATCGACGGAGGCGTCATCGTCTACGTCGGCGACGACGCGGGCGCTGGAGAGTTCGAGCGACCGGGGATGAGAGTCGTCGACCTGCAGGGCAGGATGCTCATGCCCGGGTTCGTGGAGGCCCACATTCACCCGATCGTCGGCAGCACGATCACCCGAGGTGTGGACCTGCAGTTCGACACGCGCGAAGAGACACTGGCCGCGTTGGTGGCCTACCGCGACGAGATCGGCGACGTCGACCTCGTGCGCGGCTTCGGCTGGCGATACACCGCATTCCCCACCACAGGACCCACGAAGGAAGACCTCGACGCGATCTGGCCCGACCTTCCCGTCGTGCTCATCGCCATCGATGGTCACTCGGCCTGGGCCAACTCGAAGGCTCTGGAGTTGGCCGGGGTCACCGCCGCAACGCCGGAGCCCAACCCGGGATTCAGCTACTTCCAGCGTGATGCCGACAACAACCCCACCGGGTGGCTGGTCGAAGTGGCCGCCATCTTCTCGGTGATCATGGCCATCGCCCCGTACACCCCCGAGTACATCCAGCAGTCAGTGGCCGAGTGGATGCCGAAGGCGTCGGCTGCAGGGATCACCAGCGTCTTCGACGCCGGACTCATCCTGCTCCCCGAAGACGACGGATTCCAGATCTACACCGAACTGGAACGCCAGGGCCGGCTACCGTTCCGACTGATCGGTTCGTTCTACCACTTCGACCCCTCGATCGACCCCCTGCCAATCATCACGGGACTGCGCGAGCGATTCGATACCGACCTCGTCCAGGCCCGAGTGCTCAAAGTGAACATCGACGGCGGCGATGCCCAGCGAACCGCGGCGATGCTCCATCCCTACAGCGACGACCCTGCAGTGAGTGGTGACACGATCCTGCCGGTCGACGTGGTCGAGGACATCGTTCTGCGGGCCGATCGGGAGGGCATCGATCTGCACTTCCACTCGTTCGGTGACCGCGGTATCCGGGTCACCCTGGACGCCCTCGCGCGGGCGATCGCCGAGAACCCGCCCCGCGATCGACGACACACGATGGCGCACCTCGTCCTCGTCGACGACGAAGACCTCTCGCGCTTCGCCGAACTCGGAGTGATCGGCCAGTTCTCCGCGCAGTGGTCGGTACCGGATGCCTTCTGGGCCGGGGTCACCCGTGAGCGCTGGGGGACCGAACGAGCCGACAAGACGTATCGATTCGGGACGCACCTGCACTCTGGCGCCATGCTGACGCTCGGCACAGACTGGCCGGCTGCCAGCCACTACAGCACCTACGAGCCGCTGAAAGCCATCCAGATCGCGCTGACCCGGCAGGAGATCGGCAAGGAGGACTCGACCGATCCATTGCCCCCCGCCGCCGAGCGGATCACCCTCGAGCAGGCGATTCGCGCCAGCACGATCGACGCGGCCCACCAGCTTCGACTCGACGACAAGGTCGGCACGATCGAGGTGGGCAAGCGCGCCGACCTCATCGTGATCGACGAGAACCTGTTCGACCTGCCGCCGTCCGAGATCAGTTCGGCACGAGTGGTCATGACCGTGATGGACGGGCGAGTCCGTCACGCCGAGGTGTAGAGCCCCGTTCCGTCGCACGCAGGATTCCGCTTGCGGACACAGCCACGCCCGTCACTGCAGGCCCGAGGTCAACCGGGCGAGGTTGTCGCGTACCTTCTGGCGCGGGGGCCGCGTCATCCATTCGTCCAGCGACAAGCGATCACTGCGCTCGCGGTAGTGATCTTCGACCAGGCGCATCTGATCCACGAAGCGTCGACTGCGCACCAGCAGCGACTCCTCCATGTTGAGGCTGAAAGACCGGATGTCCATGTTGCTGGTGCCGATCACGGCGACGTCGTCGTCGATGCTGAAGTGCTTCGAATGCAGCACCGTGGGTGGACTCCTCCGGTACGAAGTACGGGCTCGTGATGCTGATGCGTCGTCGTGCGTTTTGGAGCATCAGCGCGAACAGCTTGAGGTTGTTGTCGTTCTCGAAGCTCGGGCCGCTGGGCACGACCTGGATGTCCACCCCTGCGACCTCGTCGATGCCTGCCGTCGCGGAGTCCGCGTTCGCGCCGGCATCCGGGTGTCCCTCGATGTCGAGCACTTCGCCGGTCTCGCTGTACCAATCGGTTGCGAACACGGCATCGAGCTCGGCCACACTGGGCCCCTCCACCCGCACCATGAGCTCCTTCGAGTGCAGCCCGAGACGCGCGCTGACCTTCTTGTGGTAGCTGTCATTGATGAGGTTCTGCGACCCGGTGTGGCCGACGATTCCGTCAACGACCACGAGCTTGCGGTGGTTGCGGAGGTCGCGTCGCTGCCACTGGCCGCGGAGAGGTCGGAGGGGAAGCATCGGGTGCCACTCGGCGCCCATATTGCGAATCGCGTTCTGCGTTTCGCGACGGTATGGCCCCGGGATCGCCCCCGACGAGGAACCTGCTGAGGTCGAGCCGCCCCTACGCCTGACGAAGTAACTGGCGAGGAAGATTTAGCGCCTAAACTATTGTCATGACAGTCATTGCGCTTTTCGGGGCGACGGGAAAGACCGGCCGGCGCGTGCTGGCGCGTGCTCTCGAGCAGGGGTTCGACGTGCGCGCGCTCGTGCGCAGCCCCGGCAAGCTCACTGTGTCGTCGCCGGCACTCACGGTGGTTCAGGGGGACGTTCTCGACGCAGCGGCTGTCGAGCGGACCGTGGAGGGGGCGGATGCCGTGCTCAGCCTTTTCGGGCAGGTCAAGGGCTCACCACCGCGCTTGCAGACCGACGGCACCGCCCTCATCGTCGCGGCGATGAAGCGCCGGGGCGTCACCCGCATCGTGACTCTGTCCGGCGGGGGACTCCCGGCCCCGCTCGATCGTCCCGGTGTGCCTGACAAGATCATCCGATTCCTCCTGAAGACCCTGTCAGGGCACGTGCTGGCGGACGCCAAGGGGCACCTCGAGGTGCTGGAGGCCTCAGGGCTGGATTGGACGGTCGTGCGCGGCCCGCGCCTGACCGAGAAGCCCGGCGTGGGCGCATACCGGGTCGGCTGGGTCGGGGTGAACGCGAGCACGCAGATCAGCCGTGACGATCTGGCGGACTTCATCCTCACGCAGATCAATCACCGCACCTTCGTCAACCAGCTGCCGTTCGTGAGCGCGTGACATGGCGATGAACACGATGACCATCGCGCGCTCGACGCAGATCGGCACCGTTCTGGAGTCGATCATCTCGCTCTCGCGTTCACTCGCGGCCCCCCGCTCGACCCCTTTCGGCGACACGGTCCTCACCCGTACGCAGCTGGAAATCCTGTTCGTCCTGGCCCACGACGACGGGCCGGTCACCCCAGGCCGGCTCGCTGCGACGATCAAAGTCACCCCGAGTGCGATCACCCAGACGATGGACCAACTGCGCGATCAACACCTCGTCGAGCGGTCCTCCTCCCACTCCGATGGTCGGGTACGCATGTGGCGGCTGACCGAAGCAGCCGCCGCGCAGGTGGCCGCGTTCGAGTCCGCGACCGTCGCTCGCGCGGAGCCGTGGTTCGCCGACCTCTCCGTGGATGAGCTGGAGCACCTTGCGGCGCTGATCAGCCGCGTGGCGGCTGCCTGATGGGCGCCGTCTTCGTCACGGGGGCCACCGGTTCGGTCGGCTCCGCCCTCGTGGAGCGCCTGATGGAATTGGGGCAGCCGGTGATCGCTGGGATCCGCGACCCGAAGGACGGTGAGCGAGTGCCCGATGCCGCGGAAGCCCGCCCGTTCTCCTTCGACGACGCACCGGCAGCCATCGAGGACGCTCTCGAGGGCGCGGACCGGCTCTTCCTCATGCGCCCGCCGGCGATCGCCGATGTTCAGGCCAAGCTGTTCCCTGTCATCGACGCGGCGCGACGCCGCGGCATCCGTCAGATCGCCTTCCTCTCGCTGCAGGGAGTGCAGGTGAATCGGAAAACCCCTCACCATGCCGTCGAGCAGTACCTCCGTGAAACGAAGAGCCCGTACACGTTCCTTCGACCGAACTTCTTCATGCAGAACCTCTCAAGCACCTACGCCGGTCCGATCCGCGAGCGGGACGAGATCTTCGTCCCCGCCGGCCGGTCGCGGACCGCGTTCATCGACGCGCGCGATGTCGGCCGAGCAGCCGCAGCCACCCTCACCAGCCCCGGCCATATCCGCAAGCCGTACACCCTGTCAGGGCAGCAGAGCCTCAGCTACCGCAACGTCGCCGAGATCATGAGTAACGTCTTGGGCCGTCCAATCCGGTACGCCAGACCGAGCGAAGACCTGTACTTGGCCGAACTGGCCGCGAACGGCGCGACCGAGGACTACATCACGGTCCAGAAGATGATCCACAAAGTCGTGCGGCTGAACATCTCCGCGTTGCCGAACCGCTCCATCCAGAAGCTGACAGGGAGTCCTGCGGTCACCCTGAGGGAATTCGTGTCCGACTACGCCAAGGTGTGGAAAGCGGCCAGACCCTGACGCCCGTGCCCTGGGGGCCAGGGCAGAGTGGCAACCGCATGTTCGAGCGTTCACCGGCTTGATGAGAGTTGAACGGTACCGCGAACCCGGACTTTCGACGCCACGCACGACACCGCGCTTGAATGCGCTCAGGAGTAAGGGTTCGGATCCCCGTGCTTCTCCCCTGCTTCCAATCCTCTACTTCAGGCTGGCGGGCGAGTCGGTGACGATGTCACACTGGACGAGGCCAGCGTGATCTGCCAATCGCTGGGCGTACCGACATCACCCGAATATCGTGCCCACCGCCTGCCCACAACTGAACACAAATCAGCCCGATCGAATCGGATTGAGACATGATTCCACAAGCCTCGAAACAGCGAGATCCCGGGGTTTCCGGTCGAGCAGGAACGAGAAGGATCGAACCTCTTTGGGTTCAAATCCCACCGTCACCGCCATTTTGAGCCGGATCGACCTACTTCTGAGTAGGTTTCGATCCGGCCCCTCTTCGCCAGGCTGGTTGTGAGTCAGTTCACGATCGGTGAGGGAGGTGCGGGGTGTCGATCACTCCGGGGTTCACGACGGCGGAGATCCGCGAGCTCGTGCATGAGTATCAGCTGGTGGCGCAT
>JAESFR010000287.1_pt1 | contig 14982 bp, 15 predicted proteins | sample 9266191 | NCBI WGS metagenome assembly JAESFR01 (sample SAMN14503063, study PRJNA617104) | algae metagenome | isolation source: Pleurocapsa minor HA4230-MV1 and co-occurring heterotrophs from cement on... | place: USA: Nuuanu Pali Lookout, Hawaii | collected 2009-07-20
GACGGCGTTCCGGTCAACGCGGTCCGCGGATTCCTCGACATCATCACGCGCCTGGTGACGACCTACGAGCCGACGCACCTCGTCGCCTGCTGGGACGACGACTGGCGGCCGCAGTGGCGCGTCGACCTCATCCCGACGTACAAGACGCACCGCGTGGCCGAGGTCACCGCCGTCGGCCCCGATGTCGAGGTCGTGCCCGATCCGCTCGAGGTGCAGGTGCCGATCATCCGCCAGACCCTCGAGGTCCTCGGCATCCGCATCGTGGGCGCCGCCGAGCACGAGGCCGACGACGTCATCGGCACGCTGGCGACCGACGCCGGGCTGCCGGTCGACATCGTCACCGGCGACCGGGACCTGTTCCAGCTCGTCGACGACGCGAACGACGTGCGGGTGATCTACACCGCGCGCGGCATGAGCAACCTCGAGATCGTCACCGATGCCACCGTGGTGAAGAAGTACGGCGTGCTGCCGACCCAGTACGCCGACTTCGCGACTCTGCGCGGCGACTCGTCCGACGGGCTGCCGGGCGTCGCGGGTATCGGCGAGAAGTCCGCCGCGAGCCTGCTCGCCACGCACGGCGATCTGCCCGGCATCATCGCGGCGGCGGAGGCCGGCGAAGGCATGTCGGCCGGCATCCGGAGCAAGATCCTCGCCGGGCTCGACTACCTCGAGGTCGCGCCCACGGTCGTCGAGGTGGTCAAGACCCTCGACCTCCCCGGCGCCGACGCACGCCTGCATGCGCTCGACGACAGGGCGCGAGCGGATGCCGCCGCGCTCGCCGAGCGCTGGGCGCTGGGCTCGTCGATGACCCGCATCATCGACGCGCTGGATGCCACCGCGACCCCCTGACCCCTTTTCAGACCCGTCGAGATGACGGAAAGTGTCGCCTCCGCGCGCGGCGGACGACACTTCGCATCCCCTCGATGACGGCGCACGACGCGCATACTCCCCCGGGAGTACCGCAGACCTCCGGCGGCCGGACGAAACGCTCAGACTCCCCGGCGTACCCTCGATCCATGCCCCGGAACACCCCGTCGAGTGCGCTCGCCGACGATGTCGGCCTCCGCTTCGGCTCCGCGCCGACGGTGATCCTGATCCTGCCCGTCGTCCTGGCGTTCCTCGTGCAGGTTCCCGGCACGATCGCGGTGTCGGGGTGGCTGAACATCCCGCCGCGATTCGCGCTGATCAGCACGATCCTCGCGGGCGCCTCCGCACTCGCACTGCTCGCTGCCCGACGGTGGCCGGGACCGACCGTCGTCGTCGTCGCTGCGCTGACTCTTGCCGACCTGTTCGTCCCGCCCGATCTGTCGCCGCCGTTCGTCGCGCTCGCGTTCGCGATCGTCGGGGCGGTCGTGCGCCGGGCGCGGGTGTGGGCGATCATCGCGGTCGGAACCGCCTGGATCCTCGCGATCGCCGCGATCGGGCTCCTCGACGCGCGAGTGCACCCCTTCCGGATCGCGATCACGACGGCGGCTCTGGCCGCGTGCTTCGCGATCGGCGAAGCGCTGCGGAGACGTCTGGACCGCGGGATGCTGCGGCGCGCGCAGCTGCAGGAGCGTCGGCGCACCGCCGAGCAGGACGAGCGCACGCGGATCGCGCGGGAACTGCACGATGTGCTGGCGCACTCCCTCAGTCAGATCGCCGTGCAGTCGGGAGTGGGCCTGCACCTGTTCGACCGAGAACCCGAACGTGCGCGCGACGCCCTGGCCAGCATCCGCACGCTGAGTGCCACCGGACTCGATGAGGTCCGCGGCGTGCTGTCGTTCCTGCGCGGCGACGAACCGGCCCTGGACACCGCACCGCTCACACCCCAGCCGCAGCTGGCCGACCTCGCCGCGCTCGCGGCGCAGCGCACCGGCCTCGGGCTCGAGGTGAGCGTCGACGACCGGCTGGAGAGCGCGCGGCCGCCCGGCGCGGTCCAGACGACGGCCTACCGGATCGCGCAGGAGGCGCTGACCAACGTCGTCCGGCACTCCGGCGGGGCGAACGCGACGATCACCCTCGCACGACGCACGCAGGGCGGGCGCGACGATCTCGTCGTCGCGATCGAAGACGACGGGACCGGCCTCGGGCCCGCGACCGACGAGGGCGCCGGCATCCGAGGGATGCGGGAAAGGGCGGAACTCGCCGGCGGCGACGTGACGCTCTCGCCGGCCGAGCGCGGCGGCACCGTCGTCGAGGCGCGACTGCCGTGGGAGGGCGCGTCGTGATCCGCGTCGCCCTCGCCGATGACCACCAGCTCGTGCGGGCGGGCTTCCGCGCGCTTCTGGAATCCGAGCCCGACATCGAGGTGGTGATCGAGGCGTCCGGAGGCAGGGAGCTCGTCGAGGCGCTGCGGCGGACACCCGCCGACGTCGCGCTCGTGGACATCCGGATGCCGGACGGCGACGGTCTCGAGGCGACCGAGCGCATCGTCGCCGACCCGGCCCTTTCGGGCGTGCGCGTCGTCGTCGTGACGACCTTCGAGGTCGACGAGTACGTCGGCCGCGCGATCCGGGCGGGTGCCAGCGGCTTCCTGGTGAAAGACACCGAGCCGGTCGATCTCCTCCGCGCCGTGCGCGTGGTCGCGAGCGGCGACGCGCTCCTGTCCCCGGGTGTCACCCGGAGACTTCTCGAGCGAGCCGCGGCCGGCATGCGCGACCCCGCCGATCGCGCTCGGATCGCGGGCCTCACCGAGCGCGAGAACGAGGTGCTCCGACTCGTCGGGCAGGGACTGACCAACGACGAGATCGCCGCCCGGCTGTTCCTCTCGCCGCTCACCGCCAAAACCCACGTGTCACGGATCATGCAGAAGCTCCATGCGCGCGATCGCGTCCAGCTCGTGGTGATCGCGTACGAATCCGGGCTCGTCGCCCCCGGTTGGCACTAGGCGCTACTTCCCCGGGAGCACGCGAACTGCCTCCCGTCGCGGGATTCGCCGCTGCGCACGCGTCTCTTGACTGGAGTCAGCAGTCGGGCGCGGTCGCGTCCGGCGTCGACCGAGAGGGAGAACATGTCCACGAGCCTTGCCGCCGCAGGTGCGGCGCAGCAGATCGTCGGGGCGCACATGGTGGGGTGGGGGCCGGGCTTCGGGTGGTGGTTCCTCCTGATCCCGCTGTTCTGGATCCTGGTGCTGGGCGCGCTGTTCGCGATCTTCGGGCGCCGGTGGCGCCGCAGCGCGATCGAGAATCAGGCACGACTCATCCCCTCGCGCCAGGCGGAGGCGACGCTCGCGGAGCGCTTCGCGAAGGGCGACATCGACGAAGTCGAGTACCGCGCCCGGCTCGAGGTGATCCGGGCGAACGCGGCTCCCACCGCGTGATCGCCGTCCGGGCGCGTCAGCGGCGCGCCCGGACCGCGGCCTCCGCCGCCAGCAGCGCCACGCAGTAGACGACCGCGAGCACGACGAGCAGGGCGAGTGAGGCGGTCCAGCCGCCGGTCGACTCGTGCAGCGCTCCCATGACGGGCGCTCCGAGAGCGCCGACGGCGTAGCCGCCGCCCTGCACGAGCGCGGACATGCCGGCAGCCTCGGCGTCGTTGCGGGCGACGGTCACCATCGCCGTGAAGATCACCACGAACCCGCCGGCGTGCCCGATCGCCCCGATCAGCAGCCAGAGCCAGGTCAGATCGACAGACAGCAGCATCCCGGTGGTGAGCACGAGCCACGAGACGCAGATCGTCACGGTGGGCACGATCGGCGGCGTGAAGCGGGCGAGCAGCGGAACGAGGAAGGCCCCGAGGATGCCGGCGCCCTGGAAGAGCGACGCCAGCGCGCCGGCCCCCGCCGGATCCAGCCCCAGTTCTTCGGCGGTGATCGTCGGCAGCCACGTGGAGAGCCCGTAGTAGATCGCGCACTGGATCGAGAACGCGATGAGCAGCATCCAGGTCACCGGCCGTCGCGCGATCGAGCGCTCGTCGCGGGCGACGACCGGCATCGGACCGGTGAGACTGGTCGCGTCGAGATCGCGCACGATCGCACCCGCCGCCCGCTCGCCCGAGTACCGCTCGCCCCACTCGTCCCCGGAGAGTCGGCCGCGGCGCACCTGCGCGCTCCAGAGCGCGATGCCTGCGAGCGTCAGCGCCGCCCAGGCCAGCAGTGCCCCCGGCCATCCGATGAGCTCGGCCAGGGGCGCTGTCAGGAGCGAGGTGAAGAGCGATCCGGCGTTCAGCGTGGCGACGTACGCGGCCGTCACGACGGGCACCCGCGTCGCGGGCACATCGCGCCGGATGATCACCGGGATCACCACGTTCCCGATCGTGACGGCGGCGCCGATCACCAGCATCCCCGCCAGCATCCATCCGAATCCGGGCAGCGCCCGCACCACGGTGCCCAGCAGCACGCCGCTCAGCGCGAGCAGGAGCGCGAGTTCCGCACCCGCGCGACGGATCACGAGCGCCGCGAGCGGCGTGAGCAGCGCGAACATGAGGACGGGAGCGGACGTGAGGAGTCCCGCGGTCGCCGACCCGATCCCGAGGTCGTGCTCGATGTCGCGCAGCACCGGCGTCGGCGCCACGATGGGCCCGCGCATGCTGAGCGCCGCCACGAGGACGCCGACGATGACGAACCACGGGATGCCGCGGGCGGCGCGCGCCGGAAGCGAAGAGCTCACAAGCCGAGGCCGACCGCGATCGTCTCCCGCCCCCACGCGTAGTGGTTGCCACCGCACTCGAGCGCGAACTCGCCTAGCGCCGATCCGCCGGTCCACCCGTACGCCTGAGGATCGTCGAGCTCTGCGTCGGTGTGCAGCGCGACCATCGCCTGCAGTGACTCGTGCGACGCCTTCAGGAGCGCCAGCAGCTCGACGAGCCCGGTGCCCTGCCACTGCACCCGCAGATCCTCGTTGAGTCGTGCGAGATCGCGCCACGAGTACCCGTCGGCGGGGATCGCCGGAGAGCCGCCCGTCGTGCCCTCCGCGGACCAGCCCTCCAGTAGGACGTGCCACGCGTGCAGGTGGGCCACGACGTCGCGGATGCTGCGATCCCGGCCGGCCCCCGCGAACGACTCTCCGCGCCGCGCATCGGGCACACCGTCGATCATCGCGAGGAGCGCGGCGAACTCGGCATCGTTGCGCTCGAGCAGCTCCGCACGCGTGAAGGTCACGGATCGACCGTACCGCGCGGGTGTGCCGCGGCTCAGCGCCTGCGGGCCGTCCATTCGCGCAGCAGCGCGAGCGGCCAGGTGGTGACGATCCGGTCCGCAGGCACGCCGGCCCGCTCGGCCCGCTCGGCCCCGTAGTCCAGGAGCGACAGCTGACCGGGGGCGTGGGCATCGGAGTCGATCGAGAACAGGCAGCCCTCGTCGAGGGCGATCGCGATCAGCTCGTCGGGGGGATCCTGCCGCTCCGGCCGCGAGTTGATCTCGACGGCGACGAGGTTCTCCGCGCACGCGCCGAACACCGCGCGCGCGTCGATCGCCGACGGCGGGCGCGTGCCGCGGGATCCCTCGACGAGCCGGCCGGTCACGTGCCCGAGCACGTCCACCCGCCCGCTCGAGACCGCGCGCACGAGCCGCCGTGTCATCGGTGCGCGCTCCATGCGGAGTTTGGAATGCGCGGAGGCGACCACGACGTCGAGTTCGCGCAGCAGCGCGGGCCCCTGATCCAGGCCGCCGTCTTCGAGGATGTCGACCTCGATGCCGGACAGCAGCGTGAACCCGTCGCCGCTCATCCCGGCGACGATCTCCAGCTGTGCGCGCAGCCGCTCGGGCGACAGGCCGTTCGCGACACGCAGGCGCGGCGAGTGGTCGGTGAGAGCGAGGTATTCGTGGCCGAGGGCGCGGCCCGCGTCGACCATCAGGTCGATCGAGGTCAGTCCGTCCGACCACTCGCTGTGGCTGTGCAGGTCGCCTCGGAGCAGCCGGCGCAGGCCCGATTCCCGCTCGACGCCCGCGCGCTCCCGGAGGTCCAGCAGGTACGCCGGCACCGCCCCGCCGAGGGCTTCCTGGATCACCGCGAACGTCGAGTCGCCGATCCCCTTCCGGCGGCGCAGAGACGCGGCATCCCGCAGTTCCGCATCGCTGAGTCCTGCGATCGCGTCGGCCGCCGTGCGGAACGCCTTCGACTTGTACCGCGACGACCGCTCGCGCTCGAGAAGCGTCGCGATCTCGGTGAGGGCGTCGCGCGGGTTCATCCGGTCAGGCCGATGCCGGGGTCACGTGACGATCGCCCGCTTCACCACGACGGGCACGCTCGCGAGCCGGTGCAGCGCCCACCCGAACAGGATGGTGAGGACGCCGACGCCCACGGCGAAGAGCGAGACCCCGTAGGCGACGACCGAGGTGAACAGCGACGCGCGCAGGAACGACGCCTGCATCACGGTGGAGCGCACGGGGTCGTCCTGATCCAGTTCGGCGTACGTCTTGCCGTCGGAGGCCTCCAGCGCGTGCCGGTTGATCGTGTCGGCCTGGACGAAAGCGGTGAAGGGTCCGGTGACCTGCTGCCCGGCGAAGTAGGCCGCGTCGTCCGGGATCGTGATCTTCTCGGCGGTCAGCTGGTTCGTGACGCCGATCCAGGCGATCACGCCCACCAGGATCAGAAGGGCTCCGCCGATGATCCCCAGGATGCCGACGGCCTTCACCAGGCCGACCTTCTTCACCGGGGGTTCGATGGCATCGGTCGCGTCGGTCATGGCTCCTCCTGCGTGACTGCGTGGCGAGTGTGCCTTCACGTTATCGGCGGGTGCGGAGCGCGCTCAAGGAACGTGCCGTGAACAACCGGGTCCGCAGCGGGTCAGCCGAACGAGCGCGTCGTGGCGACCCAGGTGTCCAGCTTCTCCGAGGCCGCGCCCGTGTCGATCGCCGCGGCGGCGGCATCCCTCGCTTCGGCGAGCCGTTCCAGGATCGGCCGCTGCACCTGCGTCGCGTCCTGCGAGAGCCGGAATGCGACGATGCCGGCCGCGGCGTTCAGCAGCACGATGTCCCGCACCGGCCCCTGCTCGCCCGCGAGCACGCGTGTCACCACGGCCGCGTTGTGCTGCGGGTCGGCGCCGAGCAGATCGTCGATCTGCGCGAGCGGGATGCCGAGATCACGCGGATCGAGGTCGTGCTCGTGCACGTCGCCCCGGCTCACCTCCCACAGCCTGCTGTGACCTGTGGTCGTCAGCTCGTCCAGTCCGTCGTCGCCGCGGAACACGAGAGCCGTCGCACCGCGGGTCTGGAACACGCCGGTGATGAGCGGGACCCGGTCGAGGTGCGCGACGCCGACAGCGTTCGCCTCGGCGCGGGCCGGGTTGCACAGCGGGCCGAGGAAGTTGAAGACCGTGGGCACGCCCAGCTCGGCGCGGGTCGGTCCGGCGTGGCGGAATCCGGGGTGGAACGCCGACGCGAACGCGAAAGTGATCCCGGCTCTCGACAGCGTCTCGGAGACCTGGTCGGGCGTGAGGGTCAGGTCGATCCCGAGCGCGGAGAGCACGTCCGACGAGCCCGACGCCGAGCTGGCCGCCTTGTTGCCGTGCTTGACCACCGGAACGCCGGATGCCGCCGCCACGACGGCCGCCATCGTCGAGACGTTGACCGTCCCGAACCGGTCGCCGCCGGTGCCGACGATGTCCAGGACGTTCGGGTCGACCGGCAGCGGAAGCGCCGCCTCGAGGATCGCGTCGCGGAAGCCGACGATCTCGTCGACGGTCTCGCCCTTCGCACGCAGAGCCAGCAGGAATCCGCCGAGCTGCGCGGGCGTCGCATCGCCCTGCATGACCTGCCTCATCGCCCAGGTCGACTCCGAGACGCTCAGATCGCGGTCCTCGAGGAGTGTCGTGAGGATGTCCGGCCAGGTGTACAGCTCCGCCATGGCTCAAGAGCCTAGCCGCGCACTGCGGCGGACTCCGGACGTATGACATCGAAGCGCTCCGCTCGGCGTGCTCGGATCGTCGGGCGCCGGGCCGCCGGATTCCCAGCCGACTCCCGGCTCGCTCGAAGGCCGCACCGAGCCGCGGAGGGAATAAAACCACGCATGGATGCGATCCGGCGGGCTCCGGATCGGCCATAATGGACACGTGACGACCACGACAGCGACCTACTCTCAGGCCATGCGTTCCGTCAAGCGTCCTGACCCGGTCGCCGTCGGAACGATCGTCTGGCTCGGCAGCGAGGTGATGTTCTTCGCGGGCCTGTTCGCGATCTACTTCACGCTGCGCAGCACCTCCCCCGACCTGTGGGCGCAAGAGACCCAGCTGCTGAACATCCCCTATGCGACGGTCAACACGATCGTCCTGGTGCTGTCGTCGGTGACGTGCCAGATGGGCGTGTTCGCCGCCGAGCGCTTCCAGCCGTATTCCACCCGCAAACGCGGCTGGCTCGGATGGGGCATGGTCGAGTGGTTCTGGCTCACCTTCGCGCTCGGTGCGATCTTCGTGTCGGGCCAGGTGTGGGAGTACGCCCAGCTCGTCGCGGAAGGGATGCCGATCAGCGCGAACTCGTACGCGTCGGCGTTCTACCTCACCACCGGCTTCCACGCGCTCCACGTCACCGGCGGCCTGATCGCCTTCCTGCTCGTGATCGGCCGGGCGTACGCCGTCAAGAACTTCGGGCGCAAGGAGATGACGTCCTCGATCGTGGTGTCGTACTACTGGCACTTCGTCGACGTCGTCTGGATCGCCCTCTTCCTCGTCATCTACTTCCTGAAATAGACCGGAGCTGATCCCGACATGGCACGAGAGACCAAGCGCCGCTCGAACGGTCGCCGCAGCCCCTGGGCGGCGGCAGCCCTCATCGGCATCGGCCTCCTGATCACCGGTGGCGTCTACGCCGGTGCATCCGCGGCGATGGCCGCGAACACCGAGACCCCCGTGGCGTCCGCGCTGACGGTCGAGGACGGCAAGAAGCTGTTCCAGGCGAACTGCGCGACCTGCCACGGCCTCGATCTGCAGGGCTCGAACGCCGGCCCCTCGCTGTACGGCGTGGGCGAGCTGGCCGTCGAGTTCCAGGTCGGCACGGGCCGCATGCCCCTGCAGGCGCAGGCCCCGCAGGCGCCGCAGAAGCCGGTGCAGTTCACGCAGGAGCAGATCCTCGCGATGGCCTCGTACGTGCAGTCCATGGCGCCCGGCCCGACGTTCCCCGACGAGGAGACCATCGACGGGCAGGGTGACGTCGCACGCGGCGCGGAGCTCTTCCGGGTCAACTGCGCGATGTGCCACAACGTCGCCGCGGCCGGCGGCGCACTCACCGAAGGCAAGTACGCGCCGGCGCTGACGAACACCAGCGCGCTGCACATGTACGCCGCGATGGTCACCGGGCCGCAGAACATGCCGGTCTTCAACGACATGACGCTCACGACCGAGGACAAGCGAGACATCATCTCGTCGCTGCTGTTCCAGCAGCAGAACCAGTCGCCCGGCGGGTTCTCGCTCGGCTCGCTCGGGCCGGTCTCCGAGGGCCTGTTCATCTGGATCTTCGGCATCGGCGGCCTGATCGCCCTCACCGTGTGGATCACGGCGAAATCCAACTGATCGATTCGACACAGCAACCAACGAGGATCACCATGGCACACGAGGACGACCCGCTCGAGCACGAGAGGGCTACGTGGCAGCCCTCGCCCGGGGTCGCCGTCCAGGTCTCCGACCCGGTGCAGCCGCCGGCTCTCGCTCCCCACCGCGAGCGGATGACCGACAAAGACCCCGTGGCCATGAAGCACGCGGTCCGCACGGTCTACACGCTCTTCTACCTCTCCGTCGCCGCGAGCATCTGGGCCGTCGCCGCCTACATGCTCTTCCCGATCGAGAGCGGCGCGCTGATCGACATCCGCTACAACAACCTGTTCGTCGGGCTGGGCATCGCGCTCGCGCTGCTCGCGATCGGCATCGCCGCGATCCACTGGTCGAAGGCGATCATGTCGGACAAGGAGTACATCCAGGTCCGGCACGCCACGCGGGGGCGCGACTCCACGCGCACCGCTGCCGCGTGGGCGTTCAAGGATGCCGACGAGGAGTCCGGCTTCGGCCGGCGCGCACTCGTTCGCAACTCGCTGATCGCCGCGGTGATCGCCTCGGTCGCCCCCGGAATCGTTCTGTTCCGCGGTCTCGCCCCGGAGGGCGAGAACCCGGTCGAGCTGCTCGAGACCACGATGTGGACCGAGGGCATGCGCCTCGCGCACGACCCGGAGGGCACACCCATCCGGGCCGCGGACGTCACCCTCGGGTCCGCCGTGCACGTCATCCCCGAGGCGCTGGCCGAACTCGGACACGAAGAGGGATACCTGGAGCAGAAGGCCAAGGCGATCGTGCTGCTGATGCGCCTGCTGCCGGAAGACCTCAACGAGACCCCCGAGCGCGCCGACTGGTCGTACAACGGCATCGTCGCGTACTCGAAGGTGTGCACCCACGTCGGTTGCCCGGTCGCGCTGTACGAGCAGCAGACCCACCACCTCCTCTGCCCGTGCCACCAGTCGCAGTTCGACGTGGCCAACGGCGCTGCGGTCATCTTCGGCCCCGCAGCGCGTCCTCTGCCGCAGTTGCCGATCACGATCGATGACGAGGGCTACCTCGTCGCCCGCAGCGGCTTCACCGAGCCGGTCGGGCCGAGCTTCTGGGAGCGCCATTGAGCACCTCGACTCACCCCACAGAGAACCTGACACCCCAGCCGGCGGTGCGCGAGGACATGACCGACCTGCCGCCCGGTAAGGACGGTGCGCCGCTCGGCGGCCGCTTCCTCGGTGCGACGGCGAACTACATCGACGAGCGCACGAGCCTGTCGGGGTTCGTGAAGGAGCTGGGCCGCAAGGTCTTCCCCGACCACTGGTCGTTCATGCTCGGCGAGATCGCGATGTGGAGCTTCGTCGTCGTGCTCCTGTCGGGAACCTTCCTGACCTTCTTCTTCCAGGCCTCGATGGTGCCGACGCACTACACCGGCGCGTTCCTGCCCATGCGGGGCGTGGAGATGTCGGCCGCGCTCGACTCCTCGCTGACGATCTCGTTCGACCTGCGCGGCGGGCTGCTCGTGCGTCAGATCCACCACTGGGCCGCCCTCGTGTTCGTGGCGGGCATCGGCGTGCACATGCTGCGCATCTTCTTCACCGGTGCGTTCCGCAAGCCGCGCGAGCTCAACTGGGTCATCGGATTCGTGATGTTCATCCTCGCGATGGGCGAAGGCTTCACCGGCTACTCGCTTCCGGATGACCTGCTCTCGGGCAACGGCCTGCGCATCATCGACGGCATGATCAAGGGCATCCCGCTGATCGGCACCTGGACCTCGTTCCTCCTGTTCGGCGGAGAGTTCCCCGGCACCGCGATCGTCGGCCGCCTGTACACGCTGCACATCCTGCTGCTTCCGGCGATCCTCGTCGGGCTGCTCGTGGTCCACCTGATGCTCATGGTGATCAACAAGCACACGCAGTTCGGTGGCGCGGGGCGTACGAACAGCAACGTCGTGGGCTACCCGATGATGCCGGTCTACATGTCGAAGATGGGAGGCTTCCTGTTCATCACGTTCGGCGTGATCGTGCTGATCGCCTCGCTGTTCACGATCAACCCGATCTGGAACTACGGACCGTACGACCCGTCTCCGGTGTCGGCCGGCACGCAGCCCGATTGGTACATCGGCTTCGCCGACGGCGCCCTGCGACTCGTTCCGCCGGGCTGGGAGATCGTGTTCCTCAACCACACCTGGTCGTTCAACATCCTCGTCCCGCTCGTCGGGCTGGGCCTGTTCATCGTTCTGGTCATGATCTACCCCTTCATCGAGGGCTGGGTCACGGGCGACAAGCGCGAGCACCACATCGCCCAGCGTCCGCGCAACGCCGCCACCCGCACCGCGATCGGCGCCGCCGGCGTCACGTTCTATGCGGTGCTGTGGGCCGCGGCATCCTCCGACATCATCGCCACGCACTTCTACGTGACGATGGAGGGCGTCATCCACACGCTCCAGGCGCTGCTGATCCTCGGGCCGGTCATCGCCTACTTCGTCACGAAGCGCATCTGCATCGCCCTTCAGAAGAAGGACCGCGAGATCGCGCTGCACGGCTACGAGTCCGGTCGCATCGTGCGTCTGCCCGGTGGCGAGTACATCGAGGTGCACCAGCCCGTCGACGAGTACGAGCGCTGGAAGCTGGTCGACAACGAAGGGTACGAGCCGCTCGTGGTCCGTCCGAACTCACGGGGCCGCATCCCGTGGCACGAGAACATCCGCGCGGCGATGTCGCGGTGGTTGTTCGAGGACCGCCTCGCTCCGCTCACGCAGTCCGAGCTCGACGAGGCCGTCGCCCACCAGCACCACGAGCTGGAGCACATCGCCACCGAAGAGGACCTCGAGATCCAGGGTGCGCACGAGCGGGCCGGCGTGCCCGACGCGCCGCACGTGCCGATCGATGACGGACACAGGTCCGAGACGGCGGTTCGTCCGTCCAACGTGATCGTCGCCGAGAAAGAGGCCCCGTCCAAGGACAAGAAGCCCTCGACGGACTGAGTCGGCAGAAATCCGACGGCGCCTGGCGCTCCTTCCTCCGGAGGACGCCAGGCGCTTGTCGTAGCGTGGGGTCATGACCGATGCCCTCACGTACTTCTCCGCCAAACTCCTGCACGAGACCGATGCGTCGGACGTGTACGCCGCCCAGAAGGCCGGCGAGCAGTTCGTGCTCGTCGACGTGCGCAGCGACGAAGCGTGGGCCCAGGGGCGCATCTCCGGTGCGATCCACCTGCGACGTCAGGAGATCGCCGAGCGGGCCTCGGCCGAGCTCGATCGCGACGTGCCGGTCGTGGTCTACTGCTGGAGTCCCGGCTGCAACGCCGGCACCAAGGCTGCCGTCGAGTTCGCCCGACTGGGCTTCGCCGTCAAAGAGATGATCGGCGGCTACGAGTACTGGGTGCGCGAGGGACAGCCGACCGAGAACGATGAGGGCGCGCTCCCCCGGACCTTCGACGCCCAGGTCATGGTGGTGCGCGCCCCCGTCGCCGTCTGAGACCGCGCCGCTCCGAAGCGCACCCCGATCACACGGGATCCAGCTGCTCGCAGAAGCGTCCGGCGGCGGCGCCGTGGAACACGGCCGGCCACGCGTCGGCGCCCTCTTCGCGCCCCGCCTCCACCTCGAAGACCGCCGCGGTGACATTGTCTCGGGATGCCGCGGCCAGAGCGGCTGCGGCGATGTCGGCGGCCGCCTGCTCGACGCTCGGCGACGACGCCACATAAGTCGCCAGCTGTTGGTCGGAGACATAGTCGGTGACGCCGTCGCTGCACACGAGCCAGCGGTCGCCGACGTGCGCAGGCAGCTCTGCCACGGACACCGCATCATCCTCGGCGCCGTGCAGAGAGGCGGTGATGACGTTGCGGTGAGGATGCGTGGCCGCAGCCTCGGGCGCGATGACGCCGCTGTCCACGAGCGTCTGCACGAAGGAGTCGTCGCGGGTCTGCCGGGTCAGTTCTCCCCCGGAGAACCGGTAGGCCCGCGAATCGCCCGTGTGGGCGATGAGGAGCGATCCGGCCTCCGACACGAACACACCCGTGAAGGTCGTCGCCATGCCGCGCAGGGCCTCGTCACGATCGACGTGAGCGCGCAGCTCCCAGTTCGCCCCTCCGATGCGGACGGCCAGCGCATCCGCATCGGGCAGCCGCGCACCGCCGGCGATGACCCGATGCACGAGCGACGCCGACGCCAGGTCTCCCGACGGTCCGCCGCCGACGCCGTCCGCGACGGCAACCGCCCAGCTCGACGTGAACGCGGCGTCCTGATTCACGGTGCGGTACGCACCCGTCTCGGACACGGCAGCGGAGCGCAGCCGGACCGGCGACGGCATGTGGATGCTCAGCGCGCGAAGTATCCGCGGTAGTACTCGTACACCCAGCCCACGATGGCCACGACGAACACACTGAGGCCGATCGGGAACAGCCAGGTGCCGACCGCGAGCCCCAGGATTCCCAGGGCCGCCGAGAACGCCAGGACGATGGGCCACCACGACCAGGGGCTGAACTCGCCGAGCTCCGGGTCGCCGTCGTCGATGTCGGAGGTCAGGACGTCCTCAGGCAGCTCGCCACCCTGCGCCTTGTGCACACGACCGATGTAGAAGGCGATCAGCGCCGCCATGAGGGTCGCGAAGAGCAGGGCGACACTTCCCACCGGCTCGAGGCCCGTGTACCACGACTGGTCGGGGCTCGTGAGCATGGCCCAGGCCGTGTACACGACCGCCATGAGGAGGAAGAAGCCGGCCAGCAGCCACCACAGTCCTGCGTTGGTGCGCATCTACTTGACCTTCCCTTCGTCCAGATCCACGACCGGGGCCTCGGGTGCGTCCTTCGCCGGCCCGACACCCACCGGGATCCCCGCCTCGGGGTGGTTCAGATCGAACGCCGGGCGTTCGCTGCGGATGCGCGGGATCGACGTGAAGTTGTGCCGCGGCGGCGGGCAGGACGTCGCCCACTCGAGCGAGGCACCGTAGCCCCAGGGGTCGTTGACCGTGACGCGGGGCGCCTTGCGAGCCGTGATCCAGACGTTGAACAGGAAGGGGATCATCGACGCACCGAGCAGCATCGCACCGGCGGTCGAGAGCTGGTTCTCCCACAGCCAGTCGTCCGCGGCGGAGTAGTCCGCGTAGCGGCGGGCCATGCCGTCCACGCCCAGCCAGTGCTGGATGAGGAAGGTCATGTGGAAGCCGATGAACAGCATCCAGAAGTGCACCATTCCGAGACGCTCGTTCAGCATCCGGCCGGTCCACTTGGGCCACCAGAAGTAGAAGCCGGCGAACATCGCGAACACGACGGTGCCGAACACGACGTAGTGGAAGTGCGCGACGACGAAGTACGAGTCCGACAGCGCGAAGTCCAGGGGCGGAGAGGCCAGGATGACGCCGGTCAGACCACCGAAGACGAACGACACCAGGAAGCCCAGTGCGAACATCATGGGCGTCTCGAACGTCACTGAGCCTCGCCACATCGTGCCGATCCAGTTGAAGATCTTCACGCCCGTCGGAACGGCGATCAGCATGGTCATCAGCGCGAAGAACGGCAGCAGCACCGCACCGGTGACGTACATGTGGTGAGCCCACACGGCGACCGACAGGGCGGCGATCGCGATCGTCGCGTAC
>JAESFR010000288.1_pt1 | contig 14844 bp, 18 predicted proteins | sample 9266191 | NCBI WGS metagenome assembly JAESFR01 (sample SAMN14503063, study PRJNA617104) | algae metagenome | isolation source: Pleurocapsa minor HA4230-MV1 and co-occurring heterotrophs from cement on... | place: USA: Nuuanu Pali Lookout, Hawaii | collected 2009-07-20
CGGCATGACCGCCGAGCAGACGGAGCTCGAAGCGGGCGACGTCCTCTTCTTCCACGGAAGCATGGTGCACGGCTCGGGTCCCAACCGAAGCGCCGATCGCTTCCGTCGCTCGTTGATCTTCCACTACGTTCCGCAGAGCAGCACGGAGATCGCCACGTTCTACAACCCGCTGCTCACTCCCGGCGGTGATGAGGTGATGGTGACGGAGTCCGCACTCGGTGGTGCGTGCGGCGACGGTTGGATCCCGTCGGGACCCCATTGACGGCACGCCGGTGCGCACTCACGCGCCGGCGCGGATGCCCTGTCCCATCTCGTCGAGCTGCGCGACGATCTCGTGCGGGCTCCGCTCGCCGATCTGCTTCTGCAGCATCGACGTCTTGTCGAGCATCAGGTCGCGGAGTGGTCTGAGCGGCGCGGGGACGTGGTGGAAGACCTTGCCGAGCACGTACGCCTGCTGCACCTGTCCGGTCGTGTGCGGGATTCGCTTCTCGTCGTATCGGGCGAGCGCCGAGGTGACGGCCGTCGTGTCCGTGAGACCGACTCCCGCGAGCAGCTGACCGAGGAAGTAGCCGTCGCAGATCGACATCCCCGCGCCATAGGCGGCATAGGGCGAGGTGGCGTGCGCGGCATCGCCGGCGAGAGTGACGCGACCGCTTGACCACTTCTTCAGGGGCTTGCGGTCACGGATCACCCAGCGCTGCACGTGATCGTCGCTGGTCGCCTCGATGAGCGTTGTCAGCGGCGCTCCGAAGTCCCGCCGTGCGAGCCCGAGGGCGTGTACACGGAGGTCGGCGGGAGCCGGCGCGTCCGGATCGCACGCCTCGAGGGTCCACCACTGGTAGCCGTCGCGACCGTCGCTGCGGATCGCGGTGTACGAACCCTGCACTGTGCGCGAGTGGGCGATGATCGCCTCGCCGTGCTCGGCGTCCGGGACGTCCGCGAACGTGTACCCGCCGATGATGTGGAGCTTGTGCTCGCGCTTGGGTGAGGCGCCCCACAGGTGCGCGCGAACCGTTGAGTCGATGCCGTCAGCACCGACGAGCAGTGGAGTGATCCGGGTTGAGCCGTCCTTCATCACCAGTTCCACGTGGTCGCCCGTGTCGGTGATGCGGGTGACTTCCTGATTGACCTGGAGCATTCCTTCGGGGAGAGCAGTCAGCATCCGTCGGTACAGGTCGGGCCGCAGCATCCCGATGAAGCCGCCTCCGTACGCGTCGACGACTGCCGGAGGGATGTCGATGTCGGCGCGAACGTGCCCCGCGGCGTTGCGGAATGTGCTGTGGCACGGCGCACCGAGATCGGTCACGTCCACGCCCATCTGCTCGAGCGCCTTGATGGGCGGGGGCCACAGGTTGAGGATGTTCCCCGCGGGACGCGCCTCGGGGTATCGCTCCAGGATGACGACGTCGTGCCCAGCGGTGTGCAGCGCGAGGGCAGTGGCCATTCCCGCAGGGCCGCCCCCCAGGACCACGATCGGAGATGTCTCGGATGTCATCAGTACTCCTCATCGAGTTCGACGCGACATCGTCGCCGCTCTAAAACTATAAGGGTCTTACAGTTACACGGGAACCATGAGTGTAGAAGCGGGCGAGGCCCGGGATATCGTGAGCAAGGCGAGGGGAGGGCGCATGACCGATGCCGGGCACGCGGTGCGACCCGCCAAGCAGGAGCGCAGCCGGGCAGCATGGGATCGGGCGCTCGATGTGGGCTGTGCCCTTCTCGAGCAGGGTGGCGTGGACGCTGTGACCATCACCGCCGTGTGTCAGCAGGGGCGGATCTCACCGCCCTCGCTCTACGCGCGCGTCGATGGGCGGGCGGGTCTGATCGCGGCGATCTACGAACACGGGATGCTGCGGGTCCGCGCCCTCGAGGACCGCACGCTCATCCCCCTGGCTGACGGGGATGCGTCCGTCGACGCGCGCATCCGGCACGTCGCCGCGGCCGTGCACCATGTCTTCCGTGCGGAGCAACGGCTGCTGCGCGCGGTGATCGGCTCTTCCGTGCAGGATGATCGGATCCATCGACGTGGAGTCGAGGAGTCCCGACGCGTGCAGGCCGCGATGGTCCGGCTGCTCGAGCTCCCGGCTGATGTCGGCCGCGACATCGCCGCGATGCTCTTCGCCGAGATGATCGTTCACACCGTCTACGGCGGCGAGTTCACGGCGGACGACGCCGAAGACGACGATGCCTTTCTCGATCGGTTGACTCGAATGGGAGTCGCTCGCGCCGCCACGTGACCCGGTATCGCCGGGTTGTGCCTCCCACGCCGTTCTCGCCGGCACGAGTCAGCGAGATCGACCGGTCTATGCTCGGCTACGACTCATCACGTGCCGCGGCTCTGGACGAGAGCGCAGAGCGCCGCCGGCGGGCCGCCAGAATCGCTGCTCCCGCGGCGAGAAGGATGGCCGCGAGCATCAGGGGAATGGGAGACACGGTCGTGCCGCTCGCCGCGAGCGTCCGAGTCGTATTCATGGCCTGTGCGCTCTCGGCCGGTGGTGGCGGAGGGGTCGCGGACTGCACCACGACGGTCTGGGTCGGGTCGTCGATCTGGACGTCCTCGGCGATCGGGGCGGCGGACTCGTCGGTGCCTGCATAGATGCGCGAGAAGGAGACGAGACTCTCGCCCGCGTAGCCGGACGGGACGGTGAACGTCAGCTCGACCGAGCCGTCCGGCTCGCTCGGCGTGAAGCTCGTCTCGGCGGTGAGCGGTGTGGCGCTCGCATCCGATCCACGCATCAGTACGCTGCTGACGGTGTACTCGGTGCCCGGGTCCAGTTGTTCGTACGAGACAGAATCGACCAGTGTGCCGCCGGAGACGGCGAGAACCCGATCGCCGTCTGCCTGATCGGTCAGCGAGGAATGGATGACGGGTGAGCCGATCACGAGGGTCTGCTGCGGGTCGGTGAAGTCGGCGTGCCGGGCGACCGCGTCTCCGGGGGCCGCGACGTCGAAGAGCCAGACGGTGGCGACGAGGGTGCGTCCGGCGTAGCCCGAGGGCACGGTGAGCACGACGTCGATCGTGCCGCTGGCCTCGGTCGGCGTCAGCGACATCAGCGATTGGATCGGTGTCGCAGTCCCGTCGGGATTCTCCAGATCGACCAGGAAGATGTAGTCATCGCCTGGGACGAGGTTGTCGTAGGTGACGCGCTCGGTGACCGTGCCGCCGCTCGGCGGCAGCATCCGCTCGCCCAGCAATGCGCCGTGCACGGATGGCGCCCGGATCACCAGGGTCTGCAGTGGATCGGTGAAGTCGGCGTACCGGGCGACCGCGTCGCCGGGGGCCGCGACGTCGAAGAGCCAGACGGTGGCGACGAGGGTGCGCCCGGCGTAGCCGGCGGGCACGGTGAGCACGAGGTCGATCGTGCCGCCGGGCTCGGTCGGCGTCAGCGACATGAGGGATTGGATCGGCGTCGCAGACCCATCCGGATTCTCCAGATCGACCAGGAAGATGTAGTCGTTGTCGACGGTGAGGTTGTCGTAGGTCACTCGCTCGGTGATCTCGCCGCCGTTGGGCGGCAGCGACCGCTCGCCGAGCAGTTCACCACGGACCGTGGGTGCGGACGCGGCAGCCGAAGCCGGTTCTGCCCCGCCTTGGAGGACCCCCGCCGCGACGACGAGGGCGACGGCAACGGACGCCGCGAGGAGGCGCGGGAAGCGGCGCCGAGGAAGAAGGTCAGCGTGCACGGGAAATCCGTTCTGGCGGATGTCGGAAGGCGGGTTGCAAGCGCGTCGCCGCGCCAGCATCCCCAGAGTCCCGCGAGTCGTGCCGCGGGCGCAATGGACTCAGGTCGCACCTTCCCTGGCAGAGTGCCCGGCCTTCGGACCTCGCTGCTGGTTCGCGATCCTCCTCGCCTTCGCGCGGGGCAGGCGGCGGTCGTTCACCGTTCGCGAGGAGGCGTGCGCGCTAGTGCGACCAGACCGCGAGTTCGTTGCCCGCCGGGTCGACGAAGTGGAACCGGCGGCCACCGGGAAAGTCATAGATGTCGTGTCGGATGGTGCCGCCGGCGTCCGTCACCCGTTCGCGCGCAGCTTCGAGGTCATCCACGTACAAGACCGCGAGCGGCTGACTCTGAAGCGTGGCGTTGTCGACGGCGTTGAAGCCCGCCGTCACCCCGCTGTCCGAGGTATCCAGGTACTCGCCGTAGTCGGTGAAGGCCCAGGCGAACGCCTGTTCGTAGAACGCGCGTGCCGCGGCCAGATCGGCGCCGGGGCCGATCGGGAATTCGATGAGGTCGATCTGATTGTGCACTGGCATGGCCCCGGTATAGCAGGTACCCCTGACCTCGCGGGGTGGACGGAACTCGGCCGGGATGCGGAGTAGCGTCGCGACCATGGACATGCTCTCGGGACAGGAGATCGCGGCGGCCGACCTTGCCGATTGGCGCAAACTGGCACAGGGTCTGCACGCCCGCTACCTCGTCGAGGAGTTCAGTGCCGGTGCGCGGTTCCTCGTCGCGGTGGGGGAGGCGGGTGACGAAGTCGGGCACCACCCGCGCGTGTCGATGGGCGACGGATCCGTCGATCTCGAGCTGGTCAGCGATGACGCCGTCTATCGCGCCGACGATGGCGTCGAACTCGTCGTGGAATGGGTGACTCAGCAGGATGTGGATCTTGCGCGACGGATCACCGATATCGCCGCCGCACACGGATTGGTCGCTGACCCCACGGCGGTCAGCGAGATCGAACTCGGCCTGTACTCCGCGCGCTCGGGGACCATCGCTCCGATGTGGGCTGCGCTGCTCACCGGCCATGCCGAGTCCCAGGGTCGCGGGTCACCCAGCGACGAGGTCCGGGACGCCACCGGGCGGATCCCGAATCTCTGGTTCGAGGAACCCGACGCGGAAGACCCCGCACGTCAACGATTGCAGATCGAGGTGTATGTGGCGGTCGAGGCGGCCGAGCAGAGGATCGCCGCGGCCGTCGCTGCGGGAGGGACCGTCATCGACACCAGCAACGCGCCATCGCTCACGGTCATCGCCGACCAGGAGGGCAACACCGGGATCGTCTGCGTCGACGTGTCCGCCGCGAAAGCGCCGTGACGAAGCAACGACTCGACCAGCCATCGCCGCCTGTACGGGGAGGGATCCTTGACAGCTCGTGACCACGCCCGGGACTGAGCTGCTGCGTTCGTGCGGGCTAATGTCGGACGGCGTTGGGTCTCAGCAGGATCTTCAGCGCGACGGCCCATATGTCCCTGATCCTCGATCCGAGTGAGTCAGTCACAGCACCTGGGGAGATCATCACACCACCTTGGTCAGAGCTGGGCGAGCCGGGGCAGGACAGACTCAGCCAGGCGGCCGGTGGTCGCAACCTGGTCATTCGGCCGTACGCCGAACACGACGAGGTCGATGCCGAGATCGGCGAGGCGCTGCATCGTCGGCCAGAACTGCTCGGAGTCGGGTTGCAGACGGGTGGCCATGATCTGCTTCTCGATCGCGTCGTAGTCCGTGCCGAGCGCGTCGCAGTGGCCGCGCAGCACGGTGAGCAGATGCGCGACGTCGTCCGGGTCGAAGGCGGTGAGGTTCACGATCTGCGCGTACTGTGCGGCGAGGCGGAGAGTCTTCTTCTCACCTCGGCCGCCGATCATGATCGGGGGATGCGGGGAGCTCACGGAGCGCGGGCTGTTCAGGGTCTCGGCGAGGCTGTAGTGCGTGCCCGCGAACGGGCCGTTGTCCTCGGACCACATCTGGGTGACCACCCTCAGGGTCTCTTCGAGGCGCTCGAAGCGCTCACCGAGCCCCGGATAGGGCACGCCCAGAGCGAGATGCTCTCGCTCGTACCAAGCGGCGCCGAGGCCGAGGACTGACCGTCCGCCGCTCAGCACATCGAGGGTCGTGGCGATCTTGGCCAGCAGGCCGGGGTGCCGGTAGGTGACCCCGGTCACGAGCGGACCCAACCGCATGGTGCTCGTCAGGGCCGCGACGTAGCCGAGGGTGGTGAACGCTTCCAGCATGGGCTCGGCGGGGTCGCCGGCCGCCTCCATCTGGAACCAGTGGTCCATCACGGTGAACTGGCTGAAGCCGCCCGCCTCAGCCCTGGTGGCGGTGTCCGCGACGGTATGGGCGATCGATCCGCTATCGGGGGTGGTGTAGTTCCAGAGGTGGATTCCTGCGCGCATGACGCCAGGCTATGCCTGAGTGCCGGCGCTAGCGCGGTCTCGTGCGAGCCGGCGCCTGGTCGGCGGGCACGAAGACATCGACCTGTGTGCGGCCGCGCGACGGGACAGGTCGGTGATCGGGTTGTATGTCAGCCGCGGAAGTCGCGATGGCACGTTCGAGCACGATTGGAGAAGACTACGGATTCTGCGCTACGTATCGTGTGGAGTGACGGACCGACCGGAAAGGAAGAGTGATGGCAGGCAAGACGGGCGAAGGGAGCGGATTCTCCGACGAGGAGAAGGCCGCGATGAAGCAACGCGCAGATGAGTTGCGGTCGACGAAGGGGCTCAAGGGCGCCGCGAAGCTCGCGAAGGAACTCGAGGCGTGTATGGAGGCGATCGAGGCACTCGACGGCATCGACGGCGAAGTCGCCCGCGCAGTGCATCGGATTGTCAGCGAGCTCGCACCTCAGCTCAACCCCAAGACGTTCTACGGGTTCCCCGCGTACGCGGCTGACGGCAAGGTCGTCATCTTCGTGCAGCCAAAGTCGAAGTTCGACACCCGTTACCCGACGGTGAACTTCGATGAAACCGCGAAGCTCGACGACGGCGACATGTGGCCGACCTCGTTCGCCGTGGTGAACGTGTCCGCCGCCGTGGAGAAGCGGATCCGCGAGCTCGTGACCAAGGCCGTATAAGCCCATCACCCGCGGGTCCCACCGGATCCCCTCGCGGGTATCGCCCGTTGACGATCAGGCCGGGTGGCGCTCAAGCGGAATCCGCTTTCGATCGTTATCGCGATGTGGCTGCGTGATTGGCGGGTCCGGCGCCCCAGCGTGCGAGCGTGTCGATGGTTTCGCGTAAGGCGAGCCCGCGCTCGGTCAGGGCGTACGCCCGCGTGTTATGCCGAAGTGGGAGCCGGTACAGCACGCCGGCTACCTCCAGTTCGCGTAGGCGCGTGGCGAGCACGTTCGTTCCCATTCCGAGATCGCGCTGGAGGTCGCCGTAGCGCTGCGGACCGTCGAGGAGGCGCTCCACGATGAGCAGCGCCCACCGCGCTCCGACGATGTCGAGGGCCGCAGCGAGGTCGCTCACGCGCTCTGCGGAGTGTCCGGCTTCATCCAGAACGGCGAGTAGTGGTAGTCATCGGGGTCGTCGAACTGGCGCTGATACATGAAGGAGTAGTCGTCTGTATCGCCGATCCGACCGCCCGCGGCTCCAGCGCGCTCGACGAACTCATCGACTGCCTCACGGCTGTCCATGTCGAATGAGACGGTCACCTTCGAGGGCGTGTCGGGCCCGCCGATCAGCTCATCGACCCCACCGACGCTCGCGTACATCTCGCGGCTGCCGAGCATGACGTACTGCTCGGGCGCGATCGCGAAGCACGACACGTTGTGGTCCGACATATCGGCGTTCAGCGTCCATCCGAGGGCTGTGTAGAACGCGGTAGCGCGTTCCACGCTTTCGACGGGGCAAGTGATGAATAGACTCATAAGTTCCACGCTTTCAAAATAGAAGTGCCACGTCAAGGCGCCTCACAGATGAAGAGCCGAACGACGACCGTCGGAGGAATCTCGGATCGGGCATGCCGCGGTCAGCGCCAGTTTGGGCGCCCGCCGCCGCATGACTCCGATCCTCAAGCGGGCAGCGCGCGGGTGGCTCCATCGCGAGCGATGGTGAGCACCAGCGGGTCGGCCCGGCCCTCTTCGACATCGGCGTCGGCATCGGCGCCTAGGATCGGCGAGTGACCACCGGATACGGCCGATCTCGCCCCGCCTCCGATCGCTCCCGCGATCTTTCGCAACCACTCCCGCCGGCGCTGAGTTGGGCTGTGGTGGGCGGGTTCGTTGCGGCATTCACGGTGGTCTTCTTCGTACTGCAGCTTCCCTGGTGGCTTCCGGCGCTTTATGGCGCCTTGAGCATCATCGCCTTCGCGGCGTACGGGATCGATAAGGCTGCGGCGCGAGGTGGCCGGCCACGGATTTCAGAGCAGATGCTCCTCATACTCGGACTGTTGGGCGGCTGGCCGGGCGCCGTCTTCGCGCAGCAACTGTTTCCGCACAAGACTCGCAAACGCGCGTTCCGCCGCGCGTTCTGGGGCACCGTGGTGATCAATATCGCCGCTTTGGCTGCACTTCTCATCTTCGCGACATCAAACGGCATCGCGCTCGAGTTCTCACTCGGGACGCTGTCGCTACGCACTTCCTGACCGAGGTTGGCGCCGAGCGCGTGACTTTCTGAAAGATCGCGCCTTCACCCTGCCACGATGCGCATCACCGCGAGTTCGACGTCGCGGTTGTCGCGTCGGTGAGAATCGAGAGCGCGGTGGATCGTGAGTCCCTCGATGAGCGCGTCGAGCATCCGGGCGGTGGCGGGGTCGAAGTGTCGCTCGAGCGCGGCGCGGCTGCGTTCCATCCAGGCCGTGGTGATCGAACGGTACGCGGGCTGGCGGGCGGCAAGCGTGTACAGCTCATGCGAGAGGACGAGCTCGCGATCGTCGCCGAAGACATCCTCGAGGATGATGGCGATGACCGCCTCGCGCGCGGCGGTCGCGTCCGGGGCGGCGGCCATGCGTCGCTCGAATCGTTCGCTGATGGTCTCGGCGAAACGGGTGAACGCCTCTTGTAGGAGTTCGTCCATGTTGCCGAAGTAGTAGGTCATCGCGCCGAGCGGGACGCCGGCCTCAGCGGCGACCTTGCGGTGCGAGGTGCCGGCGACCCCCGCGCGCGAGATCACGTCGAGACACGCATCGATGATCCGGTCGCGTCGGTCGGGGTCGTTTCGACGACCGAGCCGGGACCCGGTCGGTCGGTCGGGGTCGGCCACGTCATCAGCCGATCGAGCGGATGACACGTGCGGGGTTGCCCACGGCGACGGCGCCGGCGGGAATGTCCTTAGTCACGACGGACCCGGCGCCGATCACGGAGTCCTTCCCGATGGTCACGCCGGGGCACACGATCACACCGCCACCGAGCCACACGTTGTCCTCGAGGACGATGGGCTCGGCGGCTTCGAGCTTGTCCCGGCGTGGCTGCGGATCGATCGGATGGGTGGGAGTCAGGAGCTGAACGTTCGGCCCGATCTGGCAGTCCTCGCCGATCGTGATCGGAGCGACATCGAGCGCGGTGAGGTTGTAGTTGACGAACGTGCGAGCGCCGATGTGGATGTTCTCGCCGTAGTCGACGAACAGTGGGGCGTTGACGTGTGCCCCTTCGCCGAGGGTGCCGAGGAGATCGACCAGCAGGTCCCGGGCTGAGGGGTCGCCCGCGACATCGGCGTGGTGGTACGCGTCCGCGAGCTGCACAGCTCTCCGGTGCAGGCGCCCGCTCTCCGGATCATCGGCGATGTAGAGCTCGCCCGCCAGCATCCGCTCGCGGTTGGTCCGCGGGTCTCCGGCGAAGTATTCGGCAGTCATGCGCCCATCATATGACGGATGTGTACGAACGTACAGATAGTGTGTACGATCGTACTATCGCGATCTCGTGTCGTGGTTTCAGTCCGTCCCTGCGAACGAAAGTCGCCGCTCCGTGTACTCGCTCCTCCTCGCGATCATCTACATCGCCTTCATCAGCCTCGGCCTCCCCGACTCCCTCGTGGGCGCCGGCTGGCCCGTGATGCATGAGGACCTCGGGGTTCCGATCGCCTTCGCAGGCATCATCACGATGATCATCGCGGGCGGCACCATCCTTTCGAGCCTCGCTTCGGAGAGGGTCACTCGTCGTTTCGGGGTCGGTCTGGTGACCGCGGTCAGTGTCGCGATGACCGCCGCCGCCCTCGTCGGATTCTCCGTATCGAACTCATTCTGGATGCTGTGCCTGTGGGCGATCCCCTACGGGCTCGGCGCGGGCGCGGTGGATGCCGCACTGAACAACTACGTCGCCCTGCACTATGCCGCCCGCCATATGAACTGGCTGCACGCCTGCTGGGGTCTCGGCGCCTCCATCAGCCCTTTCATCATGAGCTTCGCGCTCGCGGGCGGTGACGGCTGGTCGAGCGCCTATTTCATCGTCGGGCTGCTCCAGGTCATCCTCACGTTCGTCCTGTTCATCAGCATCCCGCTGTGGCGCAGGGTCAATCCCCTCGTCCCGACCGGTGAGCACGATGAAGCCGATCGCGGGGTCGACGCTGACGACGGCGAGGCGAAGAGGGGCCACACACACGTTCCCCTCGCGCGGGCGATCCGGATTCCCGGCGTCATCCTCATCCTGATCGCGTTCTTCGCGTACTGTGCGCTGGAGAGCACGGCGATCCTGTGGGCATCGACCTACCTGGTCAGCGATCGCGGCGTCGACGTCGCCACGGCGGCCGCCTGCGCATCGCTCTTCCTGCTCGGGATCACGGCGGGACGATTCATCGCGGGCTTCCTCGCCGACCGCATCGGCGACCGATGGATGATCCGCGGCGGTTTCCTCACCGTCGCCCTCGGCGTCGTGCTCCTCGCGGTGCCGCAGCCGAACGCGATCGCGCTCGTCGGTCTCGTCCTCCTCGGGCTCGGATGCGCCCCCATCTATCCCGCAATCATCCACTCGACGCCGATCAACTTCGGCCGCCGCAACTCGCAGGCGATCATCGGCATACAGATGGCCGCCGCCTACACGGGTTCGACATTCATCCCCCCGCTCTTCGGCGCGATCTCGACCTGGACCGGCTTGTGGATCTTCCCACTCTTCCTTGCGCTGCTGGTGGGTGTCGGCCTGCTCATGTCCGAGCGCCTCAACCGCGTGGTGCGGCGCCGCAACCAGGTCCCCTCGATGAGCGCATGAAGGATGCCGCAGCAGCCGGTTCTTGGCACGCTCGCTACTCGCAACTGGCGGTGCGGGCGTCGGCGATAGGCTCGCCGAGACGTCGACGAGCGGAGAATGCAGGGTGGAGTTCGTGGGGACGGTCCTGACGACCGTGGGGGTCTCAGTTCTGATCGTCGCGCTGGTGTGGGCGCATCTGACGCCGACCGGGCTGAACCCCTTGCGTGACCCGGTCAGCCGATACGGGATCACTTCCACGCGGCGCCTTTACGCGACCGCCGCATTCGCGGCTGCTGTCGCAGCGATCGGCGCGATCATCGTGCTCACGAGCGCCCTGGACACGCCGGCGTTGGTCACGAGCGTGTTCCTGGCGATCTTCGCGGCGGCGCGCGCACTCATTCCCTTCGTTCCGATGGACGCACCGGATGCGGCGCCGACGGCGACCGGTCGCATCCACAACGTCCTCGCCTTCGCAGCTTTCGCATCCATCACCATCGCGGCCTTCCTTGCGGGCGGCATCCTGCACGACGGCGGCTTCTCGACGGCCGCGACATGGTCGACCGTCACCGCGGTCGTGATGGCTCTCGGCAGTGTCGGCGTGTTGGCGAGTCGGTTCATCCCCGCCCTCCACCGCACGTTCGGCCTGTGGGAGCGCCTCATCTACCTCGGCTTCATCGGATGGTTCTGCGTGATCGTCGCGGTCGGGTTGAACTGACTTCTCGGGCCCGCGCGGCCAGCGGTCGGTCAGTGGTCGTCTGCCTCGCGCATTCGACGTTCGAGCAGATTGTCTCGTCGGGTGAATCCGAGGTCGACGTACATGCGTGCCGCTGCCTCGTTCGCGCTCACCGTCACCCGAGGGATGGTCATGTCGTCGGCGGCGGAGAGAAGAGCGGACACGAGGGCGCGGGCGATGCCTCGGCGGCGGTGACCGGGTCGCACGAACACGCTCTGGACATCTCCGGTCATCCGCACACCCTCATCGATGTTGGGAACCCGTTCGAACACCACGAGCCACGCCATGCCCACGAGTTCGTGATCGTCCTCCGCGACGGTGATGAGGACGGTGTCGGGCCGGGCGGTGATCCATTCGGCCAGAGCGCGCCGGAACTCGTCCCTCACCAGGGCCGACGGCTCCTCGGTGAGGTCGGCCCACAGGACCTTGAGTGAGGTCAGTCCGTCGATGTCATCGGCAGTAGCTGACCGCACGATCACATCCGCCATGCCCTGAGCATCCGCCCCGCTGACGGCATCCGCAAGTCGCTCCTGCCGGCATCGGGGGCGCGCGGGTTGTGCGTGTTCGGGCTCAGAGGGCGTGGTAGCTCTGTCCGTGCGGGCCTGCGAGGGCGACCGGACGACCGTTGATCGCGATGATCGTGCGGCCCCCGATCTCGACGTCGACCTGCTCGGTGATGCTCGGGATCACGCCAGCTCCTTCATTGCTGATCCACGTCACGTCCGGGAACGAAGCCATCAATTCTGCGAAGTTCTCCCGCCGGTCTTGGGGAAGGTAGTTGAGCACGGCGCTGTGGAAGACGATGACGCGCGTGCCCGATGGTGCCGCCTGGATGAGGTTCGGGACCTCATCGAGGATGTCGCCCTTCACGAGGTGTGGTGGGTCAGCCGCTGCAATGGCCGCGGCCGCGCGCAGCCGCACGCGCCGAGCATCGTGCTCGGGCCAGACGAGAGCTTCCAGCCAGCTCAGCTCGCGGGGGTCGCGAGCGTCGATGGGGTTCAGGTCGACTCCGGCCCGCCATGCGACGCGAGGCACTCGGGTCGGCACACTGGCCTCGTCGATGGTGCACGGGATGACGACCTCACTCCGCCCGCCGGGCGGGTCGAGCTCGACTGTGGTCCCCATGGCGTCGTACCGATAGCTGTACCGGTCCGGGTAGAGGGTCAGGCCGGCTGACGCGCCCGCCTCGATCAGCGCCACGTCGCCGTCTACGCGACTGAGTATCGGCAGGAGCACTGCGCAGCGCGCAGCCTCATTGGTCTGGGTTGAACGCGACTCGACCACCACGACGACATCCGCCCAGTGCGAAACGAGCCACGACCGGAACGGGTAGTACGGTCCCTCCGGTGCGCCCAGGTGACGGGCGGCGGCGAACACCAGATTCGGCTGACGCTTGATCCCGTGCAACCCGGCGATCAGATCGAGGACTTCGCGGTCGTCGGCGACACCGGTAGCCCAGCTGTCGTAGATCGCCGACACTCCGCGAGCCTCTGTCTCAGCGAACCTCCGATACAGGCTCGACACCGTCACATCCACTCGGACACGCTAACCCGACCGCATCGGATCCGCTGCGGAGCCACTCGCTCAGCGGTCACCCGCGGCTGGTGATCAGGTATCGCTCATCGGTGGTGGCAGCGCCCCAGTAGGACGGGTCATCCAGCGTGCGAAGTTCCACATCCTTTCGCAGCTCGCTGACAAGCAGGACGCATTCGTCGGCGGTAAGCCCCACCCCCGTGGTCCACCGGCCCTCGATGAGTATGAGCAAGCCGCCTGGTGTCAGCAGCTCGATCCAGTTCCGCAGCGCAACGGCCGGATCGGGCATCGCCCAGAGGACATGACGAGAGAGCACGACGTCGAAGGACCCTTTGCGGAGCGGAGGGTCCGCAGCGTCAGCGACAGTGAACGCCGGCCGAGGGATGGTCCGCTTGTTCTTCTCGCGTGCACGGCGGATCATCTCGGGCGAGAAGTCGACGCCGCTCACCACGTGTCCGCCACCGCCGGCAAGAAGCAGGGACAGTGTGCCCGTTCCGCATCCGAGGTCAGCAACTCGACGCCCACGGCCGCCGATCAGCGGGAGCAACAATCTCTCCCACGAGCGTCGCACCTCGGGATCGCGAAGCCCATGGTCGGCCGCGTCGTCGAAGGTCTCCGCCTCGCCGTCCCACAGTGATCTCGCGTCTTCGGTCATCCGCTCAATACTTCCACCCAGACAACCAGCGGGGCCGGTCGACCTATTGCTGCCAACGAGGCCCGCCCGGGCACCATTGCGATAGCCCGGTCTCTGACCGGACCGGCCCCAGCCATGCGGGCTCAGAAGATGTGTGCTTCGCAGGTGGAAAGGAACGCCACCCGGCGGCGCTGCAGTTCGCGGTAGACCGTGGCACGGGACACATTGAAGAGCTCTGCGATCTCGGTCTGGGTGTACTCGCCGCGATCCTGCACGTCGAACAGGAGCTTGCGTTGCGTGGTCGATAGTTTGGGTTGCTTGCCCTTGAGGTGGCCCTTGGCGCGGGCGACCGCCATCCCTTCCTTGGTGCGCATGCTGATCAAGTCGCGCTCGAATTCGGCGACCATCGCGAGCACATTGAACAGAAGGCGTCCGACGGGATCGGTGGGGTCGTATCTGCTGCCGCCGAGGTTCAGCGCGACGCCCTTCGTCGTCAGTTCGTCGGCGATGTCACGCGCGTCTTTGACCGACCGTGCAAGCCGGTCGAGCTTGGTGACCACGAAGGTGTCGCCTTCTCGGACGGCTGCGAGCGCCTCGCGCAGTCCGGGTCTGGCCCTGTTGGTGCCGGTCAGTCCGTGATCGACATAGATATTCGAATCGAGGACTCCGAGTCGCAGCAATGCGTCGCGTTGCGAAGTGAGGTCCTGATCGGCCGTGGAGACTCTGGCATAGCCAATCTGTATTGCATTCATGCCGCCGAGGGTGCCAGCTGGTGCGACGTGGCGCGACCACTTTGGATCCTCTTGCGGGCAATGCCCGGATGGGGACCGGCGGCGGGCGTGGATCATTGCGCTCGTGGACGTCCCATTGCGTGCGGGCGCGATGGAGATGCGCGACGTGAGCGGCCGTCGCCCCCCGGGAGCCCTGGCTTGATCAACCCGCGCAACCGCACGTTTCGAGCGATTGGTGGGGCGATCGCCTGTTGCCTCATGTCAATACCTCCGGGAACGGGTAGTCGTTGCCTCACTTGGAAATCTCCGCTTGGTCGCGGGCGTTCCAGGCGCGGTTGACAACGGGTTTTACGGGTGCGGGTCGCTTCGCG
>JAESFR010000289.1_pt1 | contig 14816 bp, 16 predicted proteins | sample 9266191 | NCBI WGS metagenome assembly JAESFR01 (sample SAMN14503063, study PRJNA617104) | algae metagenome | isolation source: Pleurocapsa minor HA4230-MV1 and co-occurring heterotrophs from cement on... | place: USA: Nuuanu Pali Lookout, Hawaii | collected 2009-07-20
GACCCCGTCGTAGGCTGGGCCGATGCGGGAGTTCCTTCGAGGGATGAGTCTTCTCGGGCGAGGATTCGCGTATTGGCGACGGCGCCCCGGTCTCATGGCGCTCGGTTTGATCCCCGCGGCGATCGTCGGCCTGCTGCTGCTGGGCGGAGTGATCGCGCTGATCACCTTCCTGCCGGGGATGATCGAATCGGCGACGCCCTACGCCGACTCCTGGCCGGGGCTGTGGGCGACCGTCTTCCGAGCCACGGTCGGAACCGCGCTCGTCGGCGCGTCGCTCGTCCTGGTCGCCGTCTCGTTCACGGCGCTCACGCTGATCGTCGGCGAGCCCTTCTACGAACGGATCTGGCGCGCGGCCGAGCGCGACCTCGGGGAAGCCGCAGTCGACGCCGACTACGGGTTCTGGCGCTCGGTGGGCGATGCGGTGGGCCTGTTCGCACGCGGCCTCGCGATCGCGCTGATCGCCGCCCTGCTCGGCCTGATCCCCGCCGCGGGCGGCGTGCTCGCCACGGTCTTCGGCATCACCTTCACCGGGTGGCTGCTCGCGGACGAACTGGCCTCACGCGCTCTCACCGCCCGCGGATTCGAGTCCGCACGGCGACGCCAACTGCTGCGGCGATCGCGCGCGCGCGTGCTGGGCTTCGGGGTCGCCACGCAGCTGTGCTTCATGATCCCGTTCGGGGCCGTGCTCACCATGCCGGCCGCGGTGGCGGGCGCGACATCGCTCTCGCGCTCTCTGATCGAGAGAGAAGCGCCGGCGCCGAGTCCCACCGCGTGACGCGAAGGGCGCACCCCCGCAAGGATGCGCCCTTCGACCTCGGTCAGGCTGCTGCGGGCAGAGCCGCCCGGCTCTCCACGAGCAGCTCGTCGCCGCTCGCGTCGACCGCCACCGCGCCCCCGTCCACGAGGTCGCCCTCGACGAACAGCTCCGCGATCCGGTCGTCGACCTGACGCTGAATCACCCGGCGCAGCGGACGAGCACCGTACTCGGGCTCATAGCCGCGCTCGACGAGCCAGTCGACGGCGGCATCCGTCACCTCGAGGCGCACCTCGCGGCCCGCCAGGCGGCTCTCCGTCGCGTTCAGCAGCAGCCGGACGATCTGGCGCAGCTGCGCCTTCTCGAGCTTGCGGAACAGCACGATCTCGTCGATGCGGTTCAGGAACTCCGGCCGCATCGCCTCGCGGAGCCGGCCCATCACGCGCACCCGCAGGTCGTCCTCGCTGCCGAAGCCCGTCGCTCCCCCACCGTCGGCGATGAACCCGATCGCGCCGGAGCGCGAGGCGAGGAACTCGCTGCCGATGTTCGAGGTCATCACGATGACCGTGTTGCGGAAGTCGACAGTGCGGCCCTGCCCGTCGGTGAGGCGACCGTCGTCGAGCACCTGCAGCAGCAGATTGAACACGTCGGGGTGGGCTTTCTCGATCTCATCGAACAGCACGATCGAGTACGGGTTGCGTCGCACGCGCTCGGTGAGCTGACCGGCCTCGTCGTAGCCGACGTATCCCGGAGGCGCCCCGACGAGACGGGACACGGTGTGACGCTCGCCGAACTCGCTCATGTCGAAGCGGATCACGGCCGTCTCGTCGTCGAACAGGTTCGCCGCGAGCGCCTTCGCGAGCTCGGTCTTGCCCACGCCGGTCGGGCCGAGGAACAGGAACGAACCCACGGGACGACGTGCGTCGCCCATTCCGGTCCGGTTGCGCCGCACGGCCTTCGCGACCGCAGTCACCGCGTCGTCCTGCCCGATCACCCGTGCGTGCAGCTCCGACTCCAGTCCCGCGAGTCGGTGCCGATCGGACTCGGTCAGCCGGGCGACGGGGATGCCGGTGGCGCGACTGATCACGGCGGCGATCTCGGGCTCGTCCACGACGGCATCCGTCGCGGTGGCCGCGGACGTGCGGGTCGCCTCGTCCAGGCGGTTCTGCACGTCCGCGATGAGGTCGCGGATGCGCGATGCTTCTTCGTACCGCTCGGCGCCCACTGCGGCGTTCTTGTCGGCCTCCAGCTCGCCCAGGCGGGCGATCAGCGCCGAGACGTCGACCTTGGCGCCCCGGCGCAGCCGCAGACGCGCACCGGCCTGGTCGATCAGATCGATCGCCTTGTCGGGCAGCACCCGATCGGACACGTACCGGTCGCTGAGCTCGACCGCGGCGCGCAGCGCCTCGTCGGTGTAGCTCACCGCGTGGTGCTCCTCGTACGCGGACCGCAGGCCACGGAGGATGAGCACAGCGTCCTCGAGAGAGGGCTCGCCGACGCGAACGGGCTGGAAGCGGCGCTCGAGTGCCGGGTCCTTCTCGATCGTGCGGTACTCCTTGAGCGTGGTCGCACCGACCAGGTGCAGGTCACCGCGGGCGAGGCGGGGCTTGAGGATGTTGCCGGCATCCATCGATCCCTCGCCACCGCCTCCGGCGCCGGCCACCGTGTGCACCTCGTCGACGAAGAGGATGATCTCGCCACCGAGCGCCGCGACCTCGTCCATCGTCTTGGTCAGGCGCTCCTCGAAGTCGCCGCGATAGCGGGTTCCGGCGAGCATGGCCGGAAGATCCAGTGCGACGACGCGCTTGTCGCGCAGCTGCTCGGGAACGGACCCGTCGACGATCGCGCGGGCGAGGCCCTCGACGATCGCCGTCTTGCCCACACCGGCCTCGCCGACCAGCACGGGATTGTTCTTCGTGCGCCGGCTGAGGATCTCGATCGTCTGCTCGATCTCGTCCTCCCGCCCGATGACCGGGTCCAGCGCACCCTCTCGGGCGCGCTGAGTGAGGTCCATGCCGTACCGGTCGAGCATCGGAGTCGCGGATGCCGCGGCCCCGGGCTCCGCGTCAGGAGCAGCAGCACCGGGCGTCACGGTCTCGCGGGCGCCCTGCAGGAGAGCGTCGGCGGTCACCCCGGCCTGCGCCAGGATCTGTCCGGCCGGGGCGTCCTGTCCGAGGACGAGCGCGAAGAACAGGTGTTCCGGGTCCACATAGGTCGAGCCCGACGACCGGGCGACCTGGAACGCGTGGAACAGCGCGCGCTGCACCGAGGGCGTGATGACGGCCCCGTCGACATCGGCCGGGTCCGTGGGCTGCGGCAGGCGCTGCTCGACCGCCCGTGCGATGGCCGCGGGGTCGGCGCCGATGCGCTCGACCGCGTCCTTCGCGGGCGGCTCGTCGACGAGCACGCGGAGCACATGCAGTGCATCGAGCTCGCGCTGACCGCGCTCGAGCGCGAACGCGCCCGCCTGCTGGAGCAGCTGCTGCGTGCGCACGCTCAGGAAGCGCGTGAGGTCGATCGACCGCGACGCGCGGGCGCGCTCGCCGTCGAGGTAGCGCGCGAGGAAGTCGTCGAACGCGCGGGAGGCGTTCGAGTCGTCTTCCGGGGTGAAGTCTTCGGGCATTTTCTCTCCCAATCGAACTTGAGTCTCTTCGTATCAAGATTACGTACTTGAGTGGACTCGCATCAAGTTCAACCACGCGGTGCGCGGCGTATTCCCAGACGCGGGCGGACCGATAGCCTGCTCCCAGTCCTCCCGCTCGATCAGGCGCGACCCAGGAGCCCTCGCATGACAGATCCCTCCGGCGCAGCGAGCGCGCTCGTGCAGCCCGCACCCCCCGAGATCGACGAAGGGGCCGCCGCGGCGATCGCGCTCGAGCACTGGGGGGTCGCCGGGCGCGCGCGAGCTCTCGGCAGCCATCAGGACCGCAACTTCCTGATCGAACCGGAGGACTCCCCGCGACTGCTCCTGAAGATCGCCAACCCCAGCGTGTCGGCGGCGGAGCTCGAGGGTCAGTCGGATGCCGCCGACGCGATCACCGCCGCGGGGGTGCGGGCTCCTCGCGCCCTGCGCTTCCCCGACGCCACCACCGCTCGACCCATCGTCGTCCGTGAGGTCACGATGCAGGCCCGGCTCCTGGAATTCCTCGAGGGGGAAACCCTGTCGGGTTACCTCTCCCCTCGGGCCGTCGACGCGATCGGCGCACTCGCCGCCACCGTCGACGTCGCACTCGCGGACCTCGTCGCCCCGGGCGCCGAGCGGGTGCATCAGTGGGATCTGCGCGAGGCGCCCGCGGTGCTCGACGAGCTCCTGCCGTACGTCACCGACCGCGCTCTGCACGACGAGCTGGCAGGGGCGGCCGTGGCCGCGTGGGATGCCGTCTCGAGGCTGGCCGACGACCTTCCGTCCCAGTTCATCCACGGCGACCTCACCGACGACAACGTGGTGACCGCCGATCCGGTCGGTCGCGTGCCCGACGGCGTCATCGACCTCGGGGACCTCAATCGCACATGGACGATCGGCGAGCTGGCGATCACCGTCTCGTCGCTCCTGCATCACGACGGGATGACCCTCGCGGGGGCGATGACCGCGATCCAGGCGTACCACCGCATCCGGCCGATCTCCGCACCGGAGGCCGCCGCTCTCTGGCCGCTCGTCGTGGTCCGCGCCGCGGTGCTCGTCGCCAGCGCGCATCACGTTCTGGCCACCGACGCCGCGAACGCCTATGCCGCCGAGAACCTCGTGCACGAGCGCGCGATCTTCGCGCACTCCACCTCCGTGCCGCTCGAGGTCGCGACCGCGCTCGTCCGCGCGGCGACCGGGCATGCCGTCGAACCACTCGCCCTCCCCTCCTCGAGTGTGCTTCTGCCCGGCCTGGATGCCGCCGACGTCGCCGTCGTCGACCTGTCGGCCACGAGCCCTGCGCTGCACGAGGGGCGCTGGCTGTCGGCATCCGCGGAAGACGCCGTCTTCTCGGCGGCGCTCGCGGGTCGAGCCGCGGCGGTCGCCCGCTTCGAGGAGGCGCGGCTCACCCGCTCGTCTGCGCACAGCATGGCCGAGCCGCACACCGTCGCCCTCGGCGTCGAGGTGCGCCTCGCGCGCCCGGCTCCCGTCGTCGCCCCGTGCGCCGGCACCGTCTGGCCGGTCGGCGACGGGATCGAGCTGCGGACGCCCGACTTCGTGCTGCGGGTCGACGGGTGCGCCGCAGCGCTGTCGACGGGCGCCGAGATCGGCGTGGGCGAGACGCTGGGAACGGCATCCGGTCGCCTGTGGGTGCAGGTCACGAGTGTCGGCATCGATGCACCCGGCTTTGCGCCGGCGTCTCTGCGCGAGGCGTGGCGCGTCGCGGTCGCCGACCCGTCGCCGCTCGTCCCGGGCTGCGCGCCCGCCCCGCTCTCTCCGTCGGCCTCCGAGCTCCTGGGCCGGCGCGACCAGGCGTTCGCCGACGTGCAGGAGCACTACTTCGCAGATCCGCCCATCATGGTGCGCGGCTGGCGCGAGCACCTGATCGATGCGGACGGCCGGGTCTACCTCGACACGCTGAACAATGTCACCTCGGTCGGCCACGCGCACCCGCGGCTCGTCGAGGCGGTGAGCGAGCAGTGGCGGCTGCTGAACACGAACTCCCGGTTCCATTACCCGGCCGTCGTCGAGCTGTCCGAACGTCTGGCTGCGCTCGCGCCCGACCCTCTCGACACCGTGTTCCTCGTCAACAGCGGGTCGGAAGCCGTCGACCTGGCTCTGCGGCTCGGGCAGGCCTGGGCGGCCCGTCCGGACGTGCTCGCCATCCAGGAGGCGTACCACGGCTGGACCTACCTGTCGGATGCCGTGTCGACCTCGATCGCCGACAACCCGGCAGCCCTGCACACACGACCGGAATGGGTGCACACGGTCGTCGCTCCGAACCTGTTCCGCGGCGAGCACGCCGACGCGCCCGAGCGCTACGCGCAGGATGCCGTCGCCGAGGTCGAGCGGCTGGCGGCTGCGGGGCGGCCCGTTGCTGCGTTCATCGCGGAATCCGTGTTCGGCAACGCCGGTGGCGTGGCACTCCCGGAGGGCTATCTCGACGCCGTCTCCCGGGCGGTGCGCGCGCACGGGGGCCTGATGATCGCCGACGAGGTGCAGGTCGGCTACGGCCGGTTGGGCGATTGGTTCTGGGGATTCCAGCAGCAGGGAGTCGTCCCGGATGTGATCGCCGTCGCCAAGGCGATGGGCAACGGGCACCCGCTCGGCGCGGTCATCACGACCGCGGAGATCGCCGAGCGCTATCGCGCGGGCGGCTACTTCTTCTCTTCAGCCGGAGGAAGCCCCGTCTCGAGCGTGGTCGGGCTCACGGTGCTGGACATCATCCGCGATGAAGGGCTCCAGCAGAACGCGCGCGACGTGGGCGGCTACCTGAGGCGGCGCCTCCAGGAGCTCGGGAAGCGGCATCCGATGCTCGCCGCCGTGCACGGGTCGGGGTTCTACCTCGGTCCCGAGTTCGTGCGCGATCGCGCGGCGTGGGAGCCGGCGACTGCGGAGGCCGCGGCGATCTGCGATCGGCTCCGCGAGCTCGGCGTGATCGCGCAGCCGACCGGCGACCACCAGAACATCCTGAAGGTCAAGCCGCCGATGTGCTTCACCCGCGAGAGCGCCGACGCGTTCGTCACGGCGCTGGATCGCGTACTGAGCACCGGATGGTGACTCCTCCGGCGCGCGGTCGGTAGTCTTCCGGGAAGCCGCCCGATCGAGGAGGACCTGTGTCCGAACGCTCCGAATTCATCGACCCGACCGTCGCGCCCAGCGGCACCGGCTGCCTCGAGTGCGAAGCGGCCGGCGGGTGGTGGGTGCACCTGCGCCGGTGCGCGCTGTGCGGACACGTCGGATGCTGCGACGATTCGCTCGAGACCCACGCCACCAAGCACTTCGAGGCCACCGGACACCCGATCATCCAGAGCTTCGAGCCCGGCGAGGAGTGGTTCTGGAACTACGCCACCGACGACTATGCGTCGGGCCCCCTGCTCGCACCGCCGGAGTCCCGCCCGGAGAGCCAGCGCTCCCCCGGACCCGAGGGTCGCCTCCCGGCCGATTGGCGCGACCAGCTGGCGCGCAAGCGGGCGGCATCCTGACGTCGTCAGCCTTCCGAGTCGGTGGTGGGGGTCGGAGCGGGCAGCTGAGACGACGTCGGCCCGAACAGCGTCCATTTGCCTGCGGTGCACTCGTAGAACTGCACCGTCTCGGTGTCGATGTACACGTCGCCGTCGTTCTCGCACTTCTGGTCGGCGGGCGCCCCGATGCCCAGGGACAGCTGCGTGCCGGGCGTGCCGGGAGCACCTGTCGCCCCCGTCTCACCCGTGGCTCCGGTCTCACCGGTGGCACCCGTGGCGCCGGTCTCGCCGGTGAGGTTCTCCGCGGCGGAAGCGCGGATGTTGCCCACCTTGACCCAGTCGCCGTCCTTGAACAGGTACACGTCGGAGGTCGAGATGTCGATGTACACCTCGCCCTCGTAGCCCTTGCCCGACTCGGGCACGCCCGCTCCGGCGCGCACGGCGGCTCCGGCGGGGAGGATCTCCTCGAGAGCCTCCTCGTAGTCCTCCGTGCTCGGCTGGGATGCGGACTCGGTGGGCGCGGGTGCGGGCGCCGCGGCATCGTCCGCGTCGTTCGAGCGCGCGAGCGTGGCGCCGAGGAACGACGCGACGAAGGAGAGGACGACGACGGCGACGCCGATCCAGATCAGCGCTGTGCGACTCACCCCGGCGGCGGGCGGCGCGGCGGGGGCGTCTGCTCTCGGCGCGCCGGCGGGCGGCTTGGTGATCGGAGGGGTGCCGCTCTGTCCGTCGCTCATCGCCGAGTTCCTCCCTGGCCGCGCGCGACGATGACCGCGGGTCGCGGCATCCGGCGAGGACGCGCCCAGTCTAGGGATGCCGCCACGCGGGGTCCCTCACTCCGATCGGGTGATCTGAGAGCGGCGACCGCGGAGCCCGCTCGCCCTGTACGCGCGGCATGAGCCCACCTAGGTTCGGATCAGAGGTACGAGTCGAAAGGGAGGAGGCCCAGATGGACGAGATCTCGCGTCTGGATCACGCCCACCTCGAACGCTGCATCGAGCTGGCGATGCAGGCGCTCGAAAGCGGCGACGACCCGTTCGGGTCCGTCCTGGTCGATGTCGACGGACGCGTTCTCGCCGAAGCGAGAAACCGGGAGAGCACTGACCGCGACCCGACAGCGCATCCCGAGCTGGAGCTGGTGCGCTGGGCGATCGGGCATCTTACGCCCGCCCAGCGTGCGGCATCCACCGTCTACACCTCGGGCGAGCACTGCCCCATGTGCGCGGCGGCCCACGGGTGGGCAGGGCTCGGACGGGTCGTCGCCGCTGCGTCGGGAGTGCAGCTGGCGCAGTGGCGGGCATCGTGGGGGCTGCCGGTCGGACCCGTGGCGGTGCTTCCGCTGCGCGCGGTGGCGCCGGAGGTCACGGTGATCGCGCCGGTGCCGCCCTACGACGACCGGATGAGGGAGATCCACCAGCGCGCCGCGGAGCGATGATCACGACCAGGCCGGATCAGATGCCACCGGTGTCACCCGGGCGCGTTCGCGCCGCCGAGGTGTCACTGCGAGACTGTCGTGACGTCATCTGGCACCTCGGAAGGACCGCATGCGCAAGCTCGTCTACTACGTCGCGACGACTCTCGACGGGTTCATCGCCGGACCCGACGGCGGAGATCCGAGCGGCCAGGAGTACTTCCCGGTCACCCCTGATCTCGTGCAGTTCATCGTCGAGAACTACCCCGAGACGCTCCCCGCGCCCGCCAGGCAGGCGTTGGGCGTCGACGGACCCGCGCTCGCGTTCGACACCGTGGTGGAGGGTCGGCACTCTTATGAGATCGGCCTCGCCGCCGGATTGACGGACGCCTATCCGCACCTCCGGCACATCGTCTTCTCCCGATCCCTCGCCGCCGGCCCGGACGCGGAGGTCGAAATCGTCGCCTCCGACCCCGTCGAGTTCATCCGTGAGCTCAAGTCGGGGCCGGGCAAAGACATCTGGCTCGTCGGGGGAGGAAAGCTCGCGGCTGCGCTTCTGCCCGAGATCGACCGGCTCGTCCTCAAGCAGAGTCCGTCCGTCATCGGGGCCGGAGTACCCCTGTTCGACGGACCCTTCTCCCCGCGCCTCTTCCAGCCGGTGGACGAGCTCCTGCTGGACGGCGGGGTCCGGGTCCTGACCTACACCGTGCCACCGCGGAAGACGTGATGACGACGGTCAGGGGGAACGAGTGACCGATGCCCCGGTCGCGTCGGGGGATGCCGAAGCGGAGACCTCCGGCCCGGCGTCCTAGAGGTTTCGGCGTGCGTCCGGGTCGTCTGCGAGCCGGTCCGCCTCGCGCGCCGCGGCCTCCTGCTCCGCCTCGCTCAGCGGTGGAAGGCCGACCTCGTCTGCCGGAATGCCCGCGTAGGGGTCGGCGCCGGGGAACTCCTGACTGAACGATCCCGCCACCACTCCGCCGGGCGGAACCTCGTCGCCGTCTGCGCCCAGGAGCGTCTCCTCGCCGGGAGCCTGCTCCGGGAGGTCGTCTCCCAGGTGCTGACGATGCCACTCACCGCTCATGTCCACTCCCGCCACTCATCGACACCAGGTCGCGTCGAAGTGCGTTGAAGTCTACGACCCAGCTCGGGCGAGCGGGTGGTCACCCCCGTGTGAGGATGTCGGCATGGCAGCATCCCGGGGCTTCCCCCTCATCACCGTGGACGAACTCCGCGACCGCCTCGAGGCCGGCGAGGGCATCCGACTGCTCGATGTGCGCTACCGACTGGAGCAGAGCGACGGCCGACCCGACTACCTCGCCGGCCACCTTCCCGGCGCGGTGTACGTCGACATGGACACCGAGCTCTCGACGCACGGCGATCCGTCCGAGGGGCGGCATCCCGTTCCATCCCGAGAGACGCTTCAGGATGCCGCGCGTCGTTGGGGACTCGACGACGGCGACTCGGTGGTCGTGTACGACGACTACCGGTCCGTGTCGGCGGCGCGTGCATGGTGGCTGCTGAGCCGCTCGGGGCTCGACGACGTGCGCGTGCTGGACGGCGGGCTGTCCGCCTGGACGGAGGCGGGATTGGCGCTCGAGGTGGGCGATGTCGAGCGCGAGCGCGGCGCCGTCGAGATCGGGGACCTGAGCGGCGGAATCGCGACGATCGACGATGCCGCGGCCTGGCCGGCTCGCGGTGTTCTGCTCGACGCCCGCGCACCCGAGCGCTACCGAGGCGAGACCGAGCCCTGCGACCCGATCGCGGGGCACATCCCGGGCGCGGTGAACCTGCCCGCCGGTGCCTACCTCAGCGGCCCGCGCTTCGCAGAGCCCGCGGCGATCCGCCGAGCGCTCGCCGACGTGGGGGCGACGGACGATCGACCTCTCGCCGCCTACTGCGGCTCAGGGTTGACGGCCGCGCACCTCGCGCTGGCGGGCGCGGTCGCGGGTGTCGATGTCGCCGTGTTCCCCGGCTCGTGGAGCGAATGGTCCAACACCCCGGGCCGTCCGGTCGCGACGGGCCCCACGCCGAGCGGCGACGTGACGCCTCCGCCCGTCGGATAGCCTTCCGGCATGACGAACCCAGGTCCGATCGCCGACGTCCAGATCGGCGGTGAGGTCATCCGCCTCGGCCAGTTCCTCAAATTCGCGGGGCTGCTCGACTCCGGCGGCGAGGTGAAGGAGGCGGTGATCGACGGCGCCGTCACCGTGAACGGCGAGGTCGACCGCCGCCGTGGACGGCAGCTGCAATTGGGAGACATCGTCGGCTACGGCGGACGCAGGGTGCGGGTCTGCCGCTGACCAGCGCCGCCGCACAGGCCCCGTCCCCCTCTGGCACCGCGCGTCGGCGTCTGCGAACATGCAGGCACCAGACCGTGTCCGCAGAGGAGGACTTGCGATGCCGCGGGAGATCATCACCACGCCGGACGCGCCTCAGTCACCGCTCTACAGTCAGGGTGTGCGCGCGGGCCACCAGGTCTACGTCTCGGGCATGGTGGGGATCGATGTGCAGACCGGTGCGCTCGCGGGAGACAGCATCCAGGATCAGACCCGCCAGGCGCTCGCGAACTGCGAGGCAGTGCTGAAGGCGGCGGGAGCCGGCTTGGACGACATCGTCGAGATCGGCATCCTTCTCACGCGACCCGAGGATTTCGCGGGGCTCAACGAGGAGTACGCCCGGTGGTTCCCGTCGTCGCCTCCGGCGCGCTACGTCGCCAAGCTCGGCGTCGAGCTGCCCGGCATCCTCGTGTCCATCCGCATGACGGCCGTCACCGGGTAGGGACACATCAGCCGAGGTGCTGAGCGAGTGCGTCGAGGATGCCGCGCATCCCCTCTTCGCGTTGCGGTGCATCCTCGATGAACCGGTCGAAGAACACGCCGTGCTCCACATGCGTCAGACGGGTGCCGTCGGAGGTCCGCTCGAACTCGAACGAGGCGACGGAGGTGGACATGTGGGTGCCGTCCAACCACATGTCGTAGGTGTTGACGATGCGCACGTCCCTCACGATGTCGACGTAGCGACCTTCGTACCGAGAGACCGGTCCGCCGTGGAACCGGGCTTCGTCGATGTCGATCCCGCCGACGCGGAAGTCGAACGCCCAGGCGGTTCGATCGAACGTGTCGCCGTCGCCGAACCACTCGCGCTTGCGGTCTTCCTCGGCGAACGCGCGCCACACCTTCTCGACCGGCACGGGGTAGTCGCGCGTCAGGGTGAATCCGGCGTGGGCGAGGCGGCGGTCGGTGGTCACGAGTGGTCCTGACGGGTGAACGTGACGTGGATGGTTCCGCTCTCGGCCACCTCCGTGGTCGAGGAGTGCGTGCGCTCCAGGCCGCGCAGCTCGTCCCACACGCGGTTTCCGCGTCCGAGGATGATCGGCGCGACGCCGACATGGAGCACGTCGACCAGCCCGGCCGCGAGGAATTCCCGTGCGGTGCGGATGCCGCCCCCCACGCGCACGTCCAGGCCGTTGGCGGCTGAGGACGCCTCGCTCAGCACTTCTGCGATCTCACCGCTGCGGAAGTGGAAGGTCGTGCCCCCGGCCATCGGGATGGGCGGTCGCGGCGCGGAGTGGGTCAGGACGTAGACGGGGCATCCGAACGGCGGATCCTCGCCCCACCATCCCTTCCAGTCCGCGTCGTCGGGGTGCGCGTGCAGTCCGAACATCGCGGCGCCCATGATCTCCGCGCCCACGCCGTCGAAGAAGGCTGCCGCGTACTTCTCGTCGACGCCGGTTGTACCGGCACCGCTGGTGTCGCCGAACACCATGCGGCGGAAGGTGCGCGTGGCGGCGTACGCCCCGGTCAGCGCACCCCAGTCCTCCCCCATCGGATTGTCCGCATCGGCCGTGGGGGCCGCGGTGTATCCGTCGAGCGATGAGAACAGGTCGATTCGCACCCGCGTCATGTCACAACTCCTTCATCGATGTGCGTGTCAGGTGGATGCCCAGGCGATCGGCCTGCCGCTCTGCCGGAGTGCGTCGCTCGCCGAGCCACACGTGCAGAACGTCGAGGGCGCCGGGTCGCAGCGTCACCGTTCGCACGCGTCCGATCTTGTGCGACGTGGCGACTCCCGCGCTCTCCAGCACCCGAAGATGCTGCAGCAGCGACGGCAACGTCATCGCAAACGGCGCCGCCAGTTCGGACACCACCGCCGGCGACGTCGCCAACCGCTCGACGATCGCCCGGCGCGTGGGGTCGGCGAGCGCGTGCAGCACCGCATCCACCTCGTCAGAATAGTTAGGCATTTGCTTAACTATTGCGCGCATTCCGCCTCGCGTCAACTGTGCGATGCAGGGCTCGGGGTCTAGCGCCGTGTCGGTGCCGCGTCATACGATCCGGGGAGTTTGTCCGCCACGGAGGAGGCCGTCAGTGACGCAACACACGCTCGAGCTGCAGGACGTCGATCTCGTGTACGACGTCCATGGCCCGCTTCCGACCCGAGGCGGCGAGGCCCCCCTGATGATGATCGGTCAGCCGATGGACGCGAGCGGCTTTCAGGCCCAGGTGCACCTGTTCGAGGACAGAACCGTCGTGACGTACGACCCTCGCGGACTGGGCCGGAGCACGCGCAAGGACGGCGGGGTGACCAACGAACCCCAGGTTCAGGCAGAGGATGTCCACGCGATCATCGAGGCGCTGGGTGCCGGCCCTGTCGACCTGCTCGCAAGCAGCGGTGGAGCGGTGACGGCGCTCGCACTCGTCACCGCCCACCCCGGCGACGTGAGGACCCTGGTCGCCCACGAGCCGCCGATCGACTCCGTGCTGCCGGATGCCGATGCGGTGCAGCAGGCTCGAGCCGCGTACACCCGCGTGTACGAGGACAAGGGCTGGGGTGCCGGAATGGCGGCGTTCATCGCGATGACCTCCTGGGAAGGAGAGGTCACCGATGAGTATCTCGCGCAGCCCGCACCCGACCCCACCGCATTCGGCATGCCGGCCGACGACGACGGCACGCGCGGGGACCCTCTTCTCTCAGACCGTTCGTGGGCGGTCGTCCACTATCGACCTGACCTCGACGCCCTCATGGCCGCCCCGACGCGGATCGTCGTGGCGGTCGGCGAGGAGTCGTTGAAGGTGTACACGGGTCGCACCGCGATCGCCCTGGCGGAACAGCTCGGCCAGGAGGCGATCGTCTTCCCCAGTCATCACGGCGGGTTCATGGGCGGCGAGTTCGGCTACGCAGGTCAGCCCGAGGCGTTCGCGGCGAAGCTTCGCGAGGTACTCGACCAGGCCCGTGAGCCCGAATCGGACAACTTCTAGAAGTCCCAGTCCTCGTCTTCGGTCGCCTCGGCCTTGCCGATGACGTACGACGAACCCGACCCTGAGAAGAAGTCGTGGTTCTCGTCGGCGTTCGGCGACAGAGCCGACAGGATCGCTGGATTCACGTTCGTGACCGTCGACGGGAACATCGCCTCGTAGCCGAGGTTCATCAGGGCCTTGTTCGCGTTGTAGTGGAGGAACTTCTTGACGTCCTCCGTGAGCCCGACGCCGTCGTAGAGGTCCTGGGTGTACTGCACCTCGTTGTCGTACAGCTCGTACAGGAGCGAGAACGTGTAGTCCTTCAGGTCATCGCGCTCAGCCTGGCTCGCGCGCTCGAGTCCCTTCTGGAACTTGTAGCCGATGTAGTACCCGTGCACGGCCTCATCGCGGATGATGAGGCGGATCAGGTCGGCGGTGTTGGTGAGCTTCGCCCGGCTCGACCAGTGCATCGGCAGGTAGAAGCCCGAGTAGAACAGGAAGCTCTCCAGCAGCGTCGAGGCGACTTTGCGCTTGAGGGGCTCGTCGCCTCGGTAGTACTCCATGACGATCTGAGCCTTCTTCTGAAGGTTCGGGTTCTCGACCGACCACCGGAACGCCTCGTCGATCTCCTTGGTCGACGCGAGCGTCGAGAAGATCGAGGAGTAGCTCTTCGCGTGCACCGACTCGATGAACGCGATGTTCGTGTACACCGCCTCCTCGTGAGGAGTGATCGCGTCGGGGATCAGCGAGACGGCGCCGACCGTGCCCTGGATCGTGTCGAGCAGAGTCAGACCGGTGAAGACCCGCATGGTCAGCAGCTGCTCGTCGGGCGTCAGCGTGTTCCACGACTGGATGTCGTTGGACAGCGGCACCTTCTCGGGCAGCCAGAAGTTGTTGACCAGGCGGTTCCAGACTTCGAGGTCTTTCTCGTCCTCGATCCGGTTCCAGTTGATGGCCTGCACGTGGCTGAGGAGCTTGAGCGGTTCGGGAGTCATGATCATTTCCTGTCGAGCGGCGGGTCAGAGTGTGCAGGAGACGCACGTGTCGAGCTCCGTGCCCTCGAGCGCCATCTGCCGGAGGCGGATGTAGTAGATCGTCTTGATGCCCTTGCGCCATGCGTAGATCTGGGCCTTGTTGATGTCGCGGGTGGTGGCGGTGTCCTTGAAGAACAGCGTCAGCGACAGGCCCTGATCGACGTGCTGCGTCGCAGCGGCGTACGTGTCGATGACCTTCTCGTAGCCGATCTCGTACGCGTCCTGGTAGTACTCCAGGTTGTCGTTCGTCATGAACGCCGCCGGGTAGTAGACGCGACCGAGCTTGCCTTCCT
>JAESFR010000290.1_pt1 | contig 14712 bp, 12 predicted proteins | sample 9266191 | NCBI WGS metagenome assembly JAESFR01 (sample SAMN14503063, study PRJNA617104) | algae metagenome | isolation source: Pleurocapsa minor HA4230-MV1 and co-occurring heterotrophs from cement on... | place: USA: Nuuanu Pali Lookout, Hawaii | collected 2009-07-20
GACGGAGCGGGATGGCGGATCCCCGCCGCGGAGGCGGTCGCCCACATCGAGGTCGGCATCCGCTCGCTGTTCGACGGCTCGGTCGAAGACGTCGCGCAGGACATCCCCTTCATCGTCACCGGGTCGATCAGCGTGCTGCAGGACGGCACGGCCTCGATCACGGTGAGCGGTGCCGACCCGGAATAGCCGGAGCTCCTACCGACGCTGCGCGTCCCGCTGCCGGTGCCTACCGACGCTGCGCGTCCCGCTCCGCTAGCGCAGCGAGCTGGGCGTTGTAGGCCTCCAGTTCGGCATCCCCGGTGCGATCGGCATGGCGGTCGGCGCGCTTCTGGGCCCGATCATCGCTGCGGCTCCACTGGATCGCGACGACGATCGCCAGGATGAGCGTCGGCAGCTCGCCGATCGACCACGCCACCCCGCCGCCGATGTACTGATCCTCGAGGGGCGTCGGGCCCCACGTGCGTCCCATCGCGCCGAACCATTCGGCGATCATCAGGCCGGACTGGCTCATGATCGCGATCCCGAAGAACGCGTGGATCGCCATGACCGCGATCAGCAGCACGAGCCGGCCGGCGTACGGCAGCCGGTACTCGACCGGGTCGATGCCGATCAGGGTGAGCACGAAGAGGTACCCCGTGATCAGGAAGTGCGCGGTCATCCATTCGTGACCGAGGTGGTCGTAGAGCGACCACCGGAACAGATCGGTGAAGTAGAAGACCCAGAGCGAGCCGACGAACAACCCCGCGGCCACGAAGGGGTTCGTGAGCACCCGCGCGACCGGCGAGTGCACCGCCCACAGGAGCCATTCGCGTCCGCCGCGCGTGCCGTCCTCCCGTCTGCGGATCGCGCGGGCCGCGAGCGTGACCGGCGCACCGGCGACCAGCAGCAGCGGGATCGCCATCGTGAGCAGCATGTGGCCGACCATGTGGATGCTGAAGAGGTAGTCCTGGTAGGCGTTGATCGGTCCGCAGGTCACCCAGAACAGCAGGACGAGCCCCGCCACCCACAGCACCGTCCGGTACACCGGCCAGGAGTCGCCGCGCCGGCGCAGCCGACGCACGCCGGCGAGGTACAGGAAGATGCCGAAACCCGCGGCGAACGCCCACAGCAGGTCGAGGTTCCACGAGGTGAACCACCGGTCGAGCGTCAGCTCGGGCGGAAGCGCCGCGCCGGTCAGGTACTCGGCCGGGCTGCGGACCTCCGGCAGGTTCGACGTCGTCGGGGGTGCCGTGCGGGCCAGAGCGGATGCCGCACCGCTGGCGAGCCCCATCAGCACGAGCTCGAGCACGACGAGGCGCCAGAACAGGCGCGCGGCGGCGGTTCGACCGCTCGCGTCGGCGCCGGCGCCCGGCGACGCATCGTCGGCGCTCATGCGCCGGATCAGCCGCCCACGGTACAGCGCCCCGAGGACGCCGAGACCGATGAGCGCGATCACCTTGACCATCAGGATCGCGCCGTACGGGGAGGCGAGGTTCTCCCACGCGCCGACCCCGATGCTCGCCCGAACCGTGCCCGACACCGCGACGACGATGAACGCGGCCAGGGCGATGCTGGAGTACCGCGCGAGGGCGGTCGCGAGGGCCGGGCGCGTGAGCAGCGGTCGGACGACCACGAGCAGCAGCAGTCCGCCGAGCCACACGGCGGCCGCGATGATGTGCAGCACGAGGGCCATCACCGCGGCGCTGTGGTTGGCCTCCTCGCCCGAATGACCCTGCGTTCCCATCGGCACGAGCGTCGCGATCGCGAGGATCGCCACGAACAGCGTGGGCGTCCACGAGCGCACCGCGAACGCGAGCACGGTGATCCCCGCGCCGGCGATCGCGGTGAGCAGCCATGTGCGGCCGCCCTCGGTCTCCACGAGGAACCGGCCGAGCTGCGCGCCGAACTCCGGGCCGATTCCGACCGCCGGGTTGAAGGTGTTGACGAACGTGAAGAACCCGGTCACCGCCGCGGCGACCGTGAAGATCGCCGCCGAGATCGAGGCCATGTCGAGCGCGGCGTCGAACGCGCGGTCGCCCGCCTTCAGCGTGAACAGGGCGGTGACCAGCGATCCGACCATCCCGGCGGCCGCGAGGTTCACCACGAGCGTGGTCGTCGGCAGTCCCCAGCGCACGAGCGGACCGGGGTCGCCGATCGCGAACGGTGCGGCCCCGCCTCCGACCACGAGCCCCCACACGAGCGCGACCAGGGCGCTGACGACCAGGATCGCGGGCCCTGCGACCCGCAGGATCCGCGCCGGATCCTGCGGTTCCCGCGCGTCGGCGGGCGCGTCGGCGCCACGGACGGCAGGTGCGGAACTCACCCTGCAAGCCTAGGCGGCACGCAGAAGGGGGACGCCGCGGGTGCGGCATCCCCCTTCGAGGCGGATCGCGTCTACTTGACCGCAGCCTTGAGCTTCGAGCCGGCGGTGACCTTCACGCGCTTGCCGGCCGGGATCTTGATCTCGGCGCCGGTCTGCGGGTTGCGGCCCGTGCGCGCCGACGTCGCGACCTGCTCGAACGAGATCCAGCCCGGGATCGACACCTTGCTGCCCTTGGCGACCGCCTCGGAGACGGTGGAGAAGAGGGAGTCGAGCACACCCGACACGGCGGCCTGGCTCTGACCCGTGGCGCTCGCGATGCTCGCGACGAGTTCGGTCTTGGTGATGGACTTGTCAGCCATGTGGTTGTCCTCCGAAGCGGCGCACGCGCCGCCCTTCATTGCACGGACCGGATGACGCATCGCCTCCGGCTGGTCGGATCGACCGTGCCCGAATATACCCACTTCCCGCGGATTCACGCGGATTTCCGCGCCCCTTGACGTAATCCGACGGCGTGTCCCCGGTGCTGTTGTGGCCTGTGTGACGTGTGTGGCGGCATCCGGTCGAGAATCAGTCGTGCAGGCGTCGCAGCGCCGACACGATGTCGTCGTGCCAGCGCCGTGCTGCGGGCAGCACGCCGGTGAAGATCGGGGTGTCGTGCGTGACGCCGAGGTAGCGCACCACGCTCGCCTCGACGCCGGCGGCGCGCAGCGCCGCACCGTACGCCTCACCGTCGCCGCGCAGCGGATCGTACTCGGCGGTGAGGATCACCGCGGGCGGCAGACCCTCGAGCGACGCGCGTAGCGGCGACGCGTGCGGCTGCCTCGCCGAGCGACGGTGGGGCAGGTACGTGCGCGCGACCGAGCGCAGCTCGCGCACGACCAGGAACCGCGGGATGCCGAGCGCCCGGGTCGCGCGCAGGTCGAGGTGACGGCCCGTCAGGTCGACCACCGGCACCTCGAGGACCTGGAGTCGCAGCGGATGGCCGGCGCGCTCGCGGTTGACGAGCGTGAGCGCGGCGGCCAGGTTGCCACCCGCGGACGTCCCGAGCACGCCGATGCGCTCCCGGTCCACGCCCAGCTCCGGGGCGTTCGCGTACAGCCACTCGAGAGCGGCGTGCGCCTGTTCGACCTGCACGGGGTAGCGCTGCTCGGGTGCGAGCGCATAGTCGACCGCCGCGATCGCCACCCCGGCGTCGTGCGCGCGACGGCGGAATCCGGCATCCGTCGTCGGGTAGTCGATGCCGCCGATGCGGAACGCACCGCCGTAGAACGCCAGCACGGCCGGGACCGGGCCCGCGGCATCCGGGTGATAGATGCGCACGCGGACGTCGGGGTGATCGTCGAGTCCGACGACGTGCTCGGTGATGTGCAGGTCGGGTCCGACGGTTCCGACGACGCGCAGCTCGGTGCGATCCCACGCGAGCGCGGCGCGGCGGTGGCGCGCGCGCGACTTCGCACGCGGCCCGAGCGCCTCACTCGACGGCGCGCGGGGCTCGCTCCGGGCGGCGGCTCGCGCCGTCCGGGGCATGCTCACGCGCCCGAACGGCCAGAGCTCCCGCAGCCGGCGCCGCGCGGAGCCGAGCGCCTGATCGAAGAGGTACCTGCGGTGCACGCGCAGGCGCTCGGCGAAGATGGGGTCCAACGGCATGATTCATCCTGCCTCCGACCGCCGGTCGCGCGCGCGGCCGTCGACGACGAAAAGAGCCCGGAGTTCCGAGGAACTCCGGGCTCTTTCGAACGCTGGTGTCTACCAGGACGACTTGGTCACACCGGGCAGCTCGCCGCGGTGCGCCATGTCACGGAAGCGGACACGCGAGATGCCGAACTTCGTGAGGACGCCGCGGGGGCGGCCGTCGATGACGTCGCGCGAACGCACGCGCACGGGCGAGGCGTTCTTGGGCAGCTTCTGCAGGCCGACGCGAGCGGCTTCGCGCTGCTCGTCGGTGCTCGTCGGGTCGACGAGGGCCTTCTTCAGTTCGGCGCGCTTCGCGGCGTAGCGGTCGACGACCACCTTGCGCTGCTCGTTGCGCGCGATCTTGCTCTTCTTGGCCATGGGATCAGCGCTCCTCTCGGAAGTCGACGTGCTTGCGGATGACCGGGTCGTACTTCTTCAGCACGATGCGGTCGGGGTTGTTGCGGCGGTTCTTGCGCGTCACGTAGGTGTACCCCGTGCCGGCGGTCGAACGCAGCTTGATGATCGGACGGACGTCCTGAGCCTTCTTGGCCATCAGAGCTTCACACCCTTCGCCTGGAGATCACGGACGACGGCCTCGATGCCACGGGCATCGATCACCTTGATGCCCTTGGCCGACACGTTGAGCTTGATGTTGCGGCCCAGCGACGGCACGAAATAGGTCTTCTTCTGCACGTTGGGGTCGAAGCGGCGCTTCGTCCGGCGGTGCGAGTGCGAGATGTTGTGACCGAAGCCGGGAACCGCTCCGGTCACCTGGCACACTGCTGCCATGGTTCTATCCTCCTGAATACCGTGGAACCGGACGGCTCCACCCAAGATCCCTTGTCTGCATTCCGCGCGCCGACGATCACCGCCCGGATGCACCGGTCGTGAGCGAGACGAGACGAAACGCGAACTGCGTGCTGGAGTGCGCGCAGACAAAGAGTCAGTTTAGCACGGGTGGCGAGTCGGCCCGAACGGCGTCGGCCCGGCCTCCCCAGCCCCTGTCGGACGGATGCCGTTCCACAACCCGCGGGAATATGCCGGTCCGCGCATCATCGTGGTGGGACGATGGTGTCCCGCATTCTGAGGGGGGAACTATGGCAGATTCACCCGACGGCATCCGGACCTGGCCGACCTCGCCCGGCGCCCTCGCCGACACGCATGCGTGCCCCGGCTGCTTCACCACGATCTCCGAGCCGCGGTGCCCGGTGTGCGGCTTCGTCGTGACGGACCCCCGCGCGGCGCGCGTCCTGTCGCTGGGCCGGAGCATCATCGCCGCCGAGACCGAGCGTCAGCGCGTGATGCAGGAGGTGCGGCTCGATTACGCGGTCGCTCCCCCCGCGCACTTCACCGGCGCTCAGGCGCCCGCCGCTCCCGTGTCCGTCGCCCCGGTGTCCGTCGCCCCCGTGGGCCCCTCGCCGACGGCCGCCCCGACCGCTCCCGCGGCGCCGTGGCCGATCCCCGCCGGTCTGCCCCCGCTGGCGGCGTCGACGCTCACGCCCGCCGAGCTCGCCGAGCTCCCGCCTCCGTCGGCACCGGCGCCCGATCTCGCGACGGCGCCGAATCCAGCGGCGGCGCTCGGCGCTGTGCCGCCGGCGCAGCCGGACGCACCGCAGGGGCCCGCGCGCGAGCCGCGACCGCCGCGCCGACGACTCAGCGTGCCGGTCCTCCTGCTGATCGTCGGGGTCTCGCTCGTCGGCGTCGCCGCGGTCTTCTTCCTCGTGTACGCGTGGTTCACGTGGGGCATCGCCGTGCGGGCGCTCATCATCGGCGCGATCACCGTGGCCACGATCGGCATCGCCTCTCTCCTGCGGCGCCGCACGCTCACCGCGACGGCCGAGGCGATCGCGGTGCTCGGAGTGCTGCTGCTCGCGCTGGATGCGTGGGCGGTGCGCGCGAACGACTTCTTCGGCACGGCCGACATGCGCCCCGCCCTGTACTACGGCGGTGCGGCTCTCGTCGTCGGAGTGTTCTGCCGGGCCTGGGCGAAGCTCTCCGGGCTGCGCAGCCCCGATCTGGCTGCCGTGCTCGCACTCCCGGTCGGTGCGGGCCTGGTGATCGGCGGGGCGACCGCGCTGCCGTCCGGCGAGGCACTCGTCGCCGGGCTGCTCGGCGCAGCCGCCGGCGGACTCCTGCACGCCCTCCCCGCGCCGTGGTCGTCCGCACGCGCGCGCGAGGACTCGGTGCCCGAGCGGGTCACGCTGGCGAACGTCGGTGTCGCCTCGCTGGTGCTGGCCGCCGTGCTGTCGGTGTTCCTCTCGCCCGACTCGATCGCGGTTCCCCTCTGGACCGGCGCCGGCGTCCTCGTGATCGGCGCGGCGCACGCCGTCCTGCTGCGGCGCCGGAACGACCGACCGCCGCTGCCTGCAGCCCCCGTGCTCGCCGGGATCGCCTCGGCCACGGCGGCCCTGGTCACGGCGGCAGTCGGCTGGCAGCTCGCCGCCCGCACCGACCTGCCGGTCTATCCGATGCTCGTCGGTCCCGTGATCGCGGTCGCCGTCCCGGTCGCGATCGACCGGGTCCGCCGGCGGATCAGCGGTCTGGGAGCGGCCCAGGTCGCCACGCTCGTCCTCGGCACCCTCAGCCTCGGCGTCTCGGTCATCTGGTGGGCCGCGGCCGCGGCGATGACGATCGCGAGCGCGTGGACGCTCTGGCGCACGGATGTCTTCGCCGCGCCGCCCGACCAGATCGACGGGGCGTTCTTCGCGGCGGTCAGCGGGGCGCTGCTCGTCGGCATCCTGACGCTCTCCCCCACGCTGGGCAGAAGAGGTCTCGCCGACGCGCGCTTCGCGGTGGCGGGCGTCGTGCTGCTGGTGGGGGTCGCCGTGCCGGCGATCCCGTCGCTCCTGGTCGGAGTCGCGATCCTGCTCGCGGTCGCGTCGGTGGCCGCCCTGACCCGCCGGGGCGTCCGGCTCGGGGCCGGGATCACGGCCGGTCTGGCGGCGTCAACGGCGTTCGTCGCGGGAACGACCGCGCCGTGGCTGTGGCTCGGCGCGCTGGTGGTCGCGGTGGCCGTGCCGGTCGTGGCCTTCGTCCTCGTGCGCCCGACGGGTGCCGGGTCCGCGCTGCTGGCCCTCACTCCCGTCGCCGTCCTCACTCTCGCCGCATTCATCGCGCCGTCGGCGATCGCGGCCGTGCGCGGGACGGATGCCGATCCCGGCTCGGCGTTCGTCCTCGTGCAGTGGATCGCGCTCGCGGCGCTCCTGGCTGCCGTCGTACTCCGGCTGGCGCCCGCCCCCCGGTCGAGTCTCGCGGGGTCGGCGTATGTGCTCTTCGCGCTGTCGCTGCTGCCGTACGCGAGCGACGCGGTCGGCCGCGCGAGCGGCAGCCGAGCGGTCGTCGGCGGATCATCCGCGAGCCTCGGCGAACCAGCGGCAGGCATCGTGCGCGCCGCCGGGCTGGTGATCCTGCTCGCGATCATCGCCCTCGCCCGCACCCGGGTGCGCGGCGGCACGATGCTCGGGGCGGCGGCGCTCGTTCCGGCGGCGGCGGCGTACGCCACCTTCCTCGTCCTGCAGGCGTTCGGGCTGGCCGACGCGGACGCGCGCGCGCTGGCGACCGTCGGCGCGGTGGTCGTCATCGTGTGGGCGGGCGCCGTGCGGTCGTTGCGTCGCCACTCGGTGACCGGAGCCGCACCGACGGGCGACGCGGATCCGGGGATGCCGGCACCACGGTTCGCGGCGACGCGGGCGGCCGTGGATATCGGAGCGCTCGCCTGCGTGCTCGTGCTCGCCTGGGAGGTGCCGGCCGATCTGCGCGGAGCCATGCTCGCCGTCATCGCAGCAGGTCTTGCCGGTGCCTCGGTCGTCCGCAGCTGGGCCGCGCCGCACTCGACACGGATCGCCGGCATGCCGACGATCTCGGCGGCCGGAGCGCCGACCGCCGCAGCCGCACGTCGCCTGCTGGCGTGGCCGGCGCTGCTGTTCGCCACGCTCGGCCTCTGGTCCGCCCTCGCCGAATCCGCCGACCCTGCCTCGCTGACCGTCGAGGCGTACGTGATCGCGCCGGCGGTGCTCCTGGCCGGATTCGCGATCGTCCTGGTGTGGCTGCGCCGCCACATCGAGTCGGCGATCGCACTGACGGCCGGGCTGCTCCTCGGGCTGGCCGTTCCCGCGGTCGCCGGGTGGTCGGGTTCCGAGCTTCGCGGCATCGTGGTCGCCCTGGTCGCTAGCGCCGTGTGCCTCGCGCTCACCGCGACGCCGCTGCTGCGCGTGCGGGTCGCCGCCCTGTCGGGCGCGGTCGCGGCGATCGCCGCTGTCGCGCTGGTGGTCCTCGAGCGCACCCTGGACGGCACGACCGCTCAGGCGGCGTGGCTGCTCCTCCTCGTCGGTCTCGCGTTCGCCTCGGCGCTCGGCGTGGCCGCGCGATCGCCGCGCGGTTCGATCTACGTGGTCGTCGTTCCACCGGTCGTGCTCGCCGTGGCCGGCGTCGCCGCCGTGTTCCGCGCCGACGAGCCGGTGGTGCTCGGCGTCGGCCTCGGCGTCCTGGCGGCCCTCCATCTCGCCGCGTCCGCATGGGGACGCGCGCCCTTCGGCGCCGCGACCCGCTGGACGAGCATCGGCGCGGCGATAGTGTTGGCGGCCGCGGGGCTGTGGGGCGGCGCGGTGACGATCGACGGCGTCACCGTGATCGAGCTCATGAGCCTGCCCGTGGCGCTCACGCTCCTCGTCGGCTCCGCACTGGCCCAGTACCGGCAGCGCCGCCGCGCCGCCGCCGCTGACACCGGCGACGGCTCAGCTCCCCGCACCGACGCGGAGCTCGGGGTGTGGCTCGCGGGTCTCGGACTCGCCCTGGTGCCGAGCATCGCCGCGGATCCCGAGCCGCTGCGCGTGTGGCTGGGCATCGCGATCCCGCTCGCCGCGGCGGTCCTGGCCGCCGCCGTCCCGCTGCCGGGCGTGCGGGCCGTGCGCACGTGGTCTGCCGTGGTCCTGAGCGGCGGGGCTCTCGTGATGGGAACCCGCGCGCTGCAGGAGGGCGGCTTCCCCTCGGCCGAACCCGCGATCATCGTGGCGGGCGCCGGTGCGATCGTGGTTGCCCTCGTGATGACCAGGTTCGCGGCATCCGGAGCGATCGACACCGCGCACCCGACCGGCGCGAGCGGCGAGCGCACCGTGCTGACGGCTGCCGCTGCGATCGCCGCCGCCGGAACGGTGCTCCTCCTGGCCACGGTGATCATGCTGAGCGACGGAGCGCCCTGGCGCACGCTGGTCACCGTCGGCGCGGCTGCACTGATCGCGGTCGGCGGTGCGGCGCTCCTGCCGAGTGGACGGTGGCGGAGCCTCGGGGCTGTGCTCGCGATCGGCGGCGTCTCAGTCGCGCTCGCCTCGATCGCCACACGCCTCATCGTCGTCTCGCCCGAGGCGGGTTCGTCGATCGAGCCCGACGGGTGGGCGGCGGCGGGCCTGCTCATCACGGTCCTGGTCGGCGGTGTGGCGCTGCGCCGCACGCGTGGAACGGAGCTGTCAGCCGCGGTGGCTCAGGCGGTCGGGGTGGCCGCATCGGTGGGTGTGCTGTTCTTCGCAGGCGTCGAGGCGTCGCTGCTTGGCGCGTCCGCGGGCGCCGAGTGGCGTGCGGTGGTCACGATGAGCGTCCTGACGCTCGCCGGGGTGGCCGGTGTGCTGCTGCGGACCCGCCTGGGTCGCGTGCTCCCCGTCGCGGCAGCTGTCGGGGCGACGCTCTTCGGTGCCATCGCGCTGGTCTGGTTCGGCGTGCGCCCTGTCGAACTGATCACCGCACCAGTCGCGATCGGGCTGGTCGCCCTCGGTGTCCGTGCTCTGCGACGCGACCCGAAGACCCGCAGCTGGCCCGCCCTCGGGCCCGGACTCGGTCTGCTGACGCTCCCGTCGCTCGCCTACGATCTCGGGGAGGCGGAGCTGTGGCGAGTCGTCGGCCTGGGCGTCGTGGCCGTCGCGATGGTGGTGGTCGGCGCGATCCGCCGCCTGCAGGCGCCCCTGGTGCTGGGCTCGATCGTGCTGCTGATCCATGCGGCAGCGCAGCTGTGGCCCTGGATCTCCAACGCGTACGAGTACGTGCCGTGGTGGCTGTGGCTGGGCCTGGGCGGCGCGCTGCTGATCTTCCTCGCGGCGCGGTACGAGAAGAACGTCCGGGCCGTGCGCGCATCGTTCACCGCGGTGGCGTCACTGCGCTGAGGCGTGGGCATCGGCCGCGCCGCGTCCCCAGCGGAACGGCGAGACCGTCGGGTCGCCGTCGATCCAGAAGCGCCAGGGGAACACGTCGGTGCCCGCGACGCCGGCCACTCCCACGCGTGGCCCCCGCGCCACCGGACGCACCGGTCCGCGGGCCAGGAGCAGTCGGGCGACCGCGCCCGCGCGCTCGGCTCCGGTGATCGCATCGATGCCGTCGTGCATCGGATGCCGCAGTCCGACCGCGTCGCCGAGTCTCCCCGGCCCGCGGGCCAGGTCGCGATCGGTGCGCACCACACCGCGCCGCTCGAGCCGGCGCCTGCGCGCGGCATCCTGCCCGCGGATCACTTCGCCTGCCCGCAGCAGGATTCCGCCGGCCATCCCCTCCGGCCCGCTGACGACGTTGACGCACGAGTGGATGCCGTGGCTCAGGTAGACGTACAGATGCCCCGCCTCGCCCCACATGGTCGCGTTGCGCGCCGTACGGCCCATCCGCGCGTGCGAACCGGGATCGGGGGCGTCGCCGGTGCCCGCGCCGTGATACGCCTCGACCTCCGTCAGCCGCACGGCGACCGTCTCGCCGCCGACCACGGTCTGCAGCACCCCGCCGAGGAGACGTGGGGCCACCTCGACCGGGAGCCCGGCGAGGTCATCCCGCGTCGCGGGGCGCAGTTCGCCCGGGCCGGACCCGCTCATGCCGGTGGCACCTGGCACCACGACAGGTCGAATCCCGAGAGCGAGACCACCTGGTCGCCCGTCGCGATCTCGATGATGCGGCTCTCCACGCGCTCCGGCAGCGGCAGGCGATACCGGTCGTACGGGTTCGCGGCGGCATCCGGGGCGACGAGCACCGCGGCGTAGCGGCCGCTCGGCGACACGCACGTGTGCAGCGCCGCCTCCGTCGAGGACAGATCGGCGAGCACCTCGGCGGTGCCGTCGGGGGCGACCGCGGCGACGGTGGTCCCGATCGGGAAGCCCGACTCATCGGTCGGCGCCGCGAGGCGCACGGTGCCTCCCCCGGGAACCGGCGTGACCGCGCCGGCGAGCCCGAGGTCCTCTGCCGGTGCGACCAGCGGCGTCTCGCTCGCATCCGTGAGGTCGATGACCGACAGCCCGTCGATGCGCTTCACGATCGCTTGGGACGATCCGCGGGCGATCCCCTCGATCGCGATCGCGGATCCGAGAGCCGTCGCGTTCTGGCCCGACGAGCCGGTGAGCAGCAGTGAGCTGTCGAACGACAGCAGGAGGATGCTGTCGCTGTCCGGCACGAACCGCCACTCCGCCACGCGCGGCTCCGCGCCGGTCACGACGACCTGCGTCGGTGCGGCCTCGGCCTCGCTCTCCTTGAGCGACGCGGTGAACAGGGCGCTCTCCAGGCCACCGGCGGCGCTGAGATCGGCATCCGAGAAGGTGTACCCGATCAGCTCGCCGCGGTCGGCGCTCTGCAGGTTGGTCACATAGCCCTCGCCCGGCAGGGGCAGCGTGCGCTCGGCCCCGCCGTCGAGGTCCGTCACCACGAGCTGCGACCCGCCGTCGCCTTCGACCGAGACGATCAGGTGCGAGGCCGTCGCGCGGTAGTCCTCGATGTGGTCGTTCGAATACACCGGCACCGCGTCCTCGCCGCCGAGGTCGGTGCGATAGATCGTGTCGCCGCTCGTGGTCCGCTGCAGGATGAACACCTCCGTGCTCGCCGTCGTGAACGTCTCGGTGAGGGTCGAGGCCGGGCCGCCGCCGAGTCCCTGCACGTCGGCGAAGGTCACGGTGTACTCCGTGTCATCGAACAGCGGCAGCGTGAAGCGCACGCCGACGCTGCGCCCCGACGTGTCGACCGTGAACGGGGTCGCGGGAGTGACGGTGACCTGGTCCTCGCCCACCTCGGCGAGGGACTGCGAGGTCTCGAGGATCAACCGCGACCCGGATGCCGAGACGGCGGCATCCGGATCGACGTTCACCGCGGTCACGCGCGGACCCTGCGCGACGTTGGCAGCCGCACCGGCGAGACTCACGGCGGCCAGCACCGCGATCACGATCGCGAACGTGCCGAAGAAGACCCGCCCGCGACGACGGCGGGACCGACCGGCGCGGGTGAGCCGATCAGTACTCATACGGGTCTCCGGGCTCGTCGATCGCCTCGACCGAGGCGGCGTCGATCTGCAGGCGACCATCGGCCGTGGAGCTGACCGTGCCGCTGATCGTCACCCATTGGCCGGTCTCGAACGAGTCGGATGCCGCGATCGGAATACTGGCGGGCTGGGCGTCGATGACGCAGTGGGTGATCACCAGGCGCGTGAGGTCGAAGCCTGCGCCCCCGTCGCCCGGCGTGACGAAACCCGTGAGCGTCACGGCGTCGCCGTCGAACGCGTCGGGGTTGGTGGCCGTCGCGAACACCGTTGCCCACTCCCCCACCCCGAACGACGCGGTGTCTCCCGTCGCGGCCAGGGTGACGGCATCCGCGCCGGCGAACAGCGGTGGAGCGCCGACGTCGCGCGACATCGCGAGCTCGGCGGACAGCGACGCCGGCGGCAGCACGAGGGTCAGGAGAACGAACCCCGACGCGGCGACGCCGCCGGCGACCGTCACCGCGAGCGCCACCGGGTGCGGCGACGGGTCGGGGTGAACATGATCGCTCTCGGCCTCGTGCGCGTGCGGTGCGTCCGCGGCCGTGCCGTGGTCGTGGCCGTGGTCGGCCTCCTGACCGAGCGGGAGGGCGAAGCTCAGCGCCGCGCCGATCAGCACGACGACCGACATCCCGACCGCGAACCACGTCGAGTCGGGGTTGATGTACAGCCCGAGCCGGTCGGTGACGGCGAGCCCGAGCGTGACGACGGCGAGCACGGACGCCAGCCCCACCCCGAGCCACCGGGTGGCGACGAATCCCAGATCACGCAAGGAGGTTCACCACCGTTCCGATGGCGAAGGCCGACAGGACGACGACGACGACGATGCCCGCGAGCGTGCGGGTCGTGAAGGTCGTGCGCATCAGGGCGAGCATCTTGATGTCCACGAGCGGACCCACCAGCAGGAAGGCCACGATCGACCCGGGAGTGAACGTCGACGCGAACGACAGCGCGAAGAACGCGTCGACGTTCGAGCAGATCGACACCACCATCGCGAGCACGATCATCGCGACGATCGACAGCGCGGGATTCGACCCGATCGCCAGGAGCGCCTCCCGCGGGATCAGCACCTGGATGGCACCGGCGAGCGCCGAGCCGATGATCAGCGCCGGCATCACCGCCCTCAGCTCGATGATGAACTGCGCGAGGCTGCGGCGCCCCCGGCCGCCGGGCTCGTGCACCACGAGTTCGCACGTCGCCCGGAAGCGGTCGGTGAGCAGGCCGTCCGGATCGGGATGCCGGCTGTAGAGCCAGCCGAGGAGGTTGGCGATCGCGTAGCCGCCGAGAAGGCGCGCGATGAGGATGCCGTCGTCGAAGCCGAACGCCTGGTGGGTCGTGATGATCACGATCGGATTCACGATCGGCGCGGCGATCAGGAACGTCAGCGTCTCCGGCACGGTGAACCCGCGCATCAGCAGTCCGCGCGCGAACGGCACGTTGCCGCACTCGCACACCGGGACGACCATCCCCAGGAGCGAGAGCACCGCGCGCCGGGCCCATGCCCGTCGCGGCATCCATCGCTCGATCACGCCGGGCGGGATCCATACCTGCACGACGATGGAGAGCACGACGCCGAGGGCGACGAACGGGAGCGACTCGATCAGCACGCTCAGCGCGAGCGTGAGGCCGTCCTGCGCGCGCGTCGGCAGCGAGGCCGGGAACAGCGTCGGGGCCAGTGCGTCGATCGCGAAGAGGGCGGCGATGACCGCCGCACCGATCACGAGCGGAACGAGGATGCGCGCCGGGCCTCCGCTGCGCGACCCGGTTCCGCGCGCGGCGGAGCGCGCGGTCGACGCGGCGGGGCGGCGCTCGTCAGTCCTGGACACGCTCGAGGGATCGGGCGCTCGTGCACGCCGCGCACAGGCCGAAGATGTCGACGATGTGCTCGGCCTGCGTGAAGCCGTTGCGCTCGGCGGTCGCCCGCGCCCACTGCTCCACGTCGGTCGCCTCGATCTCGACGGTCAGGCCGCACGAGCGGCAGATCAGGTGGTGGTGGTGTCCCGAGCTGCTGCACGCGCGGTACAGCGCCTCGCCGTCGGGGCTCTGCAGCGAATCGGCTTCGCCCTGTGCGGCCAGCCCGGCGAGGGCCCGGTAGACCGTCGCCAGGCCGATTCCGGTGTTCTCCTCGCGCAGGGTCGCGTGCAGGCTCTGCGCGCTCACGAAGCCGTTCGCGTCGCCGAGCGCTTCGCGCACCCGGTCGCGCTGCCATGTGTTGCGCTGGACCATGTGCGCGATTTTACCCAGCGGCTCTGAGCGACCGCCGGGTGCGGGCGCCCACCGGCCGTTGTGCGGCGTCGGCGGTGAAGAATCGGGGAGAAACCGACCGATCCACTGGCCCGACGACGGTGAAGGCGTCGAATCTCCCCGGTCCTTCACCGCCGATCACGCCGACACCCTCGAACCCGCCGCCTCGGCGCGCTCTCGCGGCCGCTCGATCGCTGTGACGCGCACCCGGCGGGCCCCGGGCGCGCCGCCC
>JAESFR010000291.1_pt1 | contig 14618 bp, 24 predicted proteins | sample 9266191 | NCBI WGS metagenome assembly JAESFR01 (sample SAMN14503063, study PRJNA617104) | algae metagenome | isolation source: Pleurocapsa minor HA4230-MV1 and co-occurring heterotrophs from cement on... | place: USA: Nuuanu Pali Lookout, Hawaii | collected 2009-07-20
AAGTTGACTAAGTTAAGTATACATTATATCAGATATAATGTATACTTAACTTAGTCAACTTAACCTTTGTGATAGGAATATCTTATACTTGACTTTTTAGACTGGAGATACGATTTTTAGCCTTTGCTGGCATGTTGCATAGTTGCACTGAGCTGGCGTCAAATCTCTTAACCTTTGTCCTGTATAGCTTATAGGCGTTGCATGTATATATTGCTTTTTGCTCTATTTGTCTTGTTTCGGGGATCGATACATATTTCTTATACTTACTTTCTTATCTTATTAAATATTTCTATCTTTTATCTTGTTCTTATCTTACTCGTATTAAATATACTTATCTTAATTGCTTGACTTTTTATTTTATGTAAGAGATAATAAATGTAGAGATTAAGCAAATTACTCGCTTCAGTTTTCAAATCTCCCTCTCTACAAAGCTTTAAAGAATGTTTACTATGAATTACACCTCATTTATTAACATTTTCGATTTTTTTGTCAGTTGCTACGTTTATGGTTGTTTGACTTATATTTTGCTCCTGTTTTCGGTTCAACTGTATCATTCTCTGTTAATTGATTGTGAGGCTCTCGATCGCTCAATTGAAAGCGTTGACACTGACTTCTACTCCCAAGTTAAAGATCTCCTCGACCCCTCTACAGAAGATGTTTTTGAACCTATTTTTGAATCAATGACGCTTCGGGAACTCCGTACCCACATCAAAGAAAATAAGCTGCACCAGAAGATTCAAGATCGTCTTGGCAAAACAGTATCTAATGCTTGTAAACATGAGCTTATCGAAGCCTTGAGCTAAATCGCCTTTTTACTTCTTGCTTTGTCAACTTATTCTTACTTACCTTTTTTAAAATCATGTGCTTATCCGATTGTTCAAAATGCAAATATCTCGATCGCAACCCCCATCATTCAAGCGACATCTTATGTAGTCTAGAACCCGCTTATGCTGGTATGTGGAAGCGTTTAAAAGATCTCGATGAGTATAGTCTTAATTGCCTTCCTGTCGATAATTGTCAAGAGTTCGAGTTAGATCCCACCTTTGAAGAAAAGACGATCGCCTTATCCTTAAACTTTTTTGATTGGCAAAAGCTAGAGCGAGAAACTTCTAATCCTACTATTGGCAAAGCTTTGAGAGATACGATAATCGAGCTTAATCTCGCTCTGACTTGCGAGAATTGGCAAGCGATCGCTAATTCTACTTCAATTCCTAATGTCCGTGTAACTTTGGAGGAATCAGGATTTAAACCTCATCGAGATCCTTGGATTGATGTTGATTCTTCCTGTATTGACGCTGTTGCTTATCTTGAACCAGAAACGTCCTTGAAAATTCGCTTTAATTCGGGCTGTATCTATCAATACGACCATTTACCCCATAATGTCTTTTTATCCTTCTTAGATGCTGATTCTCAAGGACGTTTCTTTAATCGCAACATCAAAGATGCTTACCCTTACAGACAACTTTAAATCTTTTCTTGCTTAACTTATATTAATTACTTGACTTTTTAAGTTAAGCATGAGATGATATAGAAGTAGAGAAAAGCAAAACAAACATTCTACAAATGACAAGCCCCCAAAGACTGCTACTAACAGTTTCGGGGGAAATGAACACAATACACGGTGAAAGTAAAATGTCTCAAACTATCTTAGCTCAGTCCACCGCCTCACTTCAACTTCAAGTTTACAAATACTCTCTTATTCTCTCCAACGACACAGGCGACACAGAACAAACAATAGCAGCTTTTGAATCTGTGCCTACTTCTATTGATTGGCAACCCTGGCTTGATAACTGGGCAATTCTCGGCTATACACTTCAAGGTGAACCTCAGCTAATCAAGTCCCACTAAGTCAATAACCAACAAAGAGCGATTGCCTTTGAGTTAAAGGCGATCGGACGCGCCAGCTAATCCTTTAGGGAATAAGGCGCGGGCGAATCTCTCCATCTTTTACTTACTTATCTTTTCAGGCAGATTAATCATGACAAATACCAGTGCTACTACCACAAATGTCCGCGTTATCGATCTAAGTGAATGTCTTGCTGATATTACCGCCAATACTATCTACAACTCAGAGCATAATTTATTACCCTCTGACATCTTTGAGGATGTCATTCTACAGGCTATTAATGATTTAATCGATGATTTTGCTCTTGACCCCCACAATTACCTTAAAACTCATCACCAAGAGCAAATTGACACTATTGCTCATGATTATTTAGACCGAGATTTAGATAAATCTGAGCTTAATTTTTACTTCGGCGAACACATTTAATCAAGCGATCGCCTAAATCATTACTCATTTAGCAACGCCAGTTTTTCCCTCATGCCTCAAATCACTGTGTTTAATCTTTCTCATTCACCAACAATAATCGATTGCTACATTATCTCTAATGAGCTATTTTCTGAACTTGCTAGTCTTTGCTCCGTTTTTCAACTCAATCAAATTTCTCTTACTTTTTTAGAAGAATTGCAGAAGCGATTTTTACTTTTTCTCAACAGCAATTTTGACTCTGAAAACGCCAAGTTACAGGCTTTACATCAATTTCCTTGGTATCTCGATTTAATTCAGTTACTCGAATCTTTGTATCACCTCGATACTGATGAATTAATTATTGAGCTTACCTATCTTTAATCTTATCTCTTCATTAAACTGCAATCCGTAGGGTAGGCGAAGCCAATCGCCATATTTAAAGCGATCGCACTTAATGCATTGCTCATTTTCAATTAACTTGATTCTTTTTAACTCATGAGTCTTAATCTACCTTCTTTTCTTTCTTTTCAAGCATCTTCTATCCTTGCTCAACTTGCTCAAGCTTACGGTTTTGATTTATTCGACTTTCAAAGTAATATTTATTTAAGGTTAGAACAAAAAGGCTATATGCCCTTGGTTCTTGAACGTCTAGAGCCACACGTCATCAGTCTTAGTCATTATTATCAACAAAATGGTGACTTAATGGCTGACCCTGATCTTACCTTTCTTGTTCGTCCTTCTGTTGACAATCAAACACTCTTACTCTTTCCTCTCATGTATCGCCTAGATGGGCTAGGTCTTTATCAGGAGCTTGCCTTTCTTAATGACCAACGCGATCAAATTCTTTCTTTTAAATCCCGTTCTATGGCTGATGTGGCTAGCTTCTGTAATCAATGGGCTATCAATATTCAAGCTCAACAGTGGTTTTTACCCTCTGGTTCTAACCCTCAAGTCTCTGTTACTACTAGTTAACCAAATAAGCGATCGCTTTCTTTAACTGCGATCCCGAAGGGTAGGCGGAGCCTAATCGCTTACCTAGTATCTTTTAGAGTCAATCCCTTTTCACTTCTTTTTTTCCATCATTATTGAAGGAGCAGATAAACAACCTGACCTTTTTGAGGATTTATTCCCCTGCTATCATCTTCTGGCTCATTGCGGGGCTAAGGACTTCGATGATTCTCAACCCGTAATCACTATCCTCTTTCCTGATGAGGCTTAATTTAATAGATGAAAAAAGAACCAATTTGCCAACTGTGCAATGGACAGATGATCTATTACACCTACATAGCTGGGGACGGGTGGACATATACTACTTGCCCTAACTGTAATCCTGCTGACCCTTGGTACAGAAAGAAGCCTTCAGAACCGACAAAAACCAAAAAACCCCACCAATGATAATCAATAGCGCTCGCGCGAGATCGCTTTTAATCCTGCACATTTTTAAAAATATGACTCACACTATCGTCAAATTTAAGCGTCCTTTATATTCTGAACTACTAGAAGTAGCACGAGATTTTGGTTTCACCGTCAATGAAACAACTAAAGTAGCAGAAAATAGCTGTAATTTGGTTACCAAAACAATTAACCTATCAAATAAAAACTGTATAGCTTTATCTCATGAATTATGGCACATTTTATTTTATTACTATCAAAACATTTTCCGAATAAAACACGAACAATCAATTGTTTGTGTCAAATTTAAACATCAATGGCTCAAAGTTAACTATCCCGCTACTCTTGGCTTCGTACAATTTTATTATCAGCCTGACGAACTATACGAAGAATATATCTGTTTTACTCTAGAACGAGAGTTAAAATTACTAATCGATTTAGCCAAAACCTTACCAAAAAAACCTAACTATTTGCGATACAAACGGTTTTGCTCTGGGGGCGTAGGAACTTTTTTGGTGATTATGTTGGCTGCTATTTCTGCCCATCTTTTACTTACTTATCTTTTTAACTCTATTCCTACTAAGGTGAACCTTTGTACTGACTCGGCTGCTGTCAAAGTCGAGCGCGAAAACCTCTTTACTCAATTACTTTAATTATTGAGCTTACCTATCTCTAATCTTATCTCTTCATTAAACTGCGATCGCTCTTGATACACCTTGTTCTTTACTATGGCTATGACTCTCAAACCAATTCTTAAAACATCCTCGAAATCTACTACAGATTATACTGAGATTGAATCTGAACTATCTTTATCTTCGATACCTTCTCATCTTCAACAGCGTCTTAACCGTCTTGGTATTCATCCCGATCATCGGCTTGTTAACGTCATCGCACAATATCATTCCTCTCAAGTCTGGGCTGCACTCAATCATGTTGAGGCTAACTTTGAATTGATTAAGTCTCCTAAAGCTGTCTTTCTCTATCAATTACCCAAACAACCTCTTGAAGAGAATCAACCTTTATTACCTGTCTACACTGCTAAGGATTTTCCTGGTTTCACTCTCCAACACCTTAAATCTATGTATCCTGTGAGTTGGCAATCTGCTGCAAAACACTTCGGCATCCCTCTTTCGTGATAGACATTCTAAATCTACCATTTAAATTAAAAATCATGTCTCAATATTTTATCGCTGGATTTGAAGATCACCATCAAATTATTATCGGTTGGGATCAGCCAATGAGAACTTTTTTCGTATCTGTTGTCGATACTGTTGCTGAAGAGAAGGAAGAAGGAGAATATGTTCTTTTATGGTTAGGCACAAAATACGACGAATACAAAGATATCAATGATCTAGCAATTTCTTTAGCTGATTACGCCATTATTCCTGATGATATTATTATTCAATGCCAGCAAGATGCTCTGGTTTCTTTTTCTCCTACTCCTCTCCAACAATTAACTGAAGATGTGTTTCATGAAAATTAAACACCGACGGCATTCCTTGAAACTAAATAGCGATCGCCTCTCTTTCCGACTTTACTGACAGTTCAGTTCACCCTCTTTTTTCAGTAACTATTGCTCTGACACCACATTAAGAAAATGGCAACTAACTTTAAGCTTTTGCAAGCTTGTAGCAACAATTTTTTAACTACCCAGATACCTGACAATTTTCTTGATTTGGATGAGTTTCAACAGTACCAGTTTCTTAGCACTCATGCTTGGCAACCTGTTGAAAATTTATCCCCCGATAACATTTGGCAGTTGATTGAATCTTCTGCTGATACTATGTCTACTTTTTTTCAGCAGTATGTGCAAGCACCGCATATGCGGAGCGGTATCCTTTAGGACGGCGGACAGCCTGAATGCCCTAAAGGACTCCTAAAGGACGACGCGAAGCTAAGGCGCTCATGAAACAGAAACAATTTACCGTTAGTATTCTCGTCCATGAAGATGATTTATATCAAGCTCATATGGATGGTCATGACCAGCAAAAAGAGGATTGTCCCGACCTTGAAGAGATGATCCTCTCCGAGCTTCAATGGCTCACTTCTAGCGGCATTTCTATCATCGGTAACCTCAATGAACATCCCCCACTTTAATACACAAGCTTTATTCCTTAACCATCAGTAACGGTAAAATATAAACATCACCACCAACGACCATACTTATCAAAGAACATGACACAAATTAGCCTATCCGAACTTCCCCAAAGCCTACAAAATGAATAATACTAGTGAATGTAAACTTTTCAATTTACTTCAAGATAAACGAGAAGAAATTATCTCTATTGCTGCCCAACATGGGGCTTTCAATATCAGAGTTTTTGGTTCTGTTGCCCGTAACGAAGCCGACAACGATAGTGACATCGATTTTTTAGTGGATTATTCTCTTGATGATATTAGTCCTTGGTTTCCTGCTGGTTTAATGTTGGATTTAGAAAAATTACTCAATCACAAAGTCGATGTAGCAACTGAAGCAGCTTTAAAAGACAAAATCAGGGAACGGGTTTTGAGTGAAGCGATCGCACTATGAGAAATGATGTAGAACGTTTACGAGATATTCTTGAGGCGATCTCGCAAATTGAAAAATACGCGATTCAAGGTCAAACAGAGTTTCAGAACAATGAATTAATTCAAGTTTGGGTTGTTCACCATCTACAAATTATTGGCGAAGCTGCCAACAGCCTATCTCAAAAACTAATTACTCAGCATTCGAGAGTACCTTGGTCGCAAATTATAGCTTTCAGAAATATTCTCGTTCATGAATATTTTAGAGTCGATTTGAAAGCCGTATGGAAAATTATCGAGCGAGATTTACCCCATCTTAAGCATCAAGTTGTAGATATTTTAAACAATAAATAACACATGACTAGAGGGAAAATTTTACAAGATATCTGGGACAACTTACCCCCTGAACGCCAGAAGAATATTGAAGCCCGTACAGAAGCTAAAATCAAAGCCTATCGTAGTCTTCAAGAGTTACGTAGTGCCGCTGGTTTAACTCCAGAAAAAGTTTCCCAAGCTCTTAATATGCCTCAAGGTAATGTTTCTCACTTAGAGCGAAATTCTGATATGTTGCTTTCTACTTTGCAAAAATATGTTGAAGCTGTCGGTGGTAAATTAAGTTTAACCATCGAGCTTCCTAATCAACCTCCTATTGCTTTGACTGGTTTGGGAGATTTGATCGATCATTCCCCCAATCACCCCAATCACCACCGATCACCTTTAAGCTAAATGAGCTTCAACGTTTCCGTGAAGATTCATAATGGTTTCTCTATCACCATCTTCCCATCTCCCATTCCATGACCATAACTATCGATACTTATCCCGTGCGAAAAAAACAGTGTGCGACTTGCCCCTTTCGCACTGACAGCACGGGCAGACATCCCGATCCCATGTTGGTTAGCAGAATTCAGCAACAATGTTTAACAGAAGCCAGCCAAATTTGTCACCATCCGCGCCTGATAGGAAAACCCAAAACTCATCTATGCCGAGGTGCAAGAGAGTGGAATATCTCCGAGCTTGCGATCGCTTCCTCCCATACTCCTGACAACAAGTTAACCCACTGTTCCGCTTCTTTAACGGGTCGCTCATGGGACAGGTGATACTTTATGATCCACCATGACTTTCATCTCCAGACGCTCGTTGTCCTGAAATTAGATAACTCACAAGCTAAGGTTTTTTCCTAGATCAATATTTTGGCGGGATGATTTAAGCTTCATCCCTCGTTTCGGTCAGTTTGACAATTAATCAAAAATATCCCATATTTAGGATATATAATGAATAACCAACAACCAACACCTGTAATTTGGTTAGGCTCAACTAGAAAGACAGTGCAGGATTTTCCCCTTCCAGTACGTCAAGCAGTTGGTTTTGCTCTTTTCCAAGCACAATTAGGTGGCAAGCACATACATACTAAACCCCTGAAAGGCTTTGCTGGTACAGGTGTTTTAGAGATTGTCGAAAGGTACGATGGCGATACTTATCGGGCTGTATATACCGTTAAGTTTGTAAATGTGATTTATGTACTTCATTCTTTTCAAAAAAAGTCTAAAACAGGGATTAAAACTCCTAAACCAGACCTTGACCTGATTAAAAAACGATTACAGCAAGCACAATTAGATTATCAACAGCTAAATAGTTAATCGGAAATGAAATTATGATTGAAACTCATTCCTCTCAAAGAGAACAAGGCAGCGACAATATTTTTGCTGATTTGAACATTCCTGAACCATCTCTCTATTTAGCTAAAGCCCAGTTAGCTCATGAAATATCTACTATTCTTCAACAACGAAATTTAACTCAAGTTGAAGCTGCCAAAATACTCGGTATCAATCAACCCAAAATCTCAGCCCTCTCTAAAGGTAATCTTGATGGTTTTTCGAGCGATCGCCTTTTTAAGTTTCTTAATCTTTTAAATCATGATATTGAAATTACTATTCATCCCACCACCAACCCTAATCAACAAGCTGGTATTTCCGTCCACACTACCTAGCCTTTTGTTGCTGCTCTTTTTGGTTTGATGCCCTATCCAAAAGTTTCATAAGCGATCGCCATAGCCAAATTAAACAGCTTCTGGCTCAGTTGTCCCTTACTCCTACTCATCGCCGAGGACTAATTAAACGTGGATTTTCTGAGGGACAAATTAAACAGTACGGCTTTGTGTCTGTTGGATATCAGCAATCACTAGTCAACCCCATTAGCGATCGCCTTGCTGGTATCGCTCCTGGTGGCAAAAATCTCACTAACAAGTTTTCGGGCTTAATCGTTCCAATTCGTGACGATTCAGGTTTTTATATTGGCTGGCAGTTTCGGATTCTCCAAAAACTTCACGGAAAGCCTCGCGGGAGAATGGAAGCCGTGTCGCTTTAGCGCACGGAGGAAATTCGACACGAGGTAATTTATTGCCTCGTAATACTCACATGTGATATATTTAAGATTATGAAGCAAGTCTTGACTATAGTTTGCAAGCTCAACCCCTCTCAAGAGGTAGTTAAAAATATCGATAATACTCTTGAGATGTTTGCTGCTGCCTGTAACTACGCCAACAAGGAAGTCAAGCCATCTATAACTAGCAAAACTACGATTCAATCTCAGGTTTATCAAGCCATTAGAGAGAAGTATAGTTTGTCGGCTAACTTGGCTGTGAGGGCTTGCGCCAGGGTTGGTGCTAACCGCAAAACTGCCAAGAAAGACAAAAAACCAGTTAAAGCATTTAAGCCAACATCGGTTGATTATGACGCTCGAATTTTTGCTTTTCGTGAAAAAGACTGGTCTGTTAGTTTGACTTTGGTTGGTGGTAGAGAACATATTCCAATTGTGACTAGTAACTACCAAATTGGAAAACTTAAAGGCACTAAACCAACTTCTGCACAACTTTGCAAACATAGAGATGGCAGCTACTATATCCATATCCAGGTTAAGGATGAAGCACCAAAACCAATTAATTCTGATAACGTTATCGGGGTTGATTTTGGTCGCACTGATATAGCAGTTACGTCTGACAACAAAAAATGGTCTGGTAGAGAAATACGTGATGTTAGAGACAAATACTCTAAACTTCGCGCCAATCTCCAAAAGAAAGCCTCGAAAGGCACGCGCAGTAGCAGACGTAGATGTCGGCAACTGTTGAAACGGCTGTCGGGTTCGGAAAAAAGATTTCAACGCCATGTCAATCATGTCATCAGCAAAACTATAATTCTCGATGCCAAAAAGTCTAATAGCCTTGTGGCTATTGAAGATTTGACGGGGATCAGAAAACGAACCAATCAACAACCTAGAAGCAAAACAGAGCGCAGGCACTCTAATTCTTGGTCTTTCTATCAGCTTCGTACATTTCTTGAGTACAAGGGATTGATTAACGGGGTTGAAGTCGTTCCCGTATCGCCACGATACAGCAGTAAAACCTGTCATGCCTGTATGCACCTGGGGTTGAGAAGTGGAAAGAGATTTAAGTGTACTAATATAGGTTGTGCGTGGCATGGTGATGCTGACGAAAACGCAAGTTATAACTTGTCAATTATTGGTGGGGTTGTAAGCCTCCACCGAGGTTCGGAGATTCTAAGTTGTGAACTCAATTTAGATGATTCAGGGCTACTAAAACACCGAGGTTTAGCGGTCGGGCGAAAGCCCCTGCGCTTCAGCCAGGGGTGAGCTTACAACATCCTGGGTTACTGAAAAATGACTCTTAACGAACTGATTGAATTGATTATGGCTACGCACGGAGAGGTCAAAATTTTGGCTTGCATTAGAGAATATTTTGCCAGTCTTCCAGATGGGCAAGAAATTGAAGAGGTTTTAACCAGAGCCGTTGAAAAAGCTCAGGATCAGCCTATTTTTTGGCGTTCTCCTTCTTCGACTCCTCCCGACCCGAATCGCTCCATTTTACCCAAGTCAAAGCAATCACCCAATCCTTGATTTTCTTGACTTTTTAATACATGACATAAAAGTCAACCATAAGCTAAAATTAGGTATGAACGATAACAAGATCATTCAAGCTGCTGCTAATAAGGGGAGAACTGTCTGGCTACAAAACTGTCTCCGAGAGCTTTTGCCACAGTTAAACCAGCCCTCAACCGATTATCAGACTTGGTTTGATTCAGTGATTAAAGTCATGTCGAAGAGGGGATTAACTCAACCAATTCAACAAAAAGATTATCTGTCTGATATTCGTAACGCTATTAGAGTAATCGACCCCGCTCACCCTGCTTTACAAGTTGTCGATTTTGACACCTCTACCTGGATTCAAATCAACAACCGAGCTGGCGATCGCCTTGGCTCACGCACTACTAAATTTATCGATAATCCTGATGCTATAGTCCGTCGGGCTACTACTCTTCTCGGTAGCTATCAATGGTCGGAGATTGCCGCAGGTTTAGCCGTCGTCACAGGCCGTCGCTGTACTGAAGTTATTAAAACTGCCCAGTTCCAATACAAAACTAAATACAGCGTTATCTTTACTGGCGCACTCAAAAGAGGAAATGAACCCGTTGAATGTGTCTTTGAAATTGCTACTCTTTGTGAAGCTCGATTAGTTATCGACGCGATCGCCTCCTTGAGAACTCTGCTTGGGTCAGAAATTCAAGATTTATCTAAAAGACAAGTTAGTAGTCGATATGCTCGCGCCGTCGCTACTAAATGCGATCGCTACTTTACTGAATTAGTTCCCCCCAGAGAAGATAAGGATAATCTTTATACTCATCTATTTAGAGCCATCTACGCTACAATCGCCAGCTACTGGTATTGTCCACCTTCCATCCCCGAAATTGAGTTTCGGGCTGCTATTCAAGGTCACTATCAGATTATTGACGAGAAAGACCCAAAATTACGACGGTCAATTGCCACGGAAAGAAATTACTTTGATTACAGGATCTCTGACGGTCGCGGCAACATCGACGGCCGATTGGGTCTTAAGTTAGCTTTGCCCGATGTTGAAATACTCGAAGAGTTTCAGCCCGCAGTTTTGAAAGCGAAAGGGCTGACAAATAAACTTTTGCTCCACACTAATACTACATTATTGACCAGCGCTCGACCGACAACTGCAAGCAGCGGACGGCGCACAGGGGGGTCACGTTTTGGGAAAGAAGCTTCTTTCCCAAAAGCTGACCCATCGATGCATCGACCCTTGCGTACCGCTCAACCAGACAAGCCCCAAATTATGAACGAATCATCTAATTCTGCTAATTCTGCTCACACTAATTCAATGGTCATCCCCTCTTTTTTTCAATCTAGGTTATCAACTATTGCCACCAAGTTGGGAATTCCTCCCGACCAAACCATCCAAGCATTATTTACCTGGACAGAAATGGGACTATCTTTGGCAGAGCAATTATCAGTAGAAGAGCTTACTCCTCAAGCTATCTTTGAGTCCGTCGAACAGCTAAAAGCACGGACAGACAACAATTCAGACTCAATTGAGTTCGATTCGGCTCAGTCGGCTAAGTTAGATAGCCATAGTCTCAATCAACTTTCTACCTCGATCAGACTCTTAAGTGAAGCTTTATCTAGAAAGCAGCACTCTCCAAGCGATAAGTATATTGCACAAAATCGCACCACAGTTATCGAGCAAGAGCCAGTAGACTCTGCCGAACATAATAATTCGCCCAGCCACAACAATTCCTTGGCTAAACTCCAGCCAAATCTTCATCTGCCTGTCGATCGAGAACCTGCCGAACCAACTAAAAATAGCCAACCAACTTCCTCTAAATCATCCAAGGGAGAAAGTTCATCCCGTAAGATCTCTAAAAAAAGTCTTGAAGCCGAACAGGAGATCAATCACGCTATCGATGCCATTATTCAATTTAATAACCAAGATGATGTCTCTTACAAGGATAAATGGCATATTGGTGTCAGCGCCCTCAGAAAATTAACCGAAAGAGGTGATTCGGTTATTCAACGAGTCTTACAACTTAGAAAGACCGAAATACAACAGCACCATGCTCAACATCAAATCGGTCCCCGTCACAACTCCAAAGGTAAAACTTATCCTTCTATCGATGAAATCATTTCTTTTTAGACACATTTTAAAGCATGTTATACCCTTGTCCTAAAGGATAAGCTTCGCAAATGGTACTAGCTTCGCGTCCGATTGCTTTAATTTTCATTTTTTGACTTTATCTCATCTTTTTACTCCACTTTTTTAGAAAAAGATGAGATTATAGAAAAGTGGAGTAAAAAAAGCGCAGCCTGAGAGTTTTCTGTCCATGATCGAACATGAATTTCAATAGATTCAAGACAGGTTAAAATACTAGCGTAAACAAAAATAAATTAACTTAAATGAGTAAAATATTAGACGAGACTAAAAAAGGATGGATACACGGAGGGATTGAGTGGAGAAAATTAATGTTAGAGCATAATATTCATCCTGACGAATTTTTAAAACTGCCTGGCGCTGAGGATTTGATTCGCCAATTCTTGAGTCTAAACACTCAAGGTCGAGTTATATTTTTAAATACTTTAGAGCGTAAGTATCCTTGGTTGCGCTACAAGTGAAATACTTATTATCACTAACTGACGAATCAACTATTGAATATAACGGGAACATCATCAACCCAAAGATAATCAACTTTTGACCATTCTTTGGCTAATTTCTCGAAGAAAATAAGTGATTGTGGTACAGAATCATTGGATTTCTTTTTAGAACACTTAAATATGTTTGGACATCCACCTCCAGTTGAGACTAAAACTGAATTTGAGCGCAATGGTGCGCTATTATATTCTGCACAACAGCCAGATCTAAACCATCCAGATCATATGTTTAACCGCTTAGATTTGTGCATTCATAAAAAAGAAGACCGATATTTTATCAATGGAAATTATTCTAAGTCTGATGGAGCTAAAGGCGAAATTAGTTTTGATATTCTAGCGAAGAATAGGGATTTGATAGCTGTACGTATGGATTTTGGCTTATATTTATACGGAACCCCTTGGGACAATGTTCAAACAATATCTATAATTCAAGACAGCATAATTAACAGTCTGCAAGATCAAAACATTAAATTGCAGATCGATAATCTTGGATAATTTTTTTTACCAGCTTCTTTCTATAGCGATCGCCAAAAAACGTCTAGCTGACAGAAGAAATATCACACCTACATAGCTGGGGACGGGTGGACATATACTACTTGCCCCAACTGTAATCCTGCTGACCCTTGGTATAAAAAGAAGCCTTTAGAAAGGACAAAAACCCCCACTAATGATCATCAATAGCGATCGCCTAATTCCATCCAAAGAATTGCGATCGCTTGTAAAAGTGCATTTTTGAATTTATACACTTTTATATAAAGCCACTTATGTTCTAGTGACAATCGTTCATAACTAACCTTCTATGTCCCAAATACCATCTGGTCTTAATTGAGCAAATACTAGTAACTGAGACAAAGCCATTTTGGCATTGCCTTCTGTCGCTCTCCAGTAATCATCATCCACATCATCACCTAGTTGCTTAATTGCTTTTTCCAGGACAGAAATACTTTGCGCTCCTGTTAATCCATCAATTAGTTGAATACCATTTTCTCCAAATACCTGTCGATAAATTTGACTGTAATTAAAGGTAATATTTAGCCAGAGATCTCGCGTTCCTTCCTCTGCAAAAATGCCACCTCTAATCTCATGAGGTATGTCTAATTGTAAACATTGTTTGGTTACTGGATCGAGAAGTTCTGCATCATAACTCATAATTTAACTTTACTAACGATATAGTAAGCTCTTGTCAATATCTATTTTCTGCGCTAAAGAAACTGAGTCTTCCCAAGTCTTTTTTTTCAATAAGTAATAGATTATCACTTGTCCAAAAAACATATCTTCTTCTCTATCTTTTTCTCTTTGATGGGTTAATGAAAGTTTATTTAGCTGATAGACAGATAGATGTTGAAGAATAAAAATTGCAAAAAGATTATCCCTATCTACATCCCATCCACTAACTGCATTCCAATCATATTGATACAAATCGTATAAATAGTAAAGAGTTGAGTCATTGAAAAAATTTAATTCAGGATAAGTCACTCTTAGTTCTTGAAGCTCCTCCAACTCATAACTATATTTTAAAACCGTACCTAAATATTCAGAATTTAAATCGCAGACAAAATTTTGATTTTTAACTATGTATTCCCAGACAAAATCAATTTGCGACCAAACTGTAGTCTGAATCAAATTCAAATATTCTTTTGAAATAATCATATGCGTTATTTTGCAATTCTTTCGATTAATTCGATTATAAAATCTTCTCTCTCAATATCTTTTGAGGGACAAGAGATATAAGTAGCTTCAATTAAATCGTCAATATTTGCCCCGAACCAATGATTTATATACTCTTTTAGCTTTGGGTGTGCCGAATTATAGTCTTGTTCTAAGGCTAGCGGGGCGACAATAGTAGCTAGAAAGCAGATAGAATAAGTGTCATGGCTTTCTGACCTCGTTGATAAAATGGGCGTTTATTAGGAGATAAATTCATTAATTGAGTTATTTTTTCCGAAAGATC
>JAESFR010000292.1_pt1 | contig 14582 bp, 12 predicted proteins | sample 9266191 | NCBI WGS metagenome assembly JAESFR01 (sample SAMN14503063, study PRJNA617104) | algae metagenome | isolation source: Pleurocapsa minor HA4230-MV1 and co-occurring heterotrophs from cement on... | place: USA: Nuuanu Pali Lookout, Hawaii | collected 2009-07-20
GGAACACGGGTCACCTGTGATTCTGAATACACATTCGGATTCGGAAAGGGTATCGTCGGAGGAGATGAAGAGCAAGGCGGAGCGACCGGATGCCGCGCCCGACGCCGGAGGGGTGCCGGTGCTGCCTCCCGCGTCGCAGACGAGGAGCCGGGAGTCGCTCGAACGCGTTCTCGACGCCACGATCGCGCTGCTGACCCAGCGCGGAGACGGCGACTTCACAATCGCCGAGGTCGGTGCGGCGGCGGGCGTCGCCGTGGGCACCGTGTACGGTCGCGTCGGCAACAAGGAGTCGCTGCTGCTGGCGCTGCACGAGCGCGAGCTCGAGCGCATGGACCGGGAGACCGTCCACAGCCTGGCGACCGCCTCCGAGAGCGGCGGCACGCTGGATGAGGCGGTCGGCGCCGCGATCACGGCGCGCGCGAGGGTGCTCGCCGCCGACGCGCCGCTGCTGCGTGCGCTCATCCGCGTCGCCGAGGACTATCCGGCCATCTCCCGGCGAGGACGCGCGTCGGGGCTCACGGCGCGCGCCGCGTTCATCGACACGCTGGCCCACGTCTGCCGTCGATTCGACCTCGACGTGACCGATGACGACCTGGCGTGGGCGGACGAAGTCACGTTCGCGGTCGCCACGCGCCAACTCGGGATCGGCCTGGCCGACCGGAGCGCGCCGATGCGCGAGTTCCCGCTCGACGCACTGGCCACCCGGCTCGCCCGCACGGTAGCCGCGTACCTGCGGAGCGCTGCGGGACGACGCCCCGGGCAAGAAAGAAGCCCCTGATCGACAGGGGCTTCTCTGGCGGTGACGGTGGGATTTGAACCCACGGTAGGGGGTTACCCTACACAACTTTTCGAGAGTTGCACCTTCGGCCGCTCGGACACGTCACCGCGGAAGAGTTTACGTCACGACGGCCGACGCCGCTAATCGCCCGCGGCGGCGGCCCCCGCGATCAGGTCGACCACGCGCGCGGGCTCGTCGATGCCGACGGAGAAGACGTAGGTCGCGGTGAAGCCGAGGTCGGCGAGACCGGCGACCGTGGTCGCGACCGACTCGACGGTCGAGTCGGGCTTCACGCCGATCATCGCGGTCTTCTCGATGTCGTCGTAGTCGCGCCCGACGGCATCGCAGTGCCCGCGCAGCACGTCGAGCTTGCGCGCCGTCTCGGGTGAGGCCGACAGGTTGCACGCGTCGGCGTACTGCGCGACGAGCCGCAGGGTCTTCTTCTCGCCGCCGCCGCCGATCATCAGGTACGGATGCGGCCGCGTCGCACTCTGCGGAGAGTTCAGCGTGCGCTCGAGCTGCCAGATCGCACCCTCATACGGCTCCTCGGATTCCGACCACATCTGCAGGCAGATCTGGATGGTCTCCTCCAGCCGGCGGAACCGCTCGGCGACCGGCGGGAACTCGAAGCCCAGACCACGCGACTCCTGCTCGTTCCACGCGGCGCCGATCCCGAGACCCACGCGCCCGCCCGAGAGCACATCGAGCGTCGTGACCTGCTTGGCCAGCAGCGCCGGCTCCCGGTAGATCACGCCGGTGACCAGGGTGTGCAGCAGTGCCTTCTCGGTGTGGGCGACGATGAACCCGAGCGTCGCGTACGCCTCGAGCATCTCGTGCTCGACCGGCCCGAGGCCCGGCAGCTGCCAGAAGTGATCCATCACGGTGATCCGCTGGATGCCCGCCGCTTCGGCGTTGCGCACGTGCGCCGCGAGAGCCGGCCCGAGCTGTGCAGCACCGGGCCGCCAGGTGAAGTCCGCGATGTGCATCCCGAATTCCATGCACCCACTCCCGTCGAGGCGACGGATGCCGCATCCGCTCGCCTGTGAAAGGGTAAGCCCGCCCAGGCCCATGGGGGCGCGCGGCGCAATAGGTTGAGGGCATGACCGATACCGCGACCGCTCGGATGACCCGCGACCAGCGGCTCGTGCTGTGGATCGCGGTGCTCGCGTCGTTCGTGGCGTTCCTGGACGGCACCGTCGTCAACGTCGCACTCCCCGCGATCGAGGCCGACCTGGGTGGCGGGCTGATCACCCAGCAGTGGGTCGTGGATTCGTACCTGATCACGCTCGGAGCCCTCATCCTCGTCGCCGGTTCGGTCAGCGACGCGTTCGGACGCATCCTCGTCATGCGCATCGGGCTCATCGGCTTCGGAATCGCCTCGGTCGCCGTCGCGCTCGCTCCCGATCCGCTGTTCCTCATCATCGCCCGGGCCGCGCAGGGTGCCGCCGGCGCCTTCCTGGTGCCGAGCTCGCTCGCACTGATCACCTCGACGTTCCGCGGACCGGCCCAGGGCCGGGCGATCGGCCTGTGGACCGCGATGACCACGACCGCGATGGTGATCGGGCCCCTGATCGGCGGGCTGTTCGTCGACCTGCTGTCGTGGCGGTTCGTCTTCCTGATCAACGTGATCCCGATCGGCCTCACGCTCGTGCTCCTCCACCTGCTGCACCACCGCGACGAGCGACGGCCCGATGCGAAGATCGACTGGCTCGGCGCCACGCTGTGCACCCTCGGTCTCGGCGCGACGGTGTTCGCGCTCATCGAGCAGCCGCGCCTGGGGTGGGGCTCGCCGCTGATCTGGGTGACGCTCGGCGGCGGCATCCTGATGTTCGCGCTCTTCCTGCTGCGCCAGCGGCACGCGCCGCAGCCGATCCTGCCGCTGGACATGTTCCGCGTGCGCAACTTCTCATACGGCAACATCGCGACGGCGTTCGCGTACGGCGCGCTCGCGCTGAACGGCTTCGTGGTCGCGGTGTACCTGCAGACCGGCGCGGGGCTGCCGGCCACGCTCGCGGGCCTGGCCAGCCTGCCGATCACGATCATGATGGTGCTCCTGAGCTCTCGTGCCGGCACGCTCGCGGGCCACTGGGGCCCGCGACTTTTCATGACCGTCGGGCCCCTGCTCATGGCCGTCGGCTCGCTCCTGCTGCTGACCGTGGGCGACGACTTCTCCTACTGGACGCAGGTGCTCCCGTCGATGATCGTGCTCGGCCTGGGCCTCGCGATCACCGTCTCGCCGCTCACGTCGGCGATCCTCGGAGCGATCGAGACCGAGCGCTCCGGCATCGCGTCGGCCGTCAACAACGCGGTCTCACGAGTGGCCGGCCTCCTCACGATCGCCGCGCTCAGCGCGATCGTGGGCGGCGCCCTCGACCTCAACGGCCTGCACCGCGCTGCGATCGTCACCGCCGTGCTGATGGCCGCCGCCGGGATCGTTTCGTTCCTCGGCATCCGCAATCCGCCGCGGACGGATGCCGCACCGGCGCCGCCCGGCTGACGTCCGATCCCGGTCGCACGCGCGCCCTGACACACTGGTCGCATGGCCGTCATCGAGAACTCGAAACTCACCGTCGTCGGCGCCGGGAGCGTCGGTGCCAGCACCGCCTACGCCGCCCTGATCCGCGGATCGGCGCGCCACGTCGCGCTGTACGACATCAAGACCGCGAAGGTCGAGGCCGAAGTGCTCGACCTGGCGCACGGCACGCAGTTCACCGGCTCGAGCGACATCGTCGGCGGCAGCGACATCTCCGTCGTCGAGGGCTCGCACGTCGTGGTGATCACCGCGGGCGCCAAGCAGGACCCCGGCCAGACCCGCATCGAGCTCGCGGGCGTCAACGCCCGGATCATGAAGACGATGATGCCGCAGCTGCTGGAGGTCGCCCCGCACGCGATCTACGTGATCGTGACGAACCCGTGCGACGTGCTCACGGTGCTCGCGCAGGAGCAGACCGGCCTGCCGCCGGAGCGCCTCTTCGCGTCGGGCACGGTGCTGGACACGTCCCGCCTGCGCTGGCGGCTCGCGCAGCGCGCGGGGGTCTCCACCACGAGCGTGCACGCGTACATCGTCGGCGAGCACGGCGACACCGAGTTCCCGCTGTGGTCCAAGGCCACGATCGGCACGGTGCCGATCCTCGAATGGGAGACGGCCGGGCACCCGCGGATGACCCCCGACGAGCTCGACGCGATCGCCGTCGACGTGCGGGATGCCGCGTACAAGGTGATCCAGGGCAAGGGCGCCACGAACTACGCGATCGGCCTGTCGAGCGCCCGCATCGTCGAGGCGATCCTGCGCGACGAGCACGCGGTCATGCCGGTGAGCACGGTGCTCCACCGCTATCACGGCATCGACGGTGTCGCACTCTCCGTGCCGTCGGTCGTGAGCGCCTCGGGTGCGACCCCGATCCGCGAGACGCCGTACTCCGCGAGCGAACTCGGGCTGCTCCGGCGCTCCGCTGACACGCTGCGCGACGTCGCCGCCTCGCTGCGCTGAGTTCGGCTCCGGCGAGTTCTTCGCGCTCTTCGCGGCTGCGCGATCAGCTCGAGCGGCGCTCGAGCAGCCGTGCGAGCTTCGCGAGCGAGGACTCGATGCCCTGGACGTGCTCGGCGGCATCGATGCCGAACGGCACGTCCTTCGCCTCCACGGTCACGTCGGTGCCGATGTCGGCGTGCACCTGCGAACCGCGGGTCTGCCCCGTGTGGTCGTTCAGAACCGGGGTGAGCGTCCACTCCATGAACATCGTCCCGGCGAAGGCGGGGTTCTCCGACGGGAACTTCACGGCCCAGACGATGCGCTCGGGCGGCTCGAGTGCCAGGATCTTCGTCTCGGTCACGTCGGTGTGCGCCGAGTACTTGCCGGGGGCGTCGTGCGACTCGTACGTCAGCACGGAGCGGAATCCGCCGCCGGCCCGCAGGTCGAGGTTCTCCAGGTGCGCGTGCATGCCCTCCGGCGGCAGCCAGGCTGCCAGCATCCCGGGCTGCGTGAAAGCGCGGAAGACCTCTTCGCGGAAGGCGGCGATGCGTCGGTGGGCGGTGTCGACTCGCATGCGTCGAGCCTATTGGTCCGCGGGGTCGGGCATGCACCGCGGGTGCGGCATCCCTCTGTCCGATGCCGCGCCTACGCTGTCAGCATGGCGACCCGACGCACCTCCACCGCCGCGCCGTACCGCTGCACCGAGTGCGGGTGGACGGCGCTGAAGTGGGTGGGTCGCTGCGGCGAGTGCCAGCAGTGGGGAACGGTCGTCGAGGCGGCCGAACCGACGGGTCTGCAGCGCTCCGTGACGGCGGTCGCACCCGGGGCGGAGCGCGCCGCCCGGCCGATCACCGCGATCGATGCGCGCGACACCCCGCGCCGCACCTCGGGCGTCGGGGAGTTCGACCGGGTGCTCGGCGGCGGCATCGTGCCCGGCGCCGCGATCCTGCTCAGCGGCGAGCCCGGCGTCGGCAAGTCCACGCTGCTGCTGGAGGTCGCCGCGCAGAGCGCGCGGGCCGGCCGGCGCGTCCTGTACGCGAGCGCCGAGGAGTCCACGGCCCAGGTGCGCATGCGCGCCGAGCGCACCGGTGCGCTGCACGACGAGCTGTACCTCGCCGCCGAGACCGATCTGGCCACGATCCTCGGCCACGTCGACGACGTGCGGCCCGAGCTGCTGATCGTGGACTCCGTCCAGACCGTCGCCTCGTCGATGTCCGAGGGAATGGCCGGGCACCCGAGCCAGGTGCGCGAAGTCGCCTCGACGCTCATCCGCATCGCGAAGGACCGCGGCCTCCCCGTCATCATCGTCGGCCACGTCACGAAAGACGGCTCGATCGCCGGCCCCCGGATCCTCGAGCACCTCGTCGACGTCGTGTGCCATTTCGAGGGCGACCGCCAGACCTCGCTCCGGTTCGTGCGGGCGCTGAAGAACCGGTTCGGCCCGACCGACGAGGTCGGGTGCTTCGACATGACCGGTGCCGGCATCGCCGAAGTCGCCGATCCGAGCGCGCTCTTCCTCGGCCACGGCACGCCCGCGCCGGGCACGTGCGTCGCGATCGCACTCGAAGGGCGGCGCGCCCTGCCCGTGGAGGTGCAGGCGCTCACGATCAAGTCCGGCGCCCCCAACCCGCGGCGCATCGTGAACGGCGTCGACGGCGCCCGCGTGGCGATGGTGCTCGCCGTGCTCGAGAAGCGCGCCGACGTGAAGACCTCCGATCTCGACGTGTACGTCTCGACCGTCGGCGGGGTGCGCTTCACCGAGCCCGCGGCCGATCTCGCGATCGCGATCGCGGTCGCCGGCTCGGTGCGCAACCTCTCCACCCCGCAGGGGCTCGCGGCGATCGGCGAGCTGAGCCTCGCCGGCGAGGTGCGCCCGGTGACACAGACCGCGCAGCGCCGCACCGAAGCCGCGCGCCTCGGGTACAGCGAGCTCATCGACAACCGGTCGGGAACGCTGCGCGGAGCGCTCGGCGACGTGCGCACCCGATCGCGGACGCAGCCCGGAGACGACGTCCCGGAGTTCTGACGCGGTCAGCGACCGCGGTGCCCGCGCCGGTGACGGCTGTCGCGCATGCCGAGCGCGACGGGGATCACGAGACCCGCGGCGCACACCAGACCGACCATGACGAACTCCATCCGGCGAGTGTGCCAGCCGCGGCGCGCGAAGTCGAGTGGCTCGACCGGCGCGTCGGCTCAGGCGTCCAGGGCCGCGATGAGGTCGCGCGGAGTCGCCTGCATGGGGTGCGGACCGGCGACATCGAAGAACACGGTCGCGATGTCGTCCTCGTGCACACCGAGGAACGCGCGCAGCCAGGCGGGGGTGTTCAGGCCCAGCGCCGACGGCAGGGATGCCGGCACGCGGGCCGCGTCGCTGAAGAGCAGCAGCACCGTCTGCCGGGTGTTCGGATCGCGGTAGGTGAAGACCTCCCCGGTGTCCGGACCGGTGGTGGCCGCATCCGTCGTCGCGAGCGGAACCACGGTCGGTCCGTGGCGCAGGGCGAACGCGACGGCCGCCAGATCCTGCGTCTGCAGCGCGTCGCTCAGGGCGGTGTTGCGGAACTCGGGCTCGTCGTCCGGCATCCGATCAGCGTAGCCGGGCGCGAGGGCGCTCAGCCGAGGAAGCCCCGCAGCAGCGCCTCCGACCCGGCGAGGTGCTCGAGCGTCGCTTCTTCCGCAGCCTCCGCGCGACCGGCGAGGATCGCCGAGACGATGCGCTCGTGCTGTGCGTTGGAGTGCTCGATGTTGCGCGGCAGGAGGGGGAACGTGTCGAGCCACGCGTTGACGCGCGCGCGGTTCTCGGCGGCGATCGCGACGAGCGACGGGATGCCGGCGACCTCGGCGATCGTCAGATGCAGGAGCGTATCGAGCCGCCGGTAGTCCGCGGCATCCGCGGCGGCAGCCGCCTCGTGCCGCGCCCACAGGTCGGCGCGCACCTCGGGCGCCAGGGTGCGCCCGGCAGCCGTCCGGGCAGCCCCGGCCTCGATCACGCGGCGCAGGCCCAGCACATCGTCGAGCTCGTCGAGCGGCACGACGCCCGGATGCGGCGGCTGGGGCAGCGGGTCGGCGACGAAGGTGCCGCCGTACCGTCCGCGGCGGCGCACCAGGTAGCCGGTGTCGGCGAGCTCGCGGATCGCCTCGCGCACGGTGTCGCGGCTCACCCCGTACCGCACCGCGAGCTCGCGCTCGGGCGGCAGCGACTCGCCCGGCGCGACGACACCGAGGCGCAGCGTCTGCACGAGCCGCGCCACGGTGTCCTCGAGCGCGTTGCCCTCGCGCAGCGGCCGGTAGACGACCCTGCGCACTTCCCGTAGCGGGACCTCGCTCATCGCCTCACCGACCTCCCTCGTGCGGGGCGCCCCACCGCCTGCTCCCGGCCTTCCCCGATGCCGAATTCAGGCTGGATGCATCGCGACCACCCGGGGCGCACGTCGCGGCGGCCCCCGCGCGGCTCCCCACCTGAATTCGGCACGTGGTCATGGGTTCAGCTCCCGTGCGGTTCGCGTCCGGTGCCTAGAGCGGGGTGACGTAGGCGTTCGTGATGCCGCCGTCGACGACGAACGCGGTCGCGGTGATGAACGAGGCGTCATCCGACGCGAGGAACGCGACGGCCGCGGCGAGCTCTTCGGGCTCGGCGAACCGGCCCATCGGCACGTGCACGAGCCGGCGCTGGGCCCGCTCGGGGTCCTTCGCGAACAGCTCCTGCAGAAGCGGGGTGTTCACCGGCCCCGGGCACAGCGCGTTCACGCGCACACCCTGCCGCGCGAACTGCACGCCGAGCTCGCGCGTCATCGCGAGCACGCCGCCCTTCGAGGCGGTGTACGAGATCTGCGAGGTCGCCGATCCGAGCAGTGCGACGAACGACGCCGTGTTGATGATCGAACCGCGCCCCTGCGGCACCATGTGGCGCAGTGCGGCGCGCGAGCACAGGTAGACGCTCTTGAGGTTCACGTCCTGCACGCGATCCCAGGCCGGCAGCTCGGTCGTCTCGATCGAGTCGTCGTCGGCGGGCGAGATCCCGGCGTTGTTGAACGCGATGTCCAGACGGCCGAACTCCTCGAACACGCCGTCGAAGACCTCGTTCACGAGCGCCTCATCGGCCACGTTCACCCGGCGGAACACCCCGCCCACCTCGGATGCCGCCGCCTCGCCCGTCGCCGGGTCGAGGTCCGCGATCACGACGGTCGCGCCTTCGGCGGCGAAGCGCCGCGCCGTGGCCAGTCCGATCCCACTCGCTCCGCCGGTGATGACGGCGACGCGGTCCTTGAGGCGCTGGGTGAGATCGACGGTCATGGGTGGTGCTCCTCGAGAGTTGTGGCGGGGTGGTGCGGGTGGGTCGATCGGATGCCGCTCACGAGGCGTCCGTGGCGAAGAAGACGTTCTTGGTCTCGGTGAAGTGCTCCGCGGCATCCGCCCCGAGCTCACGGCCGAGCCCCGAGGCCTTCATGCCGCCGAACGGGGTCGTGTACCGCACCGACGAATGCGAGTTGACCGAGAGGACCCCGCTCTTCACCGCCCGCGAGACGCGCACCGCGCGCCCGAGGTTCTCGGTCCAGATGGACCCGGCGAGCCCGTAGATCGTGTCGTTCGCCAAGCGGATCGCATCGGCCTCGTCCTCGAACGGGAGCACGGCCACCACGGGTCCGAAGATCTCGTGCTGGGCGACGCGGTCGGTGGGCGAGTCCGGCAGCACCACCGCCGGCGCGAACCAGAAGCCCGGGCCGTCGGGGGCCGTCCCCCGGAACGCGACGCGCGAGTGCTTCACGAACGGGATGACCGAGTCCCGATGGGCCTCGGAGATGAGCGGGCCCATCTCGGTCGCCTCGTCGTGGGGATCGCCGACCCGCCACGCGGCGACGGCGGGTTCGAGGAGCTCGAGGAAGCGGTCGAACACCGAACGCTGCACGAGGATGCGGCTGCGGGCGCAGCAGTCCTGCCCGGCGTTGTCGAACACCGAGCCGGGCGCCGAGGCGGCGGCGCGCTCGAGGTCGGCATCCGCGAAGATCACGTTCGCGCTCTTGCCGCCGAGCTCGAGGGTGACCGGCTTGAGTGCGCGGGCACAGCCGGCGGCCACGTCGGTTCCCACTTCGGTCGACCCGGTGAAAACGACCTTGCGCACGTCGGGGTGCGACACGAAGCGCTGGCCGACGACCGAGCCCGAACCGGTGATCACCTCGAACAGGCCCTCCGGGAGCCCCGCCTCCAGCGCCAGCTCACCCAGGCGCATCGCGGTGAGGGGCGTGAGCTCGGCGGGCTTGAGCACGACCGCGTTGCCTGCCGCGAGTGCCGGGGCGAACCCCCACGCGGCGATCGTCATCGGGAAGTTCCACGGCACGATGATCCCGACCACGCCGTACGGCTCGTGGAAGGTGACGTCGAGCCCGCCGGCCACCGGGATCTGCTGCCCGGCGAGCCGCTCGGGTGCGCCGGCGTAGAAGTTGAGCACCTGGGCGACGTGCGAGGCCTCCCAGCGCGCCGATCCGATCGGGTGACCCGAGTTGAGCACCTCGAGCAGGGCGAGCTCCTCGACGTGCTCCTGCACGACGCGTGCGAAGGAGCGGAGCGCATCGGCGCGTGCGAGGGGCGCGAGCGCGGCCCACGCGCGCTGCGCCCGAACCGCTCGCGCGATCGCGGCGTCGACGTCGCTGAGGCTCGCGCGCGCGACATCGCGGATCGGGGCCGCGGTGGCCGGATTGATGACCGTGAAGCTGCTCACGCGTTCTGTCCCACTTCCATGCGCGATGCGGCATATGCCGCTGCCTGATCGACGAGCCCGGCGAACAGCCGGCGGTCTTCGACGTTCTGCTCGGGGTGCCACTGCACGCCCACGACGTATCCGTCCCCGGTCGACTCGAACGCCTGGACCAGGCCGCCGTCGTCCCGGGCGGTCACGACCAGGCCATCGCCGAGCTGATCGACCCCCTGGTGGTGATAGCTGTGCACCTCGAGGTCGCCGGCACCGACCATCGCCGCGAGCGCGGTGCCGTCGTGCACCTCGACGCTGTTCGTGGCGAACACGCCGCCTCCGACGCGGTGCCGATCGGTTCCGAGGGCCTCGGGGAGGTGCTGGTGCAGCGTGCCCCCGCGCGCGACGTTCACGAGCTGCAGCCCCCGGCAGATCGCCAGGACCGGCATCCGTCGCTCCTCCGCACCGCGGAAGAGCGCGAGCTCCCACGCATCGCGGTCGGGGCGGGCGGAGTCGGTCGCCGGATGCCGCGCCGCGCCGTACAGCTCGGGCTGCACGTCCAGCCCGCCGGTGAGGATCAGGCCGTCCACGCCGTTCAGCACCGCGCGGGCGGCGGCATCCCGGGCCGGTTGCGGAGGAAGGAGCACCGCGATGCCGCCCGACGCGGTCACCGCGTCGAAGTAGACCTGCGGCAGGAAGGCGGCGCGCACGTCCCACACACCCTGCTTGGCCTGCTCGAGATAGGTGGTGAGACCGATGACCGGCGGACGGTCCAGTCCGCGCAGCGTGGCGCCGGACTCAGAGTCGTTCGAAACCACGGACCCGCTCCCAGTCGGTCACGGCGGCGTCATAGGCCTCTACCTCGATGCGCGCCTGGTTGAGGTAGTGCTCGACCATGTCGTCGCCGAACGCCGCGCGCGCGACCTCGGACTCCTCGAACAGTCGCGCGGCCTCGCGCAGGGTGGTCGGCAGATGGTCGACCCCCGACGAGTAGGCGTTGCCGGCCAGCGGGTCGGGCATCGGCAACTCGTTCTCGACGCCGTGCAGCCCGCCGGCGATGATCGCGGAGATCGCGAGATACGGGTTGACGTCGCCACCGGGCACGCGGTTCTCGGGGCGCAGCGACGAGCCGTGGCCGATCACGCGGAGCGCGCACGTGCGGTTGTCCAGGCCCCACGCGACGCCGGTGGGCGCGAACGTGCCCTTCTGGTATCGCTTGTACGAGTTGATCGTCGGCGCGTAGAGCAGCGTGAAGTCGCGCAGCGTGGCGAGGACGCCGGCGATCCAGTGCTGCATGAACCGGCTGAACCCGTGCTCGCCGTCGCCCGCCATGACCGGTGTGCCGTCCTGCCCGCGGACCGACAGGTGGATGTGGCAGCTGTTGCCCTCGCGCTCGTTGAACTTCGCCATGAAGGTGAGCGACTTGCCGTGCTTCTCGGCGATCTCCTTCGCCCCCGCCTTGTAGATCGCATGCTGGTCGGCGGTCTCGAGCACTTCGGCGTAGCGGAAGGCGATCTCCTGCTGCCCGAGGTTGCACTCGCCCTTCACGCCCTCGCAGTACATGCCGGCGCCGTCCATGCCCCGCCGGATGTCGCGCAGCAGCGGCTCAAGCCGGCCCGACGCGAGCAGGTCGTAGTCCACGTTGTAGTCGGTGGCCGGCTTCATGTCGCGATAGCCCTTGGCCCAGGCATCCCGATAGGTGTCGTCGAAGACGATGAACTCGAGCTCGGTACCGGCGTACGCGGTCAGTCCCCGCTCGGCGAGCCGGTCGCGCTGCCTCTTCAGGATCGCCCGCGGCGACTGGGCCACGGGGTCGCCGGTCTCCCAGCCGAGGTCGGCCATCACGAGCGCGGTGCCGGGCTGCCAGGGGATGCGGCGCAGGGTGTCCGGGTCGGACAGCAGCATCATGTCGCCGTACCCCTTCTCCCAGCTCGACATCGCGTAGCCGTCGACCGTGTTCATGTCGACGTCGACCGAGAGCAGGTAGTTGCAGGCCTCCGCCCCGTGTGGCAGGACCTCCTCCTGGAAGAGGCGTGCCGAGACGCGTTTGCCGACGAGTCGGCCCTGTGCGTCGGCGAAGGCCACGATGACGGTGTCGATCTCGTCGGCCGCGATCGCGGCGTTCAGCTCCGAGACGCTGAGGTTCCCTGGCATCCGTCACCTTCCCTGGCGATGAGCACTGCGCGGGCCCGGGTGCGCGCGCCCGTCCACTGTAACCAGGAAGTTCGGCCCAAAGGTAGACACAGCCCACCTTTAGGCATCACAATCATGCGCAAGGCGCCAGCCCTCGCGCCGCACCCGAATGCACGGAGGACCGATGACCCAGTCCAGTGATGCGCGCTCGCGCAACGAGTCCGCCAAGGTCGCCGGAGCGACCTATACGCGCGCGGGCCAGGAGTACTTCCAGAAGCGCACGCTCAAGCGGTCCGCCGGCATCTGGGGCCTGTGGGGCCTCGCGGTCGCCGCCGTCATCTCGGGCGACTTCTCGGGCTGGAACTTCGGCATCGACTTCGCCGGATTCGGCGGGATGCTGATCGCCTTCGTGATCCTGGTGGCGATGTACTACGGCATGATCTTCTCTATCGGGGAGATGGCGGCCGCGATGCCGCACACGGGCGGCGCGTATTCGTTCGCGCGCTCGGCGATGGGGCCGTGGGGCGGACTGATCACCGGCGCAGCCGAGACGATCGAGTACGTGGCGACGACCGCGGTCATCGTGTACTTCTCGGCCTCGTACGCCGACGCGATCACGAGCGAATTGCTGAACTTCTCGATGCCGGCGTGGGTGTGGTGGATCATCCTCTACGTCGTCTTCATCGCGCTGAACTCCGCGGGTGCGGCGATCTCGTTCAAGTTCGCGATCGTCGTGTCGATCATCTCGATCGGCATCATCCTGGTGTTCTCGGCGATGGCGATCTTCTCCGGCGCCTTCCAGTGGGCGAACCTGTGGGACATGGCGCCCGACCCGGGCCAGACGGAGTTCCTCCCGCACGGCGTACTGCCGATCCTGTTCGCGCTGCCGTTCGCGATGTGGTTCTTCCTGGGCATCGAAGAACTCCCCCTCGCGGCGGAGGAATCCCACGACCCCGTGCGCGACATCCCCAAGGCGGGCTTCTGGGCACGCGGCACGCTGATCGTCACCGGCCTGCTCGTGCTGTTCCTGAACACGGGCGTCATCGGGGCCGAGGCCACGGGTGTCGCGGCCGAGCCGCTGCTCGACGGCTTCCGCGCGATCGTCGGCGACCAGCTGGCCGCCCTCCTGGCGCTGTTCGCCCTCGTGGGCCTCCTGGCGTCGCTGCAGGGCATCATGTTCGCGTACGGACGCAACATGTACTCGCTCTCCCGGGCGGGCTACTACCCGCGCTTCCTCTCGCTCACCGGGAAGCGGCAGACGCCGTGGGTCGCCCTCACTGTCGGTGCGGTGATCGGCTTCATCGCCCTCGCCGTGCTCGACACGGTCGCCGCGCTCAACGAGGGCGCAGGAGCGGTGGCCGGCGCGATCGTGCTCAACATCGCGGTGTGGGGCGCGGTGCTGGCCTACCTGCTGCAGATGATCTCGTTCGTGATCCTGCGCCGCAAGTTCCCGAACGCGCACCGTCCGTACCGGAGCCCGTGGGGGATCACCGGCGCCGTGATCGCCGCGGTCATCGCCGCGCTCATCTTCGTCGGGTTCCTGCTTAACCCCACGTTCGTGCCGGCGATCATCGCGATCTTCATCGTCTACGTCATCATCCTGGTCGGCTTCGCCCTGTTCTTCCGGCACCGCCTCGTTCTCTCGCCGGAGGAGGAGTACGCCCTGTCGGGAGGCGAGCACTGGAACCCCGAGGAAGAGGGCTACGACGCCATGGAGAAGGAGGTCTTCGGCGACAAGCCGCGGACCGAGTAGCCGACGCACAGGCGACGGGGTCGGAGTGGTCCGGGGGGCGCTCCGGCCCCGATTCCGCGTTCCGGGCCGGAAAAGACTCGACCCCCTCGAACCGCCCCCTGCGCGGGGGATGATTCGAGAGGGCCAAGTGCTCTCCGTGGGGCTCAGCTTGACTCGCTGGGGACGAGAACGTTGCTGGGGACAACTTCGCGAGCCGTCAACGGGAGCTGTCTACAACGGTACGCGGGGGATTCGGATCCGTCTGTCCCCTCTTCGGGGGACAGTTTCCGTCTTGGGGGGACACTTTCCGGCGTCAGTACAGCAGGAACTGCGCCGACTGGGTCGACGCGATCCCCCCGATCTCCACGCTCAGGTGATACGAGGCGCCTCCGCCGGGCGCGACCTGGCGATTCGGATCCGCGCACGAGCCGACGGAGGAGCGCGTGCGGTCCCACGCGAGCGGTGCCGCGCTCGAGACCGACTGGCCGGCGGCCAGCAGCACGACCATGTCGCTCGGCTCCGTCTGGCAGTCGGTGGAGCGCCACCATACGTCGCTCCCGCTCATGATCGTGAACGACTGCGCACTGGTTCCGACATTCAGGGTGCAGTCGGCCGCCCCGTTGTTGGTGAGCGTGATCGACAGCTGCGGATTCTGGCCGGGGTCGTAGGCGTCCTGGTCGGTGACCGGCTCGACCGACAGGTCGCGCGCGACGCAGGGCCGCGCGACGGGCGTGCCCGTCGGAGTGGGGCTCGGGGTCGCGTCGTCGGCATCCGTCTCCGCGGTCGC
>JAESFR010000293.1_pt1 | contig 14305 bp, 13 predicted proteins | sample 9266191 | NCBI WGS metagenome assembly JAESFR01 (sample SAMN14503063, study PRJNA617104) | algae metagenome | isolation source: Pleurocapsa minor HA4230-MV1 and co-occurring heterotrophs from cement on... | place: USA: Nuuanu Pali Lookout, Hawaii | collected 2009-07-20
CAGAAGGACCGCGACCGTCTGATCGGCGCCTACAACCACGACCTCACGGTGCCCGAGTTCTCGATGGGCTACGAGTGGGACATCGTGGTCGACGGCCCCGACGCCACCTGGTTCGAGTCCGAGGGAGACCACTGATGGCCGAGAAGATCCTCGACCCCACGCCCGGCCAGACGATCGGACCGTTCTTCGCGTTCGGTCTGGACTACGCGAAGAAGCACGAGGTCGCCTTCCCGCACAGCCCCGGGGCGATCGTGCTGGGCGGCACCGTGTACGACGGCGCGGGCAGCCCGATCCCCGACGCGATCGTCGAGATCTTCGGCGCGACCCCCGAGGGCACCGTGCCGACCGATCGCGGCTCGCGTCGCCGCGACGACCACAGCTTCACCGGCTTCGGCCGTGCGGCCACGACCGACGACGGGCACTACGAGTTCTGGACCCGCAACCCCGGCCCGATCGACGGCAAGCCGCCGTTCTTCGCCGCGGTCGTCTTCGCCCGCGGACTGCCGGACAAGCTGCACACGCGCATCTACCTGCCCGAGCACGAGGACCTGCGCGCCGCCGACCCGTTCCTGTCCTCGCTCACCCCGGAAGAGCGCGATAGCCTCATCGCAACGCGCACGCCCGATGGCGGACTCTCCTTCGACATCCGACTGCAGGGCGAGAAGGAGACAGTCTTCCTTGCCTACTGACGGATCCGTCCTTGCACTCTGAGCACGCCGGCTTCGAGGTCGGCCTGCTGTCGCCCGTGACGGTCGGGTTCGACGACGCGGTGTCGGATGCCGCCGTGCTCGATGCGCTCGTGACGGCCGAGGTCGCCCTGATCCGGGCGCGCGGAGCGCTCGGCCTGTCGGGCGCCGACGTCGTCGAGCGGGTCTCCGACGCGTTCGGCTGGACCGGCGCCGGTGAGCCGTGCCGCGCGCACGCGATCGACGCCGGCGCGCTGGCAGCGGCATCCGTCGCCGGAGGCAACCCGGTCATCCCGCTCGTCGGACTTCTGAACGACGCCGTCGGGGCGCACGCCGAGATGCACCGCGGGGCCACGAGCCAGGACATCGTCGACTCCGCACTCATGTTCGTCTCCGCGCGGGCGGGGCGAGAGGTGCTGCGCTCGCTCGGCGACACGGAAGCGGCGCTGGCCGCGTTCGCCGAGGCGCATCGGAGCCGGGTCGCCGCGGCACGCACCCTGACGCAGCACGCCGTTCCGACGACGGTGGGCCTGCGCGCAGCCACCTGGCTGCGCGGCATCCGGCGCGCCCGCACGCGGCTCGAGGCCACCGTGCGCGAGCTGCCCGCCCAGCTGGGCGGCGCGGGCGGCACCCTCGCGTCGTTCGTCGAGCTGTTCGGTGCGGATGCCGCTGCGCAGTTGCCCGCCGCGTTCGCGGCGCAGCTCGGACTCGCCGCGCCCGATGCCCCGTGGCACACGACCCGCTGGCCGGTGACGGAGCTCGGCGATGCGCTCGTGCAGGCGATCGACGCGGTCGGGGTGATCGCGACGGACGTGGCCGCACTCGGACGCACGGAGATCGGGGAGCTCGCGGAAGGCGTCGGCGGCGGGTCGTCGGCGATGCCGCAGAAGCAGAACCCCGCGGCATCCGTGCTGGTCCGCTCCGCCGCGCTGCGCGCGCCGCAGCTCGGCGCCACGCTGCATCTCGCGTCGGCGCTCGCCGTCGACGAACGGCCCGACGGCGCGTGGCACGCCGAGTGGCCCACGCTGCGCGAACTGCTGCGCCTCGCGCTCGGTGCGACCGGCACCGCCGCGCGTCTGGTCGGAGCACTTCGCGTCGATGCCGACGCCGTCGCCCGGAACCTCGCCCTCACGAACGGACTGATCGTGGCCGAGCGGCTGTCGCTCGCCCTGGGGCCGCGGCTCGGCAAGGCGCGGATGGCCGAGATCGTCGGCGCAGCCGGGCGCGGCGAGGACCTCGGCGCACTGCTGCGCGCGCAGCCCGAGCTCGCCGACGCCGACATCGACGCCCTGCTCGACCCGGCGCAGTACACCGGCCTGGCCGACGCGCTCGTGGAGCGGGCTGTCGCGGCGGGCGCACACCCCGCTGCACGGAAGGAGCCTTGATGAGCATCCCCCGGATCGCGCTCACCGAGCCGGTGGGCCCGGCCGACGCGCCGCTGCTGGTCCTCGGACCGTCGCTGGGCACCTCGACGATCCTGTGGGACAACGCGATCCCCGCGCTCGCCCGGCGCTATCGGGTCGTCGCGTGGGACCTGCCCGGTCACGGCGCCTCACCGGCGGCGACCGAGCCGTTCACCGTCGCCGACCTGGCCGACGCCGTCGCGGCCGCCGTGCGCGACCTCGGTGCCGAGCGGGTCCTCTACGCGGGAGTGTCGCTCGGCGGCGCGACGGGGCTCGAGCTCGGGCTGCGGCATCCGGATCTCGTCGCAGGTCTGGCGATCGTCGCATCCGGTGCGAAGCTCGGCGAACCCGACGGCTGGCACGAGCGCGCGGCGACCGTGCGCACGCAGTCGACGTCGGTGCTGATCATCCCGTCCGCGCAGCGGTGGTTCGCGCCCGACTCGATGGCACGGGAGCCCGACCTGTCGGGGCGCCTGCTGCACGCCCTCCGCGACGCGGATGCCGAGAGCTACGCGCTCTGCTGCGAGGCGCTGGCGGCATACGACGTGCGGTCGCGACTGGGCGAGGTGCGGATGCCGGTGGTCGCGCTGTGGGGCGAGCACGACGCGGTCGCCCCGGAGGCGAAGGCCGACGAGATCGCGCGCGGTGTCGTGCACGGGCGGGCGGAGCGGATCGCGGACGTCGCGCATCTTCCGCCGGCCGAGAGTCCGTCCGTGACCGCGGAGGCACTCCTCGCGTTCTTCGACACCGTTCCCCTGCAGGCCGAGAGTGCGGAGGAGCACGCGCATGGCTGAATCCCCACCCCGCCCCGACGGCGAGGGATTGACCGACGCCGAGCGGTACGCGCAGGGCATGAAGACCCGGCGCGAAGTGCTGAGCGACGAGCATGTCGACCGGGCGATCGCGAACACGACCGAGCTGACCGGCGACTTCCAGGACCTGATCACGCGGTACGCGTGGGGCGACATCTGGTCGCGGCCGGGCCTGGACCGCCGATCGCGCTCGGTCGCGGTGCTCACCTCGCTCATCGCGCACGGACACCACGAGGAGCTCGCGATGCACCTTCGGGCGGCGCTGCGCAACGGGCTCACGAAGGACGAGATCCGCGAGGTGATCCTCCAGTCCGCGATCTACTCGGGCGTGCCGGCGGCCAACACCGCGTTCCGCATCGCGAACGAGGTGCTGGGGGAGTGAGCCGCGGCGTGGGCGGGCGGCGCGGTGCGCGGCGTGCGGCGCGGTGCGCGGCGTGCGGCCTAGGCTGACGCCGTGAGCACGAGCGTCGAAGACCGCGTCACGCTGAGATTCCTCGCGACCCCCGCCGACACGGCCGCCGGAGGGCGCTCGGTCGCCGCCGGCAGCGTCATGGAGTGGATCGACAAGGCCGGCTACGCGTGCGCGGTCGGCTGGGCCGGTGCCTACTGCGTCACGGCGTACGTCGGCAACGTGCGGCATCGGCGCCCGATTCCGCCGGGCAGTCTGATCGAGGTGCGGGCCCGCATCGTGCACACCGGCCGCACCAGCATGCACGTCGTGGTGACGGTCTCGTCGGCCGAGGTGAGCGATCGCGCCTACACCCCGGCGACGACCTGCGTGCTGATCTTCGTGGCGAAGGATGCCGACGGCCGCACGACTCCGGTGCCGCCCTGGACGCCGGTCACCCGGTCGGACCGCAAGCTCGCGGAGGCGGCCCTCGAGCGCATCGACACCCGTGCGCGCATCAAGCGGCTCATGCTCGACGAGGAGTACTCCGACGCCTCCGCGGCGCCGCGCACTACGCTGCGGTTCCTGGTGCCGACGGGGGTGGTGAACTTCGGCGGCAAGGCGCACGGGGGCACCGTGATGCGGTGGATCGACGAAGCCGCCTATGCGTGCGCCGTGGCGTGGGCGGGCGATCAGCCGCTGGCCGATCACGCGATCGGGGTCTATTCGGGCGGCATCCACTTCCTCGCTCCGGTCCGCATCGGCGACCTCGTCGAGGTCGACGCGCGCATCATCCTCACGGGGCCGCACAGCATGCACCTCAGCACGCGCGTCTCGACCGCCGACCCGCGGACCCCCTCCGTGCTGACCCTCACCACCCAGTGCCTCAGCGTCTTCGTCGTGCCGGACGACAGCGGCGTCGCCCTGCCGGTTCCGCAATGGCAGCCCGACCTCCCGGAAGACGTGCGGCTGCACGAGCACGTGCGTGAGATCGTGCAGCTGCGCGAGACGATCGTGCCGCTCGCCGCGTCGCTGACGCTCGAGCCCTAGGGCGAGCGCTCGCCGGTCATATCAGGCGCACTTTCCGGCATCCGACGCCGTTTCGGCGCCGAGGGATGCCGCGAAGTGCGTGCGAGCTGCGGTGGAGCGCTCGCGCTCAGCGCGGCCGTGCGGTAGAGTGTTCGCATAACGCATGAGTGTTCGCAGAGCGAACAGGCGAACGGCGAGGGAGCACCCGTGATCAACAAGACCGTGCCCGACACCGCGACCGCGGTCGCCGGCATCCGAGACGGCTCGACCGTCATGATGGGCGGCTTCGGCCGCGCCGGCCAGCCTGTCGAGCTGATCGAGGCGATCATCGCGCAGGGCGCCGGCGACCTCACGATCGTCGCCAACAACGCGGGCAACGGCGACACCGGGCTCGCGGCGCTGCTCGCCGCCAAGCGCGTGCGCAAAGTGATCTGCTCGTTCCCGCGCCAGCATGACTCGTGGGTGTTCGACGGGCTCTACCGTGCCGGCGAGATCGAGCTCGAGATCGTTCCTCAGGGCAACCTCGCCGAGCGCATCCGCGCGGCCGGCGCCGGCATCGGCGCGTTCTTCTCGCCCACGGGCGTCGGCACCGAGCTCGCCGCCGGCAAAGAGGCCCGCACGATCGACGGCCGCGACTACGTGCTCGAGTACCCGATCCGCGCCGACGTCGCCCTCATCAGCGCGCTGAAGGGCGACCGCTGGGGCAACCTCGTGTACCGCGAGACGGCCCGCAACTTCGGCCCGATCATGGCGTCGGCCGCGACCACGACCATCGTGCAGGTCGACGAGATCGTGCCCCTCGGCGCGCTCGACCCCGAGACCGTCGTCACGCCCGGCATCTTCGTCGACCGCGTCGTCGCGGTGGGGGAGCGGGTCTGGCTGGATGCCGGCTCCTTCGTCGGCGGCGTCGACCTCGAAGGCCGCCCGACAGCCGCGGCGGCCACCGCGCCCGCGAACGGAGCAGACCAGTGAGCACCCGCATCAGCCGTGAAGACCTCGCCCGCCGGATCGCGGCGGACATCAGCGAGGGATCGTACGTCAACCTCGGCATCGGCGCCCCGACGCTCGTCGCCAACTTCCTGCCGGACGACCAGGAGATCATCCTGCACACCGAGAACGGGCTGCTCGGGATGGGTCCGGCGCCTGATGCCGCGCACGTGGACCCCGACCTGATCAACGCCGGCAAGCAGGCGGTCACCGCGCTGCCCGGTGCCGCGTACTTCCACCACGCGGATTCGTTCGCGATGATGCGCGGCGGACACCTCGACGTGTGCGTGCTGGGCGCGTTCCAGGTCTCGCAGAGCGGCGACCTCGCGAACTGGTCGACCGGCGCCCCCGGGGCGATTCCGGCGGTCGGCGGCGCGATGGACCTCGCGATCGGCGCGAAGGCCGTCTACGTGATGACCGACCTGCTGACCAAGACCGGCGAGTCCAAGCTCGTCGACCAGTGCTCGTATCCGCTCACCGGTGTCGGCTGCGTGACTCGCGTCTACACCGACCACGCCGTCTTCGACGTCACCGCGGAGGGCTTCGCAGTGCGCGAGGCGTTCGGCGACAACACGGTCGCCTCCCTCGCCGAGCTCACTGGACTTGCACTCGCTTCCGCAGAGGAGAACTGACATGACCGCATCCTTCGTTTACGACGCCGTGCGCACGCCCTTCGGCCGCGCCGGTGGCGCGCTCTCGGGCGTGCGCCCCGATAATCTTGCCGCGATCGTGATGCGCGCGACCGTCGAGCGCACCGGGATCGACCCGGCGCGCATCGAAGACGTGATCTTCGGCGACGCGAACCAGGCCGGCGAAGACAACCGCAACGTCGCGCGCTTCGGTGCGCTACTCGCGGGCTTCCCGTCGTCGGTGCCCGGCGTGACGGTGAACCGGCTCTGCGGCTCAGCCGTCGAAGCCGTGATCCAGGGGTCGCGGGCGATCGAGGCCGGGGATGCCGAGGTGATCCTCGCCGGCGGGGTCGAGTCGATGAGCCGTGCGCCGTATGTCGTGGAGAAGTCGCCCAAGCCGTGGCCGGCCACCGGCAACCAGACGATGTGGAACACGTCGATCGGGTGGCGGATGACCAACCCGGCACTGCGCACGGACTGGACGATCTCGAACGGCGCCTCCGCCGAGAAGCTCGCGGAGCTCTACGGGATCAGCCGCGACGCGCAGGACGCGTTCGCCCTTCGCAGTCACCAGCTCGCCGCGCAGGCGTGGGATGCCGGCGCTTACGACGCCGAGATCGTGCAGGTCGACGGGCACGAGCTCGCGCGCGACGAGGGCATCCGCGTCGACACGACGCTCGAGAAGCTCGGTGGCCTCAAGGCGCTGTTCGCCGCGGACGGAAGCGTGACCGCCGGCAACTCGTCGTCGATCAACGACGGCGCGGCCGCTGTGCTCCTCGCGGGCGAAGGCGTGCTCGAGGGCGAGCCGCTCGCCCGCATCGCTGGGCGGGCGGCGTTCGGCAACGACCCCGACGTGTTCGGAGTCGCGCCGGTCGAAGCGGCCAATCGCGCGCTCGCGCGCGCCGGCAAGACGTGGGCCGACGTCGACGTGGTCGAGCTGAACGAGGCGTTCGCGTCGCAGAGCCTGGCGTGCCTCCAGCTGTGGAGCGAGCTCGACCCCGAGAAGGTCAACATCCACGGCGGCGCGATCGCGATCGGGCACCCGCTCGGCGCGAGCGGCGGCCGGATCATCGGCCACGCGGCCCACGAGCTCGCCCGGCGCGGGGGCGGCGTCGCCGTCGCCGCGATCTGCATCGGGGTCGGCCAGGGCCTCGCGGTCGTCCTCGAGCGCTGACCTCGGCCCGTCATCGCCCGCGCGGATGCACAACGCAGGAGTTCTCGCCCCGGACCCGGCGGCCCGGCCGCCGCTTTGGCCGCGGCATCCGAGGATCTCCTGCGTCGTGCAGGCTCGTGCCGGGGTCGGGCGATGCCGAATTCAGGCTGGACGCGCCGCGGCGCCCGGAAGCCACCGCCGTTCCGGCCGCGCCTGCGGCAACCAGCCTGAATACGGCATCGCGACCGGCGAAGACCCGGGCGGCCAGGGTCGGCGCGGGCTGATGGATAGGGTGAGCCGGTGAGCGAGACAGGGCGGGCGGGAGCGACGCCCGACGCCGCCGCGGCGTCGGGCGACTTCGTGCAGTCCCTCGCCCGGGGTCTGGCGGTCATCCGCGCCTTCGATGCCGACCACGCCGAGCTCACGCTCAGCGAGGTCGCCCGCCGCGCGGGCATCACCCGCGCGGCCGCCCGCCGATTCCTGCTCACGCTCGAGACGCTCGGCTACGTCCGCAGCGACGACCGGGCCTTCTCCCTCACTCCGCGCGTGCTCGAACTCGGGTTCAGCTACCTCTCCTCGGTGTCGCTCCCCGAAGTCGTGCAGCCGCACCTCGAGGCACTCTCCCGTGACGTCGACGAGAGCGTCTCCGCAGCGGTGCTCGACGGCCCCGACATCGTCTACGTCGCGCGCGTCCCGACCCGACGCATCATGAGCGTCCGCATCACGATCGGCACGCGCTTCCCGGCGTTCGCGACGAGCATGGGCCGGGTGCTCCTGGCGGGCCTCCCCGAGGCGGCGACGGATGCCGCGCTGGCGGCATCCGAGCTGCCCCACCTGACCGACCGCACGCTCACGGACCGCGCGGAGTTGCACGACGAGCTCGCGCGCGTGCGCGCGCAGGGGTGGTCGCTCGTCGACGGGGAGCTCGAGCCCGGACTGCGATCCATCGCCGCGCCCCTGCATGCGCGCGACGGTCGCGTCGTCGCCGCGGTAAACGTGTCCACGAGCGCGACGCGCGACTCGGTCGATCGCGTGCTCGAGGCGTACCTGCCTCCGCTGCTGCGCACCGCCGCTGCGATCGACGCCGAACTGCGACTTCTCTGAGACGAGAGGCATCCGCACTCCTTACGCGCTCATCACGCCTACTTATGTCTCAAACAGACAATTTGAGGTAGCGTGGAATCACGGCGTGACGATGCGCCGTCTGGCTGCTTCCCACGAACGGGCCGCGGTCGTCCTTCTGCAGAGAGCGCGCATCCATGCTCCTCGAGCGAGACCTCATCCAGTCCGTCGGCTTCCGCAACGTCCGCGAGAACGGGCGCATCACCGGCTTCCAGCTGCGGCTGCGGATGCCCTCCTACCGCGGCATGTCGGCATCCCTGATCGACGGCGTCGCGGTGCGCGTGGGCGATCTCGTCGACGTCGCGGCCGATGTGCCGCTGTGGACGCTGCAGGGCAAGACCTACACGCTCCAGGAGCTGTGGGACAGCGAGGGGGCCCGCTGGCCGCTCGAAGACGCTGCGATCATCACGGTCCCGTTCGAGGGCGGGCTGCCCGACGGCGTGCACGAGGTCTCCATCGAGCTGCGGCTTCGCATGTCGTACATCCCCGTCGAGCACCAGCCCTCCACCTACAACGTCACCAAGCACGTCACGCTCGCTCCCGAGGCGCAGGGCGGCCCTTTCAAATACGGCGTCAGCCTCTACAGCTTCATGACCGACTACGGCACGGTGCTCGACCTCGAGACCGCGATGGCCGGCATCGCCGACCTCGGCGCGACCGGCATCGAGATCCTCGGCGAAGGCCACATCCCGAACTACCCGAACCCGTCGCAGGAGTGGGTGGACGACTGGTTCCGCCTGCTGGAGAAGTACGGCCTCGAGCCCACGAACTACGGCTCATGGATCGACAGCCGCCTGCACTCGAGCGGCCCCAACGGCCGTGACATGACGGTCGAAGAGGGCGCGCAGCAGTTGCAGCGCGATCTGCGACTCGCGAAGCGCCTGGGATTCCGCTTCGTGCGTCCGAAGATCGGCGTCGTCTCGAGCGACCTCGTCCCCCATCCGATCTGGACCGAGGTCGTCGAGTCCTCCCTGCCGCTGGCCGAAGAGCTCGACGTCGTCATCTGCCCCGAGATCCACGCGCCGACCCCCATCAAGCACGAGGTCGTCGACGAGTACATCGAGTTCATCAACCGCACCGGAACCAAGCACTTCGGCATCCTGATCGACACGGGCATCTTCCAGGACCGCCCGATCCCGCTGCGCCCCGGTGAGCTCCCCGGCCGCCGTCCCGCGTTCCTCGACGGCATCGGCGTTCCGCCGTCGGACTTCGCCGACGTCGCCCCGTACGTCGTGTTCGTGCAGGCGAAGTTCCACGACATCGATGAGAACCTCGAAGACCAGCAGATCCCCTGGGAGCCGGTGCTGCGTGCGATGCGGGATGCCGGCTACACCGGCTACCTCTCCAGCGAGTACGAGGGCGAGCGCGAGCCGTGGCGCTCGATCGAGCAGGTGCGCCGCCAGCACTCCCTCATGCGCCAGGTCGCCGACGCGCTCTGAGCGCGCTGCGCGCGGCATCCCACGACATCCCGAACCTCCCGAAGGAAGAAGCATCATGCCGAACGGACTCATCGCCGAAGACAGCCTCCGCGTCCACCCGGACGGGCTCGCACTGCAGCTCACACTGCCCTGGTACCGGAGCCTCTGGCTCTCGTCGGTCGGCACGCTCAAGGTGACGATCGACGGCGCCGAGGTGCCGGCATCCGATCTGGCCTTCGAGCTCGGCGGCCAGCGCTACACGCTCGACCAGCTGCCCCAGCAGAGCCAGACGCTGTGGTACCTGCAGGAGCACCCGCTGCTGATCGTGCGCCGTGAGGCGCCCATCGCGTTGGGCGAAGCGCACGAGGTCGAGATCTTCGGCGAGCTGCGTCTGCCCTACATGCAGATCGCGCCCGGGCAGGACGGCGGCCCGGGCATGTACGTGCCGAACATCGTCCGGCAGTCGTTCACGTTGACGGCGACGGACCGGGATGCCGCACCGCCGGCCCTGGTGTCGGACGTGACTCCGCCGCCTCCGGCGACCGAGGCGGACCCCTTCAAGCTGGGGCTCACGCTGTACTCGGCGAGCGCGGAGTTCCGCGCCGGCTGGTACGACTTCGACGGCCTGCTCGCGCGTGTCGCCGAACTCGGGATCGGACCGGGCATCGAGATCGTGGCCTCGCAGGTCGTGCCGACCTACCCGCTCATCACCAACGAGTTCGTGCGCGAGTGGCGCGCGGCCTTCGACCGCTACGGCTTCGATGAGAGCTCGTTCGGCGCGAACCTGGACATGGGCCGTCGCCGCGACCGCGACATGACCGACGATGAGGAGTTCGAATTCAGCGAGCTGCTCTTCCGCGGCGCGCACAAGCTCGGCTTCCCGCTCGTGCGCATCCAGAGCGCGAAGCCCGTGCTGCTGCGCAGGCTGCTGCCGATCGCGGAGGAGCTGAACCTCAAGCTCGCGTACGAGATCCACGCCCCGATGGGTCCGAACGCGCCGCAGATCATGAAGGTGCGCGAGGTGTACGACGAGCTCGACTCGCCGCTGCTCGGGTTCGTCGCCGACTTCTCCTCGACGATGCACAGCATGTCTCCGACCCTTCTGCGTGCGGTGCAGCGCGCCGGTCTGGACGATGACGCGCTCGCGCGCCTGCAGTCGATCTGGTCGACGGATGCCTCGATGCAGGAGCGTCAGCAGGAGTTCATCGGCTACCTCAGGAGCCGCGACTTCGACCCCGGTCGCCTCGGTTCGTTCGCGCACCTCGCGTTCAACATGCACGGGCACGTCGCGCCGCAGGAGTGGGCCGACATCATGCCGCAGATCCTGCACGTGCACGCGAAGTTCTACGACATCGACGAGAACGGCCAGGAGCCCGCGATCGACTACCCCGAGCTCGTGCGCGTGTTCGTCGAGGGCGGCTACCGCGGCTACTGGTCCAGCGAGTGGGAGGGCCACGCGTTCGCCGAGCTCGGCGAAGTCGACCCGCTGCTGCTCGTTCGCAGGCAGCACGACCTGATCCGTCGCTCGATGCGCGAACTGCAGCCCGCATGACCGACGTGGAAACCGCCGAGCTGCCCGACTTCCGTCGGATGCCGGTCGCGGACAGCATCCGCTGGCTCGCCGAGAACGGTGAGCCGGCCGACCCCCGGCCCGACATCGACACGGCCTCGCTCAAGCGACGGTTCCCGCACCTCGTTGCGGTCGAGACCGCCGACATCCGGATCGACGGACCCGACAGGCGGCTCGTTTCCGCCCGGCTCTACCGGGATCCGACGGCCGCGGCATCCGGTCGCGCCCTCGTCTGGGTGCACGGCGGCGCGTTCATCGGCGGGCACCTCGACATGCCCGAGTCGAACTGGGTCGCCCTCGAGCTCGCCGCGCGCGGGATCCCCGTGCTCGCCCTCGACTACGTCAAGTGCCTCGGTCGGACGCACTTCCCCGAGCCGTCGGACGACGTGCTCGCGGGGTGGCGGCATGCGATCGCCCACGCCGACGAGCTGTTCGGCGTCGGAGTCGAGGCCGTCGCGCTCGGCGGTGGCAGCGCCGGCGGCAACCTCACGGCGGGCGCGGTGGCGCGGCTGCGGGATGCCGGCGAGGATGTTCCCTCCGGACTCGTGCTCGTCTACCCCGTCGTGCACCCGAACGGCCCCGAGGCTTCGGACCAGGTGGACCTCACGTCGCCGCACGGCCAGCTCGCGCGGAACTTCGCCGGCAGCGATGAGGGACTGCGCGACGCGCACGCCTTCCCGGCGCTGGGCGAAGCGGCGGGCTTCCCGTCGACGCTCATCGTGGTGTGCGAGCACGACGGCCTCCGCCCGTCGGGGGAGGCCTTCGCCGCGCAGCTCGCGGCGGCGGGCGTCGATGTGACGCTGCGGCGAGAGGCCGGTGCCGATCACGGGCACATCAACGAGCCCGCCGACCCGACCGCGCTGCCGACGGTCGAGGCGATCTCCGAGTGGCTGACGCGTTGAGTGCTGGTCGGAGCACCGGAGTCTTCGCAGTGACGCCGTCTTCGACCGTGGCGAAGTGACATGAATCAGGAAACCACTGACCTCATCCGGGCGAGCCTGCGCGGAGCGGTCGACATCGGGGTGGGCCCGACCGGACTGACGCCCTTGCGACTGCCCCTGAGCGCCTTGGCGCAGTCCGACTCGGACTGGATGAGGATCGCGGTGGAGCAGGCCTCGGGGGTGCGCTGCGAGTTCCGGACGTCGGCGACGTGGATCGAGCTCACGGTGCAGACGACGGGTCTGTATCTGCCCTGGATTCCCGAGCACGTGCGCTGGGCGGTGTTCTCGGCGACGGTCGACGGTGAGCCCGTCGAGGATGCCCGGGTGACCGGAGGCTCGGAGCTGCACCTCGCGGAGCCCGGCGGACCGCGGTTCGTCGAGGGCCATCCCGTCGTCGTGCGGTTCGAGCTCGGGGGCACAGGGGCCCAGGAACGGCGGGTCGTTGTATGGCTGCCGCAGACGGAGACCGTCGAGATCCGCGGCATACGCGCGGATGCGGCGCTCCGGGCCGCCGAGCGGCGTGATCAGCTGCGCTGGTGGCATCACGGGAGCTCAATCAGCCACTGCATCGAGGCCGAAACGCCACTGGCTGTCTGGCCGGTGGCGGCAGCCGGCCGGCTCGACGTGGAGGTGACCAATCTCGGGTTCGCTGCGAACGCTCACCTCGATCCGTTCGTCGCACGGGCGATGCGCGACTCGGATGCCGACCTCCTCAGTCTGAAGATCGGGATCAACATCGTCGGCGGCGACACCATGAAGCGGCGCACGTTCGTGCCCGCCGTGCATGGATTCCTCGACACGCTGCGCGAGGGCGCTCCCTCGACGCCGATTCTCGTGATGTCACCGATCTTCTGCCCCATGCACGAGGACACCCCCGGTCCCACCGTCACAGACCCGGTGACCGGTGAGCGCCGCGGCACGACCGATGCGCCCCCGGATCCGTTCCAGCCGCCGCTCACGCTGCGCGCGGTGCGGGAGATCCTTCGAGACGTGGTCGTGGCACGCAGCGCACACGATCGTGCTCTCTTCTACCTGGACGGCCTGGATCTCTTCGGCCCCGACGACATCGACGAACTGCCTGACGGGCTCCATCCGAGCTCGGCGGGGTATCTGCGGATGGCGGACAGATTCGCGACGTCCGCGACCGTCGCCACGTGGACAGCGGCAGCCCAGCGAGGGAGAGCCACATCATGACCAGCTTCACCAACCCGATCCTCGCCGGAGACCGGCCCGACCCCGCGATCATCCGGGTCGGCGACGAGTACTGGATGACGTACTCCTCGTTCGAGGCAGCGCCCGGGCTGCTGCTGTACCGCTCGCGCGACCTCGTGAACTGGACGTACGAGTGCGCCGCGCTGCCCGAGCCGATCGGCAACACGTTCGCCGTCGACATCGCCGAGCACGACGGGCGCTTCTTCATCTACATCCCGTTCATCCCGACGCCGTGGTCGACGCTGACCGACGCGTCGATCTTCGTGATACACGCCGACTCGATGGCCGGGCCCTGGTCTGTGCCCATCGACCTCGGCATCCGCGGCGCGATCGATCCCGGGCACGTGGTCGGCGAAGACGGCACGCGCTATCTCTTCGTGAGCGGCATCCGCAGGATCGCACTGACGGATGACGGCCTGTCGACCGTCGGCGAGCTGGAGAAGGTGTACGACGGCTGGCGCTACCCCGACGACTGGGTGACCGAGGCGTACGCGCTCGAAGGGCCGAAGCTCATGAAGCGCGGCGATTGGTTCTATCTCGTGAGCGCGGTCGGCGGCACCGGCGGCCCGCCGACCGGTCACATGGTGATCGTCGCGCGGTCGCGCTCGGTGCACGGGCCGTGGGAGAACCACCCGCGAAACCCGATCGCACGCACGACGGATGCCGCGCAGAAGTGGTGGTCGCGGGGTCACGCGACCCTCGTGCCGGGGCCGGGCGCCTCGGTGCTCGATCCCGCGTGGTGGATGGTCTCGCACGGCTACGAGAACGGCTACCGGACCCTCGGCCGGCAGATCCTGCTCGAGCCGATCCGATGGAGCGACGACGACTGGCCCGAGGTCGCCGTCGACGATCCGGGCGGCGAGCTCGAGGCTCCCGAGGGCGCGGCGGCGCAGCATCCCGCGTCGTCCTTCGTCGACGACTTCGCCGAGCTGCGGCTGGGGGAGCGGTGGGCGTT
>JAESFR010000294.1_pt1 | contig 14222 bp, 13 predicted proteins | sample 9266191 | NCBI WGS metagenome assembly JAESFR01 (sample SAMN14503063, study PRJNA617104) | algae metagenome | isolation source: Pleurocapsa minor HA4230-MV1 and co-occurring heterotrophs from cement on... | place: USA: Nuuanu Pali Lookout, Hawaii | collected 2009-07-20
TCGCCTGGATCGCCACCGGGCTGCAGGCGGGCGCGCTGGATGCCGCGCTCCGCTACGTGCGCGAGCGGCAGCAGTTCGGTCGACCGATCGGCGGATTCCAGCTGATCCAGGAGAAGCTCGCGCGCATGCAGGGCAATCTCGCGGCATCCTTCGCCCTCGTCGTGCAGCTCTCGAAGCGGCAGGACGCCGGACACTACTCCGACGCCGACTCGGCGTTGGCGAAGATGTGGACCGCGCTGCGCGCCCGCGAGACCGTCGCCCTCGCCCGCGAGGTCGTCGGCGGCAACGGCATCCTGCTGCAGCACGACGTCGCCCGGTACTTCGCGGATGCCGAGGCGGTGTACTCGTACGAGGGCACGCACGAGATCAACGCCCTGATCGTCGGCCGATCCCTGACCGGCGTCTCCGCCTTCACCTGAACGTCCGACTCCACCCCGATCCATTCACGAAGGAGCACTCCATGACCACCACGATCGCCTACGCAGACGTCGCCGGGCTCGCCGGCACCGACCTCGGCGTCACCGAGTGGCGCGAGATCACCCAGGAGCAGGTGAACACCTTTGCCGACGCCACCGACGACCACCAGTGGATCCACGTCGACCCCGAGCGTGCGAAGGACGGCCCGTTCGGCGCGCCGATCGCGCACGGCTTCCTCACCCTGTCGCTCGCCGTCACCTTCTGGACCGAGCTGCTGGACGTCGAGGGCGTCACCACGAAGGTGAACTACGGCCTGGACAAGGTGCGCTTCGTCTCACCCGTCAAGGTCGGTGCGCGCGTGCGGATGAATGCGGTGGTCGCCGAGGTCACCGAGATCCCGGGCGGGTACCAGCTCACGGTCGATCAGACCATCGAGATCGACGGCGCCCCGAAGCCGGCGGTCGTCGCGCGCGGGCTCTACCGCTTCTACGCGTAGACCCCTCGACACGGGATGCCGCGAGCGCGGCATCCGCCACCGCTCCGACTCGACGAAGAGACGCACGATGCACAATCACGGACTGGGCGCCTGGATGGCCAAGCGCCGGCTGAAGAGCCCCGACACGGTGGCGCTGATCCACGGCGACGGCGACACCGTCACGTATCGCGAGCTCGCCGACGGCGCCGACCGGGTGTCGGCGCTGCTGTGGCATCGCGGTGTCCGCAAGGGCGACAGGGTGGCGTTCCTCGGCGAGAACTCCCCGGAGTTCCTTCAGGTGCTGTTCGGCACCGCCCAGCTCGGGGCGGTCTTCGTGCCGGTGAACACCCGACTGGCGCCCCCGGAGATCACGCACGTGCTCACGGACTCGGGGGCACGCGTGCTCATCCACGATCCGGAGTTCGCCGACCGCGTGGCTCCCGGTGTCGCCGCGGCGGGCGTCGCGCACGTCCTCGTGGCGGGCAGCGGCCCGGGCGGTCTCGACAAGCAGCTCGCCGCCGCGTCGGGCGGTCACGCGGATGCCGAGGTCACGCTCGCCGACCCGGCGGCGATCCTGTACACGTCGGGAACGACCGGCACCTCGAAGGGTGCGGTGCTGACGCACGAGAACCTCACGTGGGTCGCGTTGAACACCCTGGTCGACTACGACGTCGTCTCGAGCGACGTCGCCCTGATGATCTCACCGCTCTTCCACGCGGCATCCCTCGGGATGGGCGCACTGCCGGTCATCCTCAAGGGCGCGACGATCGTGCTGGAGAAGCGGTTCGATCCGGGCCGCGCCCTCGCGCTGATCGAACGTCATGGGGTCACGATGCTCAGCGGTGTTCCGACGACCTACCAGCTGCTGGCCGATCACCCGGACTGGGCGAGCACCGACCTGACGAGCCTGCAGAAGCTCACGTGCGGCGGGTCCGCGGTTCCGACGCGCATCCTGAATGCCTTCGAGGAGCGCGGGATGTCGTTCTCGCAGGGGTACGGCATGACCGAGACCTCGCCCGGCGCGACGTCGCTGTCGCCGGCGATGACCCGCGCGAAGCAGGGCAGCGTCGGCCTGCCGCACTTCTTCACCGACGTGCGCATCACCGACGAGAACGGCGCGATGGTGCCGCGCGGCACGATCGGCGAGATCGAGGTCGCCGGGCCCAACGTGTTCCCGGGTTACCTGAACCTGCCGGAGGCGACGGCCGAGGCGTTCTCGTCCGACGGCTGGTTCCGCTCGGGAGACATGGGATACCTCGACGGCGACGGCTACCTCTACATCTCCGACCGCCTGAAGGACATGATCATCTCGGGTGGCGAGAACATCTACCCCGCCGAGGTCGAGAACCTCCTGAACGACCTCGACGGTGTCACGGGGGTCGCCGTGATCGGGGTGCCCGACGACGCGTGGGGCGAGGTGCCCTGGGCCGTGGTCACCGTGCGTGAGGGCGTCACCCTCGGCCTGGACGACGTGCGCGCCCACCTCGACGGCCGGATCGCCCGGTTCAAGATCCCGAAGAACGTGGTGGTCGTCGACGAGCTGCCCCGCACGGCATCGGGCAAGGTGCGCAAGGCCGACCTGCGAGCACGCTTCGGCGGCTGAGCGCCGGATGTGCCGGATCGCTCAGCGCGCGCCCGCGCCTCGGCGCGGTGCGGCGATCTCGCCGAACTCCGCCCGGGCCGGCTCTTCCAGATCGTCTCGCCAGCGGCGATAGAGCGCGAACGACGTCGCGGCCGGCCACTCGTCGCCCATGAACTCGCGCGGGAGCCGCGGATCGGCGCTGAGGAGTGCAAGCCAGTCCGCGACCAGCATGACCCGGGTCGTCAGTCTCGAACGGTCTCCCCGCCCCTCAGGCCCACCATTCGTCCACGTGCCGATGAACGTCTCGTGCGCCGCGCGGATCGCGGCGATGTCCCAGGCCGAGCGCACGCTGTCGGCGATCGAGAATCCGGGCAGCTCGCGCGCGTGAAAGGCCGTGAGACTGCCGGCGGGCAGGTCGTCGCGCAGCGGCAGGAGCGACGCTTCGAGGTCGACCTCGCCCGGAGCGAGCCAGAGACCGTCGCGGATCGGCGCGAAGCCGTCCCACGACAGCGTCGCGCGCAAGCGGTGACGCAGCTGACGCTGATCCTCCGGAATCGAGAACGTGACGAGCGTCCATCCGTCCCCCGGCGCATCGAACGGTCGCGGTCCGCGCACCCGATCGCTGGCTTCGCTCAGCACCGCGCTGCCGTGGTCGGTGATCGAGAAGAGGGTCTCGCGCCCGCGGCGCTCGCGGGAGAGGAACTCGGACTGCACCAGTCGGTCCAGGGTCGCCCGCGTGGCCGGGGCGGCGACTCCCGCGCCCTCCAGCACCGAGATCAGCGCGCTCGCCCGGATGGGCTCGACATCGCTGTCGAGCACGTACTCGCCCAGGAAGGCCAGCAGCAGCTGCTTCGGCGGTCTACTCAGCGGCACCTCGCCCCTCTCCCCGGGTCCCTCTACCTCAGGCTGTCGGACGCACGGCCTCGCCGCGCTTCGCCCGCTGGATCTGCTCGTACACGTGCGTCCTCAGTTCGGTGAACCGGGGCAGCGCGCGCGTCGTGATCTGGTCGCGCTCGGGGGCGAGGTCGATCGCGAGGTCTTCCTGCACCCAGGTCGGGGACTTCGACAGGACGACGACGCGCTCCCCAAGATAGACGGACTCGTCGATGTCGTGCGTGACGAATAGGATCGACATCCCGCGCTCGCGGTGCAGCGTGCGCACGAGGTCCTCCAGGTCGGCGCGCGTCTGCGCGTCGACCGCGGCGAACGGCTCGTCCATGATGAGCACTTCGGGCTGGTAGGCCACAGCGCGGGCGATGGCGACGCGCTGCTGCATGCCGCCCGACAGCTGCCACGGGTAGCTCTTGGCCGCATGATCGAGGCCGACGGCGGTGAGGGCGTCGTCGATCAGGCGATCGCGGTCGGCGCGCGAGAGCTTCTTGTGCTTGAGCGGCAGCTCCACGTTGCCGCGCACCGTGAGCCACGGGTAGAGACTGCGTCCGTACTCCTGGAACACGAGCGCCATCTTGTCGGGTGGAGAAGTGACGGTCTTGCCGTCGAGCTCGACGACACCCGACGTCGGCCGCAGCAGCCCTGCGATGCACTTCAGCAGCGTCGTCTTGCCGCATCCCGAAGGCCCCACGATGCACACGAGCTCGCCGGCCTTCATGCGGAAGCTGATGTCTCCGATCGCCTCGACGTTGCCCGTCGAGGACTCGTAGACCTTGCGCAGGTTCTGCACGTTCAGCAGTGTGTCGCGCTCTGTCGATTCAGGCACGTTCCACCTCCTTGATTCCGTGGTACCAGCGCAGCACCCAGCGCTCGACGAATCCGAAGATCGTCGCGAGCAGCACGCCGATCAGTCCGAGCAGCAGGATGCCGCTCCACATCTCGGCGATGAGGTAATTGCGCTGGAAGTAGACGATCTGGAAGCCGAGGCCCGACGACGAGTAGCCGAGCTCGGAGATGACCATGAGGATCAGGGCGATCGACAGTGACTGCCGCACGCCCGCCATAATGCGCGGGCTCGCCGCGGGGAGCACGAGGTAGCGCAGTCGCTGCCCCGGCGTGACCGCGAATGAGCGGGCGGTCTCGGTCATGACCGAGTCGGTGGCGCGCACGCCCTCGATCGTGTTCAGGAGGATGGGCCACACCGAGCCGACGACGATCACGACGACCTTCATCGCGTCGGTCGGCCCCATCAGCACGACGACGATCGGCAGGAGCACGGGCGGCGGGACCGCGCGGAAGAACTCCAGCATGGGCTCCAGAAGATCGCGCAGCCAGCGGTTGAGGCCGATGAGCGTGCCGGCCGCGACACCGACGGCGATCGAGATGAGGATGCCGACCGCGAGGCGCGCGACGCTCGGGAGGACATCCGTCACGAAGGCCGGGCCGATCCAGGTGTCGACGAACGCGTCGATGAGCTCGGTCGGCGACGGGAAGAACTGCGCCGGCGCGACAGTGGCCCAGATGCCCCAGATCACGATGAGGACGATCGGGAGCCCGAGGGCGTACAGCGTGTTCTCGCCGATCTTGGCCCACACGCGCGCAGGGCGGCGTTGCGTGACGACCGTGCTGGTGTACAGGGTCACAGCACTTCCTCCCCTCGCACCGACTGATGCCACGACAGCGAGCGGCGCTCGATCGCGCGGAAGACGAGGTTGATCACGAGGCCGAGCAGGCCAGTCACGACGACGAGCGCGTACACCGCGGGCCAGTCGCCCGCCGACTGCGCGAACACGATCTCACGCCCGAGTCCGGGATTTCCGATGAACATCTCGGCGGTGATCGCGAGGATCAGCGCGACCGCGGCGGCCAGGCGAAGACCGGTCATGAGGTACGGGAGCGCGGTCGGGAAGACGAGGTTCACGACGCGCGAGCCGCGGGACAGCCCGAAGCTGCGGGCGGTGTCGCGCGCGACGGCGTCGACGTCGGCGACACCGTAGAGCACTTGGATGAAGACCTGCCAGAAGCTCGCGTACACGATGATCAGCAGTGCCGACTGGATCTGGTAGCCGAACATCAGCACGGCGAGCGGGATGAGCGCGACGGACGGGATCGGCCGCAGGAACTCGACCGTCGTGTGGGTCGCGCGACGCAGGAACGGCACGAGCCCGATGATGGTGCCCAGCACGGTGGCCAGCACAGTGGCGATCAGCAGGCCGAGCCCCCACGCGGTGAGGGTGCGGCCGACGTTCCGCCAGAATTCGAGATCGCGCACGTCCTGGCCGAGCTGGGCGATCGTCTCGGTCGCACTCGGAAAGTAGCGCGGATCGACGACGCCGAGCGTGGGCAGCAGCTGCCAGGTCACCAGGAATCCGAGGATCCCGGCGAGACCGAGGGCGACCTTACGCGCGGAACGCGAGCGGCGCCCGTGGCGGAAGCGCCCGGCATCGGCGGCCGTCTGCGTGGCGACCCGGCCCGGGGCCCCGGTCGTGACGTCGGTGTTCATGGCTCTCTTCCCGAGGGCGATGGGGTGAGGGGCCGGAGGCCGCCGGTCGCGGCATCCGGCCCTCTGCGTCGGAACGCTACTGCTGCTGGATCATCGTCGCGTAGTCGGGCTCTGCCTCGATGTACGCGAATTCGACGGCCAGTGCACCGAGGTCCTCGATGCCGGCGTCCGCGAGATCCCAGGTGAACGTCGGCAGCGTGATGCCGGCGGCGGCCTCTTCGGGGATGTCGAGGTTTGTCGCGATAGCCGCGCGCACGGCCTCTTCGTTGTCGGCCGCCCAGTCCAGCGCCTCCGACATGGCAGCGGAGTACGCCGCGACGAGCTCGGGGTCTTCATCGAGCAGCTTCTGCGTCGTGATGTTCGTCAGCACGGTCAGGCCCGGGATCGTCGCCTGGTACGGCGAGACGACCGACACTCCGCCGCCGCCCACGACGATGCCGCGGAACGGGTCGGGCGCCCAGGCGGCGTCCATCGTGCCCGCCTCGAGCTGCGCCGGCACGTCGGGGAAGGCGACCTCGACGAACTCGATCGTCGAGGGGTCACCGCCGTCGTCCTGCACCGCCTTGCGGATCGTGAGGTCGCCGGCCGCACCGATCGTGTTGACCGAGACCTTCTTGCCGGCGAGATCGGCGGGCCGCGTGATGCCGGAGTCGGCGAGTGCGACGACCGCGTTCACGTCTTCGCCCGTCGCGTTGCTGTTGGCGTAGTTGCCGACGATCACGACACCGAGATCCTGCTGGTCGGCGCGGATCGGGCCGAACGGCTGCCCGATCGCGAACTGGATGTCGCCGCTGAGCAGGGCGGGGATGGCGTTCGCGCCACCCTGTGCCGGCACGACCTCGATCTCGAGGCCGTGGTCGGCGAAGATCCCCTCATCGATCGCCGCCCAGAGCGCTCCGGTTTCGGCGATCGGCAGCGCGGCGACCCGCACGGTGGTCATCTCCATCGGCTCTTCGCTGCCGCCGGGGCTCGCCGCGGGCGGCGGCGCGGCCGAATCGGTGCAGCCGCTCAGCGCGAGCGCGGCAGCGGCGAGAACGCCGAGGACGGCAAGACTCTTCTTCATTGACGGGCCTTTCTTGGGTGCGGGTCGGCAGGAGCCGGCCGCGTCCGGCCGAGGCGCTCGTCGTGCCTCGGGGAGGACCCCCGGCACCGATGCCGCTGACGGTTTACATCGTGAGACAGCACCGGCCTATTGTCAAGGTTTTCGTGACGACCGTCACGAATCAATGAAGAATAGTGATGAACGGACTACAGCGGATACGCCCCCGGCTCGCGACGCATCGTGATCCAGCGCGTCTCGGTGAACGCGTCGACGTTCGCCTGCGCCCCGCCGTGGCGCGAGCCCGTGCCCGACGCGCCGACGCCGCCGAACGGCGTGTTGGCCTCGTCGTTCACGGTCTGATCGTTGATGTGCACGATGCCGGTCGGGATGCGGCGCGCCAGCTCCAGGCCGGCGAACACGTCCGCGGTCACGATGCCCAGCGACAGGCCGTAATCGGTCTCCGAGGCGAGCGCGACGGCCTCGTCGTCGGTCGAGAACGAGACCACCGAAGCGACCGGCCCGAAGACCTCGTCGCAGTACGCCGCCGCATCCCGCGGGGTGTTCGCGAGCACGGTGGGGCGGTAGAAGAGCTGATCGTACGTGCCGCCCGCGCGCAGCTCGGCGCCCTGGGCGACGGCATCCTGCACGAGGGTGTGCACGCGGTCGCGCTGCACCTCGTCGATGAGCGGGCCGAGGTGCACCGGGCCTGCGGCGGGGTCGCCGACGTACATCGACTCCGCCTTGGCGGCGAGCTTCTCGACGTACTCGTCGAAAAGCGACTCGTGCACGATGTGGCGGCCGACCGTCATGCAGATCTGCCCCTGGTGGAGGAACGAGCCCCACGTGGCGAGGTTCACGGCCTTGTCGACGTCGGCGTCCGCGCGGATCACGTAGGCGGAGTTGCCGCCGAGCTCGAGGTGCGCACGGGTGAGGTGCCGCCCGGCGAGCTCGCCCACCGCGCGGCCGGCGCGGGTCGACCCCGTGAAGGCGATCACCCGCACGCGCGGGTCGGCCACCATCGCCTCGCCGACCTCGGCTCCGCCCGGGACGAGCTGCAGGAGCCCGGCGGGGAGCCCCGCTTCCTCGAAGATGCGCACCATCGACACCCCGCCGGTGATCACCGTGCGCGGGTCGGGCTTGAGCAGCACCGCGTTGCCGAGGGCCAGGGCGGGCGCCACGGCGCGGATGCCGAGGATCAGCGGCACGTTGAACGGCGAGATCACGCCCACCACGCCGACGGGCACCTGCTCGGCCAGCGACAGGCGCGGCTCCTCGCTCGAGAGGATCGACCCGAGCGGGGCGGACGGCAGCGCCGAGGCCTCGTAGCACTCGGCGGCGGTGACGTGCAGCGCGAAGCCCGCGAGCGGCGGGATCGCCCCGACCTCGCGGATGTTCCACCCGCCGATCTCGTCGGCGTACTGCTCCCACAGCTGACCCGCTTTGCGCAGGACGGCGGCGCGCGCGGGGTGCGGGAGGGCAGCCCAGTCCTTCTGCGCGCGCGCGGCGCCTTCGGCGGCGCGCGCGACATCGGCGGCATCCGCGATGCCCACCATGGCGAGCGTCTCGCCGGTCGCCGGTTCGGTCGAGGCGATCTCGCCGCCCCCGCCGGCCACCCACTCGCCGTCGATGTGGATCCTGCCGGCGAACACGGCCGGGTCGATCAGGGTCTGCGCGGTGCTCGCCTCGGTGGTGTCGGTGATCGTGGTCATCGTCTTCTCTCGTCGTCGATCGGAAGGGTCAGGCGGGAACGCCCCGGGAAAGTCGTGCGGCTCGGCGGCCGGCGATGCTGAGCGACCAGCCGCGCCGGATGACGCGCATCGCGTCGCGCGCGAGCTCTTCTCCATCGTCGTACGGGGTGCGCCAGATCGCCAGCATGTCGCTGACGGGTTCGGCGAGCACCGAGCGGGAGAACGCCTCGATGCCCCATCGGCCCTGGTAGCCGTCGTCGAGGGCGCCGCGCACCACCTCGGCGATGTCCACGGCACCCGTGCTCAGCGGGCCGCGCCCGGACTGTCCCAGCTCGAGGTAGCCGAGCACGGGCATCGCCACGCGGATCGCCTCGGCGATGCCGGCTTCCTCCACGGCCATGTGGAACGTGTCCAGGTGCACGCGCAGGTGCGGCGATCCGCTGAGTGCGACGTACTCGACGGCTTGCGCTGCGGTGTTCACCAGGGAGGTCTCGTATCTGTTGAGCACCTCGAAGGTCATGCGCACCCCGCGCTCGTGCGCGTAGTCCGCGACGGCCCCCACTTCGCGAGCCGAGCGCTCGACGGCCGCGCGCCCCGTCGGCCCGGCGGGCGGTCCGAACGCGCCGTACGGGACGCCGTTCATCTGATCGCCGCCGAGCGCGACGGTCAGATCGACCGTGGCGCGCAGCAGGGCGGCGCCGGCGGCCCGCTCGTCGGGATCGGCCGAGGACACGTCGGCCGCACCGGCCTGACCGCCGGCGATCGTGATCCCGGTCATGCCGTGATCGGCGAGCACCCGGCCCAGGGCCGCGGCATCCGTCGTCGCCGGATCCAGCGGCGGGAGCACGATGCGCGAGAACCCCGCGTCGGCGAGCGCCCGCAGCGCGTCGGGCAGTTCGCCGGGGTCGGCATCCGCCCGCAGCACGTTGATGTGGCACGCGACGTCGAGGCTCGCCTGCGCGGGGGTGGAGTCGCTCATGATCAGAAGACGGGCAGATCGAGGCGCTTCTTGAACACCGAGTACCCGTCGTCGACGTGCACGACCGTGCCGTTGATGACGTTCGCCTCGTCGGAGGCGAGGAATGCGACGACGTCGGCGATCTCTTCGGGCGCGGTCATCGCGCCCCGCAGCTGCTCGGAGGCGAAGGTCTCCTTGAGCTCGTCGCTGAACTGGTTGATGATCGCCGTGCCCACGCGGCCGGGGGTGATGGCGACCGCGCGCACGCCGTACTCGGCGAGCTCATAGGCGGCCGAGCGCGTGAAGGAGATGACGGCGGCCTTGGCGGCGCTGTAGGTGAAGGCGAGCTCCGCGGCCTGCTCGCCGTAGATCGATGAGGTGCTGATGATGACCCCACCCGTGCCCTGGTCGCGGAACTGCCGGCCGGCGGCGAGGATGCCGTAGTACACGCCGTCCTGGTCGACACGGATCATGGGCTCGTAGTCGACGGCCGGATCGTGATCCAGCAGCGCCCGCCCGCCGGCGATGCCCGCGTTGTTGAAGATGACATCCAGCTGCCCGTATGCCTCGACCGCACGGGCGACCGCCGCCTCGACGTCGGCGTAGACCGCGACGTCGGTGCGGATGGCCACGGCAGCACCCGGAAAGCCCAGGGCGTCGACTTCGGCGATCACGCCCTCGGCCTGGGCCGGGTTCATGTCGGCGATCACGACCTTCGCCCCTTCGCGGACGAACTTCAGGACGGTCGCGCGGCCGATGCCGCTCGCGCCGCCGGTGATGACGGCGACTTTGCCTTTCAAGCGCATGTGCAGACTCTCTGTCTCTGTGGTGCGGGATGCGGGGTCGGGTGCCACCGTGGGGGCCAGGGCGGCCCCCACGGTGACGTCGGGCGGATCGGCCCGGAACTACTGGAGCTTGTCCGAAGGAGTGATGTCCTTCGCGTTGTCGATCGTCACGAGAGTCGTGCCGACGGCCTCGAAGTTCTTCTCGGGCATCGAGCCGTCCTCCTGGTAGGCCAGGACGTGCTCGAGCAGCGAGTCGAGGATCGACGGCCACGGCTGCTCGACCGTGGCGAGAAAGGCGCCCTGCGCCTCGATGCCCGCGATCGCCTCGCTGGTCGCGTCGACGCCGGTCACCTTGCCGTCTTCACCGGCCTCGGTGATGGCCTGCGCCGCCCCGAGGGCGGCGTCGTCCCAGCCGACCCACACTCCGTCGAGCTTGCCGGGGTTCGCGGTGATGAAGTCCGCGACGAGCGCGAGGGCCTCCGTGCGACCCGTCGCCGGCGAGGTGACCTTCTGGATGCCGCCACCGGCGATCGTCGCACCGGCTTCGGTGAACGCCTCTTCGGCGAGCCCGGCGCGCATGCGGATGCCGGGGTGCGGGTCGTGGCCGATCACCATGATCGTCTTCCCCTCGAGCCCTCCGAGCGATTCTTCGAGCGCGCCGACCGTGCTGTCGACGATGCCCTGCTGATCCGTGGTGATGTTGATCGCGAACGCGTCGGTCGGCTCGACCGCGCTGTCCATCGCGAAGATCGGGATGCCGGCATCCTTGGCCGCGCTGACGATCGAGCCGATCGACGCGACGTCGGTGTAGCCGTCGAGGATCACGTCGGCGCCCTGGCCGATCGCGCTCTCGACCGCCGGGTTCATCTTCTGGAAGTCGAAGTCGCCCTGGATCATCGTGAGATCCCAGCCCAGCTCGTCGGCCTGCGCCTCGACCGCCTTGACCCACCAGGCGCCGATCGGGGTCTGGTTGCCGGAGGTGAAGGCGATGACCTTAAAGGGTTCGTCGCTGCCGCCGGTCGCCGCGCCTCCCGCGCCGCCGCCCGAGCCGGCGCATCCGGTGAGGGTGAGGACTGCCGCGGCGGCCACCGCCGCCAGTGCCTTGAATGAGGTACGCACGTGTCTACTCCTTTGTTGTCATTGCGTGGTGTGCTGTGATGCTCGGGCGGAATCGGGCCGCCCACCCCGGTGCGACGGGATGCCGCTATCGCTCCCTGGTCTTGAGGGACGAGAGGGTCACGGCGGCGATGATGATGAGCCCCGTCACGACCTGCTGGACGTAGGCGTTCACGCCGAGGATGTTCAGGCCGTTGCTCATGACGCCGATGATCGCGACGCCGACCATCGTGCCGACGAGGTTCGCCGCACCGGATCGCACGATCGTCATGCCGAGAAAGACCGCCGCGACGGAGAACAGCAGGTTGTCCTCCCCCTGCACGGCGCTCGCGCTGCCCAGGCGGGCGGCCAGCAGCACGCCGCCGATCGCGGAGACGAGGCCGGCCACGGTGAAGGCCAGCAGACGTGCGCGGCGGACGTTCACGCCGGACAGTCGCGAGACCTCGACGTTGCCGCCCGTGGCGTACCAGCGACGGCCGAGGGTCGTGAAGCGCAGGACGAACCAGAGCACCGCCGAGATCGCGATCGCGATGAAGACCGGCAGCGGGATCTCGAGGAACTTGCCCTGCCCGAGATTGTTGAACTCGGGGGGCAGGTTGAACAGCGTCGTGCCCTCGGTCACGAGGAACGCGAGCCCGGTGACCGATGTGAGTGTCGCGAGTGTCGCCACGAAGGCGGACAGATTGACGTAGGCGATCAATAATCCGTTCGCGAGCCCGATGAGCAGCCCGACGATCAGCGCGGCGAGGATCGCGAGCGCGATCGGCCAGCCCTGCAGCATGAGCGATGCGGCCACGGCGCCCGCGAGCGCCGAGGTGGCGGCGACCGACAGGTCGAAGTCGCCGACGACCATCACGATGGTCTGGGCACCCGCGATGATCGCGAGGATCGCCACCTGGTACAGGATGTTCTTCACGTTCGTGAAGCTCAGGAACACGTCCGGCCGCATCGCGAAGAAGAACAGGATCAGCACGACGAGCGCGAGCACAGTGCCCGAGGACAGGAGCTTCTGCCCGACCGAGCGCCGGTTCGCGACACGGACGTCGGTCGTGTCCTCCACGCTCAGGTCACGAGAGGTTGTCATCTGACTTCGCCTTTCCTTCGTCGGCGCCCGCACCGTCGGCGCGCGCCTGGATGTCCGCGGGGGACTTTCCGTAGCAGTACGCGAGCAGGACCTCTTCGTCCGCTCCTTCCGAGCGCACCTCGCCCGAGATGCGCCCTTCGTGCATGATGAGGATCCGGTCGCTCATGCCGATCAGCTCCGGCAGCTCGGAGCTGACCGCGATCACCGCGGTGCCTTGCTCTGCCAGTCGCCGGATGAGGCGGTAGATCTCCGCCTTGGTCCCCACGTCGATGCCGCGCGTGGGCTCGTCCATGAGCAGCACTTCGGGCCGGCGAGCGAGCATCTTGGCCAGGACGACCTTCTGCTGGTTGCCGCCGGACAGCTCGCTCACGTGCTGACGCGGCCCGCGCGCCTTGATCTGCAGATCCAGCATCCCGCGCTTGGTGATGTCGGTGATCCGCGCTCCCGACACGACGCCCAGGCTGCTCACCGAGCCGATGTTGGCGACCGCGATGTTGTCCTGGATCGACGCGCCGAGGATGACGCCCTGTGTGCGGCGCTCCTCCGGCACGAGGGCGATGCCAGCCTCGAGCGCCCGCGGGACGCCCGGCGACTTCCGCAGGGTGGTGCCGGAGACGGTGATCTCGCCGGCGACGTGCTTCTGCGCGCCCGAGAGGATCCGCAGGAGTTCGCTGCGCCCCGACCCGGCGAGACCGCCGATGCCGAGCACCTCGCCGCGGTGCACCTCGAACGAGACGTCCTTGACACGGCGGCCGTCGAGGCCGCGCACCGTGAGCGCCACCGTCGTGGTCGCCGTTCCGCGGTCGGGGTAGAGGTCGCCCGCCGAGCGGCCGACCATCGTGGAGATGACCTCGTCGATGTGCGAGTCCGCGACGTCCTTCGTGACGATCGTGCGGCCGTTGCGCATGATCGTGAGACGGTCGCACAGCTCGAAGACCTCCTCGAGACGGTGCGAGACGTAGATGATCGCCACCCCGCGGTCCCGCAGCGATCGCAGCACCGCGAACAGGTCGGTGATCTCGGTGTCCGTGAGCGATGCGGTCGGTTCATCGAGGATCAGGACGTTGGCGTCCATGGCCAGCGCTCGGGCGAACGCGACCATCGTCTGCTGCACGGGCGACAGGTCGCCGGCGAGCATCCCGAGCGGGATCTTCTGGTTGATGCTCTCCAGCTGCGCCCGTGCCCGGCGCCGCAGCGCGTTCCACTGCACGATCCCCCCGCGGCTGGGGGTCTGCTCGCCGAGGAGGATGTTCTCGGCGACGCTGATCGACGGGATGACCGACAGCTCCTGGTACAGGGCGACCACTCCCGCGTGGTTGGCCACGCGCACGTTCGCGAACTCCACTTCGTCGCCGCCGCGCAGCAGGGTGCCCGAGTCGGGTGAGTAGATCCCGGTGAGGACTTTGATGAGCGTCGACTTGCCGGCGCCGTTCTCGCCGAGGAGCGCGTGGATCTCTCCGGGTCGCACCGACAGGTGCGCGTTCTCCAGGGCGTGGACGCCGTCGAACCGCTTGGTGATCTCGCGCGCCTCGAGCGCGGGCACGGGCTCGACCGCGGAGGCGCCGACCGGATTCTCGAGGAGGCTCATGCCGCTCCCCTCTCATCCGCGATGTCGTTGCAGCGCAGGACGACCTTGGGATGGATGCCGCTCACGTGCACCGCGAACGCCTCGGCCGCGTCC
>JAESFR010000295.1_pt1 | contig 14138 bp, 14 predicted proteins | sample 9266191 | NCBI WGS metagenome assembly JAESFR01 (sample SAMN14503063, study PRJNA617104) | algae metagenome | isolation source: Pleurocapsa minor HA4230-MV1 and co-occurring heterotrophs from cement on... | place: USA: Nuuanu Pali Lookout, Hawaii | collected 2009-07-20
ATCCCGTCGGCGGCGGCTGGACCACCGTCAACAATCTGCAGTGCCTCTGCGACTACCACCACTGCGTCAAGACCGCCGGCTACTGGAAAGCCGTCATGCTCCCCGGCGGAGCGATCCTGTGGACATCCACATCAAAGACCACCCGAATCACCCTGCCCGCCAACGGCACCGCCGTCCCCGTCCTCGGAAACGACCTCAGACCACACATCCCCACCCAACCGAGAAGATCCGGCATCATCGCCTACCCCGACCCGCCGGACAACCAACAGCCCGAGGCAGACGACACGGCAGCACCGCCGTTCTAGGCGATGCTGCCGTGGATACCAGAACCCGCTGGGTCAGATCAGGTGCTGAATGTGGTCGCGGGTGAATTCGATGCGCTCGTCTACGCGGCCGTCTCCGACCTTGTTCACCCACTCGGGGTCGGACAGCAGCGCACGTCCGACGGCCACCAGATCGAATTCGTTGTCCTGGAACTGACCGACCAGCGCGTCGAGTCCGGTGACACCGGATGCGGCGTCCTCCGACCATGCCGAGGTGAACACCGAGTCGAGGCCGACCGAACCGACAGTGATCGTCGGAACGCCGGTGAGCTTGCGGGTCCACCCGGCCAAGCCCAGCTTTCCGTCGTTGCCGTCCAGCTCCGGGAATGCCGAATCCCAGTGGCGACGGGTCGAGGCGTGCAGGATGTCCACTCCGGCGTCGACCAGGGGAGTCAGGACTCGTCCGAGTTCCTCGGGGTTCTGTGCGATCCTGGCGTCGAAGTGATTGCTCTTCCACTGCGAGAATCGGTACACGATGGCGAAGTCCTCGCCTACCGCGGCGCGGATCGCGGCGACGACCTGCGCCGGGAAGCGCGTCCGAGCTTCGAGGGAACCACCGAACTCGTCGTCGCGTACGTTGGTTGTGGCCCAAAGGAATTCGTCGAGCAGATACCCGTGCGCGCCGTGCAGCTCCAGGCCGTCGAAACCGGTGTTCTTCGCGTTGACCGCGGCCTGTACCCACTGCGAGGTGAGTTCGTCGAGGTCGGTGTCGGTGAATGCTCGACCCACCGAAGAACCGTCGAGTGCAATCCCCGACGGGCTGACGGTAGTGACGTCCGGGAACAGGCGGGGTTCGGTGCCGCGCTCGACGCCGAGGTGCCACAGCTGCGGGATGATGGCGCTGCCCTCGGCGTGCACAGCGTCGACGACGCCCTTCCAGCCCTCGAGGCTGGCGTCACCGTAGATCCGCGGGACGCGGGTGTGCGGGCCGGCGGCGGGATCGGGAATGTAGGTGCCCTCGGTGATGATGAGGCTCGTGCCACCGGCAGCGCGTTTGCGGTAGTACTCGGCCACATCGGGACCGGGGACGCCGTCTGGGGAAAAAGCGCGCGTCATCGGGGCCATGGCGAAGCGGTTGCGCAGCTTCAGCGATTTGACCTCGAACGGCTCGAAAAGCCCGGCGGTGGACAGATGCTGTGTTGTGGATGCAGTTTCGGTCACGCCTGCGGGCAACCTGCATCGACACCGAGCTATTCCCGACGCGAGGCTGTTAGCGTCGAAGCCTTATGAGCCCTTCGCCGCTGATCTCTGCCGCCGAACTGCACGACCTCTTCGAGATGGGGCGCGGCCCAGTCCTACTCGACGTCCGATTCACGCTCCTCACCGGCAGCGACCGAGCCGGATACGAAGCCGGCCACATCCCGAACGCGCAATTCGTGGACCTCGACGCGGAGCTGGCGGCTCCGCCGGACAGTCGCGGACGCCACCCGTTGCCCGACGCCGAGACGTTCGTCGCAGCGATGCGCGGCGCCGGGGTCGGCGACGACTCCTCCGTGGTGGTCTACGACGCAGGCCCAGCAACCGCCGCGGCGCGCGCGTGGTGGCTGCTGCGCTACTTCGGGCACCGCGACGTTCGGGTCCTCGACGGTGGCCTCGCCCAGTGGGTCGCAGCCGGATTTCCGATCGGGACCGAGCCGTCGATAGTGGCGGCCGGATCGTTCACCGCCCGACCATCGCTCGCACGCGTCCTCGATGTCGACGATGTGCTCGACTTCGCGCAGAACAACATCCTGCTCGACGCCCGCGCACCCGAACGGTTTCGTGGAGAAGTGGAGCCGGTGGATCCCGTCGCCGGTCACATCCCCGGTGCGGTCAATCGTCCGACGACCGAGAACGTCGATGCGGATGGGCGTTTCCTGCCTCCCGAGGTACTCGATGGCACATTCGGTGGACTCGTACCCGAGGGGAAGGACGTCGCCGTCTACTGCGGATCGGGGGTGACTGCGGCACATCAAATTCTCGCGCTCGAGTTGGCGGGCATCGATGCGGCGTTGTACCCGGGGTCGTGGTCGGGATGGATCACCGATCCGGCGCGCCCACGGGCGTAAGACACGTGCCCTGACCAGCGAGTTCATGCAACCAGGGTTGAACTTGAAACTGACTTCAACTATACCTGGGGCATGAAGGTTGAAGGCAGAGTTGCCATCGTCACCGGGGGTGGTGGCGGAATCGGCGGTGCCATCGCTGCCCGGCTCACCGAACACGGGGCACGCGTGGTCGTCTCCGACCTCGACGAGTCCACGGCCCGGTCCGTGGTCGACGCCATCGAACGCGATCGGCCGGGAACGGCCGTCGCCGCTGCGGCGGACGCGTCGAACAACGAGGACATTCGACGGCTGATCGCGGTGGCCGAGGATTCGTTCGGACCCGTCGATCTCTACTTCGCCAATGCAGGCATCAGCGGCGCACCCGGACTCGACGCCGCCGAGCAGGACTGGGACCTCTCGTTCGACGTCAACGTGCGCGCGCACATTCGCGCCGCGCAGTTGCTGGTACCGGGTTGGCTCGAACGCGGCGAGGGCTACTTCGTCAGCACCGCGTCCGCGGCCGGTCTGCTCACCCAGATCGGCTCGGCGACCTATGCAACGACCAAGCACGCGGCGGTCGGATTCGCCGAATGGATGAACGTCACCTACGGCAACCGTGGCATCCGCGTCAGCTGCCTGTGCCCGATGGGTGTCAACACCAAACTGCTCTACGAGGGACGTGAATCCGGAGATGCATTGGGAGCGGCGGCAACTGCCGCGGTTCTCAGTGCCGGTGCCGTGCTCGAACCGCTCGACGTCGCCGATGTGGTGCTCGACGCAATGGACCGCGAGCAGTTCCTGATCCTGCCGCACGAGAACGTACTGGACATGTACCGCAACAAGGGTGCCGATTACGACCGGTGGTTGCGCGGCATGCGTCGCTACCAGGACAGCTTGCTCGACAACAACCGATAGGGGCCCACCGTGGCATTTTTCGAGACCTCCGACCGCGCGAAGAAGTACGAGTCGGATCTGTTGGAGTTCATGGACTCTCACATCTATCCGGCCGAGGCAGTGTACGAGCAGCAGATGCTCGAGTCGGGTGACCCACACTTTCAGCCGCCGATCATCGAGGACCTGAAGAAGGAAGCGCGCTCGCGTGGACTGTGGAATCTGTTCCACCCGCATCCCGAGTGGGGTCCGGGCCTGACCAACCTCGAATACGCACCGCTGGCCGAGATCATGGGCCGCAGCCTGCTCGCTCCCGAGGCATGCAACTGCAACGCTCCGGACACCGGCAACATGGAGGTGTTCACGCTCTTCGGCACCGACGAGCACAAAGAGAAGTACTTGAAGCCGTTGCTGGACGGCACCATTCGTTCTGCCTTCGCGATGACCGAGCCCGACGTGGCCAGCTCCGATGCCACCAACATCGCGATGAAGATGGAGCGCGACGGTGACGATTTCATTCTCAACGGGCGCAAGTGGTGGACGTCCAATGCGATGCACAAGAACTGCAAGGTGCTCATCGTGATGGGCAAGACCGATCCCGAGGCGGCTACGCACCGCCAGCAGTCGATGCTGGTGGTACCCATCGACGCACCCGGTGTCACGGTGCTGCGCAACCTGCCGGTGTTCGGGTACATCGACCGCGAAGGCCACGCCGAGGTGCTCTTCGAGGACGTGCGGGTGCCGGCGAAGGATGTGCTGAAGGGGCCGGGTGAGGGCTTCGCCATCAGCCAGGCCCGCTTGGGGCCGGGCCGGATCCACCACGCCATGCGCACGATCGGCGTGGCCGAGCGTGCACTCGAATTGCTCTGTCGCCGTGCGGTATCGCGAGTGACGTTCGGCAAGCCGGTGGCGATGCGCTCGAACATTCAGGACTGGATCGCCGAGGCGCGCATCGAGATCGAGAAGACTCGACTGCTCACGTTCAAAGCCGCGTACCTGATGGACACCGTCGGGAACAAGGAAGCGCGTACCGAGATCGCCGCCATCAAGGTTGCGGCACCGGAGATGGCGCTGAAGATCATCGATCGTGCCATCCAGGTTCACGGCGGAGGCGGAGTGTCCAACGACTTCCCGCTCGCGATGATGTACGCGCACATCCGCACGCTGCGGCTCGCCGACGGTCCGGACGAGGTGCACAAGATGTCGATCGCGAAGATGGAGCTGAAGAAATACCTGTGAAGGTAGCCCACCGTAGCAAGGTGAGCCTGTGCTAACTTCTGCGGATGAAACGGACATTCCTGGGGTGTGTGCTCGTTCTGACAACCGCGTCGGCGCTGGTCGCGTGCAGTAGCGGGGCAGCCGACGACGCCGGAACCGACGCCCGCACCGTCACGATCGACACACTTGCCGGGCCGACACAGATCACGGGAACGCCGGAGCGCATAGTCGCCTTCGGGCAGCAGTGGGTCGACGCGCTGCTGGAATTCGATGTGCAACCCGTCGGGTACGTCTCTGCCGGATCGAACGGCGACGAACGGGGGCTCTACCCCTGGCAGTCGGCAGTGAGTTCCGATGCCGAGATGCTCGACTCGGCTGCGGTCGGCCAGCTGGACGGTGCGGTGCCGACCGAGCAGATCGCGGCGCTGCAGCCGGATCTGATCTTGGTGTCGGGGATCGCGTCGATCGAACCGTATGCAGGTCTGGCGGATTTCGCACCGACAATCTTGCCCAAGTCGGACAGGGTCGAGACCTGGGAATCGCAGATCGAGCCCCTTGGCCTTGTGCTCGATCGGGAAGACGACGCTCGGCGAATCATCGACGAGGGCCACGCCGTCACCGACGACATCAAGAAGGACTATCCGGGACTCGACGGAAAGACAGCGGTGCTCTCTCAGTTCGTCTTCGACTCCCAGCAGCTTGCTGTCGTCGCCGACCCCGAAGACGGCGCTGCCCAGGTGTTCGGCAGCATCGGGCTCAGTGTGCCGCAGAGTCTGGTCGATTCACCCGACATCTCGCACGGACGCATCGTGCTCAGCCCCGAGCGTCTCGACGTGTTGACGGCCGATCTGGTCGTGATGCTTCCCAATGGGGGAACGCGGGAAGACCTGGAGAAGCTTCCGGGATTCTCAACTCTGCCTGCGGCGGCGGGTGGTGGAGTAGCCGTGGTGGACTACGCTACGGTCGTCGGTTTCAATACACCGTCGAAGGCGTCGGTCGAGCACTCGCTGAACAAGATTCGGCCACAACTCGAGGCGGTGGCGACTTAGCTCCGGGGTGACCAAGCCGGGTCCCGTCCGATGAACGCCATCAGCTTGTCCTGTGGGGATGCGTCGTCGGCGACAGGGACGGCGGGGCCGTACTGCCCACTGTCCCGCAACATCTGCTCCATCGGTCGCATGGCCTCCAAGGCTGCAGCGCAGCGCTCCTGACCCAGATCAGGCTCTCGGCCAAGGGCTTTCGCCAGGTCCCAGGAGTGCATCCAGACGTCGGCGGTATAGAACATCTCGATCGCCTTGTCCACCGGCATGTCTCCGGTGTGCGGGTTGCTCAGAATCCGGCCGGCGGGGTCGTCGAGAATTGCTTGGATGTCGGCGACGTGCTGGGTCCAGGCCGCGGCCGGGTCGGCTTCGACGTCCAGGGTCTGCAGTTCGACACCGGCCCCGCCGGCGAGAAAACCGCGAGACCACTCGATCAGGTGCTTCACGACATCGATTGCCGCCCAGCCCGATACCGGGCTCGGGCGTGACCAGTCCTCGGGCGACGCGAACAGGACGAGTGCGGTGAAGGCTGCCGCGTCCTGCAGGTGCTGCCCAGCCGGCCCCGTTCGTTGCGCGAGCAGTTCGTCGAGCTTGTCGTAGCCCTCCTTCACGCCTACGTCCATTCCACTGGAGAGCATGCCGTCGCGAGAGGCGAAGTCCGACATCACACTGAGCACTCTGAGCAGCGTGCCCCCGCCTTCGCGGTTCTCGAACGTGAGCGTCTCGAGCGCGACCGAATCTGGCTGGCCCTCGTAGGTGAAGGTCCACACGATTCGTTCGTTCGGGCGCACCTCGTGGAAGCTGCCGAAGAAGGAGGCAATTTCCTCACCGTCACGGTCGTTGGCGAACGCCCACGCGCCTCCGGTGTGGCCCTGCCACTTCAGGATTCGGGTCGTCAACGATCGCGGACCAACCCACTGGCGATACAGCTCGGGGTCGATGTGAGCGCGAAACACCCGCTCCGGTGCCGCATCGAACTCTCGAATGATCTCGATCGTGGGGACTTTCTCGTCCGCAACGATCTCGGTTTCGTGCGCGGTCATGACACTTCCTTCGTCTCGGTGGTCTTGTCGTCTGCGATGGTTTCCAGCAGGGCATCGAGGCGTCGATACCGTTGCTCTGCTTCCTGGCGATAACGCTCGATCCATTTCGTCATCAGGCCGAACACCTCGGCATCGAGATGCACCGGACGACGTTGGGCATCCTTGCTGCGGGTGACCAATCCGGCCGCTTCGAGCACCTTCACGTGCTTCGACACCGCTTGCAGGCTGATGTCGTACGACTCGGCCAGCTCGCTGACGTTCGCATCCGCCCCGGCGAGTCGAGCGACGATGTCGCGTCGCGTCGGGTCGGCCAAGGCAGCGAACGTCCTGTTGAGCTGCTCTGTTCGATCGTCCATGGTGTCCTCGCTGTGTGGTGCCGCCGAGAATAGGCCGCCCGCCGAACGTAGTCAACCAATTGGTTGATAAAGGGATCGCCTACCCTGGCCCCATGAGTGTCGGTGATGACATGGTGCGAGCCGTGCTCTCCCATGCTCCGGGCCATCCGCTACGGGTGGCCATCGACGGAGTGACGGCTTCCGGTAAGTCCACGTGCGCACGATGGCTTGTGGATGCTGTTGCAGCACATGGTCGTCCGTCCATGCATGTGACGATGGACGGTTTTCATCACCGGCGCGCCCACCGTTACCGACAGGGTCGGGCGTCGGCCCTCGGCTACTACCGGGATGCCTACGACTTCGACGCGCTCCGAACACACGTGCTGATTCCGTTGGGGCCGAACGGAAGCAATTCCATTCGGCGGCGGATCATCGATCTGGCGTCCGACGAGCCGGTCGACGATTCGCTGGAATCGGTGCCTGCCGATGCGATCGTGGTCGTGGACGGAACATTTCTCCATCGGCCGCCGCTGCCCGACTATTGGGACTACACCGTCTTCGTCGACACCCCCATCGAACTCGCGCGAGCCCGAGGTGTCGCCAGGGATGCGGATGCGCTCGGCGGCACGGAAGCGGCAGGTAGAGCCTTCGATCAGCGCTATCACGCGGCGTGCCGGATCTATCTCGACGAGGTGGGTCCACGCGAGCGAGCTACTCGGGTGCTTCCGGGTATTGACAGTCTGCTGTCAATCGCGTGATGATTGACAGCATCCTGTCAATCGATGCGAGGACGTTCCGATGACCACCATTGCGCTCTATGCCACCGACACCATGGCCGACTGGGAGTACGGATACCTCATCGCCGGACTTGCCATGGCCCGTGAACAAGACCCGGACGCCAACCGGCTGATCATTGCCTCCGAGACCGGGGAGGCTGTCACAACGATGGGAGGTGTCCGCATCGTTCCCGACGTCTCGGTCGCCGATCTTCCGACCCTCGATGCCCTGATTCTGCCCGGTGCGGACACTTGGGACTCCGGGCACGACACGGTTCTGACGCTGGCCGCCGAACTGGTTGCGGCGGGGAAACCGATCGCGGCGATTTGCGGTGCCACCTACGGGCTCGCCCGGACCGGACTGCTCGACAACAGGCCGCACACCTCGAATGCAGCCGAGTTCCTCACGCAAGCAACCGAATACCGCGGTGCCGAGCATTATCGGGACGACCGAGCGGTGTCCGACGGCACAGTGATCACCGCGGGAGGCGTGAACCCGCTCGAGTTCGCAAAGCTGGTGTTCGAGCGGTTGAACGTGTTTCCGCAGCCCGTCGTCGATGCCTGGTACGGCCTCTACAAGACGGGCGATCGCAAGTACTACGACCAGCTCGTGAACGCATGAAGCATCGCACACCCGAGGGCGATGCGCTGACAGAGTTGGTGTTGCCCGTCTTCGAGCTCAACGGCGAATTCCTCGCTGCCGCACACGACATCACCGAGCCGACGGGTCTGACGCCGGCGTGGTGGCAGGTTCTCGGTGCCACCCTGGACGAGCCGTTATCGGTCGCCGACATCGCGCGACGCGTCGGGCTCGGGTTGGCGCGGCAAAGTGTGCAGCGGACGGCAAATCTGTTGGTGGACAAAGGTTGGGCCGTCTACGTCGACAATCCGAACCACAAGCGCGCAAAGCTGTTGGAACCCACCCCAAAGGGGCGGGACACCGTTGCACAGCTGCGGGATGCGCAACATGCATGGTCCGATGCCGTGGGAGCCGCTGTGGGAGAGAGTGAACTGCGTGCCTTCTCCGCCACCCTCGGCAAGATCCTGGCGGCATCCCGGCACTATCGCGGCGGCAGTGCATAATTCGGGCATGACTGCGCTCGGGGTACTGCTGACCGGATTGCTGGCAGGATTGTCGATGCAGCCGGACGGGATCGATATTCTCGGCGACACCGGCTTCGGCGGGGTGCTGTTCTCCAGTGGCGGCGGAGGAGTCGCGGTGGCAGTGATTCTGGCGTCGGGTCTGGCGATGTTCGTTCGTCGACGCACGGTGCTGGCCGGTCTGTCCATCGCCGCTGCTGTCGCCATCGGTGGCTCGGTGCTGCTGCTCTCGTCCGACTTCGTCGAGGTGGTGGCAGGCGGAGTTCTGTTGGGATGCAGCGCAGTACACGCCAATCGTGAACGAGTTCGTCAGGCGCTGCTGGCCGCGTCGTTCGTTCTCGGACTGCTCAGCACAGGCGCGATCGAAGCGTTGCAGTACCCAGGCATTCCACGGCGTTACGCCGACTACCTCGCCGAATCCGAGCTTGGTACACCGGTGGTCGTGCCGGTGCTCTGCGTGCTCGTGGGGTTGGCAGCGGCGTGGACGGCTCGCGTCGAAAGCCAGGCCCACAGCCCGGCCACCGATCGTGGTGTTCGCACGGGCTCGGCGATACTGCTGGTGGCAATCGGTGGGCTACTGCTCGATATGTTGTTCGGGCACAGCGCATTCCATGGTGAGTACGGGTTCAGCGGCCGATGGTATTTCGGCCTCTTCGTCGTACCCGTGTTGTTCGGGGCGGCCGGCTTGCTGCCGGGTCGCAGTGGCGTGACGGTTCTCGCCGGAACGGCCGTGTTGCTCGCCTCGACCACCACGTCGGGTGTGGGTATCGAAGTGTCGGACGGAGTCTGGACACTCGGAATCGTGGCCGTCATCGCACTGTCGGTTGCGGCCGGCGCTGCACTCGGATTGCGTTGGGGGCGTCCGATGGTCGCTGTCGGAGTTCTGGCGGTGGTCTGCGCGACGGCACTGTTCGCACAGCCGCCGCTGGACAACGTTCACTACGTGGCGTCTCTGATCGTGTTTCCGGCCGCTACGGCCTATCTCTACGTGGCGTGCACACCCGCCGACCCTGCACCGGCGACCCTCGGCCTCGCGGTGCCGGTCGCGATCACCGTGCCGATGGTGGTCACCTACGGCTGGACGGCGTACACGCCACTGACGTCTGTCGTGCACAGTAGTTGGCCCAGCACCGAGCTGTGGTTGTCGACCGGTGCGGCCGTCGTGACGGTCGTCCTCTGCGGCGTCGGGATGTGGGCTCTCGGTCGTCGGCCACTATCGAACTGACCACCGGAGTACCGTTTTCTGTATGGCTTACAGATACCTCGGAAACAGTGGACTGAAGATTTCGGAGATCACCTACGGCAACTGGTTGACGCACGGATCGCAGGTGGAGAACGACATCGCAACCCAGTGCGTGCGCGCGGCGCTCGATGCGGGCATCACCACCTTCGATACCGCCGACGTATACGCCAACGGAGCGGCAGAGACCGTCCTCGGTGACGCGCTGAAGGGCGAGCGTCGGGAATCGCTGGAGATTTTCACCAAGGTCTACTTCCCAGTCGGGCCCAAGGGTCCCAACGACACCGGACTCTCGCGCAAGCACATCCTCGAAGGCATCGACGCCTCGCTGCGTCGGCTCGGCACCGACTACGTCGACCTCTACCAAGCGCATCGCTACGACGTCGAGACTCCGCTCGAAGAGACCATCGCTGCCTTCGGTGACGTCGTCCGCCAGGGCAAGGCGCTCTACATCGGCGTGTCCGAATGGACCGCCGACCAGCTCCGGGCCGGTCAGGAACTCGCCCGGCAGAACGGCTTCTCGATCATCTCGAATCAGCCGCAGTACTCGGCGCTGTGGCGCGTCATCGAGGACCAGGTGATCCCGACGTCGAAGGAGCTGGGCATCTCGCAGATCGTCTGGTCGCCCATCGCCCAGGGTGTGCTCACCGGCAAGTACCTCCCCGGCCAACCCCTGCCCGACGGTTCGCGCGCCAAGGACGACAAGGGCGGCGACAAGATGATCGCGCGCTACCTCGACGATCAGACGCTCACCCGAGTGCAGCAGCTGAAGCCGATCGCCGACGATCTCGGAATCACCATGGCGCAGTTGGCCGTTGCGTGGGTACTGGCCAACGACAACATCGCCGCCGCACTCGTCGGGGCCTCCCGCCCCGAGCAGATCGCCGAGAACATCAAGGCCTCCGAGGTCACTCTCGACGCCGACGTGCTCGCGAAGATCGACGATGCGCTGGGCGATTCCGTCGAGCGTGACGCGGGTAAGACGGGCTCGCCCGAGGCGCGCCTGGTCTAGTGCCCACGGCAGTGGTGCGGTCGAGTGCCGCAAAGGGCACTCGCTCGCGCCACTGCCGAAGGCCCTGTACTAAGGACGTATGGACACGATCACCGTCGATACACCTCAGGGCCAGGTTCGCGGTCGGACCGACGCAGGCATCATCTCGTTCCTCGGAGTTCCGTACGCCGAGGCCCCGTTCGGGCCCCGCCGATTCCAGCCACCCTCGCCGCCGCCGACCTGGAACGGTGTGCGCGACGCCCTCGAGCTCGGGGCAACCGTCCCCAAGGTGGGCTACCGGCCGCCGACCAGCGAGATCCTCAGCGAGCCGGTGGTACCCGGCGAAGAGTGCCTCAACGTCAACGTCTTCACCCCCGACGTCGCGGGATCGGCACCGGTCTTCGTCTGGATCCACGGCGGCGCATTCGTCAACGGCAGCAACGCCATTCCCACGTACGACGGTTCCGCCTTCGCCCGGGACGGTGTCGTCGCCGTGGTGATCAACTACCGCCTCGGAGTCGACGGTTTCGCACTGATCGACGGTGCCCCGGCCAACCGCGGAATGCTCGATCAGGTCGCGGCGCTCGAATGGGTACGTGACCACATCGCCTCCTACGGCGGCGACCCCGCGAAGGTGACCATCGCGGGAGAATCTGCCGGGGCGATGAGCGTCGGCACCCTGATGTCGATGCCCCGTGCCGACGGGCTCTTCCAGCGGGCGATTCTGCAGAGCGGAGCCGGGCACCACGTCATCACCGCCGAGACCGCCGCGAAGGTCTCTGCGGCGTTGGCGTCCTCGCTCGGCGTCGATGCCTCGGTCGACGGCCTGGGTTCGGTACCGGTGGATGCGTTGGTGGACGCACAACGCGAACTGTCCGATCGGATCACCGCCGAGGCCCCGACCGGAGCGTGGGGTGAGCTGGCCCTGAACGTGATGGCCTTCGAACCGTACATCGACGGCGATATCGTTCCGGCACTGCCCTTTTCGCGTATCGGCGACGGCGCGAGCGCGCAGGTGGACGTGTTGATCGGGACCACCAGCGAAGAGCACGCCTTCTTCATCGTCCCGGCCGGCCTGGTCCCGCACCTCACCGAGGACTACGTGAAGATGGTCCTCGCCGGGTACCGAGCCGATGCGTCGGCGCTGGAGAAGTACCGCGAACAGCTGCCCGACGCCTCTGCCGGCGAGCTGATGATCGCCGTCATGACCGACTGGTTCTTCCGTATCCCGGCGACGCGTCTGGTCGAAGCCCGCTCCGGCAACGCCTTCGTCTACGAATTCACCTGGCGCTCATCGCTGTTCGACGGTGCCCTCGGTGCCTGCCACGCACTCGAGATCCCGTTCGTGTTCGACATGTTGCACAAGCCCGAGACCTCGCGCATCACGGGACCGAACCCGCCTCAGCAGGTGGCCGACCTGATGCACCGCGCCTGGGTCGACTTCGTGCGCGACGGCACCCCCGGCTGGGACTCGTACGGCACCGACCGCGCCGTGATGATGTTCGGCAACGAGCCCGGCGTCGCCCTCGATCCGAGGCCGGCGACACGCGCGGTGTGGGACGGGGTGCGCTGACCTTCGCGCCACAACCTCCGAACGTCGTCTGCGAGGCCTCCCGCCGTCGGGTTAATCTCGGATATGCGCAGATTCCTTCCCGGTTTCGGTTCGAGTTCTCCGGCCCCCGCGCGGCCTGCTCGCGTCGTGGTGGTCGGTGGCGGCTTCGGCGGATTCAACGCTCTGCAGCGGCTGACGAAGCTGCTGGGGCCCGACCGCGCCGTGCTGACGTTGGTGGCTCCCACCGACTACCTGCTCTACAGTCCGCTGCTGCCCGAGGTTGCCACCGGTGTGCTCGATCCGCGGGACATCGCCGTCTCCACTCGCCAGGCACTGCCGGGCGTCAAGTTGGTGCTCGGTCACGTCACCACCGTCGATTTCGAGGCTCGCGAGCTGACGGTGACCGGCCCCGACGGTGACTCGACGCTCGAGTGGGACAAGCTGATACTCGCGCCCGGTTCGGTGACCAAGCAGTTCGACATCCCCGGCGTCGACGAGCATGCGTACGGGCTCAAGACGTTGAGCGAGGCCGTCTACATCCGCAACCATGTGCTCGCGCAACTCGACGCGGCCGATGCCCTGCCCGACACCCCGGAAGGCCGGAGCGAACGCGCCGAGCGGTTGACCGTGGTGGCCGTGGGCGCGGGCTACACCGGCACCGAATTCGTTGCCCAGATGCAGAATTGGGTTCGCGGTATCGCATCTCGATGGGCGACCGTCGACCCCGACGAGGTGCGCTGGGTGCTCGTCGACGTGGCCGATGCGGTACTTCCCGAGCTCGGTGAGCGACTCGGTCGAGAAGCGCTCGCCGTGCTCGCCGAAAGGGGTGTGGACGTGCGGCTCGGTGTGTCGGTGGCCTCGGCCACCGCAACGTCGGTGACGCTCACCGACGACGAGGTCATTCCGTCCCGAACTCTGGTCTGGGGAGCAGGCGTCGCACCGAGCCCTCTCATCGCGCAGCTGGGTCTACCGACAGCGGGCGGACGCCTCGTCGTCCGAGCGGACATGACCGTCCCCGACGTATCGGACGTCTGGGCGATCGGCGACGCGGCCGCAGTCCCCGACCTCGCCGCCGACCCGTCGAAGCCGACACCCCCGACGGCTCAGCACGCCCAGCGGCAGGGCGTTGCCGTCGCACGCAATGTCGCGGCATCGATGGGCGTCGGGCAGGCACGTCCGTACAAGCACAAGGATCTGGGGTTGGTCGCCGACCTCGGCGGATTCGACGGCGTCGCAAAGCCTCTCGGCATTCCGCTGACCGGACCGGTGGCGAAGTTCGTCGCGCGCGGATATCACCTCTACGCGTTGCCGACGGTCTCCGCCCGAGTGCGGGTGGCGACGGACTGGCTGTATTCCTCGGTGCTGCCGACACGGGTCGTCAACCTCGCGCAGGTGCGATCCGAGGATGCGCTGATCAAGAAGGCTCAGGCAATCGATCTGTACGACTAGAGCGGCTGCGCCGCACGTGAGCGGAAATTCGTAGCAGGCTACGTGTGCTGTCTTGATACATGTGGGACACGGGTGTCTCGATACATGTGAGACACGATTCTAAGCGGCGGGGCGGGGGAGTTGTCCTTGGTAGAGCTTGTCGATGTCCAGGT